>QXGG01260062.1_pt1 | contig 11055 bp, 9 predicted proteins | sample 1982491 | NCBI WGS metagenome assembly QXGG01 (sample SAMN09924614, study PRJNA488089) | Wastewater metagenome, whole genome shotgun sequencing project. | isolation source: South African research farm wastewater | place: South Africa: Irene, Agricultural Research Council, Animal Production Institute... | reverse complement strand
GGGTGACGGGAGGCTGCCACGGGGCGTCACGGGCCAGCGGACCCAGGGGAGGGATCGTCGCGAGGGCCATGAGGAGGGGCAGGGCAAGGGCAGGTAGAGGCATCCGGCCACCGTGAGCCTTCCGGTCCCGCCGGAGAAGCCCCGCGGCGCTCCTGGGGAGGACGAGGGCCTGGGGACAGAGCACAGGCGCCGACCCCGTAGACTCCACCACTGGTCCGGGTTCGCCCGGATACATCGCGCACCCGCCCCGCCAGGGGAGGGCCGTCGGTCCCGGCTCGCCGGGATGGCCCGACCGGGTGCCAGGAGCCGCCGCCAACCGGCGTCGGCAAGGAACCGACAGCGGTCGGCGTAGCCGTCCGCGCCCAAGGAGTGCCCCATGGCCGTCGTCACGATGCGCCAGCTGCTCGAGAGCGGTGTCCACTTCGGCCACCAGACCCGGCGCTGGAACCCCAAGATGAAGCGCTTCATCATCACCGAGCGCAATGGCATCTACATCATCGATCTGCAGCAGTCCCTGTCCTACATTGACCGCGCGTACGAGTTCGTCAAGGAGACCGTGGCCCGCGGGGGCACGATCCTCTTCGTCGGTACCAAGAAGCAGGCGCAGGAGCCCATCGCCCAGCAGGCGACGCGCGTCGGCATGCCCTACGTCAACCAGCGCTGGCTCGGCGGCATGCTCACCAACTTCAATACCGTGCACAAGAGGCTGCAGCGCCTCAAGGAGCTCGAGGGCCTCGAGACCGATCCCGCCGCTGCCGGCCTGACGAAGAAGGAACTCCTCGTCCTGGACCGCGAGCGCGTCAAGCTCGACCGCACGCTCGGCGGCATCCGCGACATGGCCAAGCTGCCCAGCGCGGTGTGGGTCATCGACTCCAACAAGGAGCACATCGCGGTCGGCGAGGCGCGCAAGCTCGGCATCCCCGTGATCTCGATCCTCGACACCAACTGCGATCCGGATGTCATCGACTTCCCGATCCCGGGCAACGACGACGCGATCCGCAGCGTCACCCTCCTCACGCGCGTGATCGCCGACGCCGTGGCCGAGGGCCTCATCGCCCGCGCCGGGCGCGCTACGGCGGCGGCCGAGGGTGACGCTGTCGAGGTCATCGTTGAGGAGCCCCTGGCCGAGTGGGAGCAGGAGCTCCTGGCGGGCGGCGGCACGACCGAGGTCGTCGTCGAAGCGACCGAGAGTCCCAGCGCCTGACGTCATCACGCACGACCGCGCTGATGCGGTCCTGCGGCACGAGCACGCCATTTCACGCTACGAACGAGTCAAAGGGATAGGTCATGGCCACGATCACGGCAGCCGATGTCAAGAAGCTTCGCGACCTCACGGGCGCGGGCATGATGGAGTGCAAGAAGGCCCTGGAGGAGTCCGACGGCGACATCGACAAGGCCATCGAGGCCCTGCGTATCTCCGGTGCCGCCAAGGCTGCCAAGCGCGGGGCTGAGCGCACGACAGCCAATGGTCTTGTCGTCTCCCAGGACAACGTCATGGTCGAGCTGCTCTGCGAGACCGACTTCGTCGCCAAGAGCGAAGATTTCCAGGCGCTGGCGGGCACGATCGTCGCGACCGCAGCCGAGCTGCAGGTCGGGGATCAGGCGACCCTCGCCCAGCAGACGATGACGGACGGGCGCACTGTCGACCAGGGCATCTCCGACCTCGCTGGCATCATCGGCGAGAAGCTCGAGCTGGGTCGCGTCGCCCTGCTCCAGGCTCCGGTGGCCGTCTACATGCACAAGCGCGCCTCCGACCTGCCGCCGCAGGTGGGCGTCATGGTGTCGTACACCGGCAACGAGGACGACGCGCGTGGTGCGGCCATGCAGGTCGCCGCGATGCGCCCGAGTTACGTCACCCGCGACGAGGTCCCGGCCGACGTCGTGGACAACGAACGCCGTATCGCCGAGGCCACGGCCAAGGAGGAGGGCAAGCCCGAAGCGGCACTCCCCAAGATCGTCGAGGGTCGCCTTCAGGGCTTCTTCAAGGAGTCGGTCCTGCTCGAGCAGCCTTCCGTCGTCGACAACAAGAAGACCGTGGGCCAGGTCCTTGCCGATGCCGGCACGACGGTGACGGCCTTCGCTCGCTTCGAGGTCGGCCAGGGCTGAACCCCCGGGAGGCCCACCATCCGGTGGGTCGGGGCGCTACGGTCGGAGCCATGGGAGGACCGGTGTCTGAAGGAGGCGTCGTCCAGCCGTCGCTCGAGGGCACTATCGACACCTGGCCCGAGGCCCCCGAAGGGGGCTGGGATCGGGTCCTTCTCAAGCTTTCCGGCGAGGCCTTCGCGGGCGAGGGCGACCTCGGTGTCGACCCCGACGTCGTGCAATCCATCGCCCGCCAGATCGCGGGCATCGTGCGAGCCGGCACCGAAGTCGCCGTCGTCATCGGCGGCGGCAACTACTTCCGAGGGGCCCAGCTCTCCCAGCGCGGCATGGACCGTGCGCGCGCCGACTACATGGGGATGCTCGGGACGGTCATGAACTGCCTCGCACTCCAGGACTTCCTCGAAAAACAGGGAGTCGAGACGCGCGTCCAGACAGCGATCACCATGGGGCAGGTCGCCGAGGCCTACATCCCGCGACGTGCGATCCGCCACCTGGAGAAGGGGCGCGTGGTGATCTTCGGCGCAGGCCTCGGCGCGCCGTTCTTCTCCACTGACAGCACCGCTGCGCAGAGGGCCCTCGAGGTCGGCGCGCGCATCGTGCTCATGGCCAAGGCCGTCGATGGAATCTACGATGCCGATCCCCGCACGCACCCGGATGCCCGGCGCTTCGATCGGCTCTCCTACGACGACGTACTGGCGCGCGACCTCAAGGTGGCCGATGCCACGGCCATCAGCCTGTGCCGAGACAACGACATGCCGCTTCTCGTCTTCGACCTCCTCGTCGAGGGCAACATCGCACGTGCGGTGCGAGGTGAGAGGATCGGGACGCTAGTGACGCGCACCGATGCGGAATCCGGGAAGGACATGACGTGAGCGAGCAGGTCGACGAAATCCTCCTCGAGGCCGAGGAGAAGATGGATAAGGCCGTCGAGGTGGCCCGCGACGACTTCGCCACGATCCGCACCGGTCGTGCCAACCCGTCGATGTTCGCGAAGGTCATGGTCGACTACTACGACACGCTCACGCCGGTGAACCAGCTTGCCTCCTTCGCCTCACCCGAGGCACGCATGATGATCGTGACGCCGTATGACAAGGGCTCGCTGGCGGCGATCGAGAAGGCCATTCGCGACTCCGACCTCGGCGTGAATCCCACCAACGACGGCAGCATCATCCGGGTGGTCCTCCCCACGCTCACCGAGGAGCGCCGCAAGGAGTACATCAAGGTGGCCCGGCAGAAGGCTGAGGATGCGCGCATCTCCGTGCGCAACATCCGGCGCCATGCCAAGGAAGCCATGGAGAAGATGGTCAAGGATCATGAGGTGGGCGAGGACGACGTCAAGCGCGGAGAGAAGCACCTCGAGGACGTCACCCACAGGACAGTCGCCCACATCGACGAGATCCTCAAGCACAAGGAAGCCGAGCTCCTCGAGGTCTAGTCGATGACCGACACCCCTGGGTCGCAGGACCCGGCTCCCACCCCGAGTCGCGCGGGCCGCAATCTGCCCGCGGCCATCGCCTCCGGCGTGGTGCTTGCCCTCCTGGTCGTCGTGAGCCTCGTGTGGGTCCCGTGGCTGTTCGGCATCCTCGCGGCTGCCGCGCTCTGCCTCGCGATCTACGAACTCACCACGGCCTTCGCGGGGGCCGGCATCCGGGTCGCGCGCACGCCGGTCTATGCCACGACGCTGGTGGGAATGGCGGTCGCCTACGTCTGGGGCACCGAGGCACTCCTCGTCACCATCGGAGCCGGTGTCGTCGCCGTGCTCATGTGGCGCATCCGGCGCGGCACCGAGGGCTACCTCCGCGATGCGAGCGCGAGCGTCTTCCTCCTGGGCTACATCTCGCTCATGGCGGGCTTTGCCATGCTCATGCTCGCAGCACCCGACGGTCCGTGGCGCATCGTGGTGTTCATCCTGCTCACGATCGGCAACGACATCGGCGGCTATGCCACCGGGGTGCTCTTCGGCCGGCACCCCATTGCCCCCCAGGTCAGTCCTAAGAAGTCGTGGGAGGGCTTCGCGGGATCCCTCGTCGTCCAGTGCCTCATCGGCGTCGCGGCGTTCATCTGGGTCTTCGACGCTCCCTGGTGGCAGGGGCTCATCATGGGAGCTGTCCTCACGGTGACCGCCACCGCAGGCGACTTCATCGAGAGCGCCATCAAGCGCGACATCGGGGTGAAGGACATGGGCAGCCTGCTGCCCGGGCACGGCGGCATCATGGACCGTCTCGACTCGCTCGTCATCAATGCTTTTGCGGCCTGGGCGCTCTTCGCGCTCTTCCTCGGCCAGGGCTGATGCGACACTGGTCCCATGCCCGTGCCCGGTGAGCTCACCCTGGAGGCACCCCGCAGGGGGCGCCCGCCCGCGCATCTCGCCGATCTCGACATGGCGGGGCGACGCGAGGCCATGACTGACCTGGGGCTTCCGGCGTTCCGCGCCGACCAAGCCTCGCGCCACTACTTCGGACGGCTCGAGACCGACGCATCGGCCTGGACCGACCTCAGCTCGGCGGATCGCGACGCGGTCGCGCAGGCACTGCTTCCCGAACTCCTCACCCCCGTGCGTGAGCTCTCCTGTGACGACGGCGCGACCGTCAAGGTCCTGTGGAAGCTGCACGACGGCTCGCGCGTGGAGTCCGTGCTCATGGGCTACCGCGACCGGGTAACGATGTGCGTGTCGAGCCAGGCGGGCTGCGGGATGAACTGCCCCTTCTGCGCGACAGGTCAGGCTGGCCTCACGCGCAACCTGTCGACCGCCGAGATCGTCGGGCAGGTCATCGCCGGCTCCCAGCTCGTGCGCTCGGGCGACTTCCCCGGAAGTCGTGAGCGGGTGAGCAATGTCGTGTTCATGGGCATGGGCGAGCCGCTGGCCAACTACCGAGCGCTGATGGGCGCGATTCATCGCATGGTCGATCCCGTCCCCGAGGGGCTCGGCATGTCTGCCCGCGGGATCACCGTGTCCACGGTGGGGCTCGTGCCGCGCATGCGCGAGCTCGCGACAGAGGCACTCCCGCTTCGTCTCGCCGTGTCCCTGCATGCGCCCGATGACGAGCTCCGCGACACGCTCGTGCCCATCAACACGCGCTATCCCGTGGCCGAGGTCCTCGACGCGGCATGGCACTACGCCGCTGTCACCGGGCGACGCGTGAGCATCGAGTACGCCCTCATCCGAGACGTGAACGACCAGCGCTGGCGCGCCGAGCTCCTGGCCAAGCGCCTGCGCGGCCACCTCGTCCACGTCAATCTCATTCCCCTCAACCCGACGCCCGGATCCGCCTGGACCGCGTCGGACCCCGACGACGAGAGAGCCTTCGTGCGCGCTCTCGATGAGGTGGGGATCCCCGTCACCGTGCGCGACACCCGAGGGCGCGAGATCGACGGAGCCTGCGGGCAGCTCGCCGCCGCAACCCCCTGAGCGCGAAGCGTGCGCTAGCGTCACGGCCATGTCCCACCCAGGTGACCTGACGGGCAACGCCGGAGAGGTCGCGCACGCTCGCAGCCTGGCCGATCCCGCCGGCTTCTGGGGCGACGCCGCCTCCCTCATCGATTGGGTCACTCCTCCCCAACGCGTCCTCGACGACTCGGCCGCACCGCTCTACCGCTGGTACGTCGGCGGCCAGCTCAACACCTGTGCCAACGCGCTCGACCGCCACGTCGCGCATGGGCGAGGTCACCGCATCGCGCTCATCCACGACAGTGCCTACACGGGCGAGGTGACGCGGCTGACCTACGACGAGCTCCTCGAGCGCGTATCGCTCTTCGCCGGTGCCCTGCGCCGACTCGGGGTGCAGCGCGGTGATCGCGTGATCATCTACCTGCCGATGGTGCCGGAAGCGCTCATCGCGATGCTGGCGTGCGCGCGCCTGGGTGCTGTCCACTCGGTCGTCTTCGGTGGCTTCGCGCCCCCCGAGCTGGCGGCGCGTATCGACGACGCACTGCCCAAGGCCATCATCACCGCGTCGTGCGGGATCGAGGGCGGTCGAGTCGTGCCGTACAAGCCGCTCGTCGACGAGGCTCGCGACCTGGCCGAGCACAAGGCCGATGCTGTCGTCGTGCTCCAGCGACCGCAGCTGACCGCGGACATGGGGGAGGGGGACGTCGAGTGGAGCATTGCGCTGGCCGGTGCCGAGCCCGTCGATCCTGTCGTCGTTGACGCGACCGACCCCCTCTACATCCTCTACACGTCCGGTACGACGGGGAAGCCGAAGGGCATCGTGCGCGACAACGGCGGCCATGCCGTGGCCATGGCCTGGAGCCTGCCGCATGTCTACGGCATCGGCCCCGACGATGTGTGGTGGGCCGCGTCTGACGTCGGGTGGGTCGTGGGCCACTCCTACATCGCCTACGCGCCGCTCATCACCGGCTGCACGACCGTGATGTACGAAGGCAAGCCGGTGGGGACTCCCGATGCGGGAGCGTTCTGGCGCGTCATTGACGACCACGGCGTCAACGCACTCTTCACCGCCCCCACCGCCATTCGCGCGATCAAGAAGGAGGATCCGGGCGGAGAGCACATGGCGGGTCGAGACCTCGGCAGCCTGCGCACCCTCTTCCTCGCCGGAGAGCGCCTGGACCCTGACACGTATGCCTGGGCCACGGAGCATCTCGGCGTCCCCGTCGTGGACAACTGGTGGCAGACCGAGACGGGCTGGCCGATCGCATCGAGCATGCGCGGTCTTGACCCGCTTCCGCTGAAGGTGGGATCGCCCTCCCGGCCGGTGCCCGGTTACGACGTGCGCGTCCTGGACGAGCACGGCCAGGAAGTCGAGCCCCACGTGGAGGGCAACATCTCGATTCGCCTGCCCCTGCCACCGGGCACGCTGCCCACCCTGTGGGGTGACGATGACCGCTACGTGTCGGCCTACCTCTCGGCTTTTCCTGGTTACTACGCCACGGGCGACGGCGGCCATGTCGACGACGACGGCTACCTCTACGTCATGGGACGCACGGATGACGTCATCAATGTCGCCGGCCATCGACTGACCACGGGTTCACTCGAGGCTGCCGTGGCGGGCCACCCCGCTGTCGCGGAGTGCGCTGTCATCGGCGTGCACGACGAGATCAAAGGCCAGGTGCCTCGTGCCTTTGTCGTGATCAAGGCTGGCGTTGAGCCCGACCCCCAGGAACTGCAGCACGAGGTCATCGAAAGGGTGCGGGATACCGTCGGTCCGGTGGCGGCCCTTCGCGATGTGCGCATCGTCGCCGCCCTGCCTAAGACGCGTTCGGGCAAGATCCTGCGCCGGTCCATGCGCGCCATCGCCGACGGACGAGAGGAGCCGGTGCCCTCCACGATCGAGGACCCGCGCGTGCTTGAGGCCCTCGCGCCGCTGCTGCGAGGCGATTCATGAGCGGCCCCCTGGACGGGATCGTCATCGCCGACTTCAGCCGCGTCCTCGCCGGCCCCTACGCGACGATGCTGCTCGGTGACCTTGGGGCCAAGGTCATCAAGGTGGAGCGCCCCGGACACGGGGATGACACGCGCGCCTGGGGGCCGCCGTACACCGAGCAGGGGCAGTCGACCTATTTCGCAGGCGTCAACCGCAACAAGTCGACGCGTGCGATCGACCTGCGCACCCCGCAGGGGCAGGAGGAGGCGCGCGCCCTCGCCCTGTCGGCCGACGTCCTGGTCGAGAACTTCAAGCCGGGAGCTCTGGATCGCATGGGCCTCGGCTACGCCGAACTTGCGAGTGCACACCCTGGACTCGTCTACTGCTCCATCACGGGATTCGGTGCCGGTGAAGGACGCGACCTGCCGGGATACGACCTCTTGGTGCAGGCGATGGGCGGCCTGATGAGCGTCACGGGTCCCGGTCCCGGTGAGCCGACCAAGGCGGGCGTGGCGCTCGTCGACGTCATCACCGGACTGCATGCCACCGTCGGCATCCTCGCGGCTCTGCGCCATCGTGACGCGACGGGGCAGGGGCAGCGGGTCGAGGTGAACCTGTTGTCCTCACTGCTCTCGGCGCTGGTCAACCAGGCATCGGGCTACGTCGCGGGAGGCGTGGTGCCGGGCATCCTGGGCAATGCGCATCCCTCCATCGCACCCTACGAGGTGTTTGCCACCGCCGACCGGCCACTGGTGATCGCGGTGGGCAACGACGGGCAGTTCGGTGCACTGGTCAAGGAGCTCGGCGCTGCGGAGCTGGCAACGGATCCCGACTACGCGACCAACCCCGCGCGGGTGACGCACCGGGAGCAACTCAAGGCCCGGCTCGAGACCCTGCTGGCCCCGTGCGGCGCGGACGAGTGGCAGAGCCGGATCACCGCTGCGGGCGTCCCCTGCGGGCCGATCAACGACCTCGCCCAGGCCTTTGCGCTCGCAGAGAGCCTCGGACTGGATCCCGTGGTCGAGGTGGAGGGCACCCCCACGGTCGCGCACCCGATCACCTTGAGCCAGACCCCCGCGACCTACCGCAGCGGTCCTCCGGACCTCCCCTCAGCCTGAGGGGGCAGAGCGTCAGCGAAAGGCAGGGATGCGTCAGCGAAAGGCAGGGATGCGTCAGCGAAAGGCAGTGATGCGTCAGCGGAAGGCGGGGATGCCGGTGAGTGCCTGCCCGATGATGAGCGTGTGCATCTCGTTGGTTCCCTCGTAGGTGAAGACCGACTCGAGGTTGTTCATGTGGCGGATGATCGGATACTCGAGGGTGATGCCGTTGCCTCCGAGGATGGAGCGGCATTCGCGCGCGATCGCCAAGGCCTCGCGTGCGTTGTTGAGCTTGCCGAGGCTCACCTGCTCGGGCGTGATCGCGTGATCGTCCTTCAGGCGGCCGAGGTGGATGGCCAGGAGCATGCCCTTGCCCAGCTCGAGCGTCATGTCGGCGAACTTCTGCTGCGTCATCTGGTAGCCCGCGATGGGCTTGTCGAACTGCTCGCGATCGATGGCATAACTCAGCGCGGTCTCGAGACAGTCGCGGGCGGCGCCCAGGGTGCCGTAGGCGATGCCGAAGCGTGCCTCGTTGAGGCAGGCGAGCGGGCCCTTGAGGCCGCGTACGCCGGGCAGCATGGCCGAGGCGGGCAGGCGGACGCCATCGAAGACGAGTTCCGCGGTGACGGATGCGCGCAGGGACATCTTCTTGTGGATCTCGCGGGCGGAGAATCCCGGAGTGTCCGTGGGGACCACGAAGCCGCGGATGCCGTCGTCGGTCTGGGCCCAGACGATGGCCACATCCGCCACCGTGCCGTTGGTGATCCACATCTTGGATCCATCGAGCATCCAGTCGTCACCGTCGCGCTTCGCGGAGGTGCGCATGCCGGAGGGATTGGAGCCGAAGTCGGCCTCGGTGAGCCCGAAGCAGCCGATGAGCTCGCCCTTGGCCATGCCGGGCAGCCACTCCTCCTTCTGCTCCTCGGAGCCGAATGCATGGATCGCGTACATCGCGAGCGAGCCCTGCACGCTCACGAGCGAGCGGATCCCGGAATCACCGGCCTCGAGTTCCATGGCCGCGAGGCCGTACGAGACCGCGTTGGTGCCGGCGCAGCCGTATCCCTCGAGGTGCATGCCGAGCACGCCCAACTCGCCGAACTCGCGAGCCAATTCACGCGCGGGAATGGTGCCCGCCTCGAACCAGTCGGCGACCTCTGGCTTGATGCGGCGTTCGACGAAGTCGCGCACGACATCGCGAATGGCGCGCTCCTCCTCCGTGAGCAGGCCGTCGATGGCGAAGAGCTCGAGGGGCTGGCGGGGCGCGCTACTCACGGATCCTCCGATGATCGTGCCGGACTTTCCCGGTGGGTCCAGTATCCCGCAGGGGCTGGAATGCGCTCCCTTGGGCTCGGAGGGTGAATCTGGCGGCCCGGGCCCCTTCGGCGAGCACCATGCGTCAGGATGTGGGCCATGTCCCTCCTGTCCCGCATCCGGGTGCCTCGCGACCTGGACCCCTCCTCGCGCGCCGGCCTCATGCTCGCCGCGGTGAGCGTCGGCCTGTCCTACCAGCCCAACCTCCTCACGCGTAAGAGTGTCGACCAGGGCATCATCACGGGTGTCTCCGGCCTGGCCGCCTATACGTGGGGCACGACCGCGCACAGCGCCCTCAGTGCCCTCGGCTCGCGCGTAGGCGGACGCCGCGGCCAGGTCGCGGGTGATGCACTTGTCGTCCTCGGCTCGGTTGCTGCCAACCGCCTCCTTGCGTGGCGCGAGCATGAGCCCGCATGGCGATCGTGGGCTCGCCTGGGAGCTGGTGCCATGGCAGCGGCGGCCGCCACAGGCATGGCCTCACGGGTGATCGAGGAAATTCCGAGCACCCCCGTGCGTATCGCGGCGACCACGGGAAGCGTGGCAGCGCTCGGGGGCGGCGTCTACGGCATCACGCGCCTCATGGGCCAGCAGATCGGTGCGAGTGATCTCGAGAACTTCCGGGCAGCGCGTGATGAGGGCCTGGGCGGTGTCGTGCGTGCCATCCGCGAGATTGCCACCGGCGAGCCCGAGGATCTCAATCAGGATCAGGACCTCACGGTGGATCCACTGGTGGCCACCGGCATCGGCATCGCCGTCACGGGCACCCTGCTCAGCCTCGCTGCAGTGGAGTCCCGCGTGACCCGGCTATGGGGTCGTGGCGTCGCCTCGCTCTTCGGCGGCACGCCGGAGGATCACGCGACCGTGGCACGCGGCCTCACCGCAGCTGCCACGGTGGCCGTGGGCGCCTTGGCGCTGAAGTTCGTGGACCGCGAGCTCGGCAATGCGGGGGAGGGCATGGAGCCCGCGCACGCGACACCCCCGGACATCCCCGAGATCACCGGTTCGCCTGCGTCGGGTCGCTCGTGGTCGGACCAGAGCCGAGAGGGACGCCGCTGGCTGAGCATGGTGCTGCGGCCGGACACGATCTCGGCCGTGATGGGCGGCCCCGCGCAGCAGCCCATTCGCGTCTACGCGAGCCTGCAGAGCGCGACGACCAAAGAGGGTCGCGCGCAGGTGCTGCTCGACGAGATCGATCGCACGCGCGCCCTCGAGCGCCCCTACGT
>QXGG01306307.1_pt1 | contig 11064 bp, 12 predicted proteins | sample 1982491 | NCBI WGS metagenome assembly QXGG01 (sample SAMN09924614, study PRJNA488089) | Wastewater metagenome, whole genome shotgun sequencing project. | isolation source: South African research farm wastewater | place: South Africa: Irene, Agricultural Research Council, Animal Production... | reverse complement strand
TTGCGTAAGGCAGGGAGTTGCCCAAGTAAAGTTCAGGAGCGCGAATTGTACGCACAGTTACTTATAGACGCAAGCGCTGTATGTGCTTACCTTGACAGATAGCCGCGCGCCTCATAGCATGCCGCACAACCTTATTAGAGCAGGCAGAGTCATGCAACCACAGGCTTTTTACCAAATCGTCGCAGAAGATTTTGCTGCCGTTGACAGCATCATCAAACAACAGCTTTCATCCCGCATTCCTTTGGTAGAAAAAATCGGCGATTACATTATCTCCGCCGGCGGCAAACGTTTGCGTCCACTGCTTGTTTTACTGGCTGGTAATGCCGTTGGCAAACAGGATGATGATCTGCGTTTACTCGCTGGCGTAATCGAGTTTCTACACACTTCAACGCTCTTGCACGATGATGTCGTTGATAAATCCGACCTGCGTCGCGGCCGCTCGACTGCAAATGCAAAATGGGGCAATGCGCCCAGCGTCTTAGTCGGCGACTTCCTCTATGCTCGCTCATTTGAAATGATGGTGCGCTTAGGCTCCTTGCCAGTGATGGAAATCATCTCACAAGCCACGCGCGTTATCGCCGAAGGCGAAGTACTGCAACTGACTAAAGTGCGCGATGCCAGCACCACTGAAGCCACGTATATGGAAGTCATCCGCGGCAAAACCGCCATGCTATTTGAAGCGTCAACGCACAGTGCAGCCGTTTTAGCTCAAGCACCTGCTGAGCATATTGAAGCGCTACGCACCTATGGTGATAACTTAGGCATCGCCTTCCAACTGGTCGATGACTTGCTGGATTATCGCGGCGATGCTGAAACCTTAGGTAAAAATGTGGGCGATGATCTAGCTGAAGGCAAACCCACGCTGCCATTGATCGTCACCATGCGCGACGGTACACCTGAGCAAGCGGCTTTAGTACGCAAAGCGATTCAAAAAGGCGGCATTGAAGACTTAGCACAAATCAGTGCAGCGGTTGAGGCGTGCGGCGCTCTCGACTACACCGCCAAACTCGCACAAGAGTACGCCAATCGCGCCATTGCATGCCTAGATGCAATTCCGGCATCAGAGTACCGCAACGCCATGATTGAACTGGCTCAATTTGCCGTCGCCCGCACTCAGTAACAACATAATCCATGCTGTGCATGACTCACACAGCATGGATTTATTCTGCATCACACTACATACCATCACCTATTTCGCGCGGTATAATCACCTGCATAGCGTGACATAGTGTCGCACCAACACGGTGCGTAGAGCTTTAATAACGAGGAAGACAATATGAGCATCATCAAAGAGTTCAAAACCTTTGCTGTCAAAGGCAACGTCGTCGATATGGCTGTGGGTATCATTATTGGTGCTGCGTTCGGTAAGATCGTCAGCTCATTTGTCGGCGATATTATTACCCCAGCATTGGGTATTTTAATTGGCGGTGTTGATTTTAGTGATCTGGTGATTACCTTAAAAGCCGCTCAAGGTGACCTACCTGCAGTGGTGGTGGCTTACGGTAAGTTTATCCAAACCGTGATTGATTTTATTATTATTGCCTTCGCTATTTTTATGGGCATTAAGGTTATTAACCGCCTTAAACACGAAGAAGCAGTGGCTCAAGCAGCACCTGTAGCGCCTCCTGCACCCCCTGCGCCAAGCAATGAAGAAGTCTTGCTCAGCGAAATCCGCGACTTACTCAAACAGCAACAACAGCCTTAAATTACTCATAATACCTGTGACGCTGTAGAGCGTTAATGTGCTGCCAAGGAGGGCGGCACACTGATCTCATTGATCACTGCAGCATCCGCCTCGCCCCAGCGCACCGATAGCTCAATAGCTCAATAGCTCAATAGCTCAATGCATATGCTGGGCGTTATCCCCCCGACTTAAATAGCAGCTGCTCTAAAGCTGCACGCTGCACGATCAAGTCAGCCAAAAAATACTCATCCAAAGTCGCTAAAAAAGCCAATTGCGCTTGCTGTAAAATATTTTTCAACTGACAAACTGGCTCAATTGGACAGCTCGCTCCCGAACCGAAACATTCCAGCAACTTTAAGTTTTCTACGGCACGTACAATTTGACCCACATTGATACTGGCCGCGGGCACAGCCAAGATCAAACCGCCATTGCGCCCACGTACACTTTGCACGTACCCCAACTGGGTTAATGTTTGCGCCACTTTGGCCACATGATTGGCAGAAATCCCATAGTGCTGAGCAATATTGTGCACGGTCACCGGCACGCATTCTTTTTGCAGCGCGAGATAAATCAAAACTCTGAGTGAAAAATCTGTGTGCGTTGAGAGCTGCATAACTTGACCTACTGGAAAGAGGTATTTAATATGCCAGTTTTAAACAGGTATGTAAAATACCTCTTTCAGGAGAACACCATGCTTACTCAAGCTCAGCTCGATGTTATCAAAGCCACTGTCCCCGTACTCGACGCCGGCGGTGAAGCACTGACGCGTCATTTTTATGAACGCATGTTTCGTGAGAACCCTGAAGTTCGCTCATTCTTTAACCCTGCACACCAAAAAACCGGCGGTCAGCAGCGCGCTCTAGCCGCAGCAATTTGCGCCTATGCCAAACATATTGAAAACCCTGGTGTGCTGGCAGACGCTGTCGAACTCATCGCCCAAAAACATGCCTCTTTAGGTATTCAGCCACAGCACTACCCTATTGTGGGTACCAATCTGCTGTCGTCCATCAAAGAAGTATTAGGCGATGACGCAACACCCGATATTATCGATGCCTGGGCCGCAGCCTATAATCAATTAGCCGATTTATTTATTGCGCGTGAAAAAGCCATTTACGCTGACCAAGTCGCTGAATATGGCTGGAATGGCTTTAAGCGTTTTGTTGTCAGTCAACGTGAAGCGGCCAGCGACAATATCACGTCCATCTACTTCGCAGCAGAAGATGGCCAGGCGCTCCAAGCTCATCTGCCAGGTCAATACATCACCTTGCGCGTGACGCCTGCCGAAGGTGGCGCAGCCATTATGCGCAACTACAGCCTATCCAATCGTGCCGGTGACACGCACTATCGCATCAGTGTCAAACGTGAATTAGCTTTAGCACCCAATACACCCGATGGCGTGTGCTCAAACTATGTACACGATCAACTGCAAGTCGGTGACGTCGTTGAGTTGGCTCCACCTTGCGGCGAATTCACCTTTAAAACCCCACAGCATGATCAGGGTCCTTTGGTGTTTATTGCGGGTGGTGTGGGTATTACGCCTGTTTTATCCATGCTACACAGCGCGTTAGCTGAACACAGCGATCGTGACATTATTTTATTACAGTGCGCCATCAACGGTTCAGTGCGTGCTTTTGCTGACGAGATTGCTGAGCTGCAAAGTCAGCACACCAACTTAACCACACACCTGCGTTTAAGTGACCCTAGCGCGCAGGATCTGATAAACAACACCCATCAAAGCCAAGGTTTTATTGACCAAGCACTGCTCGATGAACTGATCGGCGATCGCCCAAGCGAAGTGTACCTGTGCGGCCCAACACCGATGCTGTCACATGTGTGGCGCCTACTTAAAGCGCGCAATATGGCAGACAGCCATATTCACTACGAGTTCTTTGGTCCAGCCGGCGAGTTGGCTGCTTAAGACACTGAGATAACGCCTGCCGACCCGACGCACAGGTTTGGCAGGCTCAAGGCTAAAGCTGAAAGTAGCCGTTACCAGTAATTCTCAACAGCGACTGCACCAGGGCGACGTGTCAAGGACAATTGCATATCGCGCTTTTGCAACAACATGCGACAATCCTCCACCATTTGCGGATTCCCACACAACAAGACTCGCGATGACTGCGCTTGCATCGTCAGACCCACATGGTGCTCCAGTGCGCCCGACTCCAATGCATCGGTGATGCGCGCTTGTAAGCATCCGCCCACTTCTTCACGAGTCACCACAGGCACAAAAGTCAGTTTATGCGCATACTGCGCTACATAATCACGAGTTAAGATCTCGTTCAGTAAATCTGTATACGCCAACTCATCTTCTGTACGTACGCTATACACTAAAACAATACGCTCAAAGCGCTGCCACACCTCAAAATCCTGCAGCATCGATAAAAAAGGTGCAAGACCGGTACCGGTTGCCAGCAGCCATAAATTATCGCCATCAACAAAACGATCTAAAGTTAAAAAGCCATGTGCTTGTTTCTCAATTAAAATCTCATCACCCACCTCCAGCTGACTCAACTCGCTGGTAAACTCTCCTCCAGGTACCACAATGGAGAAGAACTCTAAAAACTCATCAAACGGACTCGACACCATCGAATAACCACGCCAAACAATAGCGCCACTGGGTTTACGCACACCCAAACGTGCAAACTGACCTGCGGTAAAACGAAAGCCAGCATCGCGCGTACAGCGGAAACTAAACAGGCTGGGCGTCCATGTATGCAGGTGAGTCACAGTTTGTCGGGTGAACTTTTCTTGTGTCGCGTTCATACTGCACCTCATTAACGAATAGACACCCTTATTCATACGCCATTTTTGGCCAAACAAACACCTGCGATCTCTATGCCTATATTGAATACTCACTTTGCCCAACTTGACCTGCTGCGCTATCCAGAACAAAACAACAGCCCCTTGCAAGCCTTTGATGCAGCCGATGAATACTTACTTAAGCATCTTGGCGGCTGCACACTGCCCGCCAACCCGCGCACTTTAGTACTCAATGACAGCTTCGGTGCTTTGGCTGCAAGTTTGTGTACGCAGATGACCGTCCACAGCAGCGGCGATTCGTTTTTAGCACACCAAGGTCTGCGCAATAATCTAAAACGCAATCAGCTTGATGAAAACAGCGTGCATATTATTAAGTCAAACCAACCCCTAGCTGGACCTTATGACTGCGTATTGATTTGCATCCCCAAGACCCTGGCTTTACTTGAGGAGCAATTGATTCGCTTACAAAGTCATATCACCACACACACGCTGATTGTGGCGGCTGCGATGGTCAAACATCTGCCACGCTCGGCAGGCGATTTGCTTGAGCGTTATTTAGGTCCAGTCCAAGCCAGTTTGGCAGAAAAAAAAGCGCGCTTACTCTTTGTTACCCCGACACAGATCGCCCAAGCACAATCACCCTACCCCAGCGTCTATTCACTGGAGCAACCGCAGCTGAGTCTGCGCAACCATGCCGGTGTGTTTTGCCGTGAAGCTCTGGATATTGGTACACGCTTTTTACTGCCACATTTACCCAAGAACTTAGGTGATGCTCGAGTCGCGGACTTAGGCTGTGGCAATGGCGTGTTAGGTCTGGTGTGCGCCATCCACAACCCGCACGCACAGCTGGTGTTAGTTGACGAGTCATATATGGCGGTGCAATCAGCACAGGAAAACTGGCAGCACGCCCTAAGCGAGCGTGAAGTCACTCTCTATGCTGGTGATGGCTTAGGCGCTGAGCCGGCCAATAGTCTCGATGTGGTGCTATGCAATCCACCCTTTCATCAACAGCAGGTGGTCGGGGACTTTTTAGCGCGACGCATGTTTCAACAAAGTCATCGCGCATTAAAAACAGGCGGTGAACTCTGGGTGGTCGGTAACCGTCATTTAGGCTATCACGTCACCCTGAAACGGATGTTTCGTGAGGTTGAGCAGGTCGCAACCAATGCCAAGTTTGTTATTTTCAAAGCCCGTAAATAAAAACAGCCATACATCTTAATGCACAGCTGTTTTTTACATTCCAATCCGCGCCAAACGACATGACTTGCCGGCGCGGATTGAGCGAGCCCCTTAACGCTTAGCCGCTTGTTGGTACAAAGGCATCACTTTAGGAATGGCCTGCTCTAAGTTAGCAATACGCGTCGATGAGGCTGGATGCGTACTCATAAACTCAGCTGGAGCACCTTGGCTGGCTTGCTCCATCTTACGCCATAGCGTTACCGCGCCATTGGGGTTGTAACCGGCACGTGCGGCCAATTCAATACCAATCAAGTCCGCTTCAGTTTCCGCGCCACGGCTATTGGGCAACGTCATGCCGTACTGCACTGCCGTATCAGCAATCGCCATCGCATCCTGACCTACGCCCAACACAGCGCCCAGTCCTGTTTTAGCAAATTCCAACGCATAGGCTTTTGACATGGCTTCGCGTCCATGCTCACGTAACGCATGCGCAATTTCATGCCCCATCACTGCAGCAATTTCATCATCGGTGAGCGATAATTTAGTGATAATGCCGCTGTAGAAAATAATTTTCCCGCCCGGTCCACAGTTCGCATTCAGATCAGGACTATCAATTAAATTAACCTGCCAATCCCACTGGGTTGCATCTGCACGGAAGTGACCCACTTGAGCAATCACACGCTTACCAATGGCTTGCAAACGCTTAGCATTTTGACTGCGCGTATCTAGCTTACCTTTGCTTTGCGCTTGCTGGAGCGTCTCTTGATAGGCTTGCGCATAACTCTGATTAACTTGATCCGTGGAGAGCATGCTAAACATATACTGTTTACGTTCAACGCCCACAGCACTTGAATTGGTTGTATTCACTGCCTGACACCCTGCCAACAACAGCGCGCCACTGAGGGCTAAATATTTATGTATCCGGGCCACATTTCACTCCTTGCGAATCAATCACTGATTATTCCATCGCCACACCGACGGTATTTATATTGTGAGTTTATTACAATGGCGCACAAGCGCCATGTATTTCTTCTCATTGTGCTTGAGCTTTGTGTACAAAAATCGAGTTTGAGCGGCCAACTGACTTTACAACAGCCCATAAAAAATGCGCCAACCTTTCGGTCAGCGCATTCTTATACAACTTAAGCGACATTTAAAATCGGCCTGCAAGTGCCGTTCGCACATCATCGATCAGGCCGATTCAATCCAACCAAGCTTAGGCATTACCCTGCAGTTTGATTTGTGCATCGCGGGTAAAGTCCAGCATACGCTGCAAAGGACGCACTGCTTTTGGAACAATGGCAGGGTCAACAATGATTTCATTGTCACCATTTTGCAAACCTAACAGCAACGCTTCAAGCGTGTTCATTGCCATCCAAGGGCAGTTAGCACAACTGCGGCACGATGCACCTTCACCTGCTGTAGGCGCTTCGATAAAGCTTTTGTGCGGACTGAGTTGCTGCATTTTGTAAAAAATACCGCGATCAGTTGCCACAATAAACTGCTCATTAGGCAATTCTTGACTGGCTTTAATCAACTGAGTCGTTGAGCCAATCACATCAGCCAACTCCAATACAGCGGTCGGTGATTCAGGGTGCGCCAACACTGCAGCGTCAGGGTACAACACCTTCATATCAGCCAGCTGCTTGGACTTAAACTCCTCGTGAACGATACAAGCACCGTCCCACAGCAACATATCGGCACCTGTTTCGCGCTGAATATAGCGACCTAAATGCTGATCTGGAGCCCATAAAATGGTCTCTCCATTATCCATCAAGGTTTCAACAATTTCTAAAGCGCAACTGGATGTCACCACCCAATCAGCACGCGCTTTAACAGCGGCGGAGGTGTTGGCGTACACCACGACAGTGCGCTCTGGATGCTGATCACAGAACTCAGAAAACTCTTTAATGGGGCAGCCTAAATCTAAGGAACAGGTTGCTTCCAGAGTGGGCATTAAAATACGTTTTTCAGGGTTGAGAATTTTTGCAGTCTCACCCATAAAGCGCACACCAGCAACCACTAGTGTTTGCGCGCTATGCTCACTACCAAAGCGTGCCATTTCTAGCGAGTCAGCGACACAACCGCCACTTTTCTCAGCCAGTTCTTGAATAACGGGATCACAATAATAGTGCGCGACTAAAACAGCATCTTGCGCTTTCAGCTCAGCAATAATACGTTCAGAGTAATGTGCTTCTTGCTCAGGCGTAAGCTCTTCAACCTGCTTCGCCGCCAAGTGTGCTTGAACTAAAATACGTTCAGATATTTGCGTCATTGATGCCAGTCCTCACAGCGCACACGGGCGCAATGTTAACAAGTGTATTTCTTATTAATTTAAAAAAGATACAACACAGTACTGACAATAAAATGCCGCCAACAGAAAAGTTGGTGGGTCGTGTGGGATTCGAACCTACGACCAATTGGTTAAAAGCCAACTGCTCTACCACTGAGCTAACGACCCGGAAGGGGTGCGAATAATACGGGTTTTTCAGCTCAGATCAAGCATAAATTTTATATATGTCAAAAATACCGTGTTGGATCAGTTATATCTGCGTTTAAAAAACCTTGTTTACGCAATTGACAGCTGTCACAGACACCGCACGCACGCCCCTCATTATCAGCCTGATAACAAGAAACAGTCAGTGCATAATCTACCCCGAGCTGTGTTCCGAGCTGAATGATATCAGCCTTACTCAGACTTTGCAGTGGTGCTTGAATACGAAAAGCGCGTCCCTGCACACCTTCACGCGTTGCTAAATTGGCCACACGCTCAAATGCTTCAATAAATGCCATTCGGCAATCAGGGTAACCGGAGTAATCCACATCATTGACTCCGATAAAAATATCATAGGCCTGCAACACCTCAGCCCAGCCTAAAGCTAAGGACAAAAACACGGTGTTACGCGCTGGCACATAAGTCACAGGAATATCAGTTCCCGTACTGGCCACAGGCACATCCATAGCCGTATCAGTTAACGCTGAGCCGCCAATGCCATCTAAGTTGATGCCTATCACTTTGTGTTCAACGGCACCTAACGTCTTGGAGATCAGTGCCGACGCATCCAGCTCACTGCGGTGGCGCTGACCATAGTCAAAACTCATGGTGTAGCATTCGTAGCCTTGCGCACGTGCGCAGGCCAGTACAGTGGCAGAATCTAAGCCACCAGATAACAAAATAACTGCGCGTTTGTGGGTCATAACATCTCTCATCAAGCAAATTACAATGGGCGGGCAGCAACGCTGCAATCAGGACGGTCTAGCGATTAACGCCCAGGCTCGTCATTCCAGAGCACTTTATGCAGCTGCAACTGAAAGCGCACGGCTAAGTTATCGGCCACAACCCAGTCCGCCAGTTCACATGGACTGAGCTGGCCTTGACTCGGCGAAAACAGCACATCATCCACCCGTGCATCGAGCCTATACTGCACAAGCTTAGTCACCGCCCAATCATAATCAGCGCGACTGCAGAGGACGAACTTGACCTGATCCTGTGCTTTGAGTAACTCAATATTGTCATACAGATTGCGGTGCGACTCTAAAGAATCTGGGGTTTTTAGATCCAGCACAATATGCACACGCGGATCAACCTCGGCGATATCCATTGCCCCACTGGTTTCAAGCGACACTTCATAGCCTGCATCACACAACTGTGTGAGCAAAGGTAATGCATTGGGCTGAGCCAGCGGCTCGCCGCCCGTTACGCAAATGTAACGGGGCTTATACTCAGCCACTTGAGCCAGAATGCTTTCAAGAGAATGGATCTGCCCACCGGTAAAGGCATAAGCGCTGTCGCAATATTGACAGCGCAACGGACAGCCCGTGAGACGTACAAAAACGGTGGGTAAACCTGCAGTGCGTGTTTCGCCCTGCAATGAGTAAAAAATCTCAGTGATACGTAAAGTATTTTGCATAATATGTGCGCCGGGCGCGACAGCAAAACAGGCCGTCCGCCTCCGTTGCTGAATGAGGCACTGCACAGCACGGCCCCGCGTTGAACGCGAGCGTGCTGATTATCGCAGTGTATTAGAGCTTTCTTAAATCTTGCTGAGCCAGTTGTGCAGCTGAGCTATTGGGATGCTTGGCCACAACTTCTTGCATAATACCGCGCGCTTTATCCGCGTTGCCTAAACGACGCTCAACATCCGCCAGCTTATACAAAGAATCAGGGACTTTATTATGCTCGGGATAACTGTGACTGACTAAAGCAAAGGCTTTGCCTGCTGCTTGTAGGTCACCTTCAACCAAATGCACTTCACCTAACCAGTATTGCGCATTGCCAGCATATTGGCTGTCAGGGTATTTACGTAAAAAAGCGCTAAAGGCTTGCAACGCTTTAGGAAAATCGCGTTGTTTAATTAAATCGAAAGACGCATCGTAAAACAGCTTTTCTTTCTCAGGGTCAGCTTCGCTAGCACCTTCTGTGCTGGCCTTAGCTTGTGTAGCAGATGTGTCAGACGCTGTGGATGAGTTTGCGGCTTGCCCGCGCGCGCCATCCTGTAAGCGGCTGTCTAATGTTTGGTAACGCTCAAGATTTTCTTGGCGTAAGGTGCGTAACTCATGTTGCTGTTCTTCAAGCATACCGCGCAGAGTAGAGATTTCATCTTGCATCTGCTGCAGTTGCATAAACACCTGCCCTTGGGCTGAAAGTGGCGCCGAAGCACCACCTCCAGTTGCAGTCCCGCTCATACCCTGATTTGCGCCAGCTAACATACGATTATGTCCTGAGCCATCAGTGACTGGAATCGCAGCCACTGCCAACGTGGGCAGGCTGAGGGCCAAAGCTATCAAGGTTGAGCGGATCATGTTTTTTACCTATTACTTACGCAGTTCAACGCGACGGTTTTGTGACCAAGCGCTGTCGTCATGGCCTAGAACGTTTGGACGCTCTTCGCCGTAGGATACAGGCTCAAGTTGTGCAGGTGAAACACCTTGCAGAACTAAGTAACGCTGTACAGCTTTTGCACGACGCTCACCCAGAGCCATGTTGTATTCGCGAGTACCGCGCTCATCAGCGTGGCCTTCTAATACAACACGCGCACCGTTTGACTGTAAGTCACGTGCGTGTACATCCAATGCGCGCATCGCTTCGTGCTTCAAATCTGAACTATCAAATTCAAAGTAGAAAGTTGTCATTGAACGCAGTGTTGCTTCTTCGCTGTTACGATCGCTATCGTAACCACTATCAATTACACCAGTGTTTGCGCCGTAACCCGCATTCGGATCAATTGCACCTTCACCGCTAGCGTCACCACCTTTTGAAGAACAACCAACGGCAACAGCTAATGCCAGTGAGAGTGCAGCAAATTTACCGAATTTAAGCATTTCCATTTTACAAGCTCCAAAAAAACAGCATATTGAGTTTAGTTAACAGATACCCACCATCAGTTTAGGTAAGGGGACCATGAAGGCTCTCTGACTTCGCCTTGTATGCTAGGTAG
>QXGG01111854.1_pt1 | contig 11071 bp, 10 predicted proteins | sample 1982491 | NCBI WGS metagenome assembly QXGG01 (sample SAMN09924614, study PRJNA488089) | Wastewater metagenome, whole genome shotgun sequencing project. | isolation source: South African research farm wastewater | place: South Africa: Irene, Agricultural Research Council, Animal Production... | reverse complement strand
TCGTCCTCGTAGAGCTGGAACAGCGACTGGTCGAAGGTCTGCATGCCGAGCTCGCGCGAGCGCTTCATGATCTCCTTGATCTCGGGCACGTTGCCCTTGAAGATCAGGTCGGCGATCAGCGGCGAGTTGAGCATCACCTCGACCGCGGGCACGCGGCCCTTGCGGTCCTTCAGCGGCAGCAGGCGCTGCGAGATCATGGCGCGCAGGTTCAGCGACAGGTCCATCAGCAACTGCGCGCGCCGCTCTTCCGGGAAGAAGTTGATGACGCGGTCGATCGCCTGGTTGGCGCTGTTGGCGTGCAGCGTGGCCAGGCACAGGTGACCGGTCTCGGCGAAGGCGATCGCGTAGTCCATGGTCTCGCGGTCGCGGATCTCGCCCATCAGGATCACGTCGGGGGCCTGGCGCAGCGTGTTCTTCAGCGCGGCTTCCCAGGATTCGGTGTCGATGCCCACTTCACGCTGGGTGACGATGCAGTTCTTGTGCGGATGCAGGAACTCGATCGGGTCCTCGATCGTGATGATGTGGCCGTAGGTGTTCTCGTTGCGGTAGTCGACCATCGACGCCAGCGAGGTTGTCTTGCCGGTGCCGGTGCCGCCGACGAAGATCACCAGGCCGCGCTTGGCGAGTGCGATGTCGGTCAGCACCGGCGGCAGCCCGAGTTCCTGGAAGTTGGGGATCTTCTGCGGGATCGTTCGCAGCACCAGTCCGACCTTGCCCTGCTGCACGAAGGCGTTGGCGCGGAAGCGCCCGATGCCGGCCGGCGAGATGCCGAAGTTGCATTCCTTGTGCGCCTCGAACTCCGCAGCCTGGCGGTCGCTCATGATCGCGCGCGCAAGCTCCGAGGTGTGCTGGGGCTGCAGCACCTGGTTGGACTGGGGCACGATCTTGCCGTCGATCTTGATCGCGGGCGGAAAGCCGGTGGTGATGAAGAGGTCGGAGCCGTTCTTCTGCAGCATCAGCCGCAGCAGGTCGTGCATGAACTTGAGGGCCTGGTCGCGTTCCATGTTTCAGTGCTCCTGCGGTCAGCCCGCGAAGTTGTCCTTGTTCTGCGCCTTCATGCGCGCCTCGGTCGCCGACACCACGTTGCGGCGGACGAGGTCGGCGAGGCACTGGTCGAGCGTCTGCATGCCCATGCTCTGGCCGGTCTGGATCGACGAGTACATCTGCGCGATCTTGTTCTCGCGGATCAGGTTACGGATCGCCGGCGTGCCGATCATGATCTCGTGCGCGGCGACCCGGCCCTGGCCGTCCTTGGTCTTGAGCAGGGTCTGCGAGATCACTGCGCGCAGCGATTCGGACAGCATCGAGCGCACCATGTCCTTCTCGGCTGCGGGGAAGACGTCGACGATACGGTCGATGGTCTTGGCCGCCGACGAGGTGTGCAGAGTGCCGAATACCAGGTGGCCGGTCTCGGCCGCGGTGAGCGCGAGGCGGATGGTCTCGAGGTCGCGCATTTCGCCCACCAGCACCACGTCGGGGTCCTCGCGCAGCGCGGCGCGCAGCGCGTTGTTGAAGGACTGGGTGTCGCGGTGCACCTCGCGCTGGTTGATCAGGCAGCGCTTGGCTTCGTGAACGAATTCGATCGGGTCCTCGACGGTGAGGATGTGGCCGTACTCGTTTTCGTTGACGTAGTCGACCATGGCCGCGAGCGTGGTCGACTTGCCCGAGCCGGTGGGGCCGGTCACCAGCACGATGCCGCGCGGCTGGTTGGCGATCTCCTTGAAGATCTTCGGGCAGTTGAGCTCTTCGAGCGTCAGTACCTTGGACGGAATGGTCCGGAACACTGCCGCCGAGCCGCGGTTCTGGTTGAAGGCGTTCACCCGGAAGCGGGCCAGGTTGGGCACGGCAAACGAGAAGTCGCACTCCCAGCTCTCCTCGTACTGCTTGCGCTGGGCGTCGTTCATGATGTCGTACACCATCGCGTGCACGTCCTTGTGCTCGAGCGGCGGCAGGTTGATGCGGCGCACGTCGCCATGGACGCGGATCATGGGCGGCAATCCGGCCGACAGGTGAAGGTCGGAAGCCTTGTTCTTGACCGCGAAGGCGAGCAGTTCGGTGATGTCCATGGTGTCGTCTGTACGAGGATGCCCGGGAGTGGGCCAAAACGTGGGCTGAAGCGGGGGCTGAAAATGAGGCCAACGCGGCGATGCTATACTTTTCGCCGATCGCTTCCCAAGGAAATAGGCCACGGATATGACGACAATCGGCGAGCGGCTTGGTGAGGTCCTGGCCCGCATCGAGGCCGCGGCGCGCGCGGCCGGGCGGGATCCGTCGGCGGTGTCGCTGCTGGCGGTGAGCAAGACCTGGCCGGCCGCTGCGGTGCGCGAGGCGGCCGCGGCGGGGCAGCGTGCATTCGGCGAGAACTACGTGCAGGAAGGCGTCGACAAGGTCGAGGCGCTGCGCGACCTGGGCCTCGAGTGGCACTTCATCGGCCCGCTGCAGAGCAACAAGACGCGCCCGGTGGCCAACGCCTTCGACTGGGTGCACGGCATCGACCGCCTGAAGATCGCCGAGCGCCTGTCGGCCCAGCGCGACGTGCATCTGCCGGCGCTCAACGTCTGCATCCAGGTCAATGTCAGCGGCGAGGACAGCAAGAGCGGTGTGGCGCCGGACGAGGTGGCCGCGCTCGCGCAGGCCGTGGCCGCGCTGCCGCGCCTGCGGCTGCGCGGGCTGATGTGCATTCCCGAGCCCACGGAAGACACCGCGCTGCTGCGTGCGCGCTTCGCCGTGCTGCGTCGGTTGCGCGACGAGTTGATCGACGCCGGCCTCGCCCTCGACACCCTGTCGATGGGCATGTCGCACGATATCGAGCCGGCGATCGCCGAAGGCGCCACCATCGTCCGCGTCGGCACGGCGATCTTCGGCGAGCGCGTCAAGCCCGCTTCCACCCCGGCTGCGGCCGGTTCCGCCTGACGCGCGCTCGTGTGCGTCGGCTCTTGAATTGAATTCAGGTCACCTAATGAAGATCACCTTTCTCGGCGGCGGCAACATGGCCTCCGCTCTCATCGGCGGCATGATCGAACGCGGCTTTGCGGCCGGCGACATCCAGGTCGTCGAACTCGGCGATGCGGCGCGTGCCGCGCTCGAGGGCCGCTTCGGCGTGCGCGCGGTGGCGGGCTTCGATGCGGTCGCGCTCGCCTGCGACGTGCTCGTGCTGGCGGTGAAGCCGCAGCAGATGAAGGCCGCGCTCGCGCCGCTCGCCGGGCAGCTCGCCGGCCAGCTCGTCATCAGCATCGCCGCCGGCCTGCGCCTGGCCGACCTCGGGCGCTGGCTCGGCGCACCCGATGTGCCTTACACCCGCTTGGTGCGCTGCATGCCCAACACCCCGGCGCTGATCGGCGCCGGCGTCACCGGCCTGTATGCCGACCCCTCGGTGGACGCCGCCGGACGCGCGGCCGCCGAGCGCATCCTCGCCGCAGTCGGCAGCACGGTGTGGGCCGACGCCGAGGCGCAGATGGATGCGGTGACCGCGATCTCGGGCAGCGGGCCGGCCTACGTCTTCCACTTCATCGAGGCGCTCGAGGCGGCGGGGCGCAGCCTGGGCTTCGACGAGGCGGGTGCCCGCCGGCTGGCGATCGACACCGTGCTCGGCGCGGCCAGGCTGGCCGCCAGTTCGGAAGATTCGCCCGCCGTGCTGCGCCAGAAGGTCACCTCCAAGGGCGGCACCACCGAGGCCGCGCTCGCCAGCCTGGCAGCGTCCGGCTGGCACGACGAACTGGTCGCCGCGGTGAAGGCGGCCGAGGCGCGCGGGCGCGAGCTCGGCGAACAGCTCGGTGCGAGTGAATAGCGGCCCCGGCGCGCGGGGCGGTCGCGGCCTTGCTCGATCGAACTCGCTCACGACGCTCCCTTCATTCGCTCTTCGCAAGGACTGAGCCATGCTCGCCAACATCCTCCTGCTGGTCATCAACGCCGCCGCCGGCTTCATTACGCTGATGCTGCTGGCGCGCTTCTACATGCAGTGGCAGCGCATCTCGTTCCGCAATCAGCTCGGGCAGTTCGTGGTCAGCACCACCGACTGGATCGTGCGCCCGCTGCGCCGCGTCGTCCCCGGGATGTTCGGCCTCGACATGGCGAGCCTGCTGCCGGCCTGGGTGGTGCAGGTGCTGCTGGTGGTCTTCGAGCTCAGCCTGCGCGGCGCGGTGTTCAGCGGCAACACCGCAGCGGTCGTCGCCGGCCTGGCGGGCGTGGGCCTGATCGAGCTGATCCGCATGATGGTGTACCTGCTGTTCGCGGTCGTGCTCGGCTCGGCGGTGCTGTCGTGGGTGAGCCCGCATTCGCCGCTGGCGCCCTTGCTCAACGCGATCGCGGCGCCCTTCCTGCGGCCGTTCCGGCGCGTGGTGCCGACCATCGCCAACGTCGACCTGTCGCCGCTGGTGCTGCTGCTGGTGCTGCAGATCGTGCTGATGGTGCTCGCCGGCGCGCGCAACGGTTTTGCGCCGCTGCTGTTCGTGGGCTGAGCGCGCGAGGCTGGAAGTTCGCGGGCAAGCCCGCTCCGACATTGGCCGCTGAACCGACGCGCTGCGGGAGCGGGCTTGCCCGCGAATGAAGCGTGCAGCCCGAGCTTACGGCTCGGGCGCCGATCTGCACCCCGAGGCCGTCAGCCCTCGAACATCACCTGCCCCTCGACCAGCGTGTAATGCACCTTGCCCGGCAACTCCATGCCGAGGAAGGGCGTGTTCTTGCCCTGGCTGCGCAGGCCCTCGCGGGTGACGGTGACGTGCGCCGCCGGGTCGAACACGCACACATCCGCACGCGCGCCCACCGACAGGTGGCCGGCCTTGGTGATGCCGACGATCTTCGCCGCGTCCGAGGTGATGCGGGCGAGCCCGTCCATCAGCGACAGTCCGGCGCGATCCGCCCACTTCAGTGTCAGCGGCAGCAGCAGCTCGAGACCGGTGGCGCCCGGTTCGGACTCCGAGAACGGCGTCTGCTTGCCATCGTCGTCCACCGGGGTGTGGTCCGAGCACAGCGCGTTGATGCGGCCCTCGGCCAGGCCGCGGGCGAGCGCCTCGCGGTCGCGCTGGCTGCGCAGCGGCGGGATCAGGTGGCAGTTGGGGTCGAAGTAGCCGATGTCCATGTCGCACAGATGCACATGGTTGATCGACACGTCGCAGCTCACGTCCATGCCGTCGGCGCGCGCCTGGTCGATCAGCGCCAGGCCGGCCGCGGAGGACAGGCGGGTGATGTGCAGGCGGGCGCCGGTGGCGCGTGCGAGTTCGAGGTAGGTGAACAGCGCCACGGTCTCGGCGGCGACCGGGATGCCGGACAGGCCGAGCCGGGTCGACACCTCCCCGTCGTGGGCGTAGCCCACGCGCGACAGGAAGGGCGCCAGCGGCTGCAGCCAGACGCGGAAGCCGAAGGTGGCGGCGTACTGCAGCGCACGCATCAGCACCGCGTTGTCCACCACCGGCACGTTGGCCTGCGAGAAGGCGACGCAGCCGGCCTCGACCAGCTCGGCCATCTCCGACAGGCGCTCGCCCTTGAGGCCGATGGTGAGCGCGCCGACCGGATAGATGTGGGCGCGGTTCAGCTTCTTGGCGCGGTAGGTGAGCATTTCGACCAGGCCGGGCTCGTCGAGCGTGGGGTCGGTGTCGGGCGGGATCGCCAGGCTGGTGACGCCGCCCGCCATCGCCGCCTCCATCTCGGACTCGAGCGTGGCGCGGTATTCGAAGCCGGGTTCGCGCAGGCGCGCGGCGAGGTCGATGAAGCCGGGGGCGACCACCAGCCCGCTGGCGTCGATCGTGCGCTCGGCAGCGAAACCGTCCGGAGCCCGGCCGAGGGCGACGATCTTGCCGCCGGCGATGTAGACGTTCTGCACCGCGTCGGTGCGATTGGCCGGATCGACGACGCGGCCGTTGGAAATCAGGATGTTCATGCGTGAGTCCTTGTGCCTGTGCTGTCCGCGACTCAGCGGCTGCCGAGCATGCTCATCACCGCCATGCGCACGGCGATGCCGAAGGTGACCTGGGGCAGGATGACCGCCTGCGCGCCATCGGCCACGGCCGAGTCGATCTCGACGCCGCGGTTCATCGGGCCGGGGTGCATCACGATCGCGTCGGGCTTGGCGAGCGCCAGCTTCTCGGCGGTGAGGCCCCAGATCTTGTAGTACTCCTGCGGCGTCGGCAGCAGGGCGCCGTTCATGCGCTCGTTCTGCAGGCGCAGCATCATCACCACGTCCACGCCCTTGAGGCCCTCGCGCATGTCGTGGAACACGCGCACGCCCAGGCGCTCGACCTCGGTCGGCAGCAGGGTCCGGGGGCCGATCACGCGCACTTCCGGGACGCCGAGCGTGGTCAGTGCGGCGATCTGGCTGCGCGCCACCCGCGAGTGCAGCACGTCACCGACGATCGCCACCGTCAGGTTGGTGAAGTCGTGCTTGAAGTGGCGGATGGTGTACATGTCCAGCAGGCCCTGCGTCGGGTGCGCATGGCGGCCGTCGCCGGCGTTGACCACGCTGATGTGCTCGCGCCGGGTGTTCTGCAGGTGCTGGGCGATGAGCATCGGCGCGCCGCTGGCGGCGTGGCGGACGACGAACATGTCGGCCTGCATCGCGCACAGGTTGTCGACCGTGTCGAGCAGGCTCTCGCCCTTGGCGGCCGAGCTGGTGTTGATGTTGAGGTTCACCACGTCGGCCGACAGGCGCTTGGCGGCGATCTCGAAGGTGGTGCGGGTGCGCGTGGAATTCTCGAAGAACAGGTTGAAGACGCTCTTGCCGCGCAGCAGCGGCAGCTTCTTGACCTCGCGCTCGGCCACTTCGGTGAAGGGTGCGGCGGTGTCGAGGATGGCGGTGAGGATGTCGCGCGGCAGACCGTCTAGCGTGAGCAGGTGCTGCAGTTCGCCGTGCTTGTTGAGCTGGGGGTGGCGCATCGTACGGGCCTCGGTGTCAGCGTGCGGCCGCTTGGGCCTGGGTGAGCTTGAGGGTGAAGTGGCCGTCCTCGTCGCGCTGCAGTTCGAGGTTCTGCGCGCGCGGCAGGGATTCGGCCAGGGTGTGGGCGCAGTAGCGCGCCGCGATCGGCAGCTCGCGGCTGCCGCGGTCGATCAGCACCGCCAGTTCGACCACACCCGGGCGGCCGAAGTCGAACAATTCGTTGAGCGCGGCACGCGTGGTGCGACCGGTGTACAGCACGTCGTCGACCAGGATCACATGCGCGCCGTCGACGTCGAACGGGATCTCGGTGCGCTGTGGCTTGGCGTGCAGGCCCTTGCTGCCGTAGTCGTCACGGTAGAAGGAGACGTCGATCGCGCCCAGCGGCTGGGCGATGCCGAGCGCCTTGTGCAGGCGTTCGGCCAGCCACAGGCCGCCGGTGTAGATGCCGACCAGCGCGGTGGCGGGGGTGACGTGGGGGCGGATCTGCTCGGCGAGCTGCCGGCACAGGGCTTCGGCATCAAGGTCTTTCATGGCGTCGGGAGTCCAGGAAGGTTTGCAGGATGATGCGGGCGGCGGCGGCGTCGAGCACCGCCTTGCGCTCGCGCCAGCCGGTGCGTCCGGCGGCGGCGAGATCGGCGTCGGCGGCGACCGAGGACAGGCGTTCGTCCGCGGTGAACACCGGCACGCCGAAGCGGCCGTGGAGCTGGTTGGCGAAGCGCCGGCAGCGCGCGGTGAGTTCGTGTTCGGTGCCGTCGAGATGGGTGGGCAGGCCGACCACCAGCGCGACCGGGCGCCACTCGGCGATCAGCGCGGCGATGGCCTTGAAGCGGGCGTCGTTCGATTCGTCATGCACCGTGGCGAGTGCGCTGGCCTGGCCGGTTTCGAGTTCGCCGGTGGCGATGCCGATGCGGGCGAGGCCGAAGTCGAAGCCGAGCAGGGTGCCGCGGGCGGGCAATGGAGCCCGGCTCGGGGCAGGGGTGGCCGCCGTGGGGGTGCTGCAGGGGGCGACCGGAACGGCGGGATCGGGCCGCTTGGCCACATCGCCCGCGATGGTGTGGACTGCAGGCTGGGCGGCGGGTGCCGCGTCAGGCATGCCCGGCGACCTCGCTGAGGTTGGCGAAGTCGACGCCGAGCTTCTGCATGGCGGCCACCAGGCGTTCTTCGGGCGGCAGGTCGAACACGATTGCCATGTCGGCGGGCACGGTCAGCCAGGCGTTGTCGAGGAGTTCCTGCTCGAGCTGGCCGGCGGCCCATCCCGCGTAGCCGAGCGTGACCAGCACGTCGCGCGGTTCGCCACTGGCGCCGATGGCCTGCAGCACGTCGCGGCTGCTGGTGAGGCCGATCTCGTCGCTGACCTTGAGCGTGGAATGCCAGTCGCCGAGCGGGCGGTGGAGCACGAAGCCGCGATCGGTCTGCACCGGGCCGCCGAAATACACCGGCTGGTTGGCGAAGCCTTCGGCTTCCAGCGGCACTTCGATGCGCTCGAACAGCGTTGCCAAGCTCATGTCGATCGGCCGGTTCACGATGATGCCGAGCGCGCCCTGGTCGTTGTGTTCGGCGATGTAGGTCAGGGTGCGCGTGAAGTGAGGATCGGCCATGTTGGGCATGGCGATCAGGAAGTGGTGGGTGAAGTTGGCCGTGGGCGTTTCCATGCGCGGCATTTTACGCCGATCGTTCGAGTTCTTGGCGTGGGTGCGGGGGCTAAACTTTTCGCGTTGGCGCTGGCGCTGGCGTTGGCGTTGGCGTTTGGGGGCGGCGCTTGCGCGGGTGGGGGATTGGCTGCGGGCGCGGTGCGAGTGGCGGGCTGCGTGCGGGTGGGGTGGGTGCTGCGAGGGTTGGGCGTGCGGGATGGAGCGGGGCGGACTTGGGTGCGCGGGGCGGACGGGGAGGGGTGTGCGCGGCTTCGATCGGCCGCGGGGCCGGGGTGGCGGGCGCCGCCTGCACTCGCGGCCCTTCGCTGTCGCTCCGGGCTGCCCTCGGTGGAGGACGGCGCGGGGGCGGCGACGCAAACTCGGCGCTGCGCGCCTCAAACATGCGTCGCCTTGTTTCCCCCGCGACGCCCTCCACCTCGGCGCTCATGAAGTTGGCGCCCGCCACCCCGGCCCCGCGGCCTGGCGTTCAGGTCGGTTTCATCGCCTGCTCGCCGGAGCGTGCGCTGGTTCTTTCGCTGTGGGAGCGACGCAAGTCGCGATCCGGGCGGTCGGGACGTGCGCAGGCATCTTCGAGGTGGATCGCGACTTGCGTCGCTCCTACGAAAACCGACGGGGACACCAAGACACCGCGAGCGCTCGTTTGCCGCGCACGAGGTGGGCAAGGCGGAGCGGACGGTAGGGCGCGGATGCGTCATAATTCGACATCTTTGTCCTGGACAAAACAATGCCCTCCGCCCTCGTCTGGTTTCGCCGTGATCTGCGCAATTTCGACCACGCCGCGCTCCACCACGCGCTGCGCTTCGCCGATCGTGTGCACTGCGCCTTCGTCTTCGATACCGCCATCCTCGATGCGCTGCCCACGCGCCACGATCGCCGGGTGGAGTTCATCCACGCCAGCGTTACCGAGCTCGACGCCGCGCTCGACGCGATGGTGCGTGCAGCGGGCGGCGCCGGCGGTGGCTTGATGGTGCGCCACGGCCGCGCCGACGCCGAGATCCCGCGTCTGGCGCGAGAACTCGGCGTCGACAAGGTCTTCGCCAACCGCGACTACGAGCCCGACGCCATCGTGCGCGACAGCCGCGTGGCGCAAGCGCTCGCGGAGGCTGGCATCGGCTACGAGGACTTCAAGGACCAGGTTGTCTTCGAACGCGACGAGGTGATGACCCAGGCCGGCAAGCCCTACAGCGTGTTCACCCCATACAAGAACGCCTGGCTGAAGGCCGTGGACGACTTCCAGCTCAAGTCGTATCCAGTGAAAAAATACACCGCGCGTCTCGCCGCGAAGCCTGCGGGCGAGACCGTTCCCTCGCTTGCCGAGATCGGCTTCGAGCCCACCAACCTGGCCGAACTGCAGATCCCGCTCGGCATGAGCGGCGGCAGAAAGCTGTTCGCGGACTTCGCCGCGCGCATCGACCGCTACAAGCGCGCGCGCGACTTCCCGGCGGTCAAGGGGGTGAGCTACCTGTCCACCCACCTGCGCTTCGGCACCGTGTCGATCCGCCAGCTCGCCGCCCACGCCCGCGCGCACGGTGGCGAGGGCGCCGAGACCTGGCTGTCCGAGCTGATTTGGCGCGACTTCTACCACCAGATCCTGTGGCACCACCCGCAGGTGGTCGAGCGCGCCTTCCGCCCCGAATACGACGCGGTGAAGTGGGACGACGCGCCCGAGCTCTTCGCCGCCTGGTGCGAGGCGCGCACCGGCTACCCGATCGTCGATGCCGCGATGCGCCAGCTCAACCAGACCGGCTGGATGCACAACCGCCTGCGCATGATCGTCGCCTCCTTCCTCACCAAGGACCTCGGCGTCGACTGGCGCCTGGGCGAGCGCTACTTCGCCGCGCAGCTCAACGACTACGACCTCGCCGCCAACAACGGCGGCTGGCAGTGGGCGGCCTCGACCGGCTGCGACGCGCAGCCGTATTTCCGCATCTTCAACCCCGTCACCCAGTCGGAAAAATTCGACCCCGAAGGCCGCTTCATCCGCCGCTACCTGCCCGAGCTCGTGCGCGTGCCCGACAAATTTATCCACGCTCCGTGGACCATGGGCGGCATCGACCAGACCGCGTGCCGCACGAAGATCGGCGTCGACTACCCGGGACCGATCGTGGACCACGCCGCCGCGCGCGAACGCACGCTGAGCCGCTTCGGCGTGGTGAAGAACGACGCGCAAGGCGCTTGAACGCCAGCAAGAACTGGCGGCACGACGCTAACAAGCCCCGGCCCATCCGAAACAACTGCCCGCCCCAAACCCAACACGGTCCCTCACCTCTCCCACCACCACCCCCAGCCCCAGCCCCAGCCTTTCAGCCATTCCCCCACGCAAGGCCGCGGGGCCGGGGTGGCGGACGCCAACTTCACGAGCGCCGAGGCGGAGGGCGTCGCGGGGGAAACAAGGCGACGCATGTTTGAGGCGCGCAGCGCCGAGTTTGCGTCGCCGCCCCCGCGACGTCCTCCGCCGAGGGCAGCCCGCAGCGAAGCGAAGGGCCGCGAGTGCAGGCGGCGCCCGCCACCCCGGTCCCGCGGCCGAATCGCAGCCGCGCTCTCGCCGAAG
>QXGG01360746.1_pt1 | contig 11076 bp, 12 predicted proteins | sample 1982491 | NCBI WGS metagenome assembly QXGG01 (sample SAMN09924614, study PRJNA488089) | Wastewater metagenome, whole genome shotgun sequencing project. | isolation source: South African research farm wastewater | place: South Africa: Irene, Agricultural Research Council, Animal Production... | reverse complement strand
GCCATGGAACCGACCATGGTGCTCACCACACGACCACAGGCTTGTCCAACAACAAGTTGGCAATGTGGGTCTTTCTCGGATCAGAGTGCCTGCTCTTCGGCGGTCTGATTTCGACGTACATGCTCTACAAGGGTCGAGTGAGCGAAGGCCCGCAGCCGGATCAGATCTACGACATCCCGTTCACGTCTGTGAGCTCTTTCATCCTGCTGATGAGTTCGTTGACGATGGTGCTCGCAGTGTCGGCAGCACAGCGTAAGGACGATCGCAACACCAACCTGTGGCTGTCCGTGACGGCAGTTCTCGGTGCAACTTTCGTTGGTGGTCAGGTCTACGAGTTCACGGCCTTCTACCGCGAAGGTTTGGGATTCACCACCAGCCTGTTCGGCTCGAGTTTCTACACACTCACCGGGTTCCACGGCGTGCACGTGACTGTCGGAATCATCATGCTCGGCGCTCTTGTCGGAATGATCCGTCGTCAGCGGATACCCGGCAACAAAGCCGAAGCCGTCGAGATGGTGGGGCTGTACTGGCACTTCGTGGACGTGGTGTGGATCGTCATCTTCACCCTCGTCTACCTGATTCCGTCCTGAGGAGAGATCGATGAGCACGGCAACAGAGAACCCAGAAGTCCAGGAGTCGGCTGCGCACGACGCAGAACAACACGGTGCGACCGACAAGCAGTACGTCATCATCGCCTTGATTCTCGCTGCCTTGACGGCGATCGAGGTTTCGACGTACTACATCGACTTCGGACCGCTGTTCATGCCGACGCTGTTCATCTTGATGATCGTGAAGTTCGTGATCGTTGCGTCGTTCTTCATGCACCTGAAGTTCGACAACAAGATCTTCACGTACTTGTTCTATGCGGGGCTTCTCCTTGCGATTGCGGTGTACGCGGGTGCTTTGGCTACTTTCAAATTCTTCCTGAAGGGCTGACGCTCGCACGCGGGGCGGTCACAACATGCTCGATCCCTGGCGCTTCCAACTTCACGTCGAGGTGTGGCTCCTCGTCGCGTTCCTGATTTCGTCGTACGTGTACGTGGTGAGAGTTCTCGGCCCGCGGGCTGTCCCGGCAGGTGAACCGGTCGTCACGAGATCTCAGCTCACTGCTTTCGTGGCTGGTATCAGCATCCTGTGGGTCTCCACTGACTGGCCGATGCACGACATTGCCGAGGAATATCTGTATTCGGTGCACATGTTCCAGCACATGGCGCTGACCTACTTCATGCCTCCTCTGGTCGTTCTGGCGACTCCGCAGTGGTTCGTGCGAATTCTCATCGGCGATCGGGGTCTGTATCGAGCCGTCCGCTTCCTCGGCCATCCGGTGCGAGCGGCCCTGTTGTTCAACATCGGAGTGATGGTCAGCCACGTTCCGGGCGTGGTCAATGCTTCGGTGTCGAACGGACCGTTGCACTACTTCGTGCACGTCTTGCTCGTGTTGACCGCAATTCTGATGTGGCTCCCTGTGATCGGCCCGCTCCCGGAACTGCACATTTCACCGATGTCCAAGATGATCTACCTGTTCATGAACAGCGTTGTTGCAACGGTTCCGGCGGCCTGGCTCACCTTCGCCGAGGGTGCCGTTTACAAGCAATACCTGAATCCGGTGCGGGTTTGGGGCATTTCCGTCGAAGCGGATCAGCAGATGGCCGGAGCGATCATGAAGCTCGGTGGGTCCACTTTCTTGTGGACGATCATCGTCGTGATGTTCATCCGCCACTTCGTACGCACGTTCCGATCGGAGAACGCTGGCGCCTATGTGCGCGAGGAGAAGCCTCTGACCACGGAAGATGTCGAGCGGGCGTTCAGTACGACAGTGCCGCCTCGCGACCGAGTTTGACGATCCACATCTGACGGAGCACTCACTCCCAGCGGAACGTTGCTGCGGTCAAGGCGGGCATCGCGACGGCCCAGATGATCAGAACGACCCACGATTGGGCGATGTCCGTACCGCCGCCGACGAGAGCATCACGCAGAATGTCTGCGAGCGCTCCCGACGGAAGGTAGCCGGCGATGTCCGAAGCAGATTGTGGAAGTTCGTCCCGGGGAATGATCATTCCGCTTCCGCCGAGCAGCACGAGAAAGAGAAGGTTCTGCAGCGCAAGGTTGAACTCGGCTCGTAGCCGTCCGGCAAAGAAGAGTCCGATACCGGCGAACGATGAAATACCGACAGCTATCGCTGCAAGAGCGGCGATCCAATCGGCATTGCCGGCATCCCATCCGAGAGCAATAGCAACCGGAACGAGCACAGCGAACTGCACGATCTGCACGCACAGAACCGACAGGATTTTTGCGATCAGCCAACGGGGTCTGCCGAGCGGTGTGATACCGAGCCTCTTCAGGACTTTGTAGCTTCGTTCGAAACCGGTTGCGATGCCCAGGCTCACCATTGCAGCACTCATGACTGCGACGGCGAGTACTCCCGGAGTCAAGTAATCGACAGGACCCGAGTAGATCGCCGGATCTCCGCTCGGAAGGACGTCGACCGAACTGAAAAAGACAAGAATTCCCACAGGAATGATCAGTGTGAGCAGCAGTTGCTCGCCGTTGCGAGACAATGTTCGCAACTCCATCATGAGCTGAGAGAGCAAGGGGCCGCGTACTTTGGACATCACGCACCGCCCGTGAGTCTTTTGAAGACGTCCTCGAGCGAGGACACTCCGGTGCGCAGTTCGAGAACGTCGATTCCGTGCTCGTTCAACCAGACGGCGAGCTTTGCAACGAGGTCTGTCGGTGCATCGTCGATGACGTAGGTGCCAGGTGATTCCTCGACGAGCCACGTGATGAGATCTGGGGGCAAGGAATCCCAGGAGATCGGTGTTGCCGTCCGAAGAAAGACAGTGCGGCGTGACCGGCGGACATTGTCGAGAGGCCCTTCGACGAGAAGCCGGCCACGATCGAAAATGGCGACTCGGTCTGCAATCTTCTCGGCCTCGTCGAGCTCGTGAGTTGCAACGATCACGGTCGAACCCGAGTCGGCAAGGTTGCGGATGATCTCTCTGATCATCGTTCTGCCATTCACGTCGACGCCGCTGGTCGGTTCGTCGAGAAACGCAATTCTCGGACGAGCTGCGAGAGCCATCGCAAGTGACAGCCTTTGACGTTCCCCACCGGACAACCGACGCCAAGGTGTAGTACGTCGATCGGCGAGACCCACGCTTTCGAGAAGGTCCATCGGATCGGCATGTGACGGCCCCTGCTTGTACAGACCGCAGTATTGGCGGATCGTGTCGATGGGACGAGCACTCGGGTAGATCCCGCCGTCTTGAAGCATGACGCCCATCTGAGGGCGCAGTATCCGCCGGTCTCGGATCGGATCGAGACCGAAAATGCGCACCTTTCCGGTGCTCGGACGACGGATACCCTCACACACCTCGATCGTGCTCGTCTTGCCGGCTCCATTCGGGCCGAGAACTGCTGTGACTTTCCCGGACCAGGCTTGGAACGTGACATCGTCGACCGCAGTCAGATCTCCGTAGCGGACTCCGAGACTTTCGACGACAAGGGTCGGCTCCTCCCGGGAGATTCGCGAGAACGAAGGGCTCTGCGATCCGGGCACCCCTTTAGATTACGCGGGTAGCCTCCCTTGACTGTGATCGATCTTCGTCGTCTGCGAGCCGAACCCGATGCCGTCCGGGCGGCGATATCCCGGCGGGGAAACGACGAACTGATTCAGCAACTCGACAAGGTCACCGCTCTGGATACGTCCTTGCGAGACATGGCAACCAAGCGCGACGGAATCAGGTCCAGGATCAACGACCTCTCCAAGCAGGTCGGTCTGGCAAAGCGCGAAGGCGATGATTCCCGTGCCGATGCCTTGCAGGCCGAGAGTCGCAAGCTCGGCGACGACGAGTCGATGCTCGATGATGCCTACGGAGTCGTCGAAGACGAAATGCGTGAGATTCTGTTGCGCATTCCGAACTTGCCGCACCCGGATGCTCCAGACGGCAAGAGCGATGCCGACAATCCCGTCATCAAAGGCCCAGTCGCTCTTCCGTCCGACTTTGCGGATCATCAGCGAGTACCGCACTGGGACATCGCCACTCGTCTCGGCATTCTCGACAACGATCGCGCCACGAAGATCGCCGCCTCGATGTTCACCATGCAGCGCGGTCTTGGCGCAACCATGGCTCGAGCTCTGTGTCAGTTGGCGCTCGATCTGAATGCAGACGAGTTCGAAGAAGTCCGCCCGCCGACCATGGTCAGCACAGCCACATTGACAGCAACGGGTCATTTGCCGAAGTTCGCTGACGATGCCTACGCAATCGAGCGAGATGGCTTGTGGATGATCCCGACCGCCGAGGTGCCTCTCACGTCGATCTACGCGGGAGAGATCGTCGACGAAGCGAGTCTGCCGATCAAGGTGATGGCGCACACGTCCTGTTACAGACGTGAAGCTGGATCTGCAGGTCGAGATACACGGGGCATGTTGCGCGCCCACGAATTCGACAAAGTGGAAATTCTGTCGATCGCCGCGCCCGAACAGGCACCCGTGCTACTCGACGAGTTGGTGGCTCGCGCAGAGAATGTGATCGCAGTGCTCGGCCTGCCGTATCGCATCATCGAGATCTGCACCGGCGACATGGGTCAGAGCCATCACCGCAGTTTCGACATCGAGGTCTATGCACCCGGATGCGATGCGTGGCTCGAGGTGTCGTCGGTGTCGTGGTTCAGCGATTATCAGGCCCGCCGGGCCGACATTCGCCTGCGCCGGACGGGGCAAAAGGGCACGGAGATTGCCCATACGCTGAACGGTTCTGCGTTGGCTGTGCCGAGAGTGTGGGCGGCGATCATCGAAAATTTTCACCAGCCCGATGGCACGGTTGTGATTCCCGAAGTGCTGCGTCCGTACATGCGCGGGGCAGAAGTGATCGGACCGCGTTCTGCGTGAGCTCGTACAAGGAATGACATGAGCATCCGCCATCGTCGAGTGCAGTATGAAACAGCGGGACTCGACGTCTCTGATCTTTCAGCCTCACCAATCGAGCAGTGGCACCGCTGGTACGACGATGCTGCGGCTGCAGATCTGCCCGAACCACACGCAATGGTCATCGGAACCGTCGACCAGGAAGGAATGCCAGATGCGCGCGTGGTTCTCGCTCGCGGAGTCGACGAGAACGGCATCACATTCTTCGGCAACTATGACAGCGCAAAAGGGCGCCAACTTGCCGAACATCCGCAAGCCAGCGCAGTGTTCCCATGGCTCGCACTTCATCGACAGGTGAGAGTGCGCGGAGTCGTTGTTCGTCTCAGCCAGACCGACAGCGACGACTATTTCGCATCACGTCCCCGTGAGAGCCAACTCGGAGCCTGGGCCTCTCCTCAGAGCCAGGTGATCCCGGATCGTCAGGATCTCGATTCCCGGCTGGAGAGCATCACTGGCCGCTTCGAGGGGATGGACGTGCCGAGACCGCCGAACTGGGGCGGCTGGCTGCTCGTGCCCAGCACATTCGAGTTCTGGCAAGGCCGGCCGAGCCGACTCCATGATCGGCTCGTCTATCGGAGAGTCGACGACACAGATTCGTGGTCGATCGTGCGGCTCGCTCCGTAGGCGACGTTCCACGTTCGCACGGCATCGGCCAGTCCGTCGATCAGTCGACACGTGTGTGGTGTCAGATCGGGACCTTCCCAATCCCAGAACAGGGGAGTGGTGCCGCGCACTCGCGGGGGAAGTTCGATCTGCACACCTCCGCCTGGAGGAAGGTTGACGGGATTGCGCGGATGCAGTCCGCGTAGTTCCTTCGGGATCCGCTCGAGGTCCGTGACGATCTCGTACGCAGGCAAGTGTTGACGCAGATGTCCTCCGATGTGATCGGCAAGAGCGCGATGCTGACCTCCGAGAAGCAGAGATGAGAAGAATCCGCGACGTCCAAAACCATGGATCGTGACGACAACGTGAACGTGTTCGAGAAACTTCCGTAACCCTTCAGACTCCTGAGGGTCGACTGAAATCGATGGGAAGTGGATTTCCATTCCGGGCGGCTGGTGAAGGCCGTAATAGCTGGCACCTGACTGCTCGGCTGCTCGACGAGCGATTACATCGGTCATCGCCTCGAGAGAACCCCCGTGATACGCCATGAAACCGATCCGCTGAGAACGATCCAGGTCGTGCCCGCTGAGCAACACGACCTCTTCGACTTCGGGATGGTTGACGACGTCGCGAAACATCAATTCTCGATGCGAGCGATTTCTCGCCGACGCGAGACGACCGTGTAGGAAATCGCAACGATGACGACGATGCTGAAGACCACGGCAAGGAGAGTTCTGTTCGAGTCGATCCACTGCTGCAGCCGTTCCTGCCAGGTCAACACGCTGCCCGTGACATCGTCGGAATAGTTACGGCGAATGTCGTTCAGCCAATACCAGGCAAGGAAGAGACCCGACAGGATCATCACGACCGCAGATCCGATCTCGACGTACTTCATTCCATTACGCAGCACCTTGAGCATGCCGCCTTGGGCGAGAGCGAGACTCACAGTCAAGGTGGTGACGAGCAGGGACATGGCGATGCCGTAGAGAGCAATGGCAAAGATGCCCTGTCCGAAACCTTCGGTGTCGATCGTCCCGAGGACGGTCGCCGAGAACGGCCCGATCGTGCAGCCGATCGAAGCAACTGCGTAGGCGATGCCGAAGACGAACATCGAAAACACCGTGCGATCGCGTTGGCCCGGATCCAGCTTGGGAGTGCTGAACGGCAGTCGATATCCGAAGAGCATGGCGATACCGAGAACGATGAGCGCGATGCCGATCAGAAAGGCGACGTATTTGGCGTTCTGGTTGATCCAATCGGTGAACAGACGCGTGATGCCGCCGACGAGGATGAAGACGCTCATGAACCCCGAAGACAGGGCGCCGCTGACGAGTAGCGCCCGCTTGACGCTGGCTTGTTGGGTGCCGGGACGACCGGTGACGCCGAGGAAGTACATGAGATAGGTCGGCAGAAGGACGAATCCGCATGGATTGACCGCAGCAAGGAGTCCGCTGCCGAAACTCAGCCAGAGGCGGTCGGTGTTGAGTGCAAGAACCGTCGAGATGGAGTCGGGAGAGAGGTGGTACATGAGAGTCACTGGGGCGATCCGGCTGCGAGTAGTTCGGCGATGGCGCGACCGATGCTCTCTGTCGTGAGCTCACCGGCTACCTGCTTCACGATTCTGCCACTGGAATCGATGAACAGGGTGGTGGGAAACGCTGCAATGCCATTGGACACCACCAAGTTTCCGTTGGGATCGCGCACCATCTCGTATGTCACATCGAGTTCTTCGACGAACGACTCGATGACGGAGGCCGAATCCTGAACGTTGATGCCGATGAATCGCACGTCCGCCCCGTAGGTCTCGAATGCCGATTCAAGAGCCGGCATCTCCCGACGGCACGGGGGACACGTGGTGAACCAGAAATTCACGAGCATTGGGCGAGCATCGATGGAGAACCAGTCCGCGGTGGAAATGACGTTTCCGTCGAGATCGACGATCTCAGCGTGCTCGAGAACCGTACCGGCGAGCGACGCATTCGTGCTGATCCCAGGCTGCTGGTATTCACCGGGTTCGTCGAGGATCACATCGGGACGAGGATCGGAGCCCTGGCGACCGGCGACGAGAACGACAGAGCCAGCCATCACGACCACGGCGGTCACGATCCCGGCAATCGCAGCGATCCACAGTCGTCGTCGCCACGAAGTTGCCGGCTTGGTTGCACCTGTCGATTCGGGTGACGTCTGGGTGGTCACACCTTCAGGCTAGTTGTGAGGATTTCGTTCGGGGCGGGGTTGCCCGACCGCAGCGGGAGGTACTGCGGCCGGGCCCACCCGGGTGCAGCCACGGGGTCGTCGATGCGTTGCCCATGGCCAAGATTTCGAGCGAATTGTGCTGTTGTGATCAGGCCACCCTGATCACGACTTCGCCGACACGCCGTTCGGAGGGGTCGGTGATCGAGCGAATGGTGCGATCTTCGTCGAGCACGAATATCGGTCGGGGAAGGACCGACGGTCGACCGCGCGGACGGCGATCGGCGACGATGCGCCCATCTTCGATCAGCTCACCTCCCCAGACTCCCCAGGGTTCGAGACGTTCGAGAGCATCGTCGAGACAGGAGGATCTGAGTCGACATCGGGCGCAGATCGCCTTGGCTCGTGCAATGTCGACGTTGTCGTCACTGAAGAACAGCGGCGTCAGGGTTCCGTTGCCGTCTGCACAGCGGGCGCTCGAAGTTTCCGGCTTGGCGGGAACGAATGAGTCATTTGTCACTGTGATGGTCATGGTGGTGTCTCCGTTTCTGGGTGTTTTGAACGTTGGTTGGTGTGAGTGGGCGAAGACGGACAACAAAAAAGACCGCCGGGTGATCCCAGCGGCCTCGTGTGTCCTCGTGTGGTGGTGTACCTACGTGAGTGACTCCTCGAGCCGCCGGGGCGAACGCTTGGTATTTGCCGCTGCAAAACCCTTACCCGTTGCATAACCCCATGAGGTCGTGCACGATGCAGCTGCGGCATACATCGTGAATACGCAAGCCTTCGACTGATGCCAGGGCGCGGCGACGACCGGAATCCGAGCCGCTTCGAGAGCGGGATGGGTCATCGACAGACGTGACATAGCCCTGAGAGCAAACCAGATCCCAGAGTAGAAATCAACCGATTTACGATCCCGTGCGGAAATCGTCATATTTCCCGTCATCAATGCTGTCGTATTCGTGACATTCATGCCTGATGATGCGGGACAGGGACCCGAAGTGAGCGTCATACTGAAGCCATGGCACGCTCGCCTCAACGCACCGTTCTTACCGATCTCGTGGATCGGGGGCGGCTCACTCGAGAAGAAGCCGACTCGATAGCCGAAGCCCCGAGGTTCACTCTTCCCGTTCGTGAGATCGTGTCGTATCTCGCTGGGCTGATCGTCCTCGTCGGCATCATTCGCCTCATCGCAGCGGTGCTCGAAGATGCCTCGGAAATCGCTATTGCAGCCGTGCTGTACGTCGTGTCAGTGGTGACGGGCGGCTTTTCTTGGCGATTGCACACGAGAACCGGGGCGTGGGGGCGCTTCGCCGAAGTCCTCGAGTTGGCTGCCCTCGCATCTGGCGGAGTGGCCATCGGTTTGACTTTGACGGATCTGGATCTGCGCGACGAATGGGCGGCGCTCGTTCCGGCGGCGCTGGCAGTTCTGTGGGGAATCAGCCGTATACGTTCGTCGCAGTTCGTGTCGGCGCTCTCGTTGCCGGTCAGCGTCATGGTCGTTGCCGGCCAGACTGCGACTCTTCTCGACTGGCACGAAGAACTCAGTTCGATTCCGATCATGATCGGAGGTGCCATCCTGATCGGACTCGGAATGACGCGCGTCCGGCTCCCCTTCATCATGCGTGCCGTCGGAGCAGTGGCGATCCTCGGCTCGTCGACAGCCCTCTCGGCAGAGCGAGACGGTCTGGACGGTCTTCTGCCTGGACTTCTGCTCGGGATTGCGATCTTCGGTCTCGGTTCCATTCGGATGTGGATCGATCTGATCTTGCCTGGTGGTGTTCTCGTGGTGCTGTCCGTGTCGATCTTCATCTTCCGGCATGTCGACAACGATGTCCTCGAAGGAGTTCTCGTGGTGCTCATCGGATTGGCGGTGCTCGCTGTGACGACACTCGTGGTGCGACGAGGTCGACGTCGAGCCCTCGGCACGGCCTAGAGAGCGGCCAGTTCGATGGAGAACGTCGCTCTTGTTGCGAATGCGGCAGCCACTCTCATCATGGTGGGCGTGATCTGGTTCGTCCAGCACGTGCACTACCCGCTTCTCGCAACGTTCACGACCCATGATGCGCCGCATGTCGCTGTCGAACACCAGAGACGCACCGGTCATGTCGTCGCACTTCCGATGGCTGTCGAAGGTGTGAGCACTCTGATTCTGCTCGTGGCACGACCAGATGGCGTCTCTGTCCTGTGGCCGTGGGTGGGGGCAGTTCTCTTGGCTGTGGCCCTCGGCTCGACCGTTCTGCTGTCCGTCCCGCTCCATGCCCGCATGGCGGCTCGACCCGAAGCCGACACAGGTCGAAGACTCGTCGTCACAAACTGGCCGCGCACCGTAGCGTGGAGTCTGCGCGGCGTGGTGGTTGTCGTCATGGTCGCCCAAGTTCTTGGAGGTGGAACGTGAGCGGACATCCGATTTCACGAGCAGTCGACGGATTACTCGATGCTTCGATCGTTGGAGGGTTTTCACGTGTCGGCTACGAGATCAGGTCGCGAACTCGTTCCTGGACCGAGCTCGAACAGTCGATGTTCGCCGGCCGAGTCGTTGCTGTCACCGGTGCGACTTCTGGCCTCGGACTCGCCATGGCACGGCGACTGAGAACGCTCGATGCCGACGTCATTGTGATCGGGCGTCAGCCCTCCAAACTCGACGATGTTGTGTGGAAGATCCAGGAGCATCCCTCGACAGGAACACTGCGGTCGGTCGTCTGCGATCTTTCCGATCTCGAGTCGGTTCGACGAGCCTCGGTCGAATTGGCTGCAATGGGCAAAGTCGATGTTCTCGTTCACAATGCAGGATCGTTGTCGAAGGAACGTCATGTCTCGCCACAAGGATTCGAGTCGACGATCGCAACACACGTTCTCGGCCCGTTCCTGATGACGACGTTGCTCGCCGATCACATCGCAGACAGTGTGATCACGGTGTCGAGCGGCGGCATGTATGCGGCTGCTCTTCCCGACTTCGCAAACGGCCGATCACTCGAGATGCCCGAGTCTGTCTACGACGGCACTCGGCAATATGCCCTTGCGAAGCGAGCCCAGGTGACGCTGAACGAGATGTGGGCAGCGGCGCGCAACGATCCTCGCTTCTTTGCGATGCATCCGGGGTGGGCGGATACACCTGGTGTGCAGGAATCGCTGCCGAAATTCCGGACTTTCACGAAACCTCTGCTGCGCACGTCGGATCAGGGAGCTGATTCGGTCCTGTGGCTCGCCTCGAAGAGTCGCAGCGATTCATCTGGACCGGCATCGGGCTCGTTCATCTGCGATCGTCAGGTGCGCACTCTGCATCGACTCGGCTCGACACGCAAGTCGGATACGCCTTCGAACAGGTCTGCTCTGTGGGATTGGTGCGTCGATCG
>QXGG01407838.1_pt1 | contig 11084 bp, 12 predicted proteins | sample 1982491 | NCBI WGS metagenome assembly QXGG01 (sample SAMN09924614, study PRJNA488089) | Wastewater metagenome, whole genome shotgun sequencing project. | isolation source: South African research farm wastewater | place: South Africa: Irene, Agricultural Research Council, Animal Production... | reverse complement strand
GCTTGTTGAGGGCAATGAGGCGGGACATGGGACGCACCGGGCCTCTGAGGTCGCCCCTGGGCATCAGGAGCTTGAAGGCATTCACTGGCGGAGGCGGTGTCCGCAGCTCTTAAGTTCGACATCATCCGTCTGAATCCATTTGCTACCTAGTTTATCGTTATATTTCAGCATTTTAAGGCCATTCAAAGTACAATAGAGTCCAGTAAAGACCGACTAAATCCACCATCCTAGTGGTGGGCCAGATGGTGGGCTGAAGGAACTGGAGGGCAGAAAATGTCGCTGACAGCGCTAGAGATCAAGCACGCCAAGGAAGGCATGCACGCAGACGGAAACGGCCTGTATTTGAGAGTCCAGGCCAGTGGTGCGAAGTCGTGGATATTCCGCTTCCAGCTCAACGGCAAACGTCGTGAAATGGGGATAGGCACGCTGGAGCACAAAACGCCCGTAGAGGCCCGCAGCGAGGCTGCACAGCTCACCGCCCAGGTGCGTGCAGGGGCTGACCCCATCGAGCGACGAAAGCAGCTGGCAGCGCAGACCGCACAAGCGGCTAAGGCTGCAGAAGCCCATGCGGTAACGTTCTCCGATGCTGCCGGGGATTACATCAAGGCCCATCGTTCAAGCTGGAAGAACGCGAAACATGCCGCGCAGTGGGAAACCACCCTAGCGACCTACGCCGCACCGATCATCGGCAACAAGCCGGTTACCGAAGTCAGCACCGAAGACGTTTTGCGCATCCTCACGCCATTATGGACTACCAAGACAGAAACAGCGAGCCGCCTGCGCTCGCGCATGGAGCTGGTGTTGTCCTACGCGAAGGCGATGCAGTGGCGGCAGGGGGAGAATCCCGCATTGTGGCGAGGCCACCTTGACGCACTGCTGCCAGCGCCCGCCAAGGTGAAGAAGGTCCGCCATTACCCCGCGCTGCCGTACGCCCAGGTCGCAGCATTCATGGCGGAACTGAAGAAGGTCAAAGGGGCCGGCGCGCGAGCGCTTGAGTTCGCCATCCTGACCGCTACTCGCTCAGGCGAGGCGAGGTTAGCGAAGTGGGATGAAATCGACCTTGACGCGAAACTTTGGACGATACCCGCCGACCGGATGAAGGCGAAGCGGGAACACTGGGTACCACTATCTACTCAGGCCATCGACCTTATCAAAGCCCTGCCCAAGATCGACGGGACCCCCTACCTTTTCCCTGGCGACCGCGACAGAAAGCCGCTTTCCGACATGACCCTAACCGCCGTTACCCGGCGCATGAACGAGTCCGATGACAAGGACGCGCCGCCTAAGTGGATTGACCCGAAGTGTGGGGATGCAATCGTGCCCCACGGCTTCCGCAGCACGTTTCGCGACTGGTGCGCAGAGGTGGGCCACTACCCGCGCGAACTGGCCGAACACGCCCTAGCGCACAGCCTACCCAGTCGCGTCGAGGCTGCTTATCACCGGGGGACGATGCTAGAACGCCGCGCACCGATGATGCAGGCATGGGCCAATTACCTTGACTGTGCACATGACAAGGGAGCGGAAGTCATCGCCTTCAACGCCGCCGCGTAGTTTTTCTTCCTATAAAAGAAACCCGAAACCAATCGTCACATCGTCACAGCTTCACCGAAATCAGCCTGAAATCTTCGCTATTTCTGGGCTTTAGAAAGTGACAGTGATGTGAAGGCACGCCGCCGACGTGACAATAAAGCAGCGTTTTAGATCAAGCGGCGGGATTTGGTTGAAGTTAAATCATATGATCTGGACGTTATTGCATATCAACGTACTATCAGCTAGAATTTTTTCAGCGTTATCCATTTCGGGGTGGCGCTATCTCGCTACACCGGCGATAAGGTGCGGAACTCTTTGTCAGGTTTCGTGAATGTGCGTCATACACACCGACGTTAAAAGTTGTCGAATCAGCCCCGTAACAGGCAGTGTTAGCTTGGCAAAAAGCTAACGTACGTCACTGTGCTTCGTAAACACACCGCGTTCGGCATCGGTAAATGCCTTCAAAGCCGCTTAGCTTTTAGAGCAAAGTCGGTACGGTCTGTTTATGAGGTAAAAATGCGACATATTTCGCCCCTGCGGTCATCCGCAGCACTACCCGTCGAAGGTTTTGTGCGTCTGCCAGTAGTTCTGGCAAACATCCCCGTTTGTAAATCCACGTGGTGGATTGGCGTGAAGTCAGGGCGCTTCCCGCAACCCGTCAAGCTTGGGCCACGTGTGACGGCATGGCGCGTTGAAGACATCCGCGCGCTGATTGCCTCCCCCGATACTGCCGCCAACGACAAAAACGGGGGTCAGCAATGAAGCGTCTTTGGACCGTTCTCGTACTAACCCCTGATGCACCCTCTGTCATCCATCGCTTCAACACTGCTGGAACTTACCTTCCGTTCATTGAAAGCCTTAAACAAAAGGCCGAAAGCGCAGGACTCACATTTCGGCATGGGGTTTTGTGCAAATCCGGCGGGAAAGACGTTGTCGCCTTGGGTTCAGAACTTACCTCCGAATCAGCAAAGCAGGCCCGCGACATTGTAAAGTCCGTGAGGAATGCGCGATGAAAAATCTGGAATTCATCGCGCACGCCTTTGCAGGATGCGCCGCCCATGAAACACCGTGGGTGGCAGGATTCCCCGGCGACGTAGCCACCGCACCGCATTCGGTCTGGTTTGGCGCACCAGCGCTACCCCTATCGCAGATCATCGGCAGCGACCGAAACAACTACGTCAGCGTTTCGACGTTCAAGCGCAACGCAGAGGGGCAATACCGACGCCGTAAAGATTGCTGGTCCGGTTTGTGGCTGGCCCTGCTCGACGACATCGGCACCAAGATCGACAAGCGTGCAGCCTTGCGCCTCGCACCATCGTGCATGATCGAGACTAGCCCCGGAAACTTTCAGGCGTGGCTGTTCCTGTCTGCACCCGAGCGCAACGCCGACCGGGCCGAGGCGTTGATAAACGGCTTGATCGCAGCAGGAGCCAGCGACCCAGGCGCAGGGAATCTCACGAGGTATGGTCGACTTCCTGTCGGGATCAACGGAAAGACCAAGTATGCCGATACGAAAGGCCAGTCGTGGACTCAGTGTGTGCATACGTGGGAGCCCGCGCGCCGCTACAGTGCCGACGAAATCGCAGCCGCCTACGGCATGAGCCTTGCCGCCGCGCGGCCCAGGGTGCAGCACAGCCGAGCGCGCAGCGCCGACCACCGTGATGACAAGTATCTGCCGACCTTGGAGGCTGCAGGGCTGTACCTAGAGCCGGTGCGAGGACTGAGCGAAGCGCATCGGATCATCTGCCCGTGGCACCAGTCCCACACAGGTAAAGATACGGGAGGCACGGTCTATTTTTCGCCCAGCGACGAGAACGACTACCGAGGCGGTTATATCTGCCATCACGGACACTGCAAAGGCCGGAACATCGCAGACCTTGACCACTTCATTGCACGCCTACTCAGCGTGAAGGCGGCAGCATGAACGCACCATTCACCCCGGAACAAATCGAAGCCGCAGCGCAAGCCACCGCAGACCCCAGCGCCATTTTCCGTGAAGCCCTTGAGCGCCTACCCAGCGACCCCGGCGCGCTTTTTGACGCCGACGTGCTGGACGCGCTGCGCACCATTCGCCGCAAGGATGAAGCCGAGTTCATACGCCTCACCGCAGCAGCAAGGGGGCAGCGCACCCGCCTGGAAAGGCTGACACGTTCGGACTCATGCGACAGCAACCGAGGAGGTGACAACCTGCAGAACGTTGCCGTATCCATCGCGCGCCAGCATGCAACATTCGCCCACACGGAAGACGGAAAGGGCGTTGCCATCATCGACGCGGGAACGCATCGTGAGGTGCATTTGCTTGACTCTCCCGGCTTCCAGCGCTGGTTACGCGGTCAAGTGTATGCAGCGAAGAAGGAAGGCGTGCCGGAACTGGCATTGCGCACAGTCCTTGCAACCCTCACCGCCATCGGGGAGTTCGAAGGCGAATGCGTGGCGTTACACACCCGATGTGCGAAGCACGGCGGCAGCTACTTCATTGACCTGTGTAACGACGCTTGGCAGGCGCTGCGCATCGACGCCGAGGGGTTCGAAGTCATGGACCGCCCCCCGGTTTATTTCATCCGGACGCCTGGAATGCGCGCCTTGCCCAGCCTCACAGGGGTCGGGAACGTAAATCGACTGTGGGATCACGTGAATGTCCCCGACGGTTCGCGGCTTCTCGTTCTCGCGTGGCTGCTCGACAGCTTGCGCCCTGACACCCCTTACCCTGTGCTTGAACTCAGCGGGGAAATGGGAAGCAGCAAGAGCACGACACAAGCCCGCCTGCGCGCCCTGATCGACCCGCACGACGTGCCCTTGCGAGCACACCCCAAGACCATTGAGGACATACACATCGCCGCCGCAAACGCGCACGTTGTGAGCTTCGAGAACCTTTCGCACCTCAACACGGAGCATCAAGACGCCCTGTGCATCCTGAGCACAGGGGGAGGGTACGCAACGCGCCAGCTATACACGAACGGCGGCGAGCACGTGAGCCGGAGCAAATGCCCGGTGCTGCTCAACGGAATCAACCCGGTTGCCACACAGCCCGACTTGATCGAGCGTGCCGTAAGTGTTGAACTACCGACAATCCGCGCAGCAGCGCGCCGCGACGAGCAGAGCCTAGAGCGCGCGTGGCAAAGCGACTATCCAACGATATTCGTCGGGCTAGTAAGCCTGTTCTCCGAGGCCCTGGCGCTGCTTCCCGCTGTGGAAATCCCCGGCGACATGCAAAAACGCATGCTCGACTTCCAGCGGCTGGGCGAAGCCGTCAGTATTGCAATGGAGGGCAGGCCCGGTGACTTCTCCACGCAACTGGACAGCCTGCACGGTGAGAGCATCATCCGTGGCCTGGAGTCGTTTGGCATCGCAGCGGCAATCCAGGTGCTGATAGCCAACCGCCCAAAACTGCAGCGCTCAGTCAAGCGTAGTGAGCTGAGCGGTGCCCCGGCGTGGGCGGGCACATGCCTTCAGCTTTTCCAAGACCTCAACGCCCTTGACGGAATCGACCGCACGAACTGGCCCCGCAATGCGACACACTTGGCGAGACAGATCAAACGGATCGCGCCAGGACTGCGGAGGCAGGGGATACGCGTCGAACGGATAGGGCACACACGGCAAGGCACTGTCATTGAAATCCATCGAGAGTACGGCGACAGCTAGTCAGGCTACATCCTCGAGAGGCGTTGACTGCTGTAAATCCCATAGTCATCATCGATGTGCAAAACAGCCCCGAGGAGTCCGGAATGGATGAAAACTGGGAAGAGTCTCTGAACGAGCAAGATTGGGGCCAGGATTGGGAAAGTCTGCGCCCACCAGTAAAAACAGAGCGAATCTTAGACCTTAACGAACTCGCCGATGAGCAAAGGCGGATCAGTACCGAAAAGGCAGTCGAGACAAGGGAGGCGATCCTCCTCAAAGCGCATTGGGGGCGACTCAACCGGGCGGAAGTTGTTCGGCTAGTTTCTGATGCCCTTGAGCGTGGCTACAGCTGGAAAATTGAGGAAATCGCAACCTTGTGGCCCGAAAACTACACGGATCAGCCTATATGGTATTGGCCAGAGTCCTTGCTTATAGGTACCGAGAAGATAGATAGCATGGGGATAGACCAGATGCCAAAGACTGACGCGGTGTGGTATCTGCTTTCCACCGCACACCATGAAAAATTTGGCAGAACGCTTGTTGAGTTTGGCTTCAAACGCATCTTCGGTGAAAAACTAGGGCCGGGGGCGTGGGTGGTCGTTCAGACGTGGCCTGAGATTTACGGTAAATCCTGAAGATCACGCATCGTCACGTTTTAGGCCACATCGTCACACATAGCGAAAACGCTGAAGCCCGGTAATCGCGAGGGATGCAAGCCGTTTTCGACCCGAAAACGTGACGATGTGACGATGTGACGATTACCCTTTTTTAGAAGAAAAAAAGAAGAGACATCACCCGCCCCCCGCTATCGCGAGCAGTTGGGCATCCGACATGGCGACGAACTTAGCCTGTAGCGCTGTCGTATCGCTCGACAGTTCGACCTGCTGTCGCTCAGGGGCATAGAAGCCGCACAGCTTCGCCAGCGCCGCACACCCCTGGATCATCGCCGCAGGGTTCTCCTGCGCTCGTGCGAGCCCTATAGCGCGTAGCAGCCCGCTGACCACATCCTCCTTCGTTACCTGCAGCTCATCGGCGTACAGCGCTTGACGCGCAGCCAGGGCCGCCGCTATCGCAGGTTTCTTCAGGTTCTCTTGCCCAATCTGACCCGCTGTTTTGACGCTATATCCCGCGCGTCGCGCAGCCTCTGCAGAGTTGCCGCACAGGGCGTAGGCATCTACGAAGCGCTGCTGGCGAGGGGTTAAGGGAAGGGATTCTGAGGTATGCACCAAGACATCAAAAGACTATTGTTATGACATCGGAAGTCTAGCCGCTACTTCCCCAGTGCACAAGCTGTTACCCGAACTCTATAAACTGATTGGTGAATACTATGGCGAAGGTAAGTCGAAGCGCGGTGACAACGGAAGCCGCGCTGGAAGGGTTGGACGCGTCGATGGTTCGCGGCCTAATTCTGGAAGCCCACGAGGGCAAGTGGGGTCGGTACAAGCTGGAACAGGAAGCCCGCAAGTCGATGATGGACAAAATGCCCGAGGTGGTGAGTCTGCTCGCGCAGTGGCCGCAGACGTACGGGCAGATGAAGGAGTGGCCGAAGGAACTGCTGCCCGAGAGATATGATCGTGCTGACTAACAGTCTCGATCACGGCGCACAAACGCAGAAGAGCAGCCGCCACCGCGCCAAGGCGTGCGGCAGCGGGGGCCAAAGAGGCATTCCAGCGGGCCTTTACCGCTTAGCTTGCTGACAAGCCCGGCCCACAAGAGCAGGAAAAGCGCAACGACACCCACGAGCAGGGAATCGACGAACGTTCGCATAGCGGTCTCTAGATAGGCGTTGAAAAACGGCGGCAATCTGCCCGCTAGCTTACCCCATCCCCCTTGCCTGAAAAGCCCCACCCCTTCGGTTTCGAAATCACAAACGTACTAGGGGGACCCATTGACCCCCAGGGGGGGGGTATCGAGCGCGCTGCGCGCGGAAAGAGGACACAAAAAGGCGCTCGCCGCTCGGCGTCTGCCGGGAGTGCGGTAGCTCCCCCGGCGCAGCCGGTAGCGTATGAGGGTGAGCCTTCAAGGGTGCGCTGCGCCGGTCGAACGGGACGCGCCCGCTTGACATGGTCGAGCCGTGACGTGCGCAGCCGACTGGATGACCCGCACAGCCCTACCGACAGCGCCCCGGACACATCCAGCCCGCCCGCCCTTGACGGTGGAGAGTGTATGTCATTCCACCCGCGCGGATGCTACGCGACCGCGCTAAGCAAAGAGCCGCTGTTCTCACGACAGTACCGCTTGCAGTGGTGGGCTGAGCGGTGGGCTGTAAAGCAAAAACGCGCCGAAATGCGCGTCATTGCTGAGTGTCTGGCGGAGGCGGTGAGATTCGAACTCACGAGGGGCGCAAACCCCTGACGGTTTTCAAGTTTCCCGGTCAACCGCTTTACGCCACTGTGAGTAGCTATTGTAAGCCTTGCGTACCTTTACAGGTCAATGGGTTGCATTCGCTTTTTGTTTTGTGGAACTTGTCGTAACTTTACCTGTGGCGCTTACGAACTGCTTATGAGCGCCTGAAAAGATGCGGCCGGCGACTGCGCCAACAGTCCCGACCGCGTGGTCAACTCCCTTAGTACGAAGGAAGCCAACGTGACGATAGTAACCACAACCGCACCAGTCAGCGAGGCGCTATATGCCTAAGCTGACGAAGAACTACATCGACAAGATCACCGCGCCCGCTGACAAAGAGGCGTTTCACTGGGACGACTCGCTCAAGGGGTTCGGCCTCCGGGTCACTCCTACCGGCAAGATCACCTACATCGTGCAGGGGCGCGTCAACGGCAGTTCGCCCCGTATCAGCATCGGCCCGCATGGGGTCTTCACCGTCGATCAAGCCCGTGATGTTGCCCGCGAGCACTTGCGCAGCATGCGCATGGGCATCGACCCTCGCGCCGTCGCCAAGAAGGAAGCAGCCCAGCGCGTGACTCTCCGCGACGTGGCCGACGCCTACAAACGCGACCGCCCCTTGAAGGACAGCAGCAAGGCCGAGATTGAACGCCATGTGACCACAACCTTCGAGGCATGGCTCAAGAAGCCGCTCAGGGACATCAACCGTGAGATGGTCACGAAGCGGTTCAACGACATCAAAAACAAAGGCACGCGCGGCGATGGGCCAGCCCCCGCGCAGGCGAACCAGTCAATGGCGGTACTTCGCGCCCTGTTCAACTACGCCATCCGCGAATACCGCGAGCCGGACGGGTCGCCAGTGCTGACGGATAACCCCGTCGATGTGCTCTATAAGAAGTGGGTGCCGCTCAAGCCCCGCACCAGCCGCGTGCCGGATAGCAAGGTCGGCGCGGTGTGGTCATTCCTCACCCATGCCCGCGACCAAGCCTACAACCGTGACACGCTGGCAAGCATCGACCTCGTGATGCTGCTCATGCTCACCGGCCTGCGGATTGGCGAGTGCAGCGAACTGACGTGGGACAGGGTCAACCTTGAGGAAGGCTGGATTCACATACCCGACCCGAAGAACAGCAACCCCGTATGGCTGCCGCTATCCACGCAGGCGGTGCAATTGCTGACCACGCGCCAGCGCGTCAAGGGTAGCCCGTTTGTGTTCTCGTCCTGGGGCAAGGCTGGGCATATCAAAGACCCGCGCGACACGATGAAGAAGGTCAGCGAAGCAGCAGGTACGAAGATCACGCCACACGACCTGCGCCGCACCTTCACGACCATCGGCATCGCCAATTGCGGCATTGACTTGCACAAGGTCGAATTGCTGACAAACCATGTGCCCAAGGGCGTGACCGCGCGCCACTACCTTGAGACGAGTCACCTGCAATATCTCAAGCCTGAAACGCAACGCATATCCGACTGGATCGAGCAGCAGGCAGCGGCCATAAACGACCGCTCAGAAAGCTAAACAGTTAAAAATATCAAACACTTAGCGTAAAGTGTTGCTATAGTAACGCCAACTAACTCGCTTTCCAGTTCGAGCGTGATGCGATAACCCGAAAGGGTTCGGACTGGAGAAGACGCGCTGCATGGGCAGGCGGCGGGTATCAGTCATCTGGAAACAGGTGGCCGATCCCATCGCGCTGCCCATTTTATTTGCGCGCGGTGGACAGTCTGAGGACTCCACCCATGACCACACTTTCCGCACTCAGCCCCGACCTGCTGACTAACGAAGAAGCTGCCGCACTGCTCGGCATCAAGCCCAACACCCTCGAAATCTGGCGCACCAAAGGCAAAGGCCCGGAGTTTGTGAAGCTCGGGCAAACCAAGTCCGCGCCCATCCGCTACCTGCGCACCAAGATTTTCGAGTTCATCGAGGCGCAGTCCTTCCGCAGCACCAGCGCCTACGCGCCGAACGCCAAACAAGCAGTTTGACGGCCATGGCGACGAAAACCCAATGCAGCCGCGCAACTTGCCGACCCCGCACACCCGCCGATAAGCCCTGCATAACTCCATCAAGAAAAAAGCCGTCGGGTCAGGACGGCTTTGGAGAGGAACAACATGCACAGCACGCATAGCGTAGGACAAGCCAATTCTGGCGGCTCGGAGAATTTGCAGGGAGCACAGCCGCCGCTACAGCAAGCGCAGCACCCCAGCCAGTACCCCAATGGCGGCAACCTTGCGATCTCGGCCCCAGCCTCCGCGCAGCCGCCCACGCTCCCGTGGCTTGCTGCTGCACAAGAGCGCAATCCGCACCTGACACCGGAAGTCGCGCAGGCTCAGGCGATAGCCGAGGCGCAGCGGGAAGCGACCAAGGCCAAAGAGATAGAGCTTCAAATTGAAGGAAAGAAGCTCGAACGCGAAAAGGTGCGGCACCGTGTTCAGACCCAGCCGCGAACCATCGACCCGAACAAGATCAAGCTGGAGTTCGCCATGCCGGAAGATATCGAAACAGCCACAGTCACCTACCTTGTTGATCCGTTCCTGCCGCGTCAATGCGTCGTCGGCTTCTTCGGGCGTGGTGGCACTGCCAAGTCGTCGTTCCTCGCAACGATGGCGGCCATGATTAGCCACAGCGCTTCCACCGTCTGGATCAGTGCGGAGGAGCTGAAAGGGTGGATTACTGCTCGCCACATCAAGGCGGGTGGCGCGCCCGGCTCGCTAATGGTTTTTGCTGGTATCGAGACCGACGAGCACAGCGGACAGCAGATTCAGGTCTTCGGCGTCTATGAGCATCTGGACGCGACCATCAACATGGCGAACATCACGGCAATGAACGCGGGGACGCCACCCGTGCGACTCGTCGTGCTTGATACCGCCGTGGCACTGACCATCTGGGCACCGGGTCAAAGCCCCAATGATGACGCCTCAGTTAAGCGCCTGCTCGCATACATGCAGACGCTGGCGGAAAAGCATGACGTGACTATTGCCTTCATCGGTCACAACAACAAGCGCAGCAGCCAGAATACCGAGCACTTTGAAGACATGGTGGCAGGTGCTGGCGCATGGGTTACGTCACCACGGGTTGCGTTCGCGCATGCCCGTGACAAGCGCGAAGAGCACGCCTATGTCATGCGACTGGCAAAACCCCAGCTCACACCGCGCTTTCTTGTCACCTACAAGACGGAGGCTGTGCATACGCTGGCGCAGCGCGCAGACGCTCCAGCGTCGGTGCTGTGTAAGGCGGTGCTCGGTGAATGCGTATGGGGCGAGGATGAGTCGGCGCGGGTGTTCGATGCCGCCACCGGCAAGGAGACCGAAGAAGACACCGGGCGCGCACTCGATCAGAAGATGACCACAGTGTCACAGGTAGTCGAGGCGCTGGTGCAGGCGGTTCATGTGACGCATGCAGGCCAGGACGTGACCCGCGACATGGTGCATAGCGTTCTGAATCGAGTGGTGAATGGTCGCCGCTGGAAGGACGTAGACGACATGCTCCGCTTGGCTCAATTCCAGTATCGAATCGACGTGGTACGCGGAGCGAACAATCAGGTGCTTTACCGAAAAGCGACGCTGACTTGAGCGAATCGGTTTTGCAG
>QXGG01143460.1_pt1 | contig 11087 bp, 13 predicted proteins | sample 1982491 | NCBI WGS metagenome assembly QXGG01 (sample SAMN09924614, study PRJNA488089) | Wastewater metagenome, whole genome shotgun sequencing project. | isolation source: South African research farm wastewater | place: South Africa: Irene, Agricultural Research Council, Animal Production... | reverse complement strand
CGCCGGACCTGAAATTGATACCCGTACAACGACTCTGCGGAGAGATTGAATGCTGAAGTTCCCCATCTACCTCGACTACTCGGCGACGACCCCGGTGGATCCGCGCGTGGCGCTGAAGATGATTCCCTGGCTCACGGAGCAATTCGGCAACCCCGCCAGCCGCTCGCACGCCTATGGCTGGGCGGCGGAGGCGGCGGTCGAGGAGGCCCGTGAGCAGGTGGCGGCGCTGGTCAATGCCGACGCCAAGGAGATCATCTGGACCTCGGGCGCGACCGAGTCGAACAACCTCGCCATCAAGGGCGCGGCGCACTTCTACCAAGGCAAGGGCAAGCACATCATCACGGTGAAGACCGAGCACAAGGCCGTGCTCGACACCGTGCGCGAGCTCGAGCGCGAAGGCTTCGAGGCGACCTACCTCGACGTGCAGGAAAACGGCCTGATCGACCTCGACGTGCTCAAGGCGGCGATCCGTCCCGACACCGTCGTGGTGTCGGTGATGTTCGTGAATAACGAGATCGGCGTGATCCAGCCGATCGCCGAGATCGGCGAGATCTGCCGCGAGAAGGGCATCGTGTTCCACGTCGACGCCGCACAGGCGACCGGCAAGGTCGACATCGATCTCGACAAGCTCAAGGTCGACCTGATGAGCTTCTGTGCGCACAAGACCTACGGGCCCAAGGGCATCGGCGCGCTCTACGTGCGCCGCAAGCCGCGCGTCCGCCTGGAGGCGCAGATGCACGGCGGCGGTCACGAGCGCGGCCTGCGTTCGGGCACGCTCGCCACGCATCAGATCGTCGGCATGGGCGAGTCCTTCCGCATTGCGCGCGAGGAGATGGCGGCGGAGAATGCGCGCGTCAAGAAGCTGCGCGACCGGCTGCTCGCCGGCCTCACCGACATCGAGGCCACCTTTGTGAACGGCGACCTCGAGCATCGTGTGCCGCACAACCTCAACATCTCCTTCGCTTACGTCGAAGGCGAGTCGCTGATCATGGCGATCAAGGACATCGCGGTGTCGTCCGGCTCGGCCTGTACCTCGGCGAGCCTGGAGCCTTCGTATGTGCTGCGCGCGCTCGGTCGCAACGACGAACTGGCGCACAGCTCGATCCGGTTCACGATCGGCCGCTTCACCACTGAAGAAGAGATCGACTACACGATCGCGCTGCTGCACAAGAAGATCGGCAAGCTGCGCGAGCTGTCGCCCTTGTGGGACATGTACAAGGAAGGCATCGACCTCGACACCGTGCAGTGGGCAGCGCACTGATCAGCCCGACGAGCGGACGAAAGCCACGGGCACCATGAACCCGGTGCCGTGGTCCAAAGAATATTGAACATTCCCTGCAGGAGAACTTGAATGGCTTATAGCGAAAAGGTCCTCGACCACTACGAAAACCCCCGCAACGTTGGCTCCTTCGGCAAGGACGAGGAAGGCGTGGCGACGGGTATGGTCGGCGCCCCGGCCTGTGGCGACGTGATGAAGCTGCAGATCAAGGTCGGCAAGGACGGCGTGATCGAGGACGCGAAATTCAAGACCTACGGCTGCGGCTCGGCGATCGCGTCGAGCTCGCTGGTCACCGAATGGGTCAAGGGCAAGACGATCGATCAGGCGCTGGACATCAAGAACACCCAGATCGCCGAAGAGCTCGCGCTGCCGCCGGTCAAGATCCATTGCTCGATCCTCGCCGAGGACGCGATCAAGGCTGCTGTCGCCGATTACAAGAAGAAGCACGAAGCCTGATCGGCCTTCACTGAACAGGAGTTGCAAACATGCCCATTAGTCTTTCCGAATCCGCCGCCCGTCACGTCTCGAACTTCATTGCCAAGCGCGGCAAGGGTTTCGGCATCCGTCTCGGGGTCAAGACCTCCGGCTGCTCGGGCATGGCCTACAAGCTCGAGTTCGTCGACAACACCGAGAACGAAGACCTGGTGTTCGAGAGCCACGGCGTGAAGGTCGTCATCGACCCGAAGAGCCTGGCGTATCTCGATGGCACCGAGCTCGACTTCGTCAAGGAAGGCCTGAACGAAGGGTTCAAGTTCAACAACCCGAACGTGAAGGATCAGTGCGGGTGCGGCGAAAGCTTCAACGTCTGAGCCGCGCGCGATGAGCATCGACCTCACGCAGGACTTCTTCACGCTGTTCGGGCTGCATCGTCGCTATGCGATCGACGACGCTGCGCTCGAGGCCGCCTGGCACGACCTGCAGTCGCAGGTGCACCCGGATCGGCACGCCCATCTGTCCGACGTCGAAAAGCGGCTGTCGATGCAGTGGGCGACGCGCGTGAATGAGGGCTTTCGCACGCTGCGCCAGCCGCTGACGCGGGCGCAGTACCTGCTGGAGCTCGCCGGCGTCGATGCCGGGCTCGAAACCAACACCGCGATGTCGCCCGAGTTCCTGATGGAACAGATGGAGTGGCGCGAGGCCGTAGAGGAAGCGCGCGAGGCGGCCGAAGTCGGCGAGCTCGAAGGCCTGCACAAGCGCCTGCTCGCGCACTCGCGCGAGGTGCGCGGTCACCTCGCGGCCCAGCTCGACGATGAACGTGATTACGAAGCAGCGGCAGACACCGTGCGCCGGCTGATGTTCATCGACAAACTCCAGCAAGAAATCGACGAGGCCCTGCTGGCCCTGGAAAACTGAAAAGCACGGAACAAGACCTGATGGCCCTGCTGCAAATCGCTGAACCCGGCATGTTCGCCGAGCCGCACAAGCACCGGCTGGCAGTCGGTATCGACCTCGGCACCACCAATTCGCTCGTAGCCACCGTTCGCAACGGCATCGCCGTGTGCCTGCCCGACGAGACCGGCCGCACCATGTTGCCCTCCGTCGTGCGTTACGGCACCGACGGGACGGTCGAGGTGGGTCTGGGTGCGATGAAGGCGCAGGCGACCGATCCGCGCAACACCATCGTTTCGGTCAAGCGCTTCATGGGGCGCGGCCTCAAGGACGTTGCCCACATCGAGACCATGGCCTACGACTTCGAGGACAGCCCGGGCATGGTGCGCTTGCGCACCGCGCACGGCGTCAAGAGTCCGGTCGAGATCTCGGCCGAGATCCTGCGCAAGCTGCGCGAGCGTGCCGAGGCGAGCCTGGGCGGGGCGCTGGTCGGCGCCGTGATCACCGTACCGGCGTATTTCGACGACGCTCAGCGCCAGGCGACCAAGGACGCTGCGCGCCTCGCCGGCCTCGAGGTGTTGCGCCTGCTCAACGAACCGACCGCGGCCGCGGTGGCCTACGGTCTCGATAACGCGGCCGAAGGCGTCTATGCGGTGTACGACCTCGGCGGCGGCACCTTCGACTTGTCGATCCTGAAGCTCTCGCGCGGCGTGTTCGAGGTGCTGTCGACCAATGGCGATGCGGCGCTCGGCGGGGATGACTTCGATCACCGCCTGTTCTGCTGGATCCTGGACCGCGCGTGCATTTCTCCGCCCTCGATGGAGGACGCCCGCCGCCTGCAGATGAAGGCGCGCGAGGCCAAGGAGCTGCTGACCACCTGCGAGGAGGCGCCGATCCATCTGCGCCTGGCCTCGGGCGAGGAGGTCGATCTCGTCATCACCCGCGACGAGTTCGCCGAGATGACCAAGCACCTGGTGCAGAAGACCCTGACGCCGGTGCGCAAGGCCTTGCGCGACGCGGGCCTCGCGCCCGACGAGGTCAAGGGCGTGGTGATGGTCGGGGGCGCGACGCGCATGCCGCACATCCAGCGTGCGGTGGCGAACTACTTCGGCCAGGAACCGCTGACCAACCTCGATCCCGACAAGGTGGTCGCGCTCGGTGCGGCGATGCAGGCCAACGTGCTCGCCGGCAACCGTGCCGACCAGGACGACTGGCTGCTGCTCGACGTGATCCCGCTGTCGCTCGGTCTCGAGACCATGGGCGGGCTGGTCGAAAAGGTGGTGCCGCGCAACTCCACCTTGCCGATCGCGCGCGCGCAGGAGTTCACCACCTTCAAGGACGGCCAGACCGCGATGGCCTTTCACGTCGTGCAGGGCGAGCGCGAGCTGGTGTCGGATTGCCGCTCGCTCGCACGCTTCGAACTTCGCGGGATTCCGCCGATGGTGGCGGGCGCGGCGCGGATCCGCGTCAGCTTCCAGGTCGACGCGGACGGCCTGCTCTCGGTTTCGGCGCGCGAGATGTCCTCGGGCGTGGAGGCGAGCGTGCTGGTCAAGCCGTCCTACGGACTGTCCGACGACGAGATCGCGCAGATGCTGCGCTCGGGCGTCGATCACGCCGGCGACGACATGATGGCGCGCGCGCTGCGCGAGCAGCAGGTCGAAGCCGATCGCGTCATCGAGGCCACCGAGCACGCGCTCGAAAAGGACGGCAGCCTGCTCGACGCGCAGGAGCGCTGCGCGATCGACGCGGCCATCGGCGCGCTGCGCAGCCTGCGCGCCGGCACCGACCATCGCGCGATCAAGACCGGCATCGACGCGCTGGGCCGCGCCACCGACGAATTTGCCGCCCGCCGCATGGACAGCAGCATCCGCTCGGTGCTCGCTGGCCAGAAGGTGGACGAGCTCGAACTCTGACCTCATCCGTCACCACTCTGACCCCCACATATTCATGACCCAGATCATCGTCCTGCCCCACGTCGAGCTCTGCCCCGACGGCAGCGTCATCGAGGCTGCACCCGGCACCACAATCTGCGACAGCCTGCTCGAGAACGGCATCGACATCGAGCACGCCTGCGAGAAGTCCTGTGCGTGCACCACCTGTCACGTCATCGTCCGCGAGGGCTTCGGCTCGCTGAATCCGGCCGAAGAGGAAGAGGAAGACCTGCTCGACAAGGCCTGGGGCCTGGAGTCGCAGTCACGCCTTTCCTGCCAGGCCGTGGTGACCGATACCCCGCTCGTGGTCGAGATTCCGCGCTACACGATCAACATGGCTCGCGAAGGGAAGCATTGACATGAAGTGGACCGAGGTGCAGGAAATCGCCATTCAGCTCGCCGACACGTATCCCGACGTCGACCCGACCAAGGTGAATTTCGTCGACCTGATGAACTGGGTGATGGCGCTGCCGGATTTCGACGACGACCCCAAGCGTTGCGGCGAGCGCATCCTCGAAGGCATCCAGCAGGCCTGGATCGACGAAGTCGCCTGAGGCGGCGTCTCAGGACTCAGTACGCACTGCGCGAGACCGTTTCGGCGGTCTCGTTCAGTTCGAGCCAGTAGTGCCCGATCAGGCCGATTGCGCGCTCGAAGCGGTCGAAGTCGACCGGCTTGCGGATGTAGCTGTTGGCGCCCAGGCTATACGCTTGGCGCAGGTCGAGGCTTTCGCGCGAGGTGGTCAGCACGACCACCGGCAGCACCGCCGTGCGCGCGTCTGCGCGAATGCGGCGCAAAACCTCGAGGCCGTCGATGCGGGGTAGCTTGAGGTCTAGCAGCACGACCGCGGGCAGATCGTCCGCCTTGCGGCCGGCGTGCACGCCGGTTGCGAACAGGTAGTCGAGCGCTTCCACGCCGTCGTGCGCCACCACCACCGGATTGGGGATCCGGTTGCGGCTCAGGGCAAGCAGGGTCAGCGCCTCGTCATCCGGGTTGTCCTCGACCAGCAGGATAGGGCGCTCGTTCGCCATGTTCGCACTCGACTCCAGTGTTCGGCCCGAGCCCTCCGGGTTCAGAGATCCTCGCGTCGCAGTAGGAAAACCATGTCATCGCCGCCACGGGTGGACAGCCAGGTGAGGGGCAGATCCGGGAAGGCCGCTTCGACGATGTGGCGATTATGCCCGACTTCCACGGCCAGAATGCCGCCGGGATTGAGGTGCCCGGCAGCCTGTGAAAGCAGGCGACGCACCACGTCCAGGCCGTCTTCGCCCGAGGCCAGGGCCATGCGCGGCTCGTGCAGGTATTCCGGCGGCAGCGCGTCCATTGCCTCGGCGGTGACGTAGGGCGGATTGCTCAGGATCAGGTCGAAGCGGCGATCCGCCAGCGCATCGAAGACGTCGCTGCGCACCAGTTCGATCTGGTCCTCGAGGCCGTAATCGGCGACGTTGATACGCGCGACTTCGAGCGCGTCATCCGACAGGTCGACCGCGGTGACTGCGGCATTCGGGAACACGTGCGCCATCAGGATCGCGAGGCAGCCCGAGCCGGTGCACATGTCGAGCACGCTCGATACCGCCTCCGGGTCCTCAACCCAGGGCGCAAAACCATCTTCTAGCAGCTCCGCAAAAAAGGAGCGTGGCACGATCACGCGTTCGTCCACCGTAAAACGAAAATCTCCCAGCCAGGCTTCGCTCAGGATGTAGGCGGTGGGAATGCGGTCGTCGGCACGCTGTTCGATCGCCTCGAGCACCGCGATGCGTTCCTCGCCGGGAATGCACGCGTCGAGGAAGGGCTCCAGGCGGTCGAGCGGTAGCGCGAGCGTGCCCAGAATCAGCCACACCGCTTCGTCGAAGGTCTCCTGGACGCCGTGGCCGCAGAAGATGCCGGCGCGGTTGAAGCGGGTGACGGCGTAGCGCAGCCAGTCGCGTACGGTGACGAGTTCGGCCAGGGGGCCGTGCTCGTGCTCGTGATCATGCTCGTCGTGTTCCTGGTCTTCGGAATGCTGCACTTCGTGGGACATGGTGTGGGTCTCTGCGTGTTCTATCGTGAAGCGCGTTCAGCGGCCAGCGCCGAGCAGCGCCTGGAGGGTGCGTTCATACACCACGGACAAGGGTTCGATCGCATCGACCGCGATGCATTCGTTCACCTGGTGGATCGATGCGTTGACCGGCCCGAACTCGACGACCTCGGAGCAGATCTCGGCGATGAAGCGGCCATCCGAGGTCCCGCCGGTGGTCGACAGCTCGGTGTCCACCCCGACGGTGTCGCGAATCGCCGCCGACAGCGCCCCGACCAGCTTGCCGCGACCGGTGATGAAGGGCTTGCCCGACAGGTGCCAGTCGATCTCGTAGTCGAGCCCGTGACGGTCGAGCACTTCGCAGGTGCGGCGCTTGAGTTCGTCGGCGCTGGAGACCGAGCCGAAGCGGAAGTTGAACATCACCTCGCACACGCCCGGGATCACGTTGTTGGCGCCGGTGCCGGCGTGGATGTTCGACACTTGCCAGGTGGTGGGCGGGAAGAACTCGTTGCCTTCGTCCCAGGTGATCGCAGCGAGTTCGGCGAGCGCCGGCGCGAAAAGGTGGATCGGGTTGCGCGCGAGCTGTGGGTAAGCCACATGGCCTTGCTTGCCCTTGACGCGCATCGTGCCCGACAGCGAACCACGGCGGCCGTTCTTGATCATGTCACCGAGCGTCTTCACCGAGGTCGGCTCGCCGACCACGCAGTAGTCGAGACGCTCGCCGCGCGCAGCCAGCGCCTCGACGACCTTGACCGTACCGTGCGTGGCGATGCCTTCCTCGTCCGAGGTCAGCAGCAGGGCGATGCTGCCGGCGTGGTCGGGATGGGCGGCAAGGAAGCGTTCGATCGCGGTGACGAACGCGGCGAGCGAGGTCTTCATGTCGGCGGCGCCGCGCCCATAAAGCACACCGTCCTTGATCGTCGGGCTGAAGGGCGGCGTGTTCCAGGCCTCGGCCGGGCCGGGCGGGACGACATCGGTGTGGCCGGCGAAGCACAGCACCGGGGCAGTGGTGCCGCGGCGTGCCCACAGGTTGCAGACGCCACCGCCGTCGATGCGCTCGAGGGTGAAGCCGAGTGGGGCCAGGCGGTCGGCGATGAGCTCGAGGCAGCCGGCATCCTCGGGCGTGACGGAAGGACGGGCGATGAGTTCGCAGGCCAGGGCCAGCGTGGCTTGGGTGGTCATGTGGGGGAGGACTCTGGGATACGTTGGCCCGATGGCCTACGGCTCAGTTGTTATCGGCGTTGAGGGTGAATTCGTGGAACGACGCACCGTCGGTGTTGGTGGCCTGGAAGTCCATCACCTGGGTGGACTTGTTGGCTGCTGGCTGGGCATCGGTCGCCTGGATCTGGGCATTGTTGATGAGCCAGTTGAGGTTGCTCGGCGAATCGGCGTTCGCGAGCGCCTCGTCGAGCGTGATGGTCTTCTCGGCGTGGAGGCGGAACAAGGCCTGCTCGAAGGTCTGCGAGCCCGGCGCGAGCGACTGCTCCATCGCCTCCTTGATCCCGTTGAGCTCGCCGCGCTCGATGAGCTCGGCGATGTGCCGCGTGTTCATCAGCACCTCGACGGCCGGCAGGCGCGTGCCGTTGGGCTTGCGCACCAGGCGCTGGGACACGATGCAACGCAGCGCCACCGCAAGGTCGAGATACAACAACTGGCGGTTCTCGAGCGGGAAGAAGTTAACGATGCGGTTGAGCGCGTGGTAGGCGTTGTTCGCGTGCAGTGTGGCCAGGCACAGATGGCCGGTCTGCGCGTAGGAGATTGCCGCCTGCATCGTTTCGCGATCGCGGATCTCGCCGATCAGGATGCAGTCGGGGGCCTGGCGCATGGCGTTACGCAGGGCCTCGCCCCAGCTCAGGGTGTCGATGCCCACTTCGCGCTGGTTGACCACCGACTTGCGGTGCTTGAACAGGTATTCGATCGGATCCTCGACGGTGAGGATGTGGCCGCTGCGGTTGCGGTTGCGGTGATCGATCATCGACGCCAGCGTCGTCGACTTGCCCGAGCCGGTGGCGCCAACCACCAGGATCAGGCCGCGCTTTTCCATCACGACCTCGGTCAGCACGTCGGGCAGCGCGAGTTCCGCGATGGTGGGGATATCGCTCTGGATGTAGCGCACCACGACCGCGGGCGAATTGCGCTGCCAGAACACGTTGACGCGGAAGTTGCCCAGGTCGCGGCGACCGAAGGACAGGTTCAGTTCCCGGTCGCGCTCGAGGACGGCCGTCTGCGCGGGCGTGATGGCCTCACCGAGCATGCGCTGGATCATCAGCGGGTCCATGACCTGCTGGTTGATCGGCATGGTGTGCCCCTGGATCTTGATATGGATCGGGGCACCGGCAGTGATGAAGATGTCCGAGGCCTTCTTCTCGGCCATCAGTTGGAACAGATTGTCGAAAATCACGCCTTCGGACTCCTGCGAACTTGTTGACGGTGCCGGGTTCAGGCGCCGCGCAGCAGCTCGTTGATGGCGGTCTTGGCGCGGGTCTGCGCGTCCACCCGCTTCACGATCACCGCGCAATACAGGCTGTACTTGCCGCAGGCCGAGGGCAGGCTGCCCGGCACCACGACGGCGCCGGAGGGCACGCGGCCGTAGGTGACCTCGCCGGTCTCGCGGTCGTAGATCTTGGTGCTCATGCCCAGGTACACGCCCATCGACAGCACGGCGTTTTCCTCGATGATCACGCCTTCCACGACTTCGGAGCGCGCGCCGACGAAGACGTTGTCCTCGATGATGACCGGGCCGGCCTGCACGGGCTCGAGCACGCCGCCGATGCCCACACCGCCCGACAGGTGCACGTTCTTGCCGATCTGCGCGCACGAACCCACGGTGGCCCAGGTGTCGACCATCGTGCCTTCATCCACATAGGCGCCGATGTTCACGTATGACGGCATCAGCACCACGTTCTTGCCGATGAAGCTGCCCTTGCGCGCCACCGCCGGCGGCACCACGCGGAAGCCGCCCGCGCGGAACTGCTCGGGGGTGTAGTCGCCGAACTTGGTCGCCACCTTGTCGAAGAAGTTGAGACCGCCGGCCTGCACCACCTCGTTGTCGCGCAGGCGGAAGGAGATCAGCACGGCCTTCTTGATCCACTGGTTGACCACCCACTGGCCGTCCTTCTTCTCGGCCACGCGCAGCGTGCCGGCGTCGAGGCCGGCGATCACCTCTTCCACCGCGTTGCGGATTTCGGCGGGCGCGGAGGAGGGCGACAGGCTGGCGCGGTTTTCGAAGGCGTCGTCGATGATCTGTTGCAGAGCGTGCATGGGGGGATTCTCTCTCAGAGGGTTTTGCAAAAATCGATGATGCGCCCGGCGGCCTCGACGCACTCGTGGGTGTCGGCCACCAGCGCGATGCGGACGAAATCGGCGCCCGGATTGACGCCATGCGCCTCGCGGGCGAGGTAGCTGCCGGGCAGAACCGTCACATTATATTCAGCCTGCAGACGGCGGGCGAACTCGGTGTCCGGGATCGGCGTGCGCACCCAATAGTAGAAACCGGCATCGGGCATCTGCACCGGAAGATACGGCTGCAGCATCGGTGTGATGCGGGCGAACTTGTCGCGATAGAGGCGGCGGTTTTCCTCGACGTGCTCCTCGTCGTTCCAGGCCGCGACCGACGCCGCCTGCACCGCCGGGTTGAGCGCGCAGCCGTGGTAGGTGCGGTAGAGCAGGAAGTCCTTGAGGATCTTCGCGTCGCCGGCGACGAAGCCCGAACGCATGCCGGGCACGTTCGAGCGCTTGGACAGGCTGGAAAACATCACCACATTGCGAAAATCTGTGCGCCCCAGGCGCCAGGCTGCTTCCAGGCCGCCGATCGGCTTGGCCTCGTCGTCGAAGTAGATCTCCGAATAGCACTCGTCGGCGGCGATGACGAAGCCGTAGCGGTCGGACAGCTCGAACAGCGTCTTCCATTCGTCGAGCTTCAACAGGCGCCCGGTGGGGTTGCCCGGCGAGCACACGTACACGAGCTGAACGTCGCGCCAGGTGGCCTCGTCGATCGCGCCGAAATCCGAGCCGAAGTCGTTCTCGGGCAGGTTGTTGATGAAGATCGGCTCGGCGTTGGCGAGCAGGGCCGCGCCCTCGTAGATCTGGTAGAAGGGGTTCGGGCACAGCACCTTCGCGCCGGGCTTGCCGCCATCGACCACGCACTGCGCGAAGGCGAACAGCGCCTCGCGCGTGCCGGCGACCGGGATCACCTGGGTGGCGGGGTCGATCTTGGGCAGGCCGTAGCGGCGCTCGAGCCAGTGCGCGATCGCACCGCGCAGCGCATCGCTGCCGAGCGTGGCCGGGTAGCTCGACAGGCCGCCGAGGTTGTCGGCCAGGGTCTGGCGGATGAAGCCGGGCGTCGGGTGCTGCAGCTCGCCGATCGACAGGCGGATCGGCTTGCGATCGGCAGGCGGCTCGATGCCGGCGAACAGCGCGCGCAGCTTCTCGAAGGGATAGGTCTGGAGGCGGGCGAGGTTTGGATTCACTTTGATACCGATTGCCTGTGCGCACGGGCGCCGGCGGCGAAGTGGTGAAGGGCGAAGATGTTAT
>QXGG01009001.1_pt1 | contig 11107 bp, 8 predicted proteins | sample 1982491 | NCBI WGS metagenome assembly QXGG01 (sample SAMN09924614, study PRJNA488089) | Wastewater metagenome, whole genome shotgun sequencing project. | isolation source: South African research farm wastewater | place: South Africa: Irene, Agricultural Research Council, Animal Production Institute... | reverse complement strand
TCAAATCAAGGGCTCGCGCCTGGCGCGGGCAGACAATCGTAGGATCTGACAGGAGATCATCAATGCAAGACATCATTCGCCAGTTGGAGGAGAAGCGCGAGAAGGCCCGCCTCGGCGGTGGCCAGAAGCGCATCGACGCCCAGCACGCCAAGGGCAAGCTCAGCGCCCGCGAACGCATCCTGCTGCTGCTCGACGACGACAGCTTCGAAGAGTGGGACATGTTCAAGGAGCACCGCTGCAACGACTTCGGCATGAACGCCGACCATATCCCGGGTGACGGCGTCGTCACCGGCTACGGCACGGTCAACGGTCGCCTGGTGTTCGTTTTCTCGCAGGACTTCACCGTGTTCGGCGGCTCGCTGTCCGAGACCCACGCCGAGAAGATCTGCAAGGTCATGGACCACGCGATGAAGGTCGGCGCGCCGGTGATCGGGCTGAACGACTCGGGCGGCGCGCGCATCCAGGAAGGCGTGGATTCGCTCGGCGGCTACGCCGACGTGTTCCAGCGCAACGTGCTGGCCTCGGGCGTGGTGCCGCAGATCTCGCTGATCATGGGGCCGTGCGCAGGCGGGGCGGTGTATAGCCCGTCGATGACCGACTTCATCTTCATGGTCAAGGACTCGTCCTACATGTTCGTGACCGGTCCCGAAGTCGTGAAGACCGTGACCCACGAGGAAGTGACCGCCGAAGAGCTGGGTGGTGCGGTGACGCACACCAGCAAGTCGGGCGTGGCCGACCTCGCCTTCGAGAACGACGTCGAGGCGCTGATGATGACCCGCCGCCTGGTGGGCTACATCCCCGGCAGCAACCGTGACAAGCCGCCGGTCGTGCCCGCGGTCGACCCCGCCGATCGCCTCGACTACTCGCTCGACACCCTGGTGCCGAGCAACGCCAACCAGCCGTACGACATGAAGGAGCTGATCATCAAGATGGTCGATGACGGCGACTTCTTCGAGCTGCAGCCCGACTACGCGAAGAACATCATCATCGGCTTCGCGCGCATGGAAGGCGCCCCGGTGGGCATCGTCGCCAACCAGCCGCTGGTGCTGGCCGGCTGCCTCGACATCAAGAGCTCGATCAAGGCCGCGCGCTTCGTGCGCTTCTGCGATGCGTTCAACATCCCGGTGGTGACGCTGGTTGACGTCCCCGGCTTCATGCCCGGTACCGCGCAGGAATACGGCGGCATCATCAAGCACGGCGCCAAGCTGCTCTACGCCTACGCCGAGTGCACCGTGCCCAAGGTCACCCTCATCACCCGCAAGGCCTACGGCGGTGCCTACGACGTGATGTCGTCCAAGCACCTGCGCGGCGACGTCAACTTCGCCTGGCCGAGCGCCGAGATCGCGGTGATGGGCCCGAAGGGCGCGGTGGAGATCATCTTCCGCGAGGAAAAGAACGATCCCGAGAAGATCGCCGAGCGCGAGGCCATGTACAAGCAGCGCTTCGCCAACCCCTTCGTGGCGGGCGCGCGCGGCTTCATCGACGACGTGATCATGCCGCACGAGACGCGCAAGCGTGTGTGCCGCTCGCTGGCGATGCTCAAGGACAAGCAGCTCGAGAATCCGTGGCGCAAGCACGGCAACATCCCGCTCTGATCGCCGCACGAGGAATACATACATGTTCAAGAAGATCCTGATTGCAAACCGCGGCGAGATTGCTTGCCGCGTCATCAAGACCGCCCGCAAGATGGGCATCGCCACCGTGGCGGTGCACTCCGAGGCGGACAGGGACGCGCTGTTCGTGGACCTGGCCGACGAGGCCGTGTGCATTGGCCCGGCGCCGTCGAAAGAGTCCTACCTGGTCATCGACAAGATCATCGCCGCCTGCAAGCAGACCGGCGCCGAGGCGGTGCACCCGGGCTACGGCTTCCTGTCGGAGAACGCCGAGTTCTCGCGCCGCCTGGAAGAGGAAGGCATCAAGTTCATCGGCCCGAAGCACTACTCGGTCGCCAAGATGGGCGACAAGATCGAGTCCAAGAAGCTCGCGATCGCCGCTGGCGTGAACACCATTCCCGGCTACAACGACGCCATCTCCGGCCCCGACGAGGCGGTCGAGATCGCGAAGAAGATCGGCTACCCGGTGATGATCAAGGCCTCGGCCGGCGGTGGCGGCAAGGGCCTGCGCGTGGCCTTCAACGACAAGGAGGCGCACGAAGGCTTCTCGTCGTGCGTGAACGAAGCCCGTAACGCCTTCGGCGACGACCGCGTCTTCATCGAGAAGTACGTGCTCGAGCCGCGCCACATCGAGATCCAGGTGCTGGGCGACGGGCACGGCAACTACGTCTACCTGAACGAGCGCGACTGCTCGATCCAGCGCCGTCACCAGAAGGTCATCGAGGAGGCCCCGAGCCCCTTCGTCGACCCCGAGATGCGCAAGGCGATGGGCGAGCAGGCCGTGGCGCTGGCGCGTGCGGTGAACTACGAGTCGGCCGGCACGGTCGAGTTCGTGGTCAGCGGCGCGACCAAGGAGTTCTACTTCCTCGAGATGAACACCCGCCTGCAGGTCGAGCACCCGGTCACCGAACTGATCACCGGGCTGGACCTCGTCGAGCAGATGATCCGCGTGGCCTACGGCGAGAAGCTGCCGCTGTCCCAGGCCGACGTGAAGATCGACGGCTGGGCGATGGAATGCCGCATCAACGCCGAAGACCCGTTCCGCGGCTTCCTGCCTTCGACCGGCCGCCTGGTCAAGTTCCAGGCGCCGGCCGAAGGCAACGGCGTGCGCGTCGACACCGGCGTGTATGAAGGCGGCGAGATCTCGATGTTCTACGACTCGATGATCGCCAAGCTCATCGTGCACGGCAAGGATCGCCAGGACGCGATCGAGCGCATGCGCGACGCGCTCAACGCCTTCGTGATCCGCGGCATCAGCTCGAACATCCCCTTTCAGGCCGCGCTGCTGCAGCACCCGCGCTTCTGCTCGGGCCACTTCAACACCGGCTTCATCGCCGAGGAGTACCCGCAGGGCTTCGACGCCTCGATGGTGCCGCACGATGATCCGGCGCTGCTCGCCGCAGTGGCCACCTTCGCGCGCAGCCGCTACATCGAGCGCGCGGTGCAGATCGAAGGCCAGCTTGCCGGCCACGGCCGCAAGGTCGCCTCCAACTGGGTGGTGGTCATGGGCGGCAAGCAGTATCCGGTGCACACCCAGGCCATCGACGGTGGCCTGGCCGTGACCCATGAGGGCCGCACCTACAACATCGTCTCCGACTGGAAGTTCGGCGAGCTGCTGTTCACCGGCACCGTCAATGGCGCGCCGATCTGCCTGCAGATCGAGCGTCGCGGCCTGCGCTACCGCATCTCGCACTTCGGCCTGCAGGTCGAGCCGATGGTGATGACGGTGCGTGCCGCCCACCTGCTGTCGCTGATGCCGGCGAAGCTGCCGCCCGACCTGTCGAAGTTCCTGCTGTCGCCGATGCCCGGCCTGCTGCGCGAGGTCTCGGTGGCCGAGGGCCAGGACGTCAAGGCCGGCGAAAAGCTCGCCATCATCGAGGCCATGAAGATGGAGAACGTGCTCAAGGCCGAGCAGGACGGCAAGGTCAAGAAGATCGTCGCCAAGCCGGGAGCCAGCCTGTCGGTGGACGAGGTCATCATCGAATTCGAGTGATCATCACCCGCTATCCGTTTTGATCGATGGGGAGGGAGACCCGGGCCGCGTGCCCGGGTGCCTGTCGGCACGAGGCCTGCGCAAGCAGGCCTTTTTTTCGTCCCCGTCCCACGCAGCCCGCCGCGCTCCCGCAGCGCGCCGCGCCCCTGTAGGAGCGGCGCGAGCCGCGAGGGGTTGAAGGCGGCAGGGCTGGGGTACGTGAGCGAAAGGGCTCGCGGCTGGCGCCGCTCCTACAACGACCCTCCGCCCGTCCGGCCCTCTGCAGGAGCGGCGCCAGCCGCGAGCTTTCGCTGCGGAACCAACACCCCAATTCTCCAGTCGTATTTGCGCAAAACAACTTTGGTCCGTAGTATTGTCGGCTCGGGAAGTGGGCTCCGGCTCCGTTTTCGCGACCCCGCTTCCACCGCAGGCAATGCAAGCGCGCCAGCCCCGCAGATACGAGAACCAGACCAGGAGGACGTTCATGAGCGCTCAAGTGCATGCTCTCAAGGCCATCAACACCCGCGTGGAGGCCCCGGAGGACGGCGCCGCCCTGTTCGGGCCGGTGCCGTTCAAGGTCTTCACCCAGCGCGACCTCGACCGCATCCCGCAGCTCGCCCGGCTCTCGCCGGCGCAGCGCTTCGAGATGAAGGTGGTGTCGTCGGTGCTGCCGTTCCGTGTCAATCAATACGTGATCGACGAGCTGATCGACTGGGCGAACGTCCCCGCCGATCCGATCTTCCAGCTCACCTTCCCGCAGCGCGGCATGCTAGCGCCCGAGCACTACGAGCGCATCGCCGAGCTGATCCGCAACGAGGCACCCAAGGATGAACTCGAGCGCGCCATCGACGAGGTCCGCCACGCGCTCAATCCGCACCCGGCCGACCAGATGGCGATGAACATGCCGCGCGACGAGCACGGCAAGCGCCTCGACGGCATGCAGCACAAGTACCGCGAGACCGTGCTGTTCTTCCCCAGTCAGGGCCAGACCTGCCACAGCTACTGCACCTTCTGCTTCCGCTGGGCCCAGTTCGTCGGCGACAAGGAGCTGCGCATCGCCTCGTCCGAAGCCTCCGCGCTGCACGACTACCTGCGCAAGCACACCGAGGTCACCGACCTGCTGGTCACCGGCGGCGACCCGATGGTGATGAAGACGCGCCACCTGCGCGACTACCTCGAGCCGCTGCTGCAGCCCGAGTTCGACCACATCCAGACCATCCGCATCGGCTCGAAGGCGCTGACCTTCTGGCCGCACCGCTTCCTGGGTGCGGAGGACGCCGACGACCTGATCCGCCTGCTCACCCAACTGGTCGAGGCCGGCAAGCATGTCGCGCTGATGGCGCACTACAACCACTGGAAGGAGCTCGACACCGAGGCCGCGCAGGCGGCGATCCGCCGCATCCGCAGCACCGGCGTGGTGATCCGTGCCCAAGGGCCGCTGGTCGCCCACATCAACGACGATCCGGCGGTGTGGGCCAGGATGTGGAAGATGGAGGTCAGGCTCGGCCTGGTGCCGTACTACATGTTCGTCGAGCGCGACACCGGCGCACGCAACTACTTCGAGGTGCCGCTGGTGCGCGCCTGGGAGATCTACCAGCAGGCGATCCAGCAGGTCTCTGGCCTGGCACGCACCGCGCGTGGGCCGAGCATGAGCGCCAGCCCGGGCAAGGTCGAGATTCAGGGCATCACAGAGATCGCCGGCGAGAAGGTGTTCGTGCTGCGCTTCATCCAGGGCCGCAACCCCGACTGGGTGCAGCGTCCGTTCTTCGCGAAGTACGACGAAAAGGCCACCTGGCTCGACCAGCTCGTGCCCGCCTTCGGCGAGGAGAAGTGGTTCTGGCAGGACGAGTACGAGGCCATCCGCGACGATCGCCTGGCCGCTGCCTGAGCCGGGCACTGGCAGGGTGATGAAGGGGCCGCCCGCGCGGGCCCTTCTGCCGTGCGGGCTGCTATGATCGAATCATCGATCTGTGCAGGGAGCAGCGGTCATGGACTTTCGTAACGGCAGGGAGAGCCGCAACGTCGAGGATCGACGGGGGCAGGGCGGGCGCAGGCTGGGCGGTGGCGGCAAGATCGGCATCGGCACCATCGTGCTCGCCCTGATCGCGATGTACTTCGGCATCGACCCGAGCGTGGTGCTCAACACCTCCGAGATGATGTCGCCGCCGGCCGTCGAGTCCACTCAGCCGGGGCAGGCGCGCTCGCCGGCGGAGGACGAGATGGCGCGCTTCGTGTCGATGGTGCTGGCCGACACCGAGGACACCTGGGGGCCGATCTTCAAGGCGGGCGGGGCGCAGTACCGCGAGCCCGGCATGGTGCTGTACACCGGCGCCACGCGCAGCGCCTGCGGCGTCGGTCAGGCGGAGATGGGGCCGTTCTACTGTCCGGCCGACGGCAAGGTCTATCTCGACCTGTCCTTCTTCAACGAGCTCGGCCAGCGCTACGGGGCGCAGGGCGATTTCGCCCAGGCCTACGTGATCGCGCACGAGGTTGGTCATCACGTGCAGAACCTGCTCGGCATCTCGGACAAGGTGCAGCAGGCCCGCCAGCGCGTATCCGAGCGTGAGGCCAATCTGCTGTCGGTGCGGCTCGAGCTGCAGGCCGATTGCCTGTCCGGCGTGTGGGCGAACCATGCGCATCGCTCGCGCCAGGTGCTCGAGGCCGGCGACGTGGAAGAAGGGCTGGCGGCCGCGAGCGCGGTGGGCGACGACCAGATGCAGAAGCGTGCGCAGGGCTACGCGGTGCCGGACAGTTTCACCCATGGCAGCGCGGCGCAGCGTGTGCGCTGGTTCCGCCAAGGGTTGGAGAGCGGGGAGCTGCGCGCCTGCGACACTTTCTCGGCGCCCAATCTGTAGATTGCGCGGACGCGCCCCCTGGGCGCGGTTGCGCTCGTGGGGGGAGTGGGCGGTTCGCGGAAGCCCTCCGAGGAGCCCGTCGCGGAAGCCCGCCGCGGAAGCCCGAGTCGCTTGCAAGCTGAAGAGCCGGCTCGCTCCATGAGGAGCGGCCGGCTCTTCAGCTTTCAGGCGGGCGGCGCAGCAGCGCGAGGATTTCTTCGACCGACAGCGCCTCGCTGCCACCGCCCAGCCATTCGGGCCGCGGCAGACCGGGCACGACGAGGAAGTGGCCGCCCGGCAGCGTCACCTCGAAGATGCGCTCGATCCATTGCTCGAGGCGCGCGACGCGGGCGGCGAGGGCATCGGGTAGCGGGGCGCGCCGCAGGAAGCGCACCTGGCTGTCCGCTAGCTCGAGCGCGTCCGCAAACCGCGGCAGGCCGCGCTCGAGCAGGCTGGTGAGCACGGTGGCCATCTCCTGCAGTGGCGCGTCCACGCCGAAGGGGTGTTCGTCACCCCCGGCAAGCGCGCTGCGTAGCGACTCTGCCCACAGCACCGCGGCGTCGGGCAGGTCGGGAAACCACTGCATCAGATTGCGCGTCCAGTCGCCGACCTGCGCGAGCGTGCCGGCGCGCGCCAGCAGCAGCATGCCGGCGGTGGCGGCGGCCGGATAGCGCAGCTTGTCGCGCGCGGCGTCCTTGAGCCGTTCGGGGTCCGCGCGCCCGGCCGCGTTGCGCAGGCTGGCGAGTTCGGCCTCACGCGTGAGGCTCCACAGGTAGTCGTAGTGCGGGTTGCGCGGGTCGGGGCCGAGCCAGGCCTGGAGCTTCTGCAGCCGGGGCGGCTCGCCCTGCGCCGCCGGGGCGATCGTCAGCGTCAGGCGGATCGGAACCGGAGTGTCAGGGTCGGTCGGCAGCGCCACCGCGAGGCGCGTGCGCTGCACGTCGCGCGCGCCGTCGAATACGAGCAGCACGCCGTGCGGATGCGGACCGACCGTGAGGATGACTTGAACGATGCTGCTGGCGGCGTCGCGGGCGACCGATCTGACCCACGCCGCATTGCCGAGCACGCTGCCGTCCGCGAGCGAATGCAGGCGTACATTGCCGTCGTGCCAGATCATCGAGGCGTACTCGTGTCCGAAGCGACGGCAAGATTCATGGAAGCTGCCCTGCAGGGCCTCGATCGGCACGTCGTCGTCCACCTGCAGCGCAGTGTCGAAACGGGCGTCGACCGCGGCACCGGCTGCGGCGGCCAGGTGGGCTGCGACCGCCGCGCCGCGGGCGGCGGCACCGCCGCCACCACGGGTGCCGGGCGGCAGAGCGCGCGGGCTTGCCGCGGCGCCGCGGGACAGCGCGGGCGGCGGCGCCAGTTCGGTGACGATCAGATCCTCGCCCTCGCTCGAGGGCCACACGGTCTGGTCGAGCGCGGTATTGACCGCCTTCAGCAGCACGTTGATGCGCGGCCGCACGTAGTCCACGACCTCGCGGAAGTCGATGCGCAGATTGCCGGTATCGGCCACGCCGCTCAGCGCCTCGAGGACGGCCTGGCCGAACAGGGTGAGTGGCTGGCCGGGAAACTGGTAGGCCACCCTGTCGGGCGAGGTCGACGCGAGCGTGGCGGCCGCGCGCGGCGCCGGCGCGTTGGGCGGATTGACCGGGAAGGCGCCGTGGGCGCTCGCGGCCTTCTCCGCCAGCGGCGAGAACTCGTTGCGGCAGGCGTCGAGCAGAGCGAGGTGCTCGCCGACCGGGTTCTCGGTCATCCAGCGCTGCAGCTCGCGGGCGCTGAAGCAGTTCTCGAGTTGCGGGTCGCCGAACTGCGGGTCGAGGTAGTCCGCGGGCAGCAGCAGGGGTGTGCGGTTCGCGCCCACGCCATGGCCACTGAAGAAGAACACGCTGCGGCTGTGCGTCGAGGCCGGCACCTGCTTCGGCACCGCCGCGGTCCAGCGCTGGATGGCCAGGCGCATGCGGATGTAGTCGGGGGTGTCGTAATGGGTGAGTCCCGCGGCGTCGAACTCGGCGCGCTCCTCGGCGCTGGGCGACAGCAGCAGCAGGGCCCACACCACGGGCAGGTCCGGGTAATGGAAGTCGGTGCGCAGCCAGTTGAAGACGCGCGCCGCGGTTCTCGCCGACGACAGCAACTGGCCGAGGCCGTAGGTCTCGGGGGCGGGATCCGTGCCGTCTTCGAGATGGGGATAGGCGCTGATGCCGATGATCAGCGCATGGACGCCGGCCATGCCCGGCTGCCACTGCGGGTGTCGCCACAGTCCGGGCGTGCCGCTGACCGGTTCGAGCGTCATGAGCTTCTCCTAAGCGAGGCGGGGAGGGAGGGGCGGCGGGGCGTCGAGCGGCGCCGGCGGCGGGCGGTGCGCGCGTGCGGCCCATTCCGCCGGGGGCAGCAGTATCAGCGCGAGTGCCGCGCGCGCCGCGCCGCACTCGAGCTCGAGCCTCAGCCGCCGGCTCGCATCCGCGGGCGCGCGTTGCAGCGGCGCGGGCGGGACGTGCGCACTGCGCAGCGTGCCGAGCTGGTAAGTCTCGGGCAGCGCGGCGACCGCATGGGCGCCGCTGGCCGGGTCGCGGACCGCGATGCGGGCGGGCGAAGCGCTCGCCATCGCGTCCGCCACGGGGGCCGCCATCGCGCCTTCGGGCGGGCCGCCGCTCGTGTCCGCCATCGCGTCGTCCTCCAGCCAGGCGCCCAGCCACAGGCATTCGTCCGCCGCGCACGGCACCAGCACCGCGTCGTTCTCGCGCCGCATCGGCGCCAGCCCCCAGCTACGCAGGCGTGCGTCCGGGCGCCAGTGGGACGCGGCAATGCGCTCCACGGTCACGCGCAGCGCGCCGAGGACGATGACGTCTCCATCCAGGCACCACGCGGGCGCAGCGGGCATCAGGCGTAGAGCTTGCGGATGGTGGCGACATCCCCCGCCGACAGGGTCCATGAGGGCATGAAGCTCTTGCCATCGACCGTCCACCGCGCCGGGATGGTGTAGATCATCACCGAGGCGTGGTCGAAGTCGGTGGTGATCACGTTCGAGGCGTCGAAGCGGGCGAAGACGTTGTAGTCGATCGTGCGCCGATCCCAGCAGTTGGGCGGCCCCTCGAGGTCGGCATAGACCGCCGCGCGGTTCCACTTGATGCGGGCTTCGGGGTGGTTGTGCTCGTGCAGCAGGCCGAGGGCGTGGCCGAATTCGTGGATGACCACGCTGCAGAAATCGTGCTCCGCGGTCTCGAGCGTGGCCCAGCCGAGGTTCATCGTCGGCTGCGAGGGGTGGATGCCGAGGCCGTCGGTGCCGATGTACGACCACGAGCCACCGTTGGCATTGAAGGCGATGCGGATCTGCGCCGGCTCGCCGGCCTGGGCGGGCGACAGCTTGAGGCGCACGCCATCGACCAGCCACGCTGCCGCCGTCTGCAGCACGCGCGCGTGAAGCGCCGGCGTGCCTTCGAGAAAGCGCACCTTGAGTTCGGTGCCCGGTTTCCACAGCTTCTTCTTCGCCGCCACGCCCATGGAGACGGGCATGGTCGGCGAGCCTGCCACGCGCTCGCCGCCCTCGACGTCGAGCGTGCTGCAGATCCATTGCTTGCGTTCTTCGCTCACGATGCGCTCCTCCTTCGACGTCAGGACGGACAGGGGCCGAGGCTGCCGGCAGCCGACCCCGTCAACACACTGTGAGCATAGACGGCACGGAGGCGAAATCCAGAGCCCGCGCCGTCGCGGGCGTCGTCAAGCCGGCACGTATGCGCCGAGTCCTCGGCGCATACGCACACGGACGCCCGATGCGTCTCAGCCGGCCAGGCGCGCGAAGGCCTCGACCACTTCGGGCGGCGCCTGCACCAGCTCGATCAGCACGCCCTCGCCGCCGATCGGGAATTCGTCGTTGCCCTTGGGATGCAGGAAGGTGATGTCGAAACCTGCTGCGCCGCGGCGGATGCCGCCGGGGGCGAAGCGCACGCCGTTGGCGCCCAGCCATTCCACCGCCTTGGGCAGGTCGTCCACCCACAGGCCGACGTGGTTGAGCGGGGTGGTGTGCACCGCGGGCTTCTTCTCGGCGTCGAGCGGCTGCATCAGGTCGACCTCGACCTTGAACGGGCCGCTGCCCATGGCGCAGATGTCCTCGTCGACGTTCTCGCGCTCCGACACGAAGTTGCCGGTCACTTCCAGGCCGAGCATGTCGACCCACAGGGTCTTGAGTTTTTCCTTGCTCGGGCCGCCGATGGCGATCTGCTGGATGCCGAGGATCTTGAAGGGGCGTTGGGACATGGCTGCTTCCTGGTTGGCTGAAGTCAAGAATGCATAATTATAGCGAGCGCGGCCGCAGAGGTGAGCGGGTCTTGTGTGAGCGCGCCTGCGCTCACTTCCATTCGACCTGTGCCGAGAACAGATAGCCGGCGCCGTACACCGTCTTGATCAGCTTCGGATTCTGCGGGTCGTCGTCGAGCTTGCGGCGCAGGCGCGAGATGCGCACGTCGATGCTGCGATCGAAGGGATCGACGTCGCGTTCACCCAGCAGTTGTTCGCGCGACAGGATCTTGTTCGGCCGCCGCAGCAGGGTGGCGAGCGGGCCGGCCTCGGCCGCCGACAGCGAGATCTCGCGTCCGTCCGGGGCGGTCAGGGCGTGGCGGCTGGCGTCGAAGCTCCAGCCGGCGAAGCGCGCGAGGTTGCGCTCGCTTGGCGCCTCGGCTGCGGGCGCGCGCTGG
>QXGG01056100.1_pt1 | contig 11114 bp, 12 predicted proteins | sample 1982491 | NCBI WGS metagenome assembly QXGG01 (sample SAMN09924614, study PRJNA488089) | Wastewater metagenome, whole genome shotgun sequencing project. | isolation source: South African research farm wastewater | place: South Africa: Irene, Agricultural Research Council, Animal Production... | reverse complement strand
ATTTTTCTTGACCATGGTATAGCCGGCCGTATCTTGGAAAGATAAGCGATCGCCTATATTTAAGGGCTGTTCAAACTTAAATTCGCCGAAGATATCTCCAGCTAAACAGGATTTGCCGCACACCATATACTCATGCGTGCCCGTATTGGGCAGCAGAGTGGCGGTTTCGCGATAAATCAGTAAATCCAAGAGGTGCGCTTCAATGGAACTGTCAACAATAGCCAGATGTTTGCCATTAAAGAGGGTATCTAAAACGGTCACTTCTAAGGTGCAGGTGTTGGTAATCGCCGCTTCGCCGGGCTCCAAATACACCTGTACGCCCCAACGCTGAGCAAAGTCTTTCAGGCGTTGGCAGAAATCATCCAATGGATAACCTTCACCGGTAAAGTGAATGCCGCCGCCTAAGCTGACCCATTCAACTTGGCTGAGCAGCTCGCCAAAACGTGCTTCAATACCGGTCAGCATTTCATCGAAACGCGCAAAGCTGTCGTTCTCACAGTTGTTGTGGAACATAAAGCCCGAGATATGCTGGATAGCTTCAGCAATCTTAGCGGGATCGTGTTCACCCAAACGGCTAAAAGGACGCGCTGGATCGGCCAAAATAAACTCAGACGTACTCACACCTGGATTCACGCGCAAACCACGCACGTGATCACGCGATACACTTTCAAAGCGCTGCAGTTGGCCAATGGAGTTGAAAATCACCTTATCGCTGTTAGCCAGCACCTCAGCTATTTCGTCATCGGCATAGGCCACGCTATAGGCATGGGTTTCACCGGCGAACTTCTCACGGCCTAATTTGACTTCAAACAGTGAAGACGAGGTGGTGCCGTCCATATAGTCTTGCATCAGGTCAAACACCGACCACGTAGCAAAACATTTCAACGCCAACAAAGCTTTAGCACCGGACTGCTGGCGAACATAGGCGATTTTTTCCATGTTCTTGAGCAACTGGCTTTTGTCGATTAAATAATAAGGTGTTTTCAGCATCACAAGCCTCGCATCGAGCCCTTTTTTACAGTGGGCTCGATTTAGATTGAGCAAAGCGCGCGATTATATACCAATGGGGTTTTTAGTCATCATCTTTGCGTGGGCTTGTTGGTTTTGCTGGGCTTTTAGGTGGTACTAAACTGATCAAGGTGGACTCGCTATCTGCTTTAAGTTTGTCCATTGCCTTGACGGGTTTAATATGGTCTTTGCTATCAATAATGAATAACACCAAGGCTTCATGCTGGTGTTGCTCTGAAAAGTCTGAGTAGCTGAACGTATCGCTCAGTTGCGTGGTTTTGATCGTATAGCCTTGACTGGCTAAGCTGGCGAGTTTGGCATAGCTGACACCATCAAATAGACCACGGGTTTGCTGGATTTTTTCTGCAGTTTGGTAGCGCGCTTTTTGATCTTGCTCGCCTTCTGCAAGGCTAAAGACACTGTCATAATCGCCAAACCAATCAAGAAAATGATAGGTGGCCAGTGAGTTCATGTGCTTATAAGGCGAGATCACCAGTAAATTGCCAATACCCGTTAAATTGAGTTGGTTGGATGCATGCTCGGAGATCGGGTTACCAAAGTAGACTTTGAGGTTATCCATGCGCGCCTGGCGCACATTTTCCCAGTTGGTGTCCGCCAGTAAGACGGGGACTTCGTGCTTTTGTAACTCCTTAGCAATCATACGTGCCACTTGATTGGCGCCCATGATTAAAAAACCAAACTGAGCAGGCTCAGCCACCCCGAGCAGCTTAGCCAGCGGCCGCGCAGTTAAACTTTGTAGCGTGACCGTAGTGATAATCAGCATAAATACCAAGGGCACTAAAGTTTGTGCGCCTTCGTAGCCATCGCTTTGCAATTGAAATGCAAACAGCGCGGAAACGGCTGCTGCAACAATACCGCGCGGCGCAATCCAGCTTAAAAATAGTTTTTCACGCACATTTAAATCTGTGCCAATAGCCGATAAAAAGATACTTAAAGGGCGTGCCACAAGAATCAAAATAGCCAGTACGATGACCAGACCCCAGCCTAAACTGGTAATGGCGGAAAACTCTAAGCGCGCCGCTAAAATGATAAACAGAGCTGAAATCAACAGTACGCTTAAGGACTCTTTAAACTCAAGAATGCCATCCACTTGCACCTGTTTCATATTGGCCATCCAGATCCCCATAATGGTGACTGTTAATAAGCCTGATTCATGCGCGATTTCATTGGAGAGAGCGTAAACACCCAGCATAAATGTCAGGGTGCCGGCGTTATGTAAGTAATGTGGAATCCAGTGTTTGCGCAGTACTTGGCCATTTAAATAGCCGGCTGCGGCGCCTAACACGACCCCAACTACAATGGTTTTGGCGAAAATATACAGCGAGTGGCTCAACACATTTCCCAAGCCCCACGAAACAATCCCTTCGTACACCAATACCGCCAATAGAGCGCCAACCGGGTCAATAATGATGCCTTCCCATTGCAAAATATTGGCAAGCTTAGCGCTCGGTCGCACTGAGCGCAGCAGTGGGGCGATTACCGTTGGGCCGGTCACTAGGCAAATGGCACCAAAGAGTAGAGCAATTTCCCAAGCAATATCCAAAGCCCAGTGCGCGGCCAGCGTACCAATAGTGCCCGTGACTAGAGCGCCGATTGGAATTAAATTACGCACCATGGTGCTATGACCACGAATGTCAGAGAAGCGTAGGGTTAAGCTGCCTTCAAATAGAATAATAGCTACAGCCAAAGACACCATGGGGAACAAAAGATCGCCAAACACATCTTCCGGATTGAGATAATGCAACACGGGGCCACAGGCGATGCCCGTGGCTAATAAAAATAAGATGGCAGGTACGCGCACTCGCCAAGCCAGCCATTGGCAAAAAAGCGAGAGAACACCAATCGAGGCGAGTAGCAAAACAGTGCTAATAGGCATAATAGAGTCCGTGCAGTGGATGTGAATCACAATGGGTTTCGCATGGAGTCTAGTGCACGGATGAGATGCTGAATAGTGCTGTGTTGCCTCGTGTTTTAATTGATATTGCAGCTGCTGGAGTTTTTACGACGCCACTGCGCCCAGATGTTATAGACCACATTACCTATATGCCTGATACCAGGCAGGCTGAGTATCGCCGCGGTTTTCTTTAATCCTGCTGCGCGCCAATAGGCCACAGTGGCGTTGAAACCAATCTGCATGCTGTGTCCGTCAAAAAAGTGAATACGCGTCAGCAAGGCTTCCAGTGTATAGCCCACAGGAGGCTGAAAATCAGCAGCACTGATATCAATGAGTTGTACTTCAGGCTCTAAGCGTGCTCGTAGGTGCTCGATTTCCTTGTTACACAAGCCGCAAGAGGCATCGTAATAAAGTTGTGCGCTGTGCTGAGTCAAGAGAACTCCTGAATGATGCGAGTAGTGTGTAGATTTATTGTAGAGGATACGTCTATCTTTTGTATAGTTTGATTCGTGCGTGTGTAGCGTTAGGCGACATATACACTCTGTCTAATCTTGAGAGTGATCTTGAACAATATTAAAAAGCTGCAGTCCTATTATGTAAGTCGACTTCAATGAATATAAATACATTTTATTCACCTGAGGACTGATATGCAGAAGAACGCGCGTTAGACAATGATCTGAAAACACATCCTAAAAATTACAAAAGTTTATTGGCGTAAGTGAGCCGCTCAGCAGAGCTGGTGAGCTTCAACATAAAACAAAGGAAGGGTACGATTATGCTATATACAATTGCGTTGGTGCTGATAGTGCTATGGTTTCTGGGCTTGGTTTCGTCCTACACCATTGGCGGATTTATTCATATTCTTCTGGTTGTGGCGGTGATTATCGTACTGCTGCGGGTGATTAGTGGGCGAAAACCGCTTTAGTTAAAACTTTTTAAATAGACCAACATCAGTATGGCTGCGGCATGATCATTTTATGTTTCGCAGCCGATACTGCTTGCAGTAGTACTGCAACTGGCATGACATGCCATGCAATATCTGTCGCTCCTTTGTCATATCATGCAAAGGGTAGGATTGTGGGTTTGTGCAAGGGTGAATTGGGCTGAAAATATACAGTGACGCGTGCGTGTGGCATGATATGCGCGCAATTTTTCTGTTGGCCTGCGCTACACAAACTAACGACTAAGAGAGACAATGAACTCTATATCTGTGAAAGCTGTAACATCATGCGTATTTATGCTGTGTGTTTTGCCTGTGCAATCCTTGGTTTATGCGCAGTCAGACTCTGATTTAGAGGTTCATACAAGTGAGCATCACACAACATACCAAGCGACACGTTCGTATAATGTGTTTAAGCCTGTCCCTGCAGAGCCCTATTGGTATGTACAAACAAGCGCCTATACCAAGCATTTTAAGCCCAAGTCGCAACACAATAATCATCAAGAACTGATTGGACTGGAGCGTCATACAGCCAACAGTTATGTGTTGGGCGGCGCAACCTTTCTGAACTCATATGATCAGCGATCGTTTTATGGTTATGTGGGTAAACGTTTTGATTTTGCGGATACGCCATTTTATGGCAAGTTAACAGCAGGTTTGATCCATGGTTATAAAGGTCGCTACCGCGATAAGATCCCTTTAAACCGCTTTGAGATAGCGCCGGCAGTGATACCTTCGCTGGGCGTGCAATACCGTCGAGTCAGTGCTGAGGTTTTATTGTTGGGAACTGCAGCAACTATGATTAATGTGGGTGTTAAGCTTTAAAGTATCACTTGCCGCAACCTCAGCATCGTATGGCTCAAGCTGCGGTACAGTAACTGACTTAGCGTAAAATATTTTCCAGAACATCAATTACAATATCAGTGACATTATCCACCATCAGCACATCATTATTGACGCGCACATAGCGGTGATTGGGCTGGGTATACATCTGTGAGCGTAAGCCTCTAGGTAGATCGTAGTAACGGGTCTCTTTAGTGAAACGCTGTCCTTTTTTCCAACGCTTAGCCTTGCCATAAGGTTGGCAGCGGTTATTCTTTTTGACTAAGCCTTGCGGGCAATTATTGCGGTATTTTTTATTGCGATAATAATCATTAATGACATGACGGTCATCATAACGAAAGCCGTTACGGTTCTTATAGCCATGGCGGTAGGTTTGACGGTGTTGATTGCGATACTTATTATTGTGTTTTTTATCGTAACGCTGATCATATGAGCCACGGTAGTGATCGCGTTGTGAATCATAGTATCGATCGGCCATGGCTTGGCCTGCTGTCAGCATCAGAGTCACTGTGATGGCTGCTAAAGACAGCGATAACTTTTTAATAATATTGATCATAATGTGCCTTATGGATAAGTGCGGTTGAGCGCACATAAGCGAACGCTGAACGGTATTTTAGTCCTCGTATTTATTTTATAGTTCCTAAGTGGCTGATTTTAATGCTAAAAAAACCCCAAGGCACTGTGGGCGCGCTTGGGGTTGATGGTGTGATGTGCAGATCACACAGAGCAATGCTTAGTAGCGAGCATCTTTAGGTTTGTTACCTGTGGGCCAGTCATTCACCTTGCCAGGGAAGTCAGGGCGTGGTTTATGCGTGAAGAACTCAGACACATCCACAGCGTCTTGGTCGCTGAGTACGTTACCGTGCCCCCATAAACCTTTAGTCTGGATTCCCATGGGCATATTGTATTTTACAAAGGCTGCAGCCTTGTAAGTGCGCGCCATACCGGCACCAATATTAAATGATTCATCACCCCACAGTGGTGGAAAAACGATATCGCCACGGCTGTCTTTAATGCCTTCACCGTTATCACCGTGGCAGGTTGCGCACTGCACTTGATAGATCACTTCGCCGCGTACAGGGTCGCCCACCAATGATTCATCCACTGTACCCGCATTTTTGATAGCAACTTTTTGGCTTTTAGGCACGTTTTGTGAGAGCCATTCCATATAGGCCAGCATGGCCTTCATTTCGTCGGACTCTTTGGGTAAAGGTTTACCGTTCATGGAGCGCATAAAGCAACCATTGATGCGGCCGGCCAAATCAATCTCTTTACCTGAGCGTGGCATCACGCGTGGGTATGAATTATAGCTATTGATGTAGGGGTCGCCCAGTGGGATTTTACCTTGGGAGATATGGCAACTATTACAGTTCATTGCTGCGCCGACGTTATCGGGCAACAGACGCTTTGTTTCATTGAGCAGACGTTTACCGTAGAAAATCTGATCAGCATTGGGCTCCTTCAAGATGGATGTATCTTGAGGAAGAATATAGGTGCCGATATCTTCGTTGGCGTCATCTGTAGTGACTAAATCAAACTCAGTGGCATTACGCTCAATGGGTTTGGGGGAGTCGCAGCCACTGATTGCTAAAGCGCAGAGCGTAGCAAGTACTGTCATGGATAAGCGCATCGAGCTTACACCACTGACATCAGGCAAGTTGGCGAATAATTTATTCACGTTGAGCTCCTTTTTCTGCGGTGCTAATACTTAGATCAGGTGCGACATCTGTACCTGTTTTCGGCTTTTTGCTAAGGAAGTGGCGCATTTGTACCACATCATTCACGTCAACCATACTGCCTTGGTTGGTCCAGCTGTTACGAATGTAATTGACCACTTCGGCAACGTCAGCATCACTGAGATTGATAAACTCAGGCATGGTAAAGGCCATACGATCATGGCGCGTATTGGGCATACGACCACCGCTTAAGGTGATTTGTAAAACAGAGTCAGCATCGCGTGAGTACACCGCACTGTTGCCATCGAGGGCGGGGAAGATGCGCGGAACGCCTTTACCGTCAGCGCGGTGGCACACTTGGCAGTATTCAGCGTATAAAATGGCACCACGTGAATCATAGTCACCGTCTAACAGTTTCTGTGTCGTGATGTCTTCTTTAGCAGGCACAGTCACAGGCTCGCCGGGCTTAGGGCTCAGTGATTTTAAGTAGGCTGACATGGCGTATACATCTGCATCCGTCATATATTGCGTACTGTGCTCAACGACTTCAGCCATCGCACCAAAGGCAGCAGTGATGTCAGTGCGGCCTGTTTTGAAGAAGTCGACTAACTCATCGGTGCTCCAAGTGGCAAGTCCGTCGTGCTCGCCGCGCAGGCTTTTTGCACGCCAACCATCAATGACAGCGCCGCTTAAGTACTCTTCAGAATCGGCGTTAGACAGCGCAATTTCGTGGAAGCCAATGCCGCGTTCTGTGTGGCAGGAGCCGCAATGGCCAGGGCCTTCAATTAGATACTGACCGCGTGCCAGTACTTCATCTTGAGTCTCAGCAACAAACTCACGCTCAGGTGCAAAAATAGCTTGCCAGTACGCCAACGGCCAGCGCCAGTTGAGTATGGGCGGTAATTCGCTGGCGCGGTTGGGTTGATTGACGGCTTTAACGCCAGACATAAAGTAGGCATACATCGCCGCCATATCTTCGTCAGGCATGATTTGGTAAGACGGATAAGGCATCGCAGGGTAGAGCGCGCTGTTGTCTTTACGCACGCCGTGCTTGGTGGCGTTATTAAAATCATCAAAACTGTAGTTACCAATACCGGTTTCTTTGTCAGGGGTGATATTGGTTGAATAGATAGCGCCCAGAGGCGTTAGCATGGGTAAACCGCCGGCAAAGTCTTCACCGCCGAGTACGCTGTGGCAGGCGACACAGTCGGCTGTGCGCGCGATATATTCACCTTTTTTAATCAGCTCAGGGTCATTAATATTGACTTCAATGCTGCTGGTTGTGGTGCGCAGGTGTGGTAAAACCTGGCCCAATGTAAAGGCAAGTGCAAGTCCGCCAACCCCAAGGATGCCGATTGCTATTGGCCACTTTTTCATAAGCCGTACTCCATCAGGCAAGTATCATTGCCGTTATTCATAATTATGTTTGGCATCTATTTATACGAGCCAACTTTTCCAATAAGTTCAGTACGCCGCCAAACTCATTTTATTTGTCTATAGCTTAATAAGATAAGTGATTAAATAAAAGTAATTACAGTTAAATTCAACTTTATACCGTTATTGATCAAGGCTTTATAAGATAGCTGTTGTGTTTGTTGGTGCTTTCTGCTGTAGTCAATCGATGCTTGATTGAACGTTCAGTTCTTCTATTTGCACACTATGGTGTCAGTATTTTAACAGCGGGTGCAGTGAGCGTATCGCCCTCTGCTGCAGTCCATTGCCGCGGCTCACAGCGCATTAGAAATCTGACGTGTTGATTTGAGTTTTCAGGCTTAATGATCAGTTCTAACAGGTCAGCTTGCAATAAAGACCTGGATAATTGCGCGCTTTGATCATTGATCCACACCTTGCCAGTCACTCTTTGATACTTCTGCTTGAGTTCCACGCGGTAAGTGTTGCCATCTGTACTGAGCCACTCCCAAGTGCCGGCAACTTTAGCAGGTACAATCCATTGATAGATATTGATACTGCCGCAGCTTTGGCGTTGGTCGGCTTTCCAGTCGCCCATATCAAAGGCGTGCGAGACAATACGCGTACCAGGGCGTAATTCATCTAACAGGCGCGGTCTGAGTTCTAAGTTGACCAGGTCGAGTAAATATAAAGTGACCACCGTGGCATCACTGAAATCAACGTCGAGTAAATCGCCCTCAAAAAAGTGCGTTAGGTGTTCAACCCCAGAATGACCAGCGTACTCAATGGCTTCAGTGATACGCATTGGATCAATGTCGATACCCACGCCGCGCGTATTACGCTCCATGGCGGCTGCGACCACAATGCGGCCATCACCACAACCTAAGTCGTAGAGGATGTCTTGACTGTTGACTTGCGCTAAGTCGAGCATGGCATAGACTATTTTCTCATCGCTGGGCACATACGGCACATCCAGAATGATATCGGGTGCGTCTTCATTGTAGTCGCCGTAATCAGGGTCTCGAAAATCTAAACTGCCGAGCTCATCGTCATCCATGTCGTAGCCTAAATCACGCAGTTCATCGATCAGGTAATCGTCATCACTAAATGTTAAATCTTTATACAAGGCGTGCACCTAAAAATAGTAAGTCGCAGGCAGGTCTGAGCCAGCGCTGCAGTTATGCTTTAAGTCTGAGGAGATGAGTTTAACTAAATAGCTGGGGCAATGTTGTTTTGTTGTATATTGGATCGATTGAACTGATGGTCTTATTGTTGGACTAATACAATTATTTATTTAGAGAGTGACTCCTATGCTGTCCTATCGCGCAATTAAGCAATCTATGACTCGTGTGCATAAGCAATGGTTGGTTGGGGCTTGCGCTGTTGCTGCTGTCGTAGTAGCGGCGAACCAGTTGCTCGCGGCTCCAAAACCTGCAGATTTATCTGAAAGCCCTTTTGCATTGACGGCGAATTTGTTGGCTGAATGGCAGGACGGTGATGTGATTGTGTTAGTGCGTCACTTAGAGCGTTGCAGTCGTGTGGATGCTGCGTGTTTAGGTGAGCCCAGTGGGATTACGCAGCGTTCCACGGCGACCGGTGCCGAGTTGCGTGAGCAGTTTTCAGGCTTGGGCTTGGCAGCCACTGATATTTACAGCAGCCCGCTGATACGGACCAGCCAAACGCGTACTTTGTTGTTTCCTGAGGCCACGGCCAATGAAGACTTTCTGTATCAGTGCAAAAAGAATTTTGTACAAGATGCATTGGCCAAAAAAATCCCAGGCCGTAATCTTGTGCTAGTGACGCATAGCAGTTGCATGGATGAGGTCAATGAAAGCTTTGCGTATGGTGAAGTGGATTACGAGTACGGCGCGTCTGTGTTTATTAATGTTGAAAGTCAAACTGAGCAGCAGATCATCGGCTTTATTGATGCCGATGACTGGTCAAGAACCTTAGCGCCGCAATCATAATAAGTCAGGATGGCTTAACGCATTTTATATTGTGTTGAGCAGTAGCCGCGGCTGATATCAGGGTGGCGTAATTTCAGATGTTTGGTTTTACGTCCACTGACGCGGGTGCGCCATAAGCGAAAGGATGAAGCTTTGAGTTCGCGGCGCATCAGTTCAATCAGTGCGCTTTCATTGAGGCCATACAGTTGCTCGATGGCTTCAAAGGGTGTGCGGTCTTCCCAAGCCATTTCTATAATGCGTGATAAGTTGGCGCTATCAAATAGAGTCATGCTGACGAAGTCTCTGTAGGTTGATGAATAAAACGATCGCCCATTAAATGAGCACCGATATGGCCGGTCTTGACGTAAATGAGTGCGCTATCGTTGCGAGTGAAGGGCGTGTGAGTGCTACCTTTGGGGTTTCTTAACCAGCTGTGTGCGGGATAAGCACCGTGCTCATCATAAAAAGTGCCTTCCAGTACCAGTATTTCTTCGCCACCACCATGGGTATGCGCGCTATAACCACTGCCGGGTTGATAGCGCACAATACTGGTGGCACGTGCAACTTCAGCACCTGCGCGCTCCAGCATCATGCGACTGACTCCCGCTAATGGAGAATCAATAAACTCATAATGCTCAGGGTGCACCACAGTGCGCTCATTGAAGTTGTTACGTATGTGCATGTGAAAGACTTTTACTCGAAGTGATTAAAGCACAGCTTATTACCGTCAATGTCTTTGACGTAAGCACCATAAAAGACTCCAGGGATACGCTGGCCTGGCGCACCGTCACAGGTTGCACCCAAGGCGATGGCTTTATTGTAGAGCGCATCGACACCTTCTTTGCTGCCTGGAGCAAACGACACCATCGTGCCGTTACCGGGCTGTGCAGGTTGTTCGTTGAACGGTGTACATACAGCCAACATAGGCTGCTCCATGCTTTTGCCAATAAAGCTGATGCGATCCATATCGATCAGAACTTTAGCACCTTGATCTGCCAATAACTCACTGTAAAAGGCTTTTGCTGCAGCTAAATCACTGACACCTAAAGTTACGTAACTGATCATATTTACTTCCTCATTTAAATTTGAGCGAGTGCAAAGTAGCACTATGCAGTATTTGACACTGAACTAATATAGCTTGAATTTGGCTTTAAAAATACCGATTGATAGATTATGTTTGGTGCTGGCTACAATTGCAGTCCACGGCGATAACTGCCTGGGGTGCTCCCCGTCCAGTTTCTAAAAGCACGATTAAAACTGGCTAAATCCTCAAAACCTAGCTGGCCTGCCAAGACACTTAATAGCACTGAACTCCCTGTTAGTTGCTGAATGGCAAAGTCGCGGCGTACTTCATCTTTAATCGCTTGAAAGCTTGT
>QXGG01240023.1_pt1 | contig 11115 bp, 7 predicted proteins | sample 1982491 | NCBI WGS metagenome assembly QXGG01 (sample SAMN09924614, study PRJNA488089) | Wastewater metagenome, whole genome shotgun sequencing project. | isolation source: South African research farm wastewater | place: South Africa: Irene, Agricultural Research Council, Animal Production Institute... | reverse complement strand
TCAGCGTGGCCCGGGCAGTCGACGTGCGCGTAGTGACGGCTCGCGGTCTCGTACTCGACGTGCGCGGTGTTGATGGTGATGCCGCGCGCCTTCTCTTCGGGCGCCGCGTCGATCTGGTCGTACGCCTTGGCTTCGCCGCCGAACTTCTTCGACAGGATCGTGGTGATCGCCGCAGTCAGCGTGGTCTTGCCGTGGTCAACGTGGCCGATCGTGCCGACGTTTACGTGCGGCTTCGTCCGCTCAAACTTACCCTTAGCCATATCGCTATCCTTAAAATCAGAACCAGAAAAACCGGCGCGGCGGCCACATACGTGGGCCGCCGCCCAGGCCAGGCAGAAAATGAGTGGTGCCCTTGACGTGGATTGAACACGTGGCCTCTCCCTTACCAAGGGAGTGCTCTACCACTGAGCTACAAGGGCTCCGAAACTTTACAAACGCAGCACTGCTGGAGCGGGTGAAGGGAATCGAACCCTCGTCATAAGCTTGGAAGGCTTCTGCTCTACCATTGAGCTACACCCGCACATGCCTGCAACTACGTTCGCTTGCACACCACTTGCACAACACTCGCAGCCAATTCGCTGCATCCGCTACGCCGACCGCAACGAGTTGCAGCACGACTGAAACTTGGTGGAGGGAGAAGGATTCGAACCTTCGAAGGCTGAGCCGTCAGATTTACAGTCTGATCCCGTTGACCGCTTGGGTATCCCTCCGTCCGGGAAGCCCCGCACTATAGAGCCCATCCCCTGCCCTGTCAAACACTTTCGTAATCTTTTTTTCTGAAAACCTGTGCAGCCAGCCCAAGCACGCCGTCGCCCCCCAACTCAAGAGCGTCCGCGGGCTCGAGGGCGGCGATAATCCTGCATTTGTCCCCGCGGAGCAAGAGGCATGAAGCCATCCGAACACCCCGTCCGCCGCCCGTTTCCGGAAGCGCTCGCCCAGCGCCTGGAGCGCCGCTTCGGCAAGCGCCTGAGCCGCGCCGAGAGCATTCGCGCGCATCACGGCCACGACGAATCACACTTTCCCGACGCCGCGCCCGACGCGGTGGTGTTCGTGCATTCGACGGACGAGGTCGCCGAGGTGGTGCGCGCCTGCGGCGAGTTCGACGTTCCGCTGATTCCGTTCGGCGTCGGCAGCTCGCTCGAGGGCCACATCCTGGCCACGCGCGGCGGCGTGAGCATCGACTTCAGCGAGATGAACAAGGTGCTCGACATCCGCGCCGAGGACATGCTGGTGGTCGTGCAGCCCGGCGTGACGCGCAAGCAGCTCAACGCCGAACTGCACGGCAGCGGCCTGTTCTTCCCGATCGACCCCGGCGCCGATGCCTCGCTTGGCGGCATGGCGGCGACGCGCGCCTCGGGGACCAACGCAGTACGCTACGGCACGATGCGCGAGAACGTGCTCGGCCTCACCGCGGTGATGGCCGACGGGCGCGTGATCCGCACCGGCGGCCGGGCGCGCAAGTCCTCCGCCGGCTACGACCTCACGCGCCTGCTCGTCGGCTCGGAGGGCACGCTGGGCGTGATCACCGAACTCACGATCCGCCTGCACCCGCTGCCGGAGGCGACCTCGGCCGCGGTGTGCGCCTTCCCCGACGTGGTGTCGGCGGTCAACACCGTGATCCAGACCATCCAGCTCGGCGTTCCGGTGGCGCGTATCGAGCTGGTGGACGCGCTCGGCGTGTGCGCGATCAACCGCTACAGCAAGACCACGCTGCGCGAGGCGCCGATGCTGTTTTTCGAATTCCACGGCAGCCCCGCCGGCGTGGACGAACAGGCGCGCACCGTGCAGGAGCTGGCGAGCGAGCACGGCGGCCTCGACTTCGAATGGGCCGACCGCCCGGAAGACCGCAGTCGCCTGTGGGCCGCGCGCCACGACGCCTACTTCGCCAGCCTGAACCTGCGCGCGAACAGCCGCGCCATCACCACCGACGTGTGCGTGCCGATCTCGACGCTGGCCGAGTGCGTGAGCGCGACGCAGGCCGACATCGCGGCTTCGGGGCTCATCGCGCCCATCGTCGGCCACGTGGGCGACGGCAACTTCCACGCCATCATCCTTGTCGACCCCGAGGACGACGCGGAAGGCGCGCGGGCCGAGGCCCTGAACCGTCGCATCGTCGAGCGCGCGCTCGCCCTGGGGGGTACCTGCACCGGCGAGCACGGCATCGGCATCGGCAAGCAGGGCTTCCTGGTGCAGGAGCACGGCGAAGCGGTGGATTTCATGCGCGCGATCAAGCTCGCGCTCGATCCGCGCAACCTGCTCAACCCGGGGAAAGTGGTGCCGGGCCTCTAAGCCGCGGGGACGCTGGCGCGGGTTTGCCGCGCTTGTGACCCCGACGGCCCGCGTCTAGCCTGAAGCGAAGGCTCGCCGCCGCGCTCACGAAGCGCGGCGACGGCACCTGCGGCACCCGAAAGCACGATTTTGGGCAGGAGGCGACGACCATGGCCGAAGCGTTTCCAGTCAGCACCCCCCAGGCTCCGAGCCTGGACGACAAATACACCCTGGGCAGCGGCCGTGTGTATCTGAGCGGCTATCAGGCGCTGGTGCGCCTGCTGCTGATCCAGAAAGCCCGTGACGAAGCCGCCGGCCTCAACACCGCCGGCTTCGTGTCCGGCTATCGCGGCTCCCCGCTCGGCGGGCTCGACCAGACCCTGTGGAAGGCGAAGCCGCACCTGCAGTCGCGCCACATCGTGTTCCAGCCCGGCGTCAATGAAGACCTCGCCGCCACCGCGGTGTGGGGCTCGCAGCAGGTCAACCTGAGCCCGCACGCCGACTACCAGGGCGTGTTCGCCCTGTGGTACGGCAAGGGCCCCGGCGTGGACCGCTGCGGCGACGTGTTCCGCCACGCCAATGCCGCCGGCAGCTCGACATACGGCGGCGTGCTGGTGGTGGCCGGCGACGACCACGCCGCCAAGTCCTCCAGCCTGCCGCATCAGACCGACCACTTCTTCAAGTCGATGATGATGCCGGTGCTGGCGCCCGCAGGCGTGCAGGACTACATCGACTTCGGCGTGCATGGCTTTGCGCTGTCGCGCTATTCGGGCTGCTGGGTCGCATTCAAGGCGCTCGCCGACACGGTCGAGACCTCGGCCTCGGTCGACATCGACCCGGCACGCGTGCACATCGTCATTCCCACCGACTTCGCGCTACCCGCGGACGGACTCAACATCCGCTGGCCCGATCCGCCGCTGGTGCAGGAAAAGCGCCTGCTGCACTTCAAGCTCTACGCGGCGCTCGCCTATGCGCGCGCCAATCGCCTCAACCGCATCGTCATCGACTCGCCCGCGCCGCGCCTGGGCATCATCACCAGCGGCAAGAGCTATCTCGACGTGCGCCAGGCCTTCGACGACCTCGGCATCGACGACGCGCTCGCCGCCGAGATCGGCATCCGCCTGTACAAGGTTGGCATGGTATGGCCGCTGGAAGCCGACGGCGTGCGCCACTTCGCCGAGGGGCTGGACGAGATCCTGGTGGTGGAGGAAAAGCGCCAGTTGCTCGAGTACCAGTTGAAGGAAGAGCTCTACAACTGGCGCGAAGACGTGCGCCCGCGCGTGATCGGCAAGTTCGACGAGAAGGGCGAGTGGGCACGCATCGGCCGCGGCGACGGCACGGTGGACCACGGCGACTGGCTGCTGCCCGCCGCCGGCGAGCTCACCCCGGCGATGATCGCGCGCGTGATCGCCGCCCGCGTCGACCGCTTCTTCACCTCCGAGCGCATCCACGCCCGGCTGGCCTTCCTCGAAGCCAAGGAGGCCGCACTCGCGCAGCGCAGCTTCAGCGCCGACCGCGTACCCACCTTCTGCTCGGGCTGCCCGCACAACACCTCGACCCACGTGCCCGAAGGCAGCCGCGCGCTGGCCGGCATCGGCTGCCACTACATGGTCACCTGGATGCCCGAGCGCCGCACCACCACCTTCAGCCACATGGGTGGCGAGGGCGTGCCCTGGGTGGGGCAGGCGCCCTTCACGCGCGAGAAGCACATCTTCGCCAACCTCGGCGACGGCACCTACTTCCACTCCGGGCTGCTGGCGATCCGCCAGGCGGTGGCGGCGAAGGTGAACATCACCTACAAGATCCTCTACAACGACGCGGTGGCGATGACCGGCGGCCAGCCCCACGACGGCCCGCTCGACGTGCCCACGATCGTGCGCCAGTTGCAGGCCGAGGGCGTGCACAACATCGTGGTGGTCACCGACGGCACCGAGCGCGCCTACGGCCCCGCCGACATCCCGCACGTGCCGATCCGCCACCGCGACGAGCTCGACGCCATCCAGCGCGAGCTGCGCGAGTCGGGCGGCGTCACCGCGCTGATCTACGACCAGACCTGCGCCGCCGAAAAGCGCCGGCGCCGCAAGCGCGGCACCTACCCCGATCCGGCGCGGCGCGTGTTCATCAACGAGGCGGTGTGCGAGGGCTGCGGCGACTGCGGCGTGCAGTCGAACTGCATGTCGATCCTGCCGGTCGAGACCGAGTTCGGCCGCAAGCGCCAGATCGACCAGTCCTCGTGCAACAAGGATTACTCCTGCCTCAAGGGCTTCTGCCCGAGCTTCATCACCATCGAAGGCGGGCAGGTGCGCAAGGGCACGGCGCTGGCCGCGGACGACGCCCACTTCGGCGTCCCGCCCGCCCCTACGGCATCCTGGTCACCGGCGTAGGCGGCACCGGGGTGATCACCATCGGCGCGCTGATCGGCATGGCCGCGCACCTCGACGGCAAGGGCGTCACCGTGCTCGACATGACCGGCCTCGCGCAGAAGGGCGGCTCGGTGTACAGCCACATCCGCATCGCCGACCGCCCCGACGACCTGCACGCGGTGCGCATCGCCGCCGGCGAGGCCGACGCGGTGATCGGCGGCGACCTCATCGTCAGCGCCAGCATAGAGGCCCTGGCCAAGATGGCGGCCGGGCGCACGCGCGCGGTGGTCAACCTGGCCGAGACGCCGACCTCGGAATTCACCCACAACCCGGACTGGCAGTTCCCCGAGCAGCGCATGCGCAGCGCGATCCGCGAAGCGCTCGGCATCGACCCGCGCGCGGCCGAGCACGCCGGCGCCGACTTCATCGACGCCCAGGCGCTCGCCACCACGCTGCTCGGCGATGGCATCGCCACCAACCTCTTCCTGCTCGGCTTTGCCTGGCAGCGCGGCCTGGTGCCGGTGTCCGAGGCGGCGTTGATGCAGGCCGTGGAACTCAACGCCGTGGCGGTGGACATGAACCGCCGCGCCTTCCTGTGGGGCCGGCGCGCCGCCCACGACCTCGCCGCGGTCGAGCGCCATGCCCGCCCCGCGCAGGCGCAGTCCGCCCACCCCCTCGGCCTCGACGAGCTCATCGCACGTCGCGTCGACACCCTCACCGCCTATCAGGACGCCGCCTACGCCGCACGCTACCGCGCCCTCGTCGACCGCGTGCGCGCCGCCGAAGCCGCGCGCGTTGGTCCGCACAGCACCCGGCTGGCCGAGGCGGTCGCGCACAACTACTTCAAGCTGCTCGCCTACAAGGACGAATACGAAGTGGCGCGCCTGTACACCGACCCGGCGTTCTGGCAGCAGGTGGAGGTCCGCTTCGAGGGCGACTACAGCGTGCGCTTCCACCTCGCCGCGCCGCTGCTGGCGCGCCCCGACCCGAACACCGGCCACATCGCCAAGCGCACCTTCGGCCCCGGCATGATGCGCGTGTTCCGTCTGCTCGCCCGCCTCAAGGGCCTGCGCGGCACGCGCTGGGACGTGTTCGGCTACACCGCCGAGCGCCGCGCCGAACGCGCGCTGATCGCCGAGTACGAAGCCGATGTCGCCGAGCTGCTCGACAGCCTGAGCTACGACCGCCTGCCGCTCGCCGTGGACCTTGCCAGCCTGCCAGCGGGCATCCGCGGTTTCGGCCACGTGAAGGCAGCCGCCATGCAGTCGGCGGCGAAACAGCGGCGCGCGCTGCTGGCGCGCTGGCGTCAGCCGCAGGCCGAACCGCAACGACAGCGCGAACTCATGACAAGCTGAAGTCCGCAGCAGGACACGCGATGGTCGTCGCGATGGGACAGGCGCCAGCCAATTCCGGCGCTGCCATCCCAGCGGCTATCATGCCGACGGCCACCCCGCGGCCGTCCCCGACACCCTCATGCCCCCTGCCCTCAAAGCGCTGCTCGCCCAGCTCATCGGCCTCGCCCTCGCCTTCCTGCTCGCCCGCAGCGGGCTCGTCGGCGGGCTGTGGCCGATCGTCGCCACCCAGGCAGCGGGCGCCACGCTCGCGGCGGCGATGCTGCGCAGCGCGCGCTGGTGGGTGCCCATCCACCTCGGCTTCCTGCCGCTGCTGGTCGGGGCGCAGCGCCTGAATCTGCACCCGGCCTGGTATCTCGCCGCCTTCGTCGCGCTGGTGCTCGTGTACTGGACCAGCTTTCGCACCCAGGTCCCGCTCTACCTCAGCAACCGCCGCACCGCGGCGGCGGTCGCCGGCCTACTGCCCGCGCAGCCGGCCCGCCTGCTCGACATCGGCGCCGGCACCGGCTCGCTGCTGCGCCCGCTCGCCCGCGCCCGCCCCGACTGCCGCTTCACCGGCATCGAACTCGCACCCGCAACCTGGCTGATCGGCCACCTGCTCGCCGCCGGCCAGCCCAACATCGACTGCCGGCGCGGCGACATCTTCGCCCACCCGTGGCAGGACTACGACGTGGTGTACGCCTTCCTGTCCCCGGTGCCGATGGCTGCGGTGTGGCGGAAGGCCAGCGCGGAACTGCGCCCGGGCGCGCTCCTCGTCAGCAACAGTTTTCCGGTGCCCGGGCGCGAACCCGACTTCGTCGTCGACGTGGACGACCGCCGCAACACGCAACTGTACGGCTACCGCATCCCGTCTCGCCCGCCACGCTGAACCGCCAAAATTGGGGTGGCGAACAGGCGCTTTTCCGCCGCTTGCCCTTGCCCCCCGACGCCGATAATGCGCAGGGTGAAATGGACTGCGAGTGAAGGACGAAGCGTCATGGCTGAGATCATCTGCGTGATCGGCAACAAGGGCGGCACCGGCAAGACCACGCTTTCGCACATGCTGTGCCAGGGCCTGGGCCTGCTCGGCCAGCGCGCGGCCTGCGTGCTCACCGACACCACGCGCGAACCCCTCGTCCCCGCGGGCCGGCGCTACCTCATCGCCGATGCCCGCACGCGCGATTCGCTGACCAAGGTCGTCGACAAGCTGCGCACGCTCGACGACTGGATCGGCGTCATCGACGGCGGCGGCAACCGCACCGAGATGGACCGCAAGCTCTACGCGCTCTCCGACATCGTGCTGCTGCCCTTTCGCGAATCACACGAAGACATCCGCACCGTGCTGCGCGACCTGGAGATGTTCCCGCGCGCCTACGCGGTGCCCACGCAGTGGCCGCACAACGCCTGGCAGCGCGAGGCGGCGGATCGCACCGTCGCGCAACTTCTGGGCGCCTACCGCCACCGCATCCTGCGCCCGGTCAACGCCCTGTCGGCGACCAAGCTGCTGCTGCAGAAACGCATCCCCGAGCAGCTCCCCTCGCCGCTGTCGAACGCCTGCCGCGCCGTCGCGCGCCAGGTGCTGGAAGTGCTCGAGATCGACTTCACCGACCATGGCACGGATGACGAAGCGGACGATGCCGTCGAGCGCCTGCCCGCCGCCGAGATGCCGCTACGGCTCACCCAGGGCGCGCGGCGCAATCACTGACCCAGCGGACGCACGCGGCGACCGTCACAGCCGCGCCCCGCTGCGCGCGATCGCGACCAGCGCCTGCGAGCGGCTGCTCACGCCCAGCGCACGGTAGATCGCGGTCATGTGCACCTTGACCGTGCCTTCGGTCAGGCCGAGGAGTTCGGCGATCTCGCGGTTGCTGCGCCCCCCGGCGAGCAGCTCGAGCACGCGCGCCTGCGCCGTCGTCAATCCGAAGCGCTCGGCGGGGGCCCTGGCGCTGGCGCGCACCGGGCTCGCGGCGCTGCGCACCGGCGTCGGCACGCCGCCATCGAGCACCTCGCGCACCGCACGCAGCAGCACCTCCCCGGAACTCGCCTTGGACACGAAGCCGGACGCGCCCGCCTTCAGCGCCCGCCGCACCGAGGCGTCGTCGTCCATCGCCGACACCACGATCGCCGGCATGTCGGGAAAGCGTTTGCCGAGGATGGCCAGCAGCGAGAACCCATTGACGTCGGGCAGCATCAGGTCGACCACGGCGAGATCGAGGTCCGGCTGCGACTCGAGGACGGCGAGCGCCTCGTCGCCATCGGCCGCCTCGAAGCACGCGACGCCGGACTCCAGCCGGGACAGATTTTGCGCCATGGCCTCGCGAACGAGCGCATGGTCTTCGACGATCAGGATCTTGGTCATGTCCCGCCTGCGGCAGCGCGCCGCCCTCGCTGAAAAACGCAAAGAACATACCATGCCGGATGCTGCCGGCCCTATGCCGGAGCGCGCAAAGAAGGGAAAATCGGCGGACCTCCTGCTGGCACGACTTGCCGCGCCCTGACCCGATCCGTCCCTCATGCTCCAGAACCTGTTCGCGGTCTCCCGCATGACGCTCGGCCAACGTGGCCGGCTGGCGTCGGGGCATGGCCGATGAAAAGCGGACGCGCGTGGTGCCGGATGGTGCTCTGCGCCGTGCTGGTGGTGTCCTTCGCCAGCGCCGCACGAGCGGGCGGAGCGCGCGTGATCGTGGTCGCCGAGCTGGACAAGGCGCCACAATCGGAGACAGTGGCCGCCCTCACCGCCGAACTGCAGCGCGACAGCGTCGGCGTGGCGGTCGTCGCGCCCGACAGCGCGACCCACGCCGCACTCGCCGGCGCCGAGCTGATCGTCACCGTCGGCGGCCAGGCTGCACGCACGACCGTGGCCCTGGAGGCGGCTGCGCCCGTTCTCCACGTCCTGCTGTCGCGCAGCACGCTCGACGCGCTGGGCCACCGGCCCGGCGGGGCGAGCTGGTCGGCGATCGTGCTCGACCAGCCCGCCGAGCGCCAGATCGCCCTCATCCGCCTGGCGCTGCCCGCGCATGAGCGGATCGCCACCATCGCCGGCCCCGAAACGCCCGCCCTGGCGCGCGCGCTGGCCGCCGCTGCCACCCACAGCGGCCTCGATGTGCGCAGCGCCGAGGCCGCCGACATCCCGGCGCTGTACCCGGCGCTGCGCAGCGTGCTCGAGCAGCCCGCGGTGCTGGTGATCACGCCCGACGGCCAGGTGTTCAACAGCCAGACCGTGCATCACGTGCTGCTCACCGCCTTCCGGCTGCGCGCCCCGGTGCTCGGGTTTTCGGCCGCCTACGTGCGCGCCGGCGCCGTGCTCGGCCTCTACACCACGCCGGCGCAGGCGGGAACGGAAGCGGCCGGCGTCGTGCGCCGGGTGCTGGCCGGGCAGGCCCTGCCGCCTGCGGGCGAGCACGCGCTGTTCGAGGTCGGGGTCAATCCGACCGTCGCGCGCGCGCTCGGCCTTGAACTGCCCGAGGCGGAGGCGCTCACCCGCGCGCTGCGCACACAGGAGGGCCTCGCGCCATGATCGAACGCTGGGGCATCCGCGCACGCGTCACCTTCGTCGCCTTCTTGCCCATGCTGGTGGTGGCCGCACTGATGACGGCCACCCACACCGGCCTGCGCCTGTCGGACCTCGACCAGGCGCTGCGCGCGCGCGCCCAGGCCCATGCCCGCCAGCTCGCCGCTGCCAGTGAATACGCGATCTTTGCGGGCGACAACGAAACGCTCGGCCAGCTCGCCGACGCCCTGATGCTCGAGGACGACGTCGCCGCCATCGCCATCATCGGCGCAGACGGTCAGGTGCTGGTGCGCAGCGGACGCTTCGCCGCCACGCTTCCGCCCACAAGCCCCTACCCCATGCCGGTGCACGCGCTGGAGACACCCGAGGGACGCTGGCTGCGCGTCGTCGAGCCGATCCGGCCCAGCCACCTCCCCACCGAAGACGTCTTCGGCAACGGCATGGCGCAGGCCGACGCCGCGCAGCCGCCGCTCGGCCAACTGGTCGTGGACATGTCGCTCGCCAGCCTGCAGCAGCGGCGCAGCGAACTGCTGTGGATCGCCGCCGGGTGGATGGTCATCGCCGCCGTGGGCAGCCTGCTGCTGGCACGGCGCATGAGCCGCAGCGTCAGCGTCCCGATCCGCGAAGCCGCCGACGCCGTGCTGAGCATCGGCCGCGGCCAGTTGTACCGGCGCGTCCGCGTCGATGGCGGCGGAAGCCTGCGCGCGCTGGCCGAAGGCGTGAACGAGATGGCCGAGCGCCTCGAGAACGCCCACACCTCGATGGTGCGCCGCATCGACGAAGCCACCGCCGAGCTGCGCGCCCGCAAGGACGAGGCCGAACGCGCCAACCTCGCCAAGTCGCGCTTCCTCGCCGCCGCCAGCCACGACCTGCGCCAGCCCCTGCACGCGCTCGGGCTGTTCCTGTCCGAGCTCACCCAGCAGCCCCTGGACGAACGCAGCCGGCAGATCACCGGGCGCCTGACGGCCTCGACCGAGGCGATGGAGGGCCTGCTCGACAGCCTGCTCGACATCTCCCGGCTCGACGCCGGTGTGCTCACCCCCGAGCGCAGCGTGTTCGACATGCACGCCAAGCTCGAGCACATCGTCGCCGGCCAGACGAGCGCAGCCACGGCGCGCGGCCTCGACCTGCGCCTGCGCTGCCAGCCGTGCTGGGCGGTGAGCGACCCGCTGCTGTTCGAGCGCATCGTCGCCAACCTCGTCGGCAATGCCATCCGCTACACCCCGCAGGGCCGTGTGCTGGTGGTCTGCCGGCGTCGGGGCGAGCGCCTGCGCGTCGAGGTCCGCGACAGCGGTCTGGGCATCGCCGCGGACGATCATCAGGTGATCTTCCAGGAGTTCGTCCAGCTCGGTAATGCCGAGCGCGCCCGCGACAAGGGTCTGGGCCTGGGCCTGGCCATCGTCCGTCGCCTGGTGGACCTGCTCGGCCACCACCTCGAACTGCGCTCGGCGCTCGGCCGGGGATCGGTGTTCGCCGTCGAGCTGCCGGCCGCGCCGCCCCCCGAACCGGTGCCCGGGGACCGTGAAGCGCTCGCGCTCGGCCATTTCGACGGCCTGCAGGTGGCGCTGGCCGACGACGACGCGCTCGCCCTCGGCGCCATGTCCAGCCTGCTCGCCTCGTGGGGCTGCGAAGTGACCGCCGC
>QXGG01012212.1_pt1 | contig 11129 bp, 7 predicted proteins | sample 1982491 | NCBI WGS metagenome assembly QXGG01 (sample SAMN09924614, study PRJNA488089) | Wastewater metagenome, whole genome shotgun sequencing project. | isolation source: South African research farm wastewater | place: South Africa: Irene, Agricultural Research Council, Animal Production Institute... | reverse complement strand
CGCGTGGTGGACGATCCCAAGGAGGTCGCAAAACTCCTCGCCGATTTTTACGCAACACACCAGGCTGAGGCCAACGAGCGCAATCGTTTGCCGACCTGAGGCCAGCCAGGGCGTTACACTCAATCAATTGAATTTTCATCACCTCATTCAAGGAATCAAACCATGGATCGCGCTGTTTTCCCTGTCAAGCTGCAGAACCCGGATCTGTTGCACACCCAGTCCTATATCGACGGCAAATGGGTGGATGCTGCCGATGGCGAGACTTTCGCTGTCGACAACCCGGCAACAGGTGGCCACGTCGCCCAGGTCGCCAACTTGGGTGCCAAGGAAACGCAGGCTGCCATTGATGCCGCCAATCGTGCCTATCCTGCCTGGCGCGCCAAAACTGCCAAGGAGCGTGCCAATATCCTGCGCAAGTGGTTTGACCTCATCAACGCCAACGCCGATGACCTCGCCCGCATCATGACCATCGAGCAGGGCAAGCCGTTTGCTGAGGCACGGGGGGAAATCAACTACGGTGCCTCGTTCGTGGAATGGTTTGCCGAGCAGGCCAAGCGCGTCATGGGTGACACGCTCGCCTCGCCGATTCCCAACTCGCGCATCATCGTGATGCGGGAGCCGATCGGTGTATGCGCAGCCATCACACCCTGGAACTTCCCCAATGCGATGATCACGCGCAAGGTTTCACCCGCACTGGCAGCAGGCTGCACCGTTGTGCTCAAGCCTGCTGAGCAAACCCCTCTTTCCGCTCTGGCATTGGCAGAGCTGGCCACCCAGGCTGGGATTCCTCCTGGCGTGATGAACATCGTTACCGCAGATAGCGAGCGTTCGATCCAGGTTGGTAAAGTCCTGTGCGACAGCCCCATCGTGCGCAAGCTGACGTTTACGGGCTCCACGCCAGTCGGTCGCATCCTCATGCAGCAAAGTGCTCCCACCATCAAAAAGCTGTCGCTGGAGCTCGGTGGCAACGCCCCCTTTATCGTGTTCGAAGATGCCGACATCGAAGCTGCGCTAGATGGCGCGATGGCATCCAAATACCGCAATGCCGGCCAGACTTGCGTCTGCACCAACCGCTTTTATGTGCACGCCAAGGTATATGACGAGTTCACCACCAAGCTCGCCGAGCGCGTGTCCAGCCGCCTGAAAGTGGGCGAAGGCTTTGAGGAAAATGTCACGACTGGCCCACTCATCGACGAGCAGGCCATTGCCAAGGTCGAGCAGCATGTCAAGGACGCTGTCTCCAAGGGTGCCAAGGTACTCGTCGGTGGCAAGGCACACGCCCGTGGTGGTCGCTTTTACGAGCCCACTGTGCTGGCAAATGTGTCAGCCGACATGCTGTGCCTCAAAGAGGAGACATTTGGTCCGGTAGCTCCTGTGGTCAAGTTTGAAGACGAAGCCGATGTGGTGCGTCTCGCCAACAACACTGAATTTGGTCTGGCTGCGTATTTTTACAGCCGTGACATTGGGCGCGTATTCCGCGTGGCCGAGGCGCTGGAGTACGGCATTGTGGGTGTCAACCAAGGCATCATTTCCAACGAAGTGGCACCCTTTGGTGGCGTCAAGCAGTCCGGCCTGGGTCGCGAAGGTTCAGTCTACGGCATGGACGACTTCCTGGAAATGAAGTACGTCCTGCTTGGCGGAATTTAAATCCCGTCTGTTTTCATCTGGCTAAAAGACTGCGGCACCTGTTTTTTCAGGTGCCGCTTTTTTGTGTGCCTTGATTTCTCGTGCTTTGGCAAGCTACTGCACATGCGCCATTTGGTACCCCATCAAGCCAACGCACCCTCGCGTGACATCCTGCGACGCTCGTGCTCCTGAAGGTAGCGCTTGCGCAAACGGATGGACTTGGGCGTGACCTCCACGAGTTCGTCATCATCGATGAACTCAACGGCATACTCCAAGGAGATGCGGATGGGCGGGGTCAGGTCGATGTGCTCGTCCTTGCCCGAGGCACGAACGTTGGTGAGCTTTTTTTCCTTGATCGGGTTGACCACAAGATCGTTGTCGCGGCTGTGGATACCAATGACCATGCCCTCATACACTGCGTCACCGGGGCTGACGAACATGCGGCCACGCTCCTGAAGCTTCCAAAGTGCATAGGCCACGGCCTCGCCATTGTCCTGGCTGATCAGCACGCCATTGCGGCGCTCACCAAGCGAGCCCTCGCGCATCGGGGCATAGTCATCAAAAATATGGCTCATCAGGCCGGTGCCGCGCGTCAAGGTCAAAAACTCGCCCTGAAATCCGATCAGGCCACGCGCAGGAATGCGGTACTCAAGACGGGTGCGTCCACGGCCATCGGGCTGCATGTCCTGCAGGTCACCCTTGCGACGACCCAGCTCTTCCATCACAGCGCCCTGGTGGCCATCTTCCACGTCGCAAGTCAGCAACTCGAATGGCTCATGACGCTCACCATCGATCTCCTTGAACACCACGCGTGGACGGGACACCGCCAGCTCATACCCCTCGCGGCGCATGTTTTCCAGCAAAATGGTCAGGTGAAGTTCACCGCGTCCGGCAACCTCAAACACGGTATCGTCGTCGGTGTCACGCACGCGCAACGCTACGTTGGACTTCAGTTCACGATCCAGGCGGTCACGCAACTGGCGGCTCGTCACAAACTTGCCCTCTCGCCCCGCGAGTGGAGATGTGTTGACCATGAAGTTCATGACCAGTGTCGGCTCATCGATGCGCAGCATGGGCAAAGGCTCCATGCAGTTGGGATCCATGAGGGTGCAGCCAATGCCGATATCCTCGATGCCGTTGATCAGGACGATGTCGCCTGCCTGAGCTTCGTCAACAATGACCCGTTCCAGACCTTTGAACTTGAGTACTTGGTTGATGCGACCCTTGCCTGACTGACCATCCGGTCCGAACTGGTAGGCGACTTCCATGCCGGCACGGATCTTGCCGCGGTTGATGCGGCCCACACCGATCTTGCCGACGTAGCTGCTGTAGTCAAGCGAAATGACCTGAAGCTGCAGGGGGCCGTTTTCATCGTCATTGCGCATGGGTACCTGCTTGAGAATGGTCTCAAACAAGGGACGCATGTCTCCATCACGCACATCGGGTGTCATCCCGGCATAGCCTGCCAAGCCTGATGCGTAAATGACTGGAAAGTCCAGCTGCTCCTCGGTCGCACCGAGCTTGTCGAACAGGTCAAACGTAGCGTTGATCACGTAATCGGGACGCGCACCGGGACGGTCAACCTTGTTGACCACCACAATCGGCTTCAAGCCAAGTGCCAGCGCCTTGCGTGTCACAAAGCGTGTCTGCGGCATGGGGCCTTCGACAGCGTCTACCAACAACAGCACGCCATCGACCATGGACAGTACGCGTTCAACCTCGCCACCAAAATCAGCGTGTCCCGGAGTGTCGACGATATTGATGTGGGTACCCTCGTACTCCACGGCACAGTTCTTGGCCAGAATCGTGATGCCACGCTCTTTTTCGATATCGTTCGAGTCCATGACTCGCTCTGAGAGTTGCTGGTTTTCACGGAAGGTGCCGGACTGACGAAGCAACTGGTCCACCAGCGTGGTTTTGCCGTGGTCAACGTGAGCGATGATGGCGATATTGCGCAATGCGCGTGACATAGCAGATCCTTAATGGGTTTGGGCAGACAGTCCGCCCGGCGATGTGTGGGAAGAGCCCTTGGGCACTGGCATCAGGCCTGGGGGCAGGGAATCGATGGAAATCAGGGCAAGCTCTGGCTGAGCTTGCTGTTGCAAGGCCTCGAGTGTCACAGCATCATCCAGTACAAACGGTCCGACCTGTGTTCGCCGCAATGCGGATAAATGAGCAAAACACCCCAGCTTACGCCCGATGTCCTGGGCAAGGGTCCGGATGTAAGTCCCCTTGCTGCAGAGTACGTGAACCTGGGCAGAGCGCTCATCGCACGTGATCAGGTCCAATTCGCGGATCACAATGCGGCGCGGCTCACGCTCAAGCTCGATGCCCTGACGGGCGTATTCATATAAAGGTTTGCCATCGCGCTTAAGTGCCGATACCATGGGCGGGATTTGCATCTGCTCACCCATGAAGGCTTGCAAGGCAGACTCGAGGTCTGCTCTGGTCACACCCGTAAATGCAGCTGGGGCCTGCTGGGTCACAATACCAGTGTGGTCACCCGAGTCTGTTTCCTGGCCAAAGGCAATGGTTGCCGTGTAGGCCTTGTCGGCGTTGAGCATGGCACCGGAGATTTTGGTCGCACGACCCATGCAGCACACCAGCAAGCCTGTCGCAAACGGATCCAGCGTCCCGGTGTGGCCCGCCTTTTGGGCGTCCATCGCACGTCTGGCGCGCTGCAAGGCGTGATTGCTTGACAGCCCAACAGGCTTATCAAGCAACAACACTCCATCGAGCACGCGCCCGCGTCGTTTAGCCATCGTCTGATTCCAAAAATTGACGACAGCCTTACGGCTTGTCTTCAGGCTCGTCGGGAACGCCCGCGTACTGTCCTGGACGGTTGGCCAGGTCAATGAGTTGCGACATTTCGATGCCACGCTTGAGCAGCGGGTCATGGAAAAAGCGCAAGGTCGGAACGGTGTGGATGTGCAGGAGCTTGTAGAGCTGCGAGTGCAGCCAGCCTGCCTTTTCGTTCAGGAGCGCGGATGCTGCCTCTGGCTCGGCGCCCAGGACGGTGAAATATACCTTGGCATGCGCGTAGTCCTGAGACAGCTCCACCCCAGACAGCGTGATCAAGCCCACACGCGAGGGGTCAATTTCACGCTGGATCAAGACGGCCAGATCCTTCTGGATCTGGTCAGCCAGCCTGATATTGCGACCTGGGGAGGGTTTCTGTTTGTGTCTGGACATAAATCTGATCAGAGCGTGCGCGCCACTTCCTTGATTTCAAAGATCTCAAGCTGGTCGCCGACCTGAAGGTCATTATTGCCTCTGAGCGTGACGCCGCAATCGAACCCGGACTTGACCTCTTTGACGTCATCCTTGAAACGACGCAAGGACTCCATCCAACCCGTCCAGTGGACCACGTTGTTGCGCAGCAGGCGGACCTGCGAGTCGCGTCGCACGATTCCATCAGTGACCATACAACCTGCCACCGTGCCAACACGGGAAATGGTATAGACCTCACGGATCTCGACCATGCCGATGATTTCCTCACGCTTTTCTGGCGCGAGCATGCCAGACATGGCTGCCTTAACCTCGTCCACCGCGTCGTAAATGATGTTGTAGTAGCGGATATCCACGCCGTTGGATTCGGCAAGCTTTTTCGCGCTTTGGTCGGCACGGACGTTAAACCCGATCACCACGGCACCGGACGCAATCGCCAAGTTCACGTCGCTCTCCGAAATACCACCCACCGCAGCATGCACCACTTGCACACGCACTTCTTCGTTGGATAGCTTGGTCAGCGAGGCAACCAATGCCTCCTGAGAGCCTTGGACGTCGGTCTTGACAATCAGCGACAGGGTTTGAACGCCCTCTCCCACGTTATCAAACATGGACTCCAGCTTGGCGGCTTGTTGCTTGGCCAACTTCACATCTCGGAACTTGCCCTGACGGAACAGGGCAATTTCACGAGCCTTGCGTTCGTCTGCCAGGGAGATGAGTTCGTCACCAGCAGAAGGCACATCGGTCAGACCCTGGATCTCGACAGGAATCGAAGGACCAGCAGACTGAATCGGTTTGCCGTTTTCATCGAGCATGGCACGAACGCGTCCATAGCTGGCACCTGCCAACACCACATCACCGCGGTTCAGGGTGCCACTCTGCACCAGGATCGTTGCCACCGGACCACGACCCTTGTCCAGGCGTGCCTCGATGACCAGGCCTTTGGCTGGCGCATCCACAGCAGCCTTGAGCTCAAGCACCTCGGCTTGCAGCAAGACGTTTTCAAGAAGGTCATCGATGCCCTGTCCTGTTTTCGCAGAAACCGGGACAAACGGCACATCACCGCCGTATTCCTCTGGGACAACCTCCTCGACGACGAGCTCCTGCTTGACACGATCTGGGTTGGCTTCGGGCTTGTCAATCTTGTTGACTGCGACCACGATCGGCACACCTGCTGCCTTGGCGTGTGCAATGGCTTCCTTGGTCTGCGGCATCACGCCATCGTCGGCAGCCACCACCAGGATCACGATATCCGTTGCCTTGGCACCACGTGCACGCATGGCGGTGAAAGCCTCGTGACCCGGGGTGTCCAGAAAGGTCACCATGCCACGCTCGGTTTCGACGTGATAGGCACCAATATGCTGTGTAATGCCGCCCGCCTCACCCGATGCCACTTTGGCACGACGGATGTAGTCAAGCAGCGAGGTCTTGCCGTGATCGACGTGACCCATGACGGTCACAACGGGCGCACGTGGCAAAGACTCAATATTTTCATGAACAGGTTCGTCCAGGAAGGCTTCAGGATCATCCAGCTTGGCAGCAATTGCCTTGTGGCCAAGCTCCTCGACCACGATCATTGCTGTTTCCTGGTCAAGGACTTGGTTGATGGTGACCATCTGGCCAAGCTTCATGAGATGCTTGATAACCTCGCCTGCCTTGACAGACATTTTGTGCGCCAAATCAGCGACCGAGATCGTCTCCGGGACATGGATCTCGCGGGCAATGAATTCGGCTGGTGCGGGCTCACGACGATCCTGCGCCTGATTGCCGGCACCCCTGCCTCCCTTCTTGCCACCTGCCTTGCCACCCTTGCCGGCAGCGCGCCATCCGTCACGACCCGCCCCTGGCAGATCAGCACGCTTTTCGGCAGGTTTTTTGCGGGCACTGTCATCAGACCATGTCGAGGAAACCTCACCTGACTTGATAACCTTTTTGCCTGCTGCGTCAACAGCCGTTTCCTTTTTGGCACCCTTGGCACCAGCAGGCTTATGCAATGTGCCAGTCAAGGCACCTGCCTCGGGCTCTGCACGCAAGACCTTGCGCGGACGGTTCAGCATGTCACGCAGCGCAGCAGCCTCCGCCTCAGAAGCTTTGCGGGCAGCCTCCCTATCAGCGGTGTCTTCTGCTGAGGCAGCTGGCGCAACAGGAGCTGGGCCACGACCACGCACGGGTAGCTTGACAGCATGCTTGGATGGGTCGGCTTGCTTTTGACCCGCCTGCTGAGCAGGAACAGGCTTACTAACAGCAGGCACAGGGGATTCATCCGATTTTTCGGCTGAAGCATTGTCTGTGGCTGGGTGGTCTGCTTTGGACTCTGCCGCTGCAACAGGCTCTGAATCTAGCTCCGGCGTGGGCGAAGCGGCCTGTGCAGGCTGTGCAGGAGCTGATGGGGCGACAGTCTCATCATCCTGGACAGGTGCTGCGACCGGTTTGACGTCCCTAGTGTCATCTGCAGAAACTGCCTGCGCAACCTGCTCAGGCTGGATTGTGTCTTGGCCAGAAACTGATGCTTGAGTAATCGTCGCATCAGGAGCCTGCTGCTCTTGTGAGGCAGGATGAGAAGCCGAAATCTCTTTTGGCTGATCCTCTGCATGGTGAATCACCTGCTGCTCGACAGCAATCTCAGATGCCTTGGCATCTTGGGCTGGCGCAGCTGTTTCAGGTGTGATTGCGGCGGAAGGTACATCAGACTCCACCGCATCTCGCTTGACGAAGACACGCTTTTTGCGCACCTCAACCTGGATGGTGCGTGAGCGTCCGGAGCCATCGGCCTGGCGGATTTCAGATGTCTGACGGCGTGTCAGGGTGATTTTCTTGCCCTCAGTCGCACCATGTGAGCGCCTGAGAGACTCCAGCAACTTTGCCTTGTCGCTGTCTGTGACCTGGTCGTCCACCGAACTGACGCTCACGCCAGCAGAACGCAGCTGATCAAGCAGCACGTTGGCGGGCATTTTCAATTCAGCGGCGAACTGGACAACTGTATTACTCGACATTAGGCTCTCTCTTACTCATTCTCAAACCAATGCGCACGTGCCTTCATAATGAACTGGCTGGCGCTTTCTTCGTCGATGCCGGCCATTTCAGCCAGCTCGTCCGTTGCGAGTTCTGCAAGATCATCTCTGGTCTTGATCCCGCCTTCGCTGAGTGTTGCCACCAACTCTGGTGTCATCCCCTCCAGGCTCAGCAAATCCTGGGCAGTTTCCACACGCTCTTCGTGAACAATTGCCTCAGTCAGCAGTGCATTGCGTGCGCGTGTGCGCAGCTCATTGATGGTGTCCTCGTCAAAGGACTCAATTTCCAGGAGTTCCTGAAGGGGAACATATGCAATTTCCTCCAGCCCGGTAAAGCCCTCATCTATCAGGATGTCAGCAACCTCCTCATCGACGTCCAGCTTGCTCATGAACGTCTGACGCAGGGTGGCTCGCTCCTGCTCCTGGCGACTGAGGCTTTCCTCAGGTGTCATGATGTTGATTTGCCAGCCGGTCAGCTCCGAAGCCAGGCGAACGTTCTGCCCCTTGGCACCAATCGCCTTGGGCAGGTTTTCCTCATCCACGACCACATCCATGGCGTGCTTGTCTTCGTCCACCAAAATGGACTCAACGTTGGCTGGTGCCAATGCGCCAATCACAAACTGGGCTGGATCCTCGGACCACAATACAATATCAACCTGCTCGCCGCCGAGTTCATTGCGCACAGCTGTCACGCGGGATCCGCGCATGCCGACGCAAGTGCCAATCGGGTCGATCCGCTTGTCGTAGGCAACGACGGCAATCTTGGCGCGCACACCTGGATCGCGTGCGGCACCCTTGATCTCCAGCAGTCCCTGTTCGATCTCAGGCACCTCATTTTCAAACAGCTGCCTGATGAACTCGGGCGAGGTGCGCGAAAGGATGACCTGCTGGCCGCGTGCCGCACGGTCTATCTTGAGCACAAAGGCACGCACACGGTCACCAACGCGAAGGTTTTCCTTGGGGATCATCTCGCTGCGTGGCAGGCGGGCCTCGATCTTGCCCGTCTCGATGATGACATCACCCTTGTCCATGCGTTTGATGGATCCCGAGATGATGGTCTCGCCACGCTCCAGGAAATCGTTGAGCACCTGCTCGCGCTCGGCATCTCGGATGCGCTGCAGGATGGCCTGCTTGGCAGCCTGTGCACCGATACGGCCAAACTCGACCGGCTCCAGCGCCTCCTCGATATACTCACCCACCTCGATGTCTGACACGATTTCACGGGCATCGGAGAGCATCTCCTGGCGATCCGGCTCCTGCAGGCCGGCCTCATCGGGGACGACCAGCCATCGACGGAAACCCTCATGGTCACCGTTGCTGCGATTGACGGAGACACGGATGTCCGCATCCTCCTTGAAGCGCTTTTTCATGGCGGACGCCAGCGCACCCTCGAGGGCGTCAAACACCACATCGCGCGTCACGTTCTTTTCACGCGCCAATGCATCTACCAACAGAAGAATTTCGCGACTCATCGCTGTTTACCCTTGAAATCCAGAACCGGATCCAGCTTGGCACGCTCAACATCCGTAAATGTGAAAGTGACCTGCCGGGACTCTGCCTTGTTTACCTCGAACTCGATCATGAAACGATCCTCTGCTGACGTTGCGTCTGCCTTGGGCAAAAGCGTCAACACCCCAGAGAACATTTTGCGGCCCTCAATCGCCTCGCGCAGCCGCACCTCAACGCGCTCGCCTGCAAAGCGATGAAAATCAGTCAACGTCTTTAGCGGGCGATCCACGCCAGGCGAGCCCACCTCCAGACGACGATAGTCAATATTTTCCACCTCATACACTCTGGAAAGCTGGCGGGAGGCCTGCTCGCAATCCTCGATGCGCACACCCTCTGGGCGGTCAATCGTGACACGAAGCAGTCCGAGTGCGGCACGCTCGAGGTCGACGAGCTCAAGGCCCAATGCAGCCAGTGCCTGTTGTGTCAGTGTATGGAGGTCAGTCATTCAGCAAAAAAAAAGGGCTGTGAAACCAGCCCATTGATCAAAACGGTGCAGTCGTCAGACCAAAAACAGTCGCGTAAACGAAAACGCTTTTGGCCGACAATTGCGCACTTTACCATAAAAACCAAAAAAAGTCTTGCTACAACTGACAGTTACGTCACTTATACGACTTGACAAAACCGAGTCGCGACTCATGTGCAGATGCCCCGCTGGGCTGCCAATCATCTCCGCGTGGGGTTTGCGGCCTAGCCACCCTGGAACTTGGCTTTTTACGAACCACCGGCTGGCCTGGCTGTCCTGACGCAAACGCCTGGCCAGCTGCAGCAACCTTGCCCGGCGGCCTCGGTTTGGCTGGACCGCGAGACTTGACACCAGGCTTGGCAGCAGTGGGCTTGCCAGCGGTAGGCTTTCCCTTGGCGGACCGAACCGGTCCGCGCTTGGCGTCTGGATGGCCGTTGGCAAAGCCACCTGTCACGGTCAATACTGTGGGCGCCTTTTCCCCGGCGCGAGCGTAGGGCTGCGCTGCACCCGGCTTGGCACCCTGAATTCTGCCACGCTTGCCGACACGCGCACCATTCATGCCGTTTTTCTCCATCGTGCCATAGCCGGGTGGCAACGCGCTGTCGTGGGTAACTGGCTGACGGGGACCGCGGGCCCGACCGGAAGCCTGACCATCGTCATCACGCAGCAAGCCAACCTGAACCATCAGGGCGGAGACCAATTTGGGATCGACCTCCTCCCAGCGTCCACGCCGCAAGGTGGTGGGCAACACAATCTCGCCAAAACGTGTGCGGATCAACCGACTCACCGTCAAGTTCACGGCCTCGAACATACGGCGAACCTCACGGTTTCTACCTTCGTTCAAGGTGACGCGATACCAGCGGTTGCTGCCCTCTCCACCGATGAACTCGATTGAGCCAAAGTTGGCCGGACCATCCTCCAGCACAATGCCGTCCAGCAACTGCTGGCGCTGCTCGGGCGTCAACTCGCCCAATACCCTCACGGCATACTCACGCTCATTGCCATAGCGGGGATGCAGCAATCGATTGGACAGGTCACCTGAAGTCGTAAAAATAAGCAGGCCCTCGGTATTCAAATCCAAACGTCCGATCGACAGCCATTTGCCGATTTTCATTTTGGGCAGCCTGGCAAACACACTGGCACGACCACCGGGATCATCATGGCTGACGATTTCACCAGCAGGCTTGTGATACAGGATGACGCGGGGAGGCTTGCGAGACGTGTTGCGCGCGACTGGCTTGCCATTGAGCCGAACCTGATCGGTCGGACTGACACGCTGACCAATGTGCGCT
>QXGG01383146.1_pt1 | contig 11138 bp, 5 predicted proteins | sample 1982491 | NCBI WGS metagenome assembly QXGG01 (sample SAMN09924614, study PRJNA488089) | Wastewater metagenome, whole genome shotgun sequencing project. | isolation source: South African research farm wastewater | place: South Africa: Irene, Agricultural Research Council, Animal Production Institute... | reverse complement strand
TCGCCGCGGCGCTCCTTCTTCAGCACCGACTCGTAGATCTGGCCGGTGGTGAAGTTGTTGCGCTTGCTCATCTTGGCGCTGGTGAAGCGCTCGTAATGGCCGAGGTCGAGGTCGGTCTCCGCGCCGTCTTCGGTGACGAAGACCTCGCCGTGCTGGAACGGGCTCATGGTGCCCGGATCGACGTTGATGTAGGGGTCCAGCTTGAGGTGCGTGACCTTGATGCCGCGGGACTCGAGGATCGCCCCCAAAGAGGCGGCTGCGATGCCTTTGCCCAGGGAGGACACGACACCGCCGGTTACGAAGACGTATTTGGTCATGGGAGATGTGCTGCGGGAAAGCGCGATGATAACCGAAGCGCCCGGGGCGCGTCAGCAGTCCGGGCGCGGTCGATGGCGCTTCATGCAGCATGGAAATCCACGACTGCGTGCGCTGCGCCCGGCGATCGCGACTTGCGTCGCTCCTACATGGACCCGGAGGCACGATGGTCTCCTGTGGGAGCGACGCGAGTCGCGATCGCCGCGACCGGGAACCTCGACAACTCACGCCATGCCGCGCAGTTCCCTCAACAGCACGGACACCATCGCCAGGTCGATGCTCTGCGCGCCGCGGATCTCCGCGAGCAGATGCTGGTAGCGCTCCCGGGCAACCGCTGAGCGGTTCTGCCAGGCCTCGAGCACGGCCTCGAGCGCACTGCCTGCGGGCGCCAGCCGGATCGCCTCGCCCGCGAGCGTGCGCGCCAGCGCCGACAGGTCGCTGCGCAGCGCACCGCGGGCGAGGTTCTGCCAGCGCGTCTCGGCCGGCAGCGCGGAGATCTGACGGCCCAGCCAGTGCAGATCGAGTTCGCCGCCGAGGGCGAAGTACACCCGCGCCACCGTCGCCTCGTCGCAACTACTCTCGGCGGCAATCTCGACCAGGTCGAGCGCCGAATACAGCTCGTCGAGCGCCGCCACGCGCCGCGCCAGCGCCTCGGGCACGCCCTGCTCCACCCGGCGCCCGATCGCCTCGTCGAGCTCGGCGCGGTAGGCGGGCGCCACGTACTCGGCGAGGCGCTCGCCCAGCGCCGCCACGCCGGGCGAGAAGTGCGCCAGCGTCGCCTGCAGGTCGGCCAGCCAGGGCCGATGACGCAGGAACCACAGCGTGGCGCGCTGCACCAGCCGCCCGGACTCCACGATCAGCTCGGTCTGCACCGCGTCGTCGATGCGATTGTCGAGCGCCTCGATGTCCCGCCACAGCCCGACCAGTCCGAAGATTTCGCGCGTCGCCATGTAGGCGCGCACCACGTCCGCCGCGGCAACGCCGAGTTCGCCCTTGAGCCGATGCACGAAGGTCGGGCCGACGCGGTTGATCATGCTGTTGATGACATGCGTCGAGATGATCTCGCGGCGCAGCGGGTGGGCCTGGATCTGCGCCGAGAAGCGCTCGCGCAGCGGCACCGGGAAGTAGCGCTCGAGCGCGGTGCGGATGTAGGGATCCTCCGGCACATCCGAGGCCAGCACCTCGTCGTAGAGCTCGATCTTGCTGTAGGCCAGCAGCACCGCGAGTTCCGGGTTGGTGAGCCCGATGCGCGCGGCCTTGCGCTCGGCGACCTCCTCGTCCACGGGCAGGAACTCGAGCTTGCGGTTCAGGCGCCCGGCGTGCGCCAGACGGCGCATGAAATCCGCCTGCTCGTCGAGCAGCGCCACGCCGCGCCCACGCGTCACCGACAGGATCTGCGTCTGCGCGTAGTTGTCGCGCAGCACCAGCGCGGCGACCTCGTCGGTCATGTCGGCGAGCAACTGGTTGCGTTGCTTCGTGGTCAGCTCGCCCTCGGCGACCACGCCGCCGAGCAGGATCTTGATGTTGACCTCGTGGTCCGAGCAATCCACGCCGCCCGAGTTGTCGATGGCGTCGGTGTTGACCCGCCCGCCCTTCAGCGCGAACTCGATGCGCCCGAGCTGGGTGGCGCCCAGGTTGCCACCCTCGCCCAGCACCTTGCAGCGCAGCTCGCCGCCATTGACCCGTACCGGATCGTTGGCGCGGTCGCCCACCGCGGCGTCGGTCTCGGATGCGGACTTGATGTAGGTGCCGATGCCGCCGTTGTAGAGCAGCTCGACCGGCGCGGTGAGGATCGCGCGGATCAGCTCGGTCGGGGTCAGGCGCTCGGCCTGGATGTCGAGCGCCGCACGCAGCTCGGGCGACAGGTTGATCGACTTGGCGCTGCGCGGCCACACGCCGCCACCCTTCGAGATCAGGGCCTTGTCGTAGTCATCCCAGCTCGAACGCGGCAGCGCGAAGAGGCGCGCACGCTCCTCCCATGAGCGCGCGGGATCGGGATCGGGGTCGATGAAGATGTGGCGGTGGTCGAAGGCCGCGATCAGCCGCGTCTGCTTCGACAGCAGCATGCCGTTGCCGAACACGTCGCCCGACATGTCGCCCACGCCGGCCGCGGTGAACGGTTCTTCCTGGATGTTCTTGCCCATCTCGCGGAAGTGACGCTTGACTGCCTCCCACGCGCCGCGCGCGGTGATGGCCATCTTCTTGTGGTCGTAGCCCACCGAGCCACCCGAAGCGAAGGCGTCGGCGAGCCAGAAGCCATACTCGGCCGAGACCTCGTTGGCGTAGTCGGAGAAGCTTGCCGTGCCCTTGTCGGCCGCCACCACCAGATAGGGATCATCCTCGTCGTGGCGTACCACGTCGGCCGGCGGCACCACCGCGCCGTGGACCAGGTTGTCGGTGAGGTCGAGCAGGCCGCGCAGGAAGTTGCGATAGCAAGCGATGCCTTCGGCGAGCAAGGCCTCGCGTCCGCCTTCCGCAGGCGGGCACTTGACCACGAAGCCGCCCTTGGAGCCCACCGGCACGATCACCGCGTTCTTGACGATCTGCGCCTTCACCAGGCCGAGGATCTCGGTGCGGAAGTCCTCCATGCGGTCGGACCAGCGCAGGCCACCGCGCGCCACCTTGCCACCGCGCAGGTGCACGCCCTCGAGGCGCGGCGAATACACGAAGATCTCGAACATCGGCAAGGGCTGCGGCAGGTTGGGGATCTTCGCCGGCAGGAACTTGAACGAGGTGTAGGCCTTGGGCGCGCCGTCCTTGCCGCGCTGGAACCAGTTGGTGCGCAGCGTGGCCTGGATCATCGCCAGGAACTGCCGTAGGATGCGGTCCTCGTCGAGGTTGGCGACGCCGTTGAGTTCGGTCTCGATGCCGGCCACCAGGGCCGCGCACTGCGCCTCGCGATCGCCCGCCAGCGCCGGGTCGAAGCGGGTGCGGAAGAGCTCGAACAACGCCCGCGCCAGCTTCGGGTAGGTGGCGAGGGTCTGCTCCATGTAGGTCAGGCTGAAGGTGAAGGCGGCCTGGCGCATGTACCTGGCGTAGGCGCGCAGCACGCTCACCTCGCGCCACGACAGCCCGGCGAGCAGCACCAGGCGGTTGAAGTCGTCGTTCTCGACCTCACCGCGCCACGCGCGCAGGAAGGCATCCTGGAACAGCGGGCGCACGTCGTGGATGTTGAGGTTCTCCGCGCCCGCGTAGTGCAGGCCGAAATCGTGCATCCACAGCGTACGCCCGTCCTGGCGCTGGATTTCGGAGGGACGCTCATCCATCGCCTTCACGCCCAGCTTCTCGAGCATGGGCAGGCTCTGCGACAGGGGCACCGGCGCATCCAGCCGGTACAGGCGCAGGTTCAGGCGCCCCGCCGGGGCCTCGAGCGGCACATAGAGGTTGAGCCCGAGCCCGAGCCCGTCGGCGTCGGCCAGCGCCTCCATCTGTTCGATATCGAACACGGCCATGCGCGGCGAGTAGTCCTCGCGGTAGCCCGCCGGGAAGCCGCTGCCGTAGCGCCGCAACAGGGCCAGGCCGCGCTCTTCGCCGAACTGTTCCACCAGCGCCTGCTGCAGCTCGTCCTCCCAGCGCCGCGAGGCGCGGATCAGGCGCTGCTCGAGTTCGCGGCTGTCGAAGGGCGGAATGGTCGAGTCCTGCGTGCGTACCGTGATCAGGATGCGCGCGAGCGCAGACTCGGAGAACTGCACGTCGAACTCGGACGAGGCGCCGTTGAACGCCTCCATCAGCACCGCCTGCATGCGCTTGCGCTGGTCGGTGTTGTAATGCTCGCGCGGCACGTAGATGAGGCAGGACACAAAGCGCGCGAATGGATCGCAGCGCACAAACAGCCGCGTGCGCAGTCGTTCTCCCAGGCGCAGGATGCCCATCACGTGGCTGTAGAGTTCGTCGGTGCCGATCTGGAACAACTCGTCGCGCGGATAGCGCTCGATGATGGTCTGCAACGTCTTGGCCGCGTGGCCGCCCGCCGGCAGACCGGCACGCTCGATCACCGCCGCCACCTTGCGCCGCAGCAAGGGAACCTGCGCCGGTGTGGTGCCGTAAGCGGTCGAGGCCAGCAGGCCGATCACCCGGCGCTCGCCGTTCACGCGGCCATCGGCGTCGTAAGTCTTGACGCCCAGGAAGTCAAGGTAGCCCGGGCGGTGTACGGTGGAGCGCGTGTTGGACTTGGTGATGGTGAGCACGCCCGGCACGTGGGCCTGAGCCTTGAGCTGGGGCGGCAAGGCTGCAAACGAGCGCGACTGACCGTCCTCGCCCTCCCCGCGCAACAGCCCCAGCCCTGAGCCGGACACGATGCGCAGCTCGTTACCCTCGTCGCTGCTGACGAGGCCGTAGTCGCGGCAGCCGAGCAGCACGAAGTTGTCTGCCGCCAGCCATTCGAGGAAGGCGCGCGCTTCGGCCCGCTCCTCGGCGTCGACCGTCGCCGGGATGGCGTCGATATCGGCGATCACTTCCTGCAGGCGCTCGCGCATCTGCGGCCAGTCGGTGACCGCCGCGCGCACGTCGGCCAGCACGTGCTCCAGGCCCTCGCGCAAGGCCTTGATGTCGGCCGGGTCGGTGCGCCGGTCGACTTCGAGGTGCATCACCGATTCGCGACGCGCCTCGTCATCGCCGCTTTCGGCCAGCCGCAGCAGTTGCCCGCCGTCGTCGCGTACCACTCGCAGCACGGGGTGGATGATGAGGTGCAGGGTCAGGCCCTGGCGGTTGATCTCCATCGTCACCGAGTCGACCAGGAAGGGCATGTCGTCGCCGACGATCTCGATGACGGTATGCGCCGACTCCCAGCCGTGCTCATCGAGCCGCGGGTTGAACACGCGGACAACGCTGCCGGCCGTGCGGCGCGCAATGAAATGCCACTGGCTGAGCACGGCGCCGTACAGGTCGGAGACCGACAGCGACTCGAGATCCTCCGGGTCCACCTGGGCAAAGAATCGCGCTGCAAACGCGCTGATCGCCCGCGCCTGCTCTGCCGGCAAGCGTGCGCCGATCTGTTCCACCACCGCGTCCACGTTCGCGGCCAGCCTGCTCTTGTCCCGATTTTCCATCTCTCGCCCCCTGTTGTTGTTCAGGTCACGGCGAGGCGCACGGCAAGACTCCGGCAGTCGGTGAAACGGCGTTGCTTGTCGAACTGCCTGTGGAGTTGCTTGTTGCGTCGCCGATCAAGAAGCCGACAGGCTACGCGCTGTGCATTGAGGGGGGAAGCCGCGTTTTCCCTAGGTCAGGCGCCGAGCGCCACCAGCTGGGCTTCTGCGACGACGCGGCAGTGCTGCCCGCCACGCGCCCAGGGCGAGCTGTCCATCCAGGCGACCAGGTCCACCGCCGCCATCGGCTTGCCGATGAAGTAGCCCTGCGCGAGATCACACCCGAGCGCCCCCAGGCGATCGAGCACAGCCTCGGACTCGACGCCCTCGGCGGTCACCACCAGCCCCATGTTGTGCGCGAGCTCGATGGTGGAGCGGACGATGATCTCGTCGTCGGGCTGGGTGAGCAGGTTCATGACGAAGCTGCGGTCGATCTTCATCTCCTGCACCGGCATCTGGCGCACATAGGACAGCGACGAATAGCCGGTGCCGTAGTCGTCGATCGAGAGCTGGCAACCGGTGGCGCGCAGGCGCTCGAGGTTGGCCAGGGCCTTGCCCGGGTCGTCGAGCACCGCGCTCTCGGTGATCTCGAGCGTGATCCAGCCGGCTGCACAGCCGTGGCGCGCGAGCATGGCGCAAAAGCGCTCGGGCAGATCGGCCTGCAGCAGGTCGCGCGCCGACAGGTTCACGCTCACGCTCACCTGGCGCCCGGCGTGCCGCCATTCGGCACACTGGCGCACCGCACGCTCGAGCACCCACAGCGTGATGGTCTTGATGTAGCCGGTCTGCTCGGCAAACGGGATGAACTCCATCGGCGGCACGAAGCCACGCTGCGGATGCACCCAGCGCACCAGCGCCTCCACGCTCAGGCCGTCGGCCGCGCGGAAGGCGTACTTGGGCTGGTAGAACAGCACCAGCTCATCGCGCTCCACGGCCTGACGCAGCTCGGTGAGCAGCGACAGGCGCGCGGCATTGCGACTGTGGTGCGCAGGGTCGTAGAGGCTGACGCCGGTGTGGCTGTGCTTGGCCTTGTACATGGCGACGTCGGCGCAGCGCATCAGGTCGCCGGCGGCGCTGCCGTGGTCCGGAAAGAGCGCAATGCCGATGCTGGCGCGCACGTCCACCAGTTGGCCCTGCAGGCTCATCGGCTGCTCGAGCGCCGTGGCGATGCGATCCGCCACCACCCGCGCCGCCCACGCGTCGGCGTCCGGCACCAGCACGGCGAACTCGTCACCGCCCAGGCGCGCGACGCCGTTCTCGGCCATCCGCAGGTGCTCGCCCACGTCGCGCTGGCGCACCCCGGCGCGCAGCAGGCGTTGCCCCACTTCCTCGAGCACAAGGTCGCCGAAGGCATGGCCGAGGCTGTCGTTGATGAGCTTGAAGCGATCGAGGTCGAGGGTGAGCACCGCCAGCGTGTGCTGGGCAGCGCCGGCGGCCTTGAGGCAGCGCTCGAGCCCGGCAATGAAATGCACGCGGTTGGGCAGGCCGGTCAGCGCGTCGCGATAGGCCAGTTCGGTGATGCGCGCCTCGCGGCTGGCGATGGCTTCGGTCATCAGCCCGAAGGCGTCGGCCAGGCGGCCGATCTCGTCGTCGCGCTGCGCCGGCGGGGGCGCCGCGTAGTCGCCGTCCTCGACCCGATGGGCAAACTCCGCCAGCCGCGTCACCGGCGCGGCGATGGTGCGCCCCATCCACACGCTGGCGAGCAGCATCACCAGCGTGGCGGCCACCGACAGCCCGGCCCATTCGCGGTACAGGCGCTCCCACGGCGCGAGCGCGCGCTCGAGCGAGAGCTGCAGCACGGCCGCGACCTCCTCGTCGGCCTTCGCGTCCACCACGTGGCGCAGCCCCACATGCTCGATGCCGTCGATCTGCATCGAGCCCACGTCCTCGCGTGCAAGCAGCGCGGCCTGCGGCGCGCGCGGCAGCGTGCTGACCACGAGCTGTACCTCGCCATCGGCGGGTTGCCGCAACAGGCTGACGTCGAGCCCGGTCAGGCGCTTGAGGTCGAGCGCGAAGGCCTCGTCCACCGCAAAGCCGACCGCCACCCAGGCCACCGGCACCGGCGCCATCACCGGCACGACCACGAGCTGGTACAGCGTCTGCCCGACGGACTGGAAGCCGGTGGCACTGCCGCGCTCGCGGGCGCCGGCGATAAGATCCGCCAGGCCAGCCGACTGCATACCCGCGCCCGGCGGATGGGCCGCGACCAGTTGGCCGTCGAGGCCGATCAGCAGCATCTGGCTCGCCCCGATGCGCGAGCCGTGGTTCTCCAGCGCCGACACCACGGTGTCGCGATCGGACGACTGCAGCGCCGCGCGAAACCCGTAGTCCGCAGCCAGCACCCGCGCCGCCTGCGCAAGCTGGTCGGCGCGCTGCTCGAGCAGGCGGGCGAACACGCGATCACCGGTCTCGAGTTGCGCCCTCACCTCGCCGAGCGCGCTGCTGCGCCCAATGTGTTCGAACAGGAACAGGCCGCCGATCTGCACCGACAGCAGGATGAGCGCGGTCCACGCGGCGATGCGCCACTGCAACTTCCTGAAACCGCTCCAGAACCCCCTTGAGTGACCGACTCGCATCAGGGCTGTGCTCCGATCACCAGGGTGTGGCGGTCCGCGCCATTGAGGCGAAGCGGCTGGCGCGCGAGTTCGTTCGTGCTTCCTGCCCAGCGCGGGTGCCAGTACTCGAGTTCGTACTCGCCCGCCGGCGCCCCGTCGATGCGCACCTGGCCCGCGGCATCGCTGACGCCCACCCAGGGCGTATCGGACACCACCACGTAAGCCACCATCGGGTCATGGATGTTGCAGCCCATCACCACCACCCCGGGCTTGTCGAACACCACCGGCGCAGCCGGCGTGCCGATGTAAAGCTTGAGCTCGAAGGACTTGGCCGGCGAGAACGAATAGACGTGGTGGCGCACGGTGTCGAGGTTGGGAAAGCTGATCGCCGTGCCAGTCGGCACCGCCGTCATCAGCGGGATGAAGCGCTTGCCCTGCTGGACGATCTCGGCCTTGCCGGGCTTGAACGGCGCGGCCGCGCCCATCGGCTTGAGCGCCACCGCTGCGTTCTCCACCGCGGTGCCCTGCTCGTCGACGACGTGCAGCACAAGGCTCGCAGCCATCGCCACCTGGCATGCCAACGCACCCACCACCGCGGCCAGAACATGCCGCAGACGACCCGACTCCAATGCCAACTTGATCACGCTCCGATAGTGCAGGACCGGTTTATCTTCGGCGGCGATCGTTCACAACCCTGTCAAAGGACATCCGATGCCGCACTCCATCTCCCGCCTGGCGATGCCGATGCTCGGCCTGTGCGTCGCCGCATTCGCCGTGCCCGCGTTCGCGCAGACGACGCTCGAAAAAATCCGGCTGTACGCCGTAAGCGAGTCGCATCAGCTTATCGCCGTTTCTGCGGCCGATCCGCAGAGAATCACCCGCAGCGTGACGCTTTACGGACTCGCGCCCAATGAGCGCATCCTCGGCATCGACTACCGGGTGGCCTACGGGGTGATGTTCGCGCTCGGCAGCAGTGGGCGAGTATTCACCGTCGACGTGGACAGCGGCGCGCTGAAGCCGGTGGGCGAGGCGCCGTTCGCGCTCGCGCTCGAGGGCACGCGCTTCGGCTTCGACTTCAACCCGGCCGCCGACCGCATCCGCATCGTGTCCGAGAGCGGCCAGAATCTGCGCGCGCATCCCGAGAGCGGGGCGCTGGTGGATTTCAAGCCGGATGCAGAAGGTTTGCAGCACGACGGCGCGCTCGCCTTCGGCAGCGACGACGCCAACGCAGGGCGCACGCCGCGCGTGATCGCCGCGGCCTACACCTATAACAACGACAACGAAAAGCTCACGACCAACTTCGCCATCGACGGCGATCTCGGTGCGCTCGTGCGCCAGGGGTCGGTGGAAGGGGCCGAGCCGGTGGTGTCGCCCAACACCGGGCAACTGACAACGGTCGGCGCGCTCGGCGTGGCGGCGATCACCGACGCCCACTTCGACATCTCGGACGTCACCAACACCGCACTGGCCGCGCTGACGACACGCGATGTGCCCACGCCCACGCTCTACCGCATCGACCTCGCGACCGGCCAGGCGAACGCGATCAGAACCATCGGCAACGGCGAGCCCCTGCGCGGGATCGCAATCGAGCCCTGACACTGCAAGCGCGTATCGAGCCGTAGCGCCGCGCCGCGAGCCTGCTGCGCGGCGCTACGGTCCTGATGCGGTGGGTGCGCGTTTGACCGCGAGGGCTGCGCTCCGGCACCGGATGCTGGCGGACAAGCCCGCGGCTGCGGGTTCGCCCGCCCTTGCCCGGCCTCAGCGGATGAAGTCGCGGTTGACCTCGCGGAACAACTCGGTGCCGCCGCGTTGCAGCCACTCGAAGGCCACCATCTCGCGCGACACGATCTCGATGCCGTGGCTGCGCATGCGCGCGAACGCCAGGTCGCGGTTGGCCGGCTCACGCGAGCCCGAAGCCTCGGCGACGATGAAGACCTCCTTGCCCGCCCAGCGCAGGTCGAGCGCGGTCTGCTGCACGCACACGTGCGCCTCGGTGCCGCACACGATCACCTGGCGGCGCTGATCCACCGCCGTCCCCGCGAGGCAGCCGTCGGCCTGGGCCGAGAAGCACTGCTTGCCCACGTACTGGGCGTTGGTGGTCACCTCGCGCACCAGATCGAGCGTGCCGCCGATCTTCTCCGGGAAGTGCTCGGTCACCACCACCGGCACGCCCACGCGCTCGGCCACCTGCGCCAGCCAGGCGCAGTGCTCCGCCACCTGCTGGCCGTCGTGGATGTAGGGCGCGAGCCGCGCCTGCACGTCCACGATCAGCAGCACCGATTTGTCGCGATTCATCAGCATCGTCATTGTTCCTCAGCCTGCGAGTTCGGCGCGGTCGCGGAAGTGCGCCAGCGCCTCGGGGTTGGCCAGGGCCTCCTGGTTCTTGACCGCGCGGCCATGCACCACGTTCCTCACCGCCAACTCGACGATCTTTCCACTCTTGGTGCGCGGGATGTCGGCCACTTGCAGCACCTTCGCCGGCACGTGGCGCGGCGTGGTGTTGTCGCGGATGGTCTGGCGGATGCGACGCACCAACTCGTCGTCCAACGCGAGCCCCTCGCGCAGTTTCACGAACAGCACCACGCGCACGTCATTCGGATTCTGCGGCGGCCAGTCCTGGCCGATCACCAGGGATTCCACCACCTCGTGCAGCTTCTCGACCTGGCGGTAGATCTCGGCGGTGCCGATCCGCACGCCGCCCGGGTTGAGCGTTGCGTCGGATCGGCCGTAGATGACCAGCCCGCCGTGGGCGGTGATCTCGCAGAAGTCGCCGTGGCACCACACGTTGTCGAAGCGCTCGAAGTAGGCGGCGCGGTACTTGCTGCCGTCGGTGTCGCCCCAGAAGCCGATCGGCATGACCGGGAAGGGCTTGGAGCACACCAGCTCGCCCTTCTCGCCGCGCACCGGGCGGCCGTCGTCGTCCCAAACGTCCACCGCCATCCCCAGGCCGCGGCACTGGATCTCGCCGCGCCACACCGGCAGCACCGGGGAGCCGAGCACGAAGCAGGAGATGATGTCGGTGCCGCCCGAGATGGACGACAACTGCAGGTCGGCCTTGATGTCGCGATAGACGTAGTCGAAGCCTTCGGCCACCAGCGGGCTGCCGGTGCTCATCATCGCGCGCACGGTGTCGAGCTTGTGCGTCTCGCGCGGTTTCAGTCCGAATTTCGCCGCGGCATCGAGG
>QXGG01008230.1_pt1 | contig 11147 bp, 10 predicted proteins | sample 1982491 | NCBI WGS metagenome assembly QXGG01 (sample SAMN09924614, study PRJNA488089) | Wastewater metagenome, whole genome shotgun sequencing project. | isolation source: South African research farm wastewater | place: South Africa: Irene, Agricultural Research Council, Animal Production... | reverse complement strand
CTGGGTACGGAGGACAGCTTCCATGTCTAACATGCTGCTCGAAGCCAAGGAAGTTCACACTTATTACGGCGCCAGCCACATCCTGCATGGCATCGACTTCCACATCCGCGAAGGCGAGGGCATTGCGCTGATGGGCCGCAACGGCATGGGCAAGTCGACGCTGATCAAGAGCATGCTCGGCCTCGTGCGTCCGCGCCACGGCCGGGTGATGGTGCGCGGCGACGATCGCACCAAGGCGCGCACCTACCAGATCGCCCAGCAGGGCATTGCCTACGTGCCCGAAGGCCGCGGCATCTTCAAGAGCCTGACCGTGCGCGAGAACCTGCTGATGTCGGCACGCGCCGGCCTCGACGGGCGCCGCGAATGGGATTTCGATCGCGTGATGGCGACCTTCCCGCGCCTGGGCGAACGGATCAACAACGGCGGCTGGCAACTGTCCGGGGGCGAGCAGCAGATGCTGACCATCGGCCGCGCGCTGATGACGAACCCTGACCTGCTGATCCTCGACGAGGCCACGGAGGGCCTGGCGCCGCTGATCGCGATGGAGATCTGGCGCATCGTCAAGGAGATCCGCAAGACCGGCATCGCCACCGTGATCGTCGACAAGAACCATGGCGCGGTCACCAGCATCTGCGACCGGGCGATGATCCTGGTCAAGGGTAATGTCGTTTTCGACGGTACGAGCGAGGAGATCCGCGCTCGCCCCGAACTGATCCAGCAGCATCTGGGCGTCTGAACCTGTCGCCCATTTTGTAGGAGTGAAGGCAATGAGCATGAAGTCTCTGGAGGTCATCCGCGACGAGCACCGTGCGCTGGCGGCCATGTTGAGCGGCATGCGCACGCTCGTGCAGGGCATCGGGGCCGGTCGCCTGAAGCCCGACTACGATCTGCTCGCGTCGATGATCGAGTACATCGACAAGGTGCCCGAGAAGGTCCATCACCCCAAGGAGGACCAATACCTGTTCGCCAAGCTGCGGCTGCGCTGCAGCGAGGCGCTGCCGGTGATCGAGGCGCTCGAGGAGGAGCACCGTCAGGGTGATGTCCGCATCGCCGCGCTGAGCGCCGCCCTGCAGAACTATCGCCAGCAGGGTGAAGCCGGCTTCGAGGGATTCCGCGATGCGTTGCAGACTTACCTTGAGCAGGAGTGGCATCACATGAACACCGAGGAGGGCAAGATCCTGCCGCTCGCCAGGGCGCACCTGACCCCCGAGGATTGGGCAGAGATCGACGCCGCCTTCCTCGCGAACGATAATCCGTGGCAGGGGCCGGCCGGCGAATACGCCGCGCTGTTCTCCCGCATCGTCAACATCGCACCAGCCCCGGTGGGGCTGGGCGGCTGAGGCGCACAAGCGCGCGCCCGGCAACCGTGAATAAGGGCAAAAGCTATGGAAACGCAGACTGGATTTGATTGGGACGACCGCTACCTGCTGGGTTACGAGGCTATGGATGACACCCATCGCGAATTCGTCACCCTGGTCAACGATCTGCTGACCGTAGAGGACGCTGCCCTGCCGGCTGCGCTCGATGCCTTTGCCGCGCACGCCGAGGCGCACTTCGCGCAAGAGAACGCGTGGATGGATGTCGACGGTTTTCCGGCGCGCGATTGCCATGTGGACGAGCACGACAAGGTGCTGGCCTCGGTGCGTGACGTGCAGCAGTTGCTGGCCGAGGGCGACACCGAGGTCGTGCGCGAGCTTGCGGTCGCCTTGCAGGACTGGTTTCCCGGTCATGCCGACTACATGGATTCGGCGCTTGCGCTGTGGATGGTCAAGCGTGCCCATGGCGGTGCGCCGCTGGTGTTTCGCAGGGGCATGAGCAAGGTCTGAGCGTGCGCCGTTCGCGTCAGGCGCCGCGGTTCCGGTGGTTCCGGGACCGCGGCGATTTGAGGTTTTGGCCTGCTTCGGCAGGCTTTTTCTTTGGTGCGTCCGGACCGGCCACGCTGGCGGACTCTGCCCGCGCATGCGAGCCTTGCCGGTCAAAGGGGCCGACAAGATGGTTGGCGCTTGCGCAGTGTGTTTTGAAGAGGTCTGGAAAGTGAAGAAAATCCGTAGTCTGTTGGTGGCCAATCGCAGCGAGATCGCAATCCGCGTGTTGCGCGCCGCGTCCGAGCTGGGCATTCGCACGGTGGCCGTGTTCTCCAACGAGGACCGGTTTGCGCTGCACCGGTTCAAGGCCGACGAGTCCTATCTTGTCGGCGCGGGCAAGAAGCCGATCCAGGCCTATCTGGATATTGAAGACCTCATCCGCATCGCCCGCGAGGCCGAGGTCGATGCGATCCATCCGGGCTACGGCTTCCTGTCCGAGAACCCGGAGTTCGCCGAGGCCTGTGCGGCCGCCGGCATCGCCTTCGTCGGCCCCGAGCCCGAGGTGATGCGGCGGCTGGGCAACAAGGTCGCCGCGCGTGAGCTCGCCGAGCGTGCCGGCGTGCCGGTGGTGCCGGCGACCAAGGCGCTGCCGCATGATCTCGCGCATGCCGCGATGATGGCGGCCGAAGTCGGCTATCCGCTGATGCTCAAGGCGAGCTGGGGCGGCGGCGGGCGGGGCATGCGCGTGGTCGAGTCCGAGGCCGAGCTCGGGCCGGCGATCGAGGTGGCCCGGCGTGAGGCCCTGGCGGCGTTCGGCAACGACGAGCTCTACCTCGAAAAGCTGGTCCGCCGTGCGCGCCACGTCGAGGTCCAGGTGCTGGGCGACCGTCACGGCCAGCTCGTGCATCTCTTCGAGCGTGACTGCTCCGTGCAGCGCCGCAACCAGAAGGTCGTCGAGCGTGCGCCCGCCCCCTTCCTCGACGAGGATACCCGGCAGGCCCTGTGCGAGGCCGCGCTGCGTCTGGCGCATGCCGCCCACTACACGCACGCCGGCACCGTGGAGTTCCTGATGGACGCCGACACCGGCGCCTTCTACTTCATCGAGGTCAATCCGCGCATCCAGGTCGAGCACACGGTGACCGAGCAGATCACCGGAGTCGACATCGTCAAGGCGCAGATCCGTATCACCGAGGGGGCCCGGATCGGCGACGGTGCGTCCTTCGTCCCCGCGCAGGCCGATATCCGCATGACCGGCCATGCGCTGCAGTGTCGCGTGACCACCGAGGATCCCGAGAACGGCTTCACGCCCGACTACGGCAAGATCGGGGTGTACCGCAGCGCGGCCGGCTTTGGCATCCGCCTCGACGCCGGCACGGCGTATTCGGGTGCGGTGATCACGCCCTATTACGACTCGCTGCTGGTCAAGGTCACCGCCTGGGGGCACACCAGCGACGAGGCTGCGCTGCGCATGGATCGCGCCTTGCGCGAGTTCCGCGTCCGCGGCCTGGCGACCAACCTGCAGTTCCTCGAAAACGTCATCGCCCACCCGCTGTTCCGCTCCGGCGCGTGCACCACGCGCTTCATCGACGAGACGCCGGAGCTGTTCCAGTTCGTGCGCCGGCGCGACCGTGCCACCCGGCTGCTGAAGTTCCTCGGCAACGTGGCGGTCAATGGCAATCCGGAGATGAAGGGGCGCAAGCTACCCCCCCTGCCGCTGCCGCGCCCGCAGCTGCCGCGCACCGACCTGGCCGCACCCGTGCCCGAGGGCACGCGCGATCGCCTGCTGGCGCTCGGGCCGACCGGGTTTGCGCAGTGGATGAAGACCCAGCCGCAGGTGCTGCTGACCGATACCTCCATGCGCGACGCGCACCAGTCGCTGTTCGCGACCCGCATGCGCAGCTACGACATGCTGGCGATCGCACCGCATTACGCGCGCCTGGCGCCGCAGCTGTTCTCGCTCGAATGCTGGGGCGGCGCGACCTTCGACGTGGCCTTGCGCTTTCTCAAGGAAGACCCCTGGGCACGCTTGCAGGGGCTGCGCCAGGCGGTGCCGAACATCCTGTTCCAGATGCTGCTGCGCGCGTCGAACGCGGTCGGCTACACCAACTACAGCGACAACGTGGTGCGCTACTTCGTCCAGCAGGCGGCCCGCAACGGCGTCGATGTGTTCCGCGTGTTCGACTCGCTGAACTGGGTCGACAACATGCGCGTGGCGATGGATGCGGTGATCGACAGCGGCGCGCTGTGCGAGGGGACGCTGTGCTACACCGGCGACATCTTCGACGCCAGCCGGCCCAAGTTCGACCTCAAGTATTACGTCGGGCTCGCGAAGCAGCTCGAGAAGGCCGGTGCCCACATCATCGGCATCAAGGACATGGCTGGCGTGTGCAAGCCGCGCGCGGCGAGCGCGCTGGTGAAGGCCCTGAAGGAGGAGGTGGGCCTGCCGCTGCACTTCCACACCCATGACACCAGCGGCATCGCCGCCGCCTCGGTGCTGGCAGCGGTCGAGGCCGGCTGCGACGCGGTCGATGGCGCGCTCGACGCGTTGAGCGGGCTGACCTCGCAGCCCAATCTGGGCGCGATCGCGGCGGCGCTCAAGGGCAGTGCGCGCGATCCGGGCTTGGATCTGGCCGCGCTGCAGTCGCTGTCGCACTACTGGGAGGGGGTGCGGCACGCCTACGCGCCCTTCGAGGCCGACATCCGCTCCGGGACCTCGGACGTGTACAACCACGAGATGCCGGGCGGGCAGTACACCAACCTGCGCGAGCAGGCGCGGGCGATGGGCCTGGCCCATCGCTGGCCGGAGATCTCGCGCGCCTACGCCGAGGTCAATCAACTGTTCGGTGACATCGTCAAGGTGACGCCCACCTCGAAGGTGGTTGGCGACATGGCGATCTTCATGGTGGCCAACGAACTGCATGCAGAGGCGGTCGCCGACCCCGCGCGCGACATTTCCTTTCCCGAATCCGTGGTGTCGCTGTTCAAGGGCGAGTTGGGTTTTCCGCCCGAGGGCTTCCCGAAGGCGCTGCAGGACAAGGTGCTCAAGGGCGAGGCGCCGCTGGCCGGGCGGGCGGGAGACTTCCTGCCCGAGGTCGATCTCGAGGCGGCGCGCCGCCAGGTCGAGCACGCGATCGGGCGCAGCGTCAGCGATACTGACCTGGCGTCCTGGCTGATGTATCCGAAGGTCTTTCGCGAGTACGCCGAGCATCGGCGCGAATATGGCGACGTCTCGCTGCTGCCGACCTCGGCTTTCTTCTACGGGCTGCAGGACCGCGAGGAGATCTCGGTCGAGATCGACAGGGGCAAGGCGCTGGTCATGCGTCAGACCGGTCGTGCCGAGGGCGCGGACGAGGAAGGGCGGATCCGGGTGTTCTTCGAGCTCAACGGTCAGCCGCGCGCCACGCGCATCCCCAAGGCCGGCCTGGGCGACAGCTTCCGCACTCGGCGCAAGGCCGAGGAGGGGAACTCCAAGCATGTGGCCGCCCCCATGCCCGGCTCGGTGGTCACGGTCGCGGTCAAGCCGGGCCAGAGGCTGGCCAAGGGCGCGCCCTTGCTGTCGATCGAAGCGATGAAGATGGAAACCGCGATGACCGCAGACGGCGATGGCGTCGTCAAGGCAGTGCATGTCAAGCCGGGCGACGTGATTGCCGTGAAGGACCTGCTGATCGAGTTCGCCTGACGCGGTCCGGTGCCCGGTTCGCCGCACCGCCGCCACCAGGGCGGCGGTGACGGTGGCGCGATCAGTGGCCGACCGCGGCGATCGGCAGCATGCTGACCGAGGCGAGGGTTGAGCGGATATGCTGCGCCAGGATGGTGCAGGCCTTGTCTGCGTCACGTTCCAGGGCGGCTTCGAAGAGCGTCCGGTGTTCTTCGTGTACGTCGCGTGGAATGGTGGGCTGGCGCAGCGACAGGTGTCGGTAGCGCTCGGCCTGGTTGTAGAGGATCTTCACGAAGTGCTTCACCCAGCGCGACGGGCAGGCCGAGATCAGGACCTCGTGGAAGACGCGGTTGCGCTCTTCCCACTCTTCACGATTTTCGCCGCCAGCCAGCTTCTCCTCGGCGCGGGTCAGGCGGTGGAAGGCCGCGATCAGGTTCGCTTCCCAGACTTCGTCCCCGCGGCTGATGGACTGGCGCAGGGCCTCGCCCTCCAGCATCACGCGGGTCTCGGTGATGTCGGTGAGGTCCTCCAGCGAGACCGGCGCGACACGAAAGCCGCGCTGGCCCTGTGAGACGACGAGCGCGTCCGAAATCAGCAGCGACAAGGCCTCGCGCAGCGTGGCACCGCCGACCCCGTAGTCGTCCTTCATGTGCTCGATGCGCAGCTTCTCGCCTGGCGTAAGCCGGCCTTCGATGATGTTCCTGCGCAGGTTGCGGTAGGCGGATTCGACGAGGGTCTTGGGCGGAGTCGATGGCGTGTCGGTGATGGCAAGACGGGTTGAGGTGCTCGAATGCATGTTGAGGTCGGAACAGGGTGAGGGCGCGTGAAAGGGACAGACCTTGCACGCTTTGAAGGATTACGGAACGGTTTATTCTCGATATTGCAAAGGTATCACGACAAAAAAACGCTGTCGCGAACTTCCAGCGGCGGCCACGGTGGCGGACAGGGCTGGTGCTGGCCGATCGAATCGGCTACAGTCGCCAACCATACGCGTGAGTATGGTTGGCGGGCAAGTGCAAGCGCCAAATGCTTCGTGAAACAGGGTTCGTGAAACAGTCAGCAACGAGGAGAGCGGGGACGATGGGTATCGGCAAGATTGGCGTGGTGGGTGCAGGCACCATGGGGAATGGCATTGCGCAGACCCTGGCCGTGGCAGGTCGGGACGTGGTGATGATGGATATTGGCGAGGCTCAGGTTCAGCGCGGTCTCGACACGATCGCTGGCAGCCTGGACCGGCTGATCAAGAAGGACAAGATGAGCGCCGCAGAGAAGGCCGCGGCGATGGCGCGCATCACGACGACGACCTCGATTCCTGCGCTCGCGGACTGCGATCTGGTGATCGAGGCGGCCACCGAGAAGGTGGACCTGAAGCTGCGCATCTTTGCCGAACTCGACCGCGCGCTGAAGCCGGATGCGATCCTCGCTTCCAATACCTCGTCGATCTCGATCACGCGCCTGGCGGCTGCGACCCAGCGTCCCTCGCAGGTGATCGGGATGCACTTCTTCAACCCGGTACCGCTGATGGCGCTGATCGAGCTGATCAATGGCCTGCAGACCTCGGCGGCGACCTACGCCGCGGTCGAGGAGCTGGCGAAATCGATCGGCAAGGCCCCGATCAAGGTCAAGAACAGCCCCGGCTTCGTGGTCAACCGCATGCTGTGCCCGATGATCAACGAGGCGGTGTTCGTGCTTGGCGAAGGCCTGGCGACCGCCGCCGAGATCGACGAGGCCATGAAGCTGGGCTGCAATCACCCGATCGGGCCGCTGGCGCTGTGCGACCTGATCGGCCTGGATGTGGAACTGGCCGTGATGCAGGTGCTGTACGAGGGCACCAAGGACCCGAAATACCGGCCGGCACCCCTGCTGGTCGAGATGCTCGAGGCGGGCTATCTCGGTCGCAAGAGCGGGAAGGGCTTCTTCGACTATCCGGCAAAGTGATCCGGGCCTGGGCGCCGCCGTTCCATGTCGGGACGGCGGTGCCGGTCGTACACAAGCAAACGCCACCTTCACGGTGGCGTTTGTACGGGTGTTGCGCAAGGCAGCGTCAGCCGCGACCGGTGCGCATCGCGTCGAAGAACTCGGCGTTGCTCTTGGTAGCCTTGACCTTGTCGAGCAGGAACTCCATCGCGTCGATGTCGTCCATGCCATACAGCAGCTTGCGCAGGATCCAGACCTTCTGCAGCACGTCGGCCTTGAGCAGGAGTTCTTCGCGCCGGGTGCCGGAGCGGTTGACGTTGATCGCCGGATAGACGCGCTTCTCGGCCATGCGGCGGTCGAGGTGGAGCTCCATGTTGCCGGTGCCCTTGAACTCCTCGTAGATCACGTCGTCCATGCGGCTGCCGGTGTCGACCAGGGTGGTGGCGATGATGGTCAGCGAGCCGCCTTCCTCGATGTTGCGTGCAGCACCGAAGAAGCGCTTGGGCTTTTGCAGCGCGTTGGCATCGACACCGCCCGTCAGTACCTTGCCGGAGGCCGGCACCACGGTGTTGTAGGCACGGGCCAGGCGCGTCAGCGAGTCGAGCAGGATCACCACGTCGTACTTGTGCTCGGTCAGGCGCTTGGCCTTCTCGATCACCATCTCGGCGACCTGCACGTGCCGGGTGGCGGGCTCGTCGAAGGTGGAGGCCACGACCTCGCCCTTCACCGAGCGCAGCATCTCGGTCACTTCCTCCGGGCGCTCGTCGATCAGCAACACGATCAGCTTCACATCCGGGTGGTTCGATGTGATCGCGTGCGCGATGTGCTGCAGCATGACCGTCTTGCCGCTCTTGGGCGGCGCGACCAGCAGGCCGCGCTGGCCTTTGCCGATCGGCGCGATCATGTCGATGATGCGGCTGGTGACGTTCTCCTCGCCCCGGACCTCGCGCTCGAGCTTCAGGCACTCCTGCGGATGGAGCGGCGTGAGGTTCTCGAACAGGATCTTGGTCTTGCACTCTTCCGGCGGCCGGCCGTTGATCTTGTCGAGCTTGGTCAGTGCGAAATAGCGCTCGCCGTCCTTGGGGGTACGGATCTCGCCTTCGATCGTGTCGCCGGTGCGCAGGTTGAAGCGCCGGATCTGCGAGGGCGAGACGTAGATGTCGTCCGTTCCCGCGAGATACGAGGTGTCGGGAGAGCGCAGGAAGCCGAAACCGTCAGGCAGCACTTCGAGTGCGCCGTCGCCACAGATCGGTTCGCCCCTGCGGGCACGGTTGCGCAGCAAGGCGAAGACGAGTTCCTGCTTGCGCAGTCTGTTCGCGCCCTCGACGCCACTGTCCATTGCCATCTGCAGCAGTTCGCTGACGTGCAGGGCCTTGAGTTCGGACAGATGAAGCGCGGGGACGCTGGCGTCGCGCGGTGCGGAGGAACCTTCCTCGCCACCGTTCTCGACGTCGAACAGATCGTCTTCGTTCTGCGGATTCTGGGGGGGATTTCCGTCGCGATTGCGCGCGCCGCGGCGACGGGCGCGCGAGGAACCGCGAGAACGGGCCGGAGCCTGGTCCGGCTTAGATGTTGCTGTCAATGAAGGCGGTCAGTTGAGATTTGGAAAGGGCGCCCACTTTGGTCGCCTCGACATTGCCACCCTTGAACAGCATCAGCGTCGGAATGCCGCGGATGCCGTACTTGGCGGGCGTGTCCTGGTTGTCGTCGATGTTGAGCTTGGCGACCTTGAGTTTGCCGGCGTAGTCCTTGGCGACATCGTCAAGGATGGGCGCGATCATCTTGCAAGGGCCGCACCATTCGGCCCAGTAATCGACCAGTACCGGAGTCTGAGACTGGAGCACTTCGGATTCGAAGTTGCCATCAGTCACATAGTGGATGTGCTCGCTCATGATTCCTCACTTAAGGGCTAGCGGGTATTGACGAAATTCGTAAACTTCGTCAATGGGTATTGCATGAGATGGGAAAAACAATGCCTGAAGCGCGCCGCGAGGAGATGCGGATGCGACGGGAACACACAGACATTCGGAAGGTGAGCCCTTCCGCGAAGAGATTTTGATGGAACTTATTCCAAGCCGTGCCTGACGTCAAGGGAATCCGCCGTGGTGGCCGGGGTCGTATGCGTGAGCGTGGCAGAAAAGCAAATGACTGAACTATATTCACGCCTTCAACGCCGGCAGCCACAACCGGCCGCCCCCACCCTACCCATGGAGACATGTAATGACTTACGTCGTGACCGAGAGCTGCATACGCTGTAAATATACCGACTGCGTGGACGTCTGCCCGGTCGACTGTTTTCGCGAGGGGCCGAATTTTCTCGTCATCGATCCCGAGGAGTGCATCGACTGCACGCTGTGCGTGGCCGAATGCCCGGTCGAGGCCATCTTTGCCGAAGACGACGTACCGCAGGACCAGCAGCACTTCATCGCGCTCAACGCCGAACTCGCCAAAGTGTGGAAGCCGATCGTCGAGCGCAAGGATCCGCTGCCCGATGCAGAGGAGTGGGCCAAGGTCAGGAACAAGCTCGACAAGCTCGAGCGCTGAGCAGGCATCGGCCTGCGGCGGTCGGCTTTGCGGCCCTCGGGCCATGCACTAAGATGGCCGGCGACTTCTTTCACATCCATAACGACACGGCACGGAGATCGACATGCTGGTGAGCGAGATTCTCGCAATCAAGGGCAAGGTGCTTTTCACCATTGCGCCGAACAGAAGCATCGCTGATGCGGTCGAAATCATGAACGAGCAGGATGTCGGCTCGCTGGTCGTGTTCTCGCGCGGGGCGATGGTCGGCATGCTCACTTTCCGCCAGGTGCTGCAGGCGGTGCAAAAAGGCGGTGCCGACTGGCAGGCGCTCACCGTGGATGAGGTGATGCTGCGCGATCCGCTGGCAGCGTCGCCGAACATGGAGATGGACGAGCTGCGCCGCCTGATGATCGAGCACCACCAGCGCTATCTGCCGGTGATGGAGGAGCACACGCTGCTTGGCGTGGTGAGTTTCCACGATGTGGCCAAGGCGGTGCTCGAGGAGCAGAGCTTCGAGAACCGCATGCTGAAGAACTACATCCGCAACTGGCCGGCGAGCGCGGACGAGGAGCGGTGAGCGCAGGGCCGGACGCCCGGTCCCGCATGCGGCGGTGAGACCGTCGCATCTCCATGGACGGATGTGAAGCGCCGTCCGGTCGATGCCGCAACACCAGAAAGTGCGGCAGGGCCGGGTGGGAAGGAGAGGCGGGCGCTTGTGTTTCCAGCGCGAGGAGGAGACGAAGTGGACAAGATCTGGCTCAAGAGCTATCCGAAGGGCGTGCCTGCGGAAATCGACGTGAACGAGTTCCGTTCGCTCGGTGCGCTGTTCGCACGCAGTGCCGAGCGTTTTGCCGACAGGACGGCGTACATCTGCATGGGCAAGGCCATCACCTATGCGGAGCTCGATGCGTTGAGTGCGCGTTTCGGCGCGTTCCTCCAGGGTGAGCTCGGGCTGGCCAAGGGCGCGCGGGTCGCGCTGATGATGCCGAACGTGCTGCAGTATCCGGTCGCGCTGTTCGGCGCCCTGCGTGCCGGCTACACGATCGTGAATGTCAATCCGCTCTACACCGCGCGTGAGCTGGCGCATCAGCTCGAGGATGCCGGTGCCGACGTGATCGTGATCCTCGAGAACTTCGCCCATACTCTGGAGCAGGTGCGTGCGCAGCTGCCGATCAGGCATGTGGTCGTGACCAGCCTGGGCGAGTTGCTGGGTTTCCCGAAGGGCGCGATCGTCAATTTCGTCG
>QXGG01180489.1_pt1 | contig 11149 bp, 14 predicted proteins | sample 1982491 | NCBI WGS metagenome assembly QXGG01 (sample SAMN09924614, study PRJNA488089) | Wastewater metagenome, whole genome shotgun sequencing project. | isolation source: South African research farm wastewater | place: South Africa: Irene, Agricultural Research Council, Animal Production... | reverse complement strand
TATAAACCCCACTTCCAACAGTGGGGTATTGCTGAAATCAATGATTTTGCAAACCCAGAAAGCGTTATAGATGCTATAGAATACTATCAGGACAAAATCAAAGACAATCGCTTCCAAGAAATCCTCGGGAAATTAACCCCATCCCCAAAAAATATACTCACACTAAGCCTCGACCAGCTCAAAACCGCCCAAGCTCAATATGATGAGAAATACAACCGAACCAGCAAACGTGAACTTCGGAAGCAGTTGAAGCAGAATTACGTTGAGGTGCTCTTAGACACTCCACAGTGGAAGATCATCAAGATAGAAAAAACAGATGAGACTGATGGAGCAGCTAAGATATTAGCAGAGTATGCCAGAGGCACGAAATGGTGCGTAACAGATCTTAGAATCGGTAACAATTATTTGTCTGACGGACCATTACATGTTATTTTTAAGGATGGTGTGAAATATGCTTTGTGTCATATACCTAGCTACCAATTAATGAATGTTTCAGATCGCGCAATAGAGATCAAACCACTGGATTATGAGTCATTGTCGCCTTATATCCCTAAAATAGGTCTATTTGCAGATAATAAATCCGATATTTACCGTGAAACGATTGTTGATATCCCACGTCTCGCGTATGATTATGCTGAACGTATCATTGAAGGTCGATGGCCAGAGGCAGAACCATATATCATGAAAGATCCGAAATATGCATATGCATATGCCAAAGATCTTATTGGCGGTAGATGGCCTGAAGCAGAACCGTATATAATGAAAGATCCAAAATATATTTATTATTATGCTAGATATATTATTGGTGATAGGTGGCCAGAGGCAGAACCATATATTCTAAAAGATCCAATAGAATACGCATATTTTTATACCCATGAGATTATTGGCGGTAGATGGCCCGAAGCAGAACCGTATATAATGAAAGATCCATATACAGCTGCTAATTACGCATTAGAAGTTATCGAAGGAAGATGGCCAGAAGCTGAAAATAAAATCAAAAGAAGTGCATTGGCATCACATTATGCTGCATCATTCGGAATAGACCCGCATGAGTTCATATACTCATAAAGATGTCTGAAACTCGAGTCAGGAAACAATGGCCTCAGTAAACCAACTCGGTATCATCTTCTTCGCGTCTTTCAAGAATTTATAAATCGACTCATCTAAAATATATGTATCAGCGTAGTCAGTCTCAGACCTAATACTACGCCCATAAGCCTGAACGAGACGCAATGCCGTCAACCACATATAATACTTGTGGTCAAGCTCAACCCTCCTTGCTAATTGTTTATCATCGAAACAATTAGCGAAAGGAACCTTTGCTATAATTTGAAAACGGCTCAAATCATCCTTTAAGTCGATTCCCTCATGCATAGCTGGGGCGATAATTATCGAATTGTTAGACTTGGCATGAGTAGCTAGCATTTCACTCTTATCGGTGAAATCATGCTGACTCAAGAGCCTTGATTTCGTACTCTTATTAGAATGACGTATAATATAATCCATAATAGCAAAGTTGTGTGTATGTATGATACCCTTAACATCAGGATATCTTCCAGCGATTTCATCAATTTTCTTCACCAGCGGCGAAGCCCATTCATGCATGCGCTGCTTGCCGCCAACAAGCTTCCCAACTGGGTCAATATAAATTCGTCTGTTTTCAACAGGGAAACGATTCTTCATCCTATAAGCAGCAACATGTTCCTTGTTAATTCCCAGCGAATTGCAGACGACATTCACATCGAGGATCGTAGCACTCATCATCAAAATGCGATTGGCAAATTTGAATAACGTCGGCGTCACGAAATCTCTGATATACACAGGTTTCAAAATGACAGTACGGTATTTTCTGCCACCACCATATTTCTCAACATATTCACATACCCACTCAGATTCTGGATTAGAACAAATCTGTTCCATAAATGTCTTGTATTTTTTCAACGTTCTAGATATATCATCGGCTAGTCTAGTGTTATCATTACTCTCAGCCTGCTTCATAATATCGAATAAAACAGCATCAACATTATTATCCTGAAACCAAACAGCATAATCTCTTGGATCATCAAATTGTGGTATCTGTAGACCATGCAATTGCAGATGATAATCACTTAGAGACAACGATATGAAATCCATTAACTGTGGCTCTGCATTATGAGACTCGTCTATTATCAACAAATCTCGAGGGTTTTCGAATCTCTTGGTCATCTGTGTTTGGAACAGAAAACTAGAGAAATTCATGACCACCTTACGTTGAGCAATAGCCTGATAAACTTGCTCATAATACGGACATTCGCTATATTGCTTCCCACCGGAAAGTCTAGTCAAACCACCATTTTTCACAGGCCCATCAGCAGTGAAACACATTGAACACTTGAACTTATTTTGATGTGTGTTCAATGATGTTTTGCAAAACCCATTAGCACAGTTATTATATTTTTCTCGTTTCTCCTGAAGCTGTGCGTTAGTCAGCAATTTTCTATCGACCATTTTGTCACCAAAACGGTCCCAATAAGTGCATGGGTATGATCCTCTGCCCTTTAGCTCAACTATCTGATTGCCGAAATCATCAGTTAGTTGATCTTGCAGAATCTTAGTAGAGGTTAAGTAATATGATCTATTCACCATATCTGCTATGGTCATACCAATAGCAGACTTACCAGAACCTGTTGGGCATTCTAACATCACTACTTTTTTGCCCGCATTGAATGCATTCAATGCGAATTCAATGCATTCTTTCTGACCATCACGATATGCTTCCTTCGGGAAGTGGCGGTCTATGGCGTCTAAATTAAATTGACCGATAGGAGATATCATCTTTGTCCTTGATGCATATGTGCTCAGCTAGTTTATCAATACTGAATGAGCTAACCTAATTTATTCCTCTGAATTTTCACGTGAGTTGTTCCTTGTCTGTTGATATCAGACTCACACAAATTCTGACAATTAGTCAGACATCTAGTTGGTTCGAAGTGCTCGAAAACGAGACTACAGACATTAGTGTCTTGAGTTATGAACGTACCACCGTCGCAAGTGAAAGCCATTTGTCCAGCTATACCATCTCTCTTGTTGAAATATTGTGGTATTCCTTTGCTTTTGTATTGACAATGAGATATTAAATTAACATTCTGATAAATTATGTCTCCATCTATAACCAATCTCTGAATCCTCACGGAATTGGGGCCTGGTAGAATCCTATTGTCAAATAATTTTATGACTTTAATTTTCCACTGGTGAGCTATAATCATATCCCCGCCTATGGTGAAACAACAAGTCCAATCCTCAAATATTCTAGGTATATTGTTCTGATCTATCTCGTGCTCCTCATATATCTTAACATGCTGATATGATTGACCATCTGCCAATGATAACAATTCGGCTCTGAACATAGTTGCACCATAGTTGTTGTAGTGTAATATATATTTCATCAATAATAATCGTGATAATATTATCTAGTTTCACAATAGCAACGCCAGTATTTTCAAGGATGTGTCGTATCAATACACTAGTTCAACCAAGTATAAATGTCTAAAGTAGTCTTCGCAGCAGACGTGCACTTTGGGGTTCCAGGACGCCTCAATGATATAGTTTTCTCATGTCGTGTCATACGAGAATACTGCAGATCGGTCGGAATAGACACGGTAGTTATACTTGGTGATTTATTCCACGACCGCAGAGTCTTGGAAATCGATGTCTTAAGTGCCGCTTGTCGATTTTTCGAAGAAACTGCAGAATATAATCAGCAGTGGATAACATTCCCCGGTAACCATGATATGTTCCTAAGACATTCTTGGGACATCAATAGTCTGACACCGTTACGGAAACACCTCACCGTAATAGAAGACGTCAAGGTCCTGCAATTAGACAATCGGAGATTCTGGGTTCTCCCTTTCGTACAGTATGAAAAAGCATATATGAGGGTTGTGAGGAAAATAGAAGAAAAATTCGAACCAGGAGATAATTTACTCACTCACGTTGGTATAAAGGGAGCCACTCTAAATACATGTTTCCTATTAAAAGATTGGTCGATCGTCACATTCGAATATGCACCATTCGATAGAATTTATACAGGCCACTTCCATAGCAAACAACAAGTCGGTAACAACTTATGGTATCCAGGTTCACCAATACCATTCAAATTCGATGAAGGAGACGTACCACATGGTTTCTATGTATATGATACCGATGAAAACACGCATAAATTCGTGAACATTTGGAAAGCAGCAGAAAAGTTATTTCCGAATGAAACGCCACCACCGCAATTCTGCACAATACTAGACGAACAGATATCAAATCTAGTAGAAACCGATGTTCGGAATAATATGATCAGAGTGGCGTTGAATAGGGACTATACACTTGATGAAAAGCGTGCTCTGAAAGACAAATTGACAGAAATGGGAGCTAGAACAGTGAGGTGGTTGAACTTAGCTCAGAAAACCAACATAGAAAGAGAAAAAACACCCGCCCATGCTGAAAATAAAGACTTATTTCATGCATGGTTAGATTCAGATGATAAAGGCTTGAAAGACCTAGATAAGAACGTGCTAATTAAAGCACATGATGAGATAATGCTAGAGGGAGATGAATTATACAGCGTTGAGGAAAGCGAGAGTTGGTGATTTCACCGCGAATGATATCGCTCGCCGAATCTATTCAATATATTCTCGCCCAAGTCGCTTCACATGTTAGCTTCTCCACTAAGCGATTATATTCTGCCTCAGTTACTTCGAGTGCTCTAAGCCAGTTTCTAAAATATCGATCAAGCTCTATTGATTTAGGATGCGTGCCATAATGATGGATATAGAAGTCTTTCCTATTTTGGACCTTATCTGCAACCAACATATCTCGAACATCTTTAAGTGGTCCGAGATAAATATTATCTGGATTGTCAACTTGGTAACAGCTTAAACCACGGTTAGCAACATTGCGATACTCCATTGCAGTTATAATAGTACGATAATGAACATCTTTCACCAATCCCATGTTGGCATCTAGAGTATCATCATCCTGTAAGATCGGGTGTATGCAATAGGCATCCTTAGCACACGAAGAAGCACCTATAGCATCAAGTATGATTAGCCCTTCATCAATGTGATTTATATATGGGACGCCAGATCTTTTAGCTTTCTTATCACCATAGTATTTTCTGATCAACTCATAGCACAAATTAGACATATTTAACCCGCCCCCTCAATATTCTTTTAAAGCTTCTCTTGCAATATCTTGAAAACACCATTAACGAAGTGACGAATATTAAACCTAATGTACTAGGTTCCGGCACATCTGAAACAGCAATAGAATCAATAAGCAACTCGCGTGCTCCAGTCGCTTGATCTGGTCTGAACCAATCAACTCGAAACTGATCGATTAATTCACCAATTGGCACTAGTGGTATAAAATCGAAAACTATAGTTTCATAATCCCGAACAGCGAACAGTTCTCGCTCTAGAAATGGCCCATCATTGATAGTCGCTCGAATAATACCACTTTCTGTATAGTTCGTTTGATTGTTACGTAGAACCAAAACGAATTTCGGCTTCACAACCAACGGCGAAGGCAAAAAATCATAAGTAATCGATGCTATTTCTCCTAGCCAAGCGACACCACTAACCATGCTGGCATTATCATTGGCGACTTTAACATCACCAATAAATGATCTATCACCAACACCATCTGACTGCATTGAGTCTGTGAAGGTGTCGATAGTAATGAAACCAGCAGTTGCTTCACTGACAAGAACAAAAGCAGATATTAATATGGCATATAATCGCATGATATTATCCTAAGTGATTCCCTCACCCCAACCAACACAAACTTTACCGGCCTTCCTCATTTCATCACGTATAGTCAAATACTTATTATCATATGAAGCACGACCATAAGATGACCAAATATCCCAAAGTGCAACGTCGTGCTTCATCCAATCAGCCGCATATGCATCACAACATGCAATTGAAACACGGTCACCGAAATCCTCAGTCAAAGGTCGCCCGAAATATTCAGCAACTTCACTACACTTCTCATAAATAGTGAGTTTGTTAACCTGCTTTCGTTCTAGAATTTTTCTGGCAACCCAACCCATACCGAGCCCTGCGATTGCGGTATCATTCTTAGCTCGACGAATTGACCCGCGTAAAGTCAGAATTTCATTTGGAGTCAGGGACATCCAAGGTTCTAAACTCGATGAATCTGCTAGGACAGGTATAACAATAGCTTTGTCGAAATATACTGTGCCCTCGGTGTTACCACGATAAATGGATAGACCTACTCTAGTCAGTCTCGGTGTGCTGAAAAAATACGACGCTTGATAGTCCCACATAGGCATTGATAGAAGATATAGTACTTTATCGCCGACTTCTATCCCGTATTGGTCGATGCTCTTCTCCAGAGCTTCATTGCGGGAGATAGGAGTCAATGTCTTTATGATTGGGAAAGTATCTTTCAACCACTTCGTATAACTATCGGCTGTGAAAGTGATCCTCCGTTCCCATTTGAAATTCGGATCGAAGGGAACCGGAGTCTCCCATCCACACATTGTTGTCGGTAATTTCTTCTTCTCGCTCTTCTCTAAAGCCTTAATAATCAGATCCTCCAAGTGAATTTAAAATATCAGAAAAATCATCATCTTGCTCAACTTCACCAAGCTCGCTCCTGCGTTCTAGAAGAGCATTTTCAATAGACGTAACAAACGGATTTGACAAGAGACTCTGATAATCAGTCTCAGAACCACTAGAAAAATCGCTTATTTCGAATGTCGCTTCTACGACATGTCCATCTATAGTCTCTTCAGGTTTGATGTATATCGCAAAATTATCGCCGCCAGTTTTAATACGTGCCTCTCTCGCAACATAGAAATGGTCAGCATCTTCTCTTTCCCATATCCATACTCCGTCAGCCGTAAGCCAACCTGCTAAAGTTTCACCACCGCCCTTCTTATTCACACGGTCAAGAGCCATCAAAACAGCCACTGGGCTCGGATTCTCTAACACAGCGATATCTCGTCCTAAATTATATGAAGGTGATTTAATCTTGATCCGGGCTTCACCGACTAAACCTTCACTTAGAACAGCATCCAAAATAGCATCTAAACGCGATATAGATAAAGACATTCTAAAACCTCAAGCCATTAAAAATTTTAGGAACCCACAATAAATTTTATCGTAGGTTCATTCATACAATTCAGCCCATCTCGTCAAAGGCTCATATGTCGCTGATTTATCAAATATTTTAGCCTGAAATTCAGACCATGTTATGCGGTAAAAGTCGCAACTATGATCACTTATATAAGTGAGACGCAAAGCAGAAATTTCATATGGTGTACCATAAGCTTCAAGCTCACGCAGACCTGGGATGGTTAAACCCATAACGACATCCCAACTCATGTGAGTATCGTTGTGGATACGCTTAACCAGATCCCCTAAAGTCATGACAATCGTGCGGCCTCTAAATTTATCCATATGAATAATCACGGTCATCAGGCACTAAATCATTCTTAATAATATATTTCATGATATATGCGTCCGAGAAGTCGGTCTCATCCTGATAAAGATAATGTTGGCGAGATACAGAAGTAGCAACGAACCCGCACGATCTCAGAAACAGTTGGGCATCAAGGAAAGTATCGCGAACCTCGAACACAATAGAAGTGCGCCTGATAGCCGACAATTTACCGATCAATTTATTAATCATCATTTTGCCAAAACCTTGTCTGCGAAATTCAGGCTTCACGGCGAAGTTAATGACATTGATAATGCTCTTATGTAACTCGTATATCATGAAGCCTACAACAGATTCATCATGCTCCAAGACCATTCCGATACAATTCCTCTGTCGAAGACAGCGGATAAGATCTTCCTCGGTCCACGGATGCTCGAAACTCGCCCTTTCGATAGCCATAACTTCGGGCGTATCGCGGCGGATCATCCATCTAATTCCTGTGGTCATATTCTCGCTCAACTCGAGTTACTAAATTGTTATATCGTGTGACAAAAGTTTCGTTATCGTTAATTGAAATGAGCTAAGTCAAGTCGTAGATGAATTTGGTCTTGCTGCTTTCAATTATTTTTCAAGACCGAACATTACTGCGTACTCATGCTCGTTAAGACCCATACTCTTAGCTCTTTCATAAATTGTCTTCTTGTGTATGCCGTCATAATTATACGTCCTATGTGACCCACCGAACTGACGGAAATTGGCGGCTTTATAAATAGTGCCAAGGTGAGTGTCGTCATCGCAAAATGACTGTAGCAAAGAAGAATGCACTTGGATACTTCCTTCAACAATTTGTTAATGCTGATTTCAAGGCTAGTGCCGCATATTCCGAATTTCTTGGTTATTGGATCAACATGGTGGAAATCCAGGGCCGATTTAGTTATGTTATAATCACATACTGCACAGCCACCACCAGCTATTTCAATCAAAAAGTTTTTCCTTTTCTCCCGTATGGATTTCCTCCAATTTCTATAATTGCAGTTCGTACCACGCCCAAGTTCCATTGTAATCTGTTTTTGCTTCTGTGAATGGGTATGACGTAATATATCGTTCTCTGCAATTGTGCTACACCATTTTGACACAGTAGATTTGGATCTCAAGGCAGAACGAATATCGTTAACAGATAGTCCTTTCGACCTAAGTTCAATTATTCTCGAACCGAGTTCGTTAACAGGTCCTGCAAGATATTTAGATATTGTATGGGCTGAACAGCCTATTTCTTTACGTATTTCTCTTTTTGATAAGCCAGATGCGTATAATTGTAGAATGGTTTCTCGAATTGGATTACGGGTTGTATCCATTACATGCCATGATTCGAACCACAATACCCCCAACAAGATTCGAACTTGTAACCTGCGGTTTAGAAGACCGCTGCTCTATCCAATTGAGCTATAGGGGCGAAATCTTATATACGAACGAATTATCTCAAACCTGATTTCCGACTTTCGGATTCGGCTTGCATGGCCTCGGCAGCGTCCCATGCCCACGCGGCTGCATCTCGATAACTGAATTCAGATCCGATTCTTGTGTCCACCAAAAGTGATGGCAACAACATTTCAGCAAGTCGTTCAATATTCGTATATTGTTTTTGTTCCAACTTATCTAACATATTTTTCTCATTCGGTCCAAGTTCCTCTTTTGACCTACCAACCCCGTATTGTGTCGAACAATGGAGATCACCATCGGAAACAAACGACACTAGAAAGTTGACAGCTTCCCTGTTTTGCCGAAACCATGATCCGATAGCCTCATCTGAAGAATCGCCAGTCCCATGAAACAATGCCTCACGCGGACCACCTGTGGCTACATATTTTCCATCATGCTGTTCCTCTATAACAAGATCGATAGTCATATATGGACCTAACTGAGTCAAATTTACACGTTTTTTGGACATGGTGATTTCTTTATTGTTAAATTATGTATGTTCAATTCATAAAGAGAGGAATATTAATTTTCTTCAATGCTTCCGAAATTATACTGAGCAAAACAATCGGAACATAATTGAAAAGCAGAATTATACTCATTAAACGTTCCAAGATATTCCGATCCGGCCTTTTGACTTTCTTCGTGTTGGACTTTATCATCATATATGGGAAAACAGAATTTCCCATAACCAACACTAACATCAACGCCTTTTCTTCTTACTAAAGTTACTTTTCATTTTTGATCCTTTTCTAACAAATATCAATTATACTTGCTACGAAGAAATATTGGTCACTCGTCCAATTTCCTCAAAGCTTCTGCCCACCATCGCTTTCGAAACGTATCCTCGCCAATATCACTGCACGCCAGATAATCAACGCAGTTCAGCATCGCAGCACCACGCCGCAGCGTTGCCTCGCACTCGCGAAACTTGGCAACAATGTCAGCGGCGAACTCTGGCTTGTATCCATATTCGTCTGTCTCGCTGGATTCGCAGCGATCGATGTATTGCTGCACCTGATCGGCAGCATTTTCGATGCGGTACTGGATATATTCAAAATGGCCGCCGCTCATTTGCTCACCTCCCCTGGGTACGGAAAACGACAGTTAGGCCAACTGGAACAGGTATTGCCAGATTCAACCAGGAATCCCATGCCTGTGACGGCTAGCAATTTCCTTGCATGCCATTCCGAATCAACAGCTCGCACCATCACAATCGGCCTGCTGCGTGCATCCTCGTCTGTGGGAATGCGGTCAACGGGGACGCGGCACAAATGGATTTTGTATTGTTCTCTTGGTTCGGCGGCGATCCACTTTGCACCGGTCCATATCTCACGGTCTAGCCTGGTTGCATCTTTCAACGTCGCCACCCGATATCCTTCGCCGATCTCCGGTTCCGCTTTCGCTGGTTGCTCTTGCTTGCCGTTTGCGGACTCATAGGCCTCGATCTCGTCAGGCGTACAGGGACGGCAATCTTCAAAAAAATCGCGTTCATCGTTTGGCAACAATCACGCACCATCACCAGTCGCCTGGGCCAAACCGCAGCCCATTTGTCGTCGATGACAACTTCCGGTTCCGGCTCAGGCTCGACACACGGCTTGCCGTCACTGGTGCCATGGGTGGCCATTGCGTCCAAGCGTGTCGAACGGCACAAAACCGGCTTTGTTTTGGTCCTTGGGTGAACGCAACAGAAGGAAGGGAGTATTGGATTCAAGTTTGTGAAAAACTCGATTTCGCTCTTGCTCAACTGCACTTGATTGGTCATTCGATTATGATTTCCGTCTTTTCTTCCGAAACGTGATGCAGCCACTAATGAGTGGGCCGATAAGGATCATTCGCGGATGCAGTCTGCGATAATCTTTCGCCGACATTTGTGATGTAAATTGTAATATGGTCGAAGAACCACGTCCCCCACTCCCGCTTGTGGCAGGCCGAGGCTGCCCATAAATTCACTCGGGCGTGGGCCGCTGGGAGTGTGATATCATAGTTTCCCCAGAAATTCTTTCCATTTACGATCGGTCATTGAGTCGGGTTTAATTGTTGTTTCTGAAATAGCTTGCCTAAGCCTCCCATGCCATTCAATGTCAGCTTCCTCTCTTGACATAGTGTCGTCATATGAAAATTCTTGCATAACTTCTTGCTTCTCAACTGCTCTAGCAAGGAGTATAGTAAGTATTCTCATTTCTACTTTTGAGAACCGTTTAGTATGAAAAACGTAATCCTCAAATGCCTCACAGGC
>QXGG01157217.1_pt1 | contig 11149 bp, 12 predicted proteins | sample 1982491 | NCBI WGS metagenome assembly QXGG01 (sample SAMN09924614, study PRJNA488089) | Wastewater metagenome, whole genome shotgun sequencing project. | isolation source: South African research farm wastewater | place: South Africa: Irene, Agricultural Research Council, Animal Production... | reverse complement strand
GGTAGTCGAGCGGCCCCTTGCACAGCGGGCAGACGAGGATTTCAAGCAGTCGTGCGTCCATCTTCGAGTTTCTCCAGGATGCGTTCGGCGGCGCCGGAACCGATCTGCGCCCGCACCGGGTATTCCCAGCAGTCAGCGGGCGCGAAAGCCGCGCATTTTACCGCATCCTTGGCCGTCATCAGGATCGGAAGCGCTTCGCCGAAGTCGAGATCCGCCGCGACGAAGCGATGATGATCGGGAAAGGGATGCGGCACGACTTCGATGCCCTCGCCCGCCAACTGCTCGAAGAAGCGCTGCGGGCGGCCGATGCCGGCCACCGCATGAACGCGCTGACCGCGGAAATCGGCTGCGGGCCGGGTGCGCGCCGGATCGGCGAGCGCGCGCAGCTCGCCGCCCTGCAACTGCATCGAAAACACCGGCACGCCGGCCGTCGCCGCGCGCAGCGCAGGCGAAAGCGCGCCGTGCGCGAGGATCAGGTCGACTTCGCCCAGGCGCGCAAGCGGTTCGCGCAACGGCCCCGCGGGCAGCAACAGGCGGTTGCCGAGCGTGGCCTCGTCCACCACTGCGATCTCGAGGTCGCGCGCCAGCCCGTAGTGCTGCATACCGTCGTCGGCGATGAGGACGTCGCAATCCGGATGCAGGCGCAGGAGTTCGCGCGCCGCGGCCGGACGGTCGCGCCCGATCGCGAGCGGGCAGCCGGTGAGCCTCGCCAGCAGCACCGGCTCGTCGCCATAGTGGTCGGCGTCGCCATCGGCGGGCACCACGGCCACGCCACCCTGCGCGCTGATGCGCCCGCCATGCCCGCGGCTGACGATGCCCGGCCGACGGCCGGCCGCACGCAACTGCGCCGCGAGCCAGTCCACCACCGGCGTCTTGCCGCTGCCGCCGACCGCGATGTTGCCGACCACGATCACCGGCACCGGGAGGCGCTGCGGCACGATCGCGGCCCGCCGCCGCGCGGCGAGTGCCCCGAACAGGCAGGAAAGCGGCCGCAGGAGCTGCGCGACCGGACCGCGCCCTTGCCAGAAGGCCGGAGCCTGGGCTGCCATGCTCAGGACTCGGGGATGCGTCCGCCGTGCGTCACTGGGCCGGCGCCTGGGTGGCGAAGGTGATGTGCGGCAGCCCGGCGCGTTGCGCCGCCTGCATCACATCCACCACGCTCTGGTGCGCGGCCTTGGCGTCGGCGTTGATGACGATCACCGGCGGCTCGGCAGATTGCCCCGGTACCGCCTTGCCGAGCGCCGCGGCGATCGCGTCGATGCTGCGCTCGCCGACCGGCTGGCGATTGACCAGCACTTCGCCTGCCGCGGTCACCGCGACGACGATCTCCTCGGCGACGGACTCGGCGCCTTCGGACTCGGCGGTCGGCAGGTTGATCTCCAGCCCCGACACCTTCGAGAAGGTGGTCGTCAGCATCAGGAAGATGATGATCACCAGCACGACGTCGATGAGCGGGATCAGGTTGATCTCCGGCTCCGCGCTGCGGCTGCCGCGACGGAAGTTCATCGCTGCGACTCCTCAGGCACGCCGTTCGCCGTGGGCGACCTCGACCAGCTTGATCGCCTGCTGCTCCATGTCGATCACGAAGCTGTCGATCAGCGCACGGAAGTGGCGCCAGAAGATCATCGCCGGGATCGCGATGATGAGGCCGAGACCGGTCGTATACAGCGCGATCGAGATGCCCTGCGCCAGTTGCGCCGGATTGGCGCCGCTCACGCCCTGGGAGGCGAAGATGTCGATCATGCCGATGATGGTGCCGAGCAGCCCCATCAGCGGGCTGATGGCGGCGATGGTGCCGAGCGTGGTGAGGAAGCGCTCGAGTTCGTGGACGACGGCGCGGCCGGTCTCCTCGATCGACTCCTTCATCACCTCGCGCGCGCTGTTGACGTTGCGCAGACCGGCGGCAAGCACGCGTCCAAGCGGCGAGTGCGCCGCCACGCGCTCGATCATCTGCGCGGACACACCGCCCTGGCGAAGATCGGCGAGCACGTTCTCGAGCAGGCCCGGCGGCACGATGCGGGCACGGCGCAGGGTGATCGAACGCTCGATGATCAGCGCGACCGCGATGACCGACGCCAGAATCAGGGGCCAGATCGGCCAGCCAACGGCCTGAATGATCGCGAACACGCGCCAACCTCATCGGGGAAAGCCGAGACTCTAGCGCCGCACCGGAGCGCCGGCAAGCCGGACGGCCGCCACCGCGAACATTGACCTGCCGCCGGGGCACAAGGGCCCGCCCACCAAGGGCTTCAGCCAGCAATCCACAGAACCTGTGGATAAGTTTGTGGGCAGTTTCGGGATGTTGCCCGCAAAGCCCGTCGCGGCGCGCCCTCCGACACTCCGATGCAAAATTGTGCAACATTCAAAACTGATATTAATCAGACACTTGCAAAACAAGCCCTTATCCATCAAGGACTTGCGCGAAGGCGCTTGACAGGGTGGCGCGGCTGTGGATTCCGCTACAATCCGCCCATGCCTTTTCAGCCCTTTCAGCGCACCGAAGACCTTGACGGCGCAGCAACTTCCTCATCGACGCCGGTACTTGGCGTCTCGGCACTCAACCGCATGGCGCGCGAGGCGCTCGAGGCGGCATTGCCGCTGCTGTGGGTCGGCGGCGAGATCTCGAACCTCACGCGGGCGAGTTCCGGACACGTCTATTTCACCCTCAAGGACGCCAACGCCCAGGTGCGCTGCGCGATGTGGCGCAACCGCGCACAGTTGCTCGCCTTCCGCCCCGAAAACGGCATGCGCGTCGAAGCGCGCGCGCTGGTCACGCTGTACGAGGCGCGCGGCGACTATCAGCTCAACGTCGAAGCCCTGAGGCCCGCCGGCATCGGCAACCTGTTCGAGGCCTTCAACCGCCTGAAGGCCAGGCTCGCCGCCGAAGGCCTGTTCGACCCCGACCAGCGCCGCCCCCTGCCGCGCTTTCCGCGCGCGGTGGGCATCGTCACCTCGCTGCAGGCTGCGGCGCTGCGCGACGTGCTCGTCACCCTGCGCCGGCGCGCGCCGCATCTGCCGGTCGTGCTCTACCCTGCGCCCGTCCAGGGCGCCGACGCGGCCGCGCGCCTGGTCGCCGCGGTGCGCGATGCGGGACGGCGCGCGCCGCAGGACGGCGTGGACCTGCTGCTGCTGGTCCGTGGCGGCGGCAGCATCGAGGACCTGTGGTCGTTCAACGACGAGGCGCTCGCCCGCGCGCTGCGCGCCTGTCCGTTGCCGGTGGTATGCGGCGTCGGCCACGAGACCGATTTCACCATCGCCGACTTTGCGGCCGATCTGCGCGCACCCACGCCCACCGGCGCGGCCGAGCTCGCCAGCGCAGGCTGGCACGCGGCGCGCAGCGAACTGGGCGCGCTTCAGCTCCGCCTGCAGCGCGCCCTCGAGCGCCGCCTCGAGGGCCTGGCCCAGCGTGTGGACCGCGCCGGCCTGCGCCTGGTGCATCCGCGCGCGCGCCTGCGCCAGGAAGCCACCCGCCTCGAACACCAGGGCGAGCGCCTGCGCCGAGCGGTGGAGCGGCGACTCGAACGCGCCGCCCAGCGCTGCGCGCAGGCCCGCCTTCGCCTCCTGGCTGCCGCGCCGAGACCCGAAACCGGGCACGCCCGGCTCGACACGCTGGCGCAACGGCTGCAGCGCGCCACCGCAGCCACGCTGGCGCAGCGCCACATCCGGCTGGAGACGCTGTCCGCCCACCTCGAGCACCTGGCGCCGGGGGCCGTGCTGGCCCGCGGCTACGCGATCGCCCGCGACGCCGATGGCAAGGTGTTGCGCAGCGCAAGCAACGTTCCGTCTGGGGCCGCGTTGAACATCCAGCTCGCGGACGGCAGCCTCGACACGCGCGTGGTGGGTCCGCACGAAGACTGAAGCGCGCCCACTGCCCCAGCGCCGCGCAAGCAACACCGAGCGCATGCCGGCGGGACGCCACGGCGCGGCGTCGGGCAAGCATGGTGGTCCGTCCCGGTTGTTCCGCAAACGCGCCGTCTGGGCTTAACATGCGGGGCGCAACATTGCCGGGGAACCTAATCCAGACTAAAATAGTCTGGCTTTGATCACGACCCATCCCCGCAGACAGCCAAATCGAACGACAAAGGAGAAACCGCATGGAACACACCCTGCCCGCCCTGCCCTACGCCAAGGACGCACTGGCCCCGCACATCTCGGCCGAGACGCTCGAGTTCCACCACGGCAAGCATCACCAGGCCTACGTCACCAACCTCAACAACCTGATCAAGGGCACCGAGTACGAGAACCTCGACCTCGAAGCCATCGTCAAGAAGGCCCCGGCCGGCGGCGTGTATAACAACTCGGCCCAGGTCTGGAACCACACCTTCTTCTGGAACTGCATGAAGCCGAACGGCGGCGGCGAGCCCAGCGGCGCGCTGGCCGATGCGATCAAGGCCAAGTGGGGCTCCTACGACGACTTCAAGAAGGCCTTCCAGGCCTCCGCGGTCGGCAACTTCGGTTCCGCCTGGACCTGGCTGGTGAAGAAGGCCGACGGTTCGGTCGACATCGTCAACATGGGCGCCGCCGGCACCCCGCTGACCACCGGCGACACCGCGCTGCTCTGTATCGACGTGTGGGAACACGCCTACTACATCGACTACCGCAACCGTCGCCCGGACTTCGTCGCCACCTTCCTCGACAAGCTGGTGAACTGGGACTTCGCGGCGAAGAATTTCGCCTGATTTTCCGCGCCTGTTTCTGGACAATATATTCGTAACTTTTCCAGAAGCGTTGGCAGCATATTCGCAGAACAAGCGGGCGTCCTGGACGCCCGTTTCTCTTACTACTGCATGCGACGCTGCTGCATGTCGCTTCGCTGATGAACGCATCCCACATGGCCACGGCATCGCCATCGCGCAGAAAGATCGAGACGATATCGACCCGGCGGGGTTTGTCCCGTGGTCTGCGGCGAACGCCGCTATCGGCGGCTTCTTCCTCAGCGACCTTCTGCCACAGGAAGTCGAGCGCCCGCTCGCCCAACGCTTCGGCGTAACCCGGGAGCACCTCATGAAAGGTGTCCCATTGACCATCCAACTGAAAACCGTACAGCCGCTCGGCCAGAGCAAGGGGGCGGAGGTCATGCAGAACCTTGATGTCGTGTGCGGTGGGCGCAGTCAGGCAGCGACCCAGTTCTCCAGTTGCAGGCCGGGGTAGTCGCGGAAGTCGTCTTCGTTGTTGGTGACCAGCACCGTGCCGGCGGCGATCGCGTGGGCGGCGATGAGGCGGTCGAGCGCATCGCGGCGGCGGTCGCGGATGGCTGCGCGCAAGATCCCGAACTGCTCGGCAGCCGCTTCGGTGAAAGGCAGTACCGGAATGCGTTGCACCAGCAGCGCGAGCACCTTTTCGTCATGGTCGCGGTTACGCTGCTGCATCTCCAGGCCGGCCCGCAGCTCGGCGTAGGTGACGACCGACATCAGCGCTTGGCCCTGCGTCAACGCAGCCAGGCGCTGCAACACCTGCGGTGGATGACGCTGAATGAGGTGGATGCAGATGTTGGTGTCGAGCATGTAGGGCATCGCGCTCAAACCCCGTCGGTCGATTTTGGCGATTCATCCGCATCCGCGGGGTCGCTGCCGAACACGCCGCCCCAGTCGCGCTCTTTTTGGTCGTGAAACTCGCGCCCGCCCGCCATGAAATCGGGGCTGAAGGAGGCAAGAATCGCCGGTACATCCGCCAGGGTTTCACGCTCCACCGGGCGCAACACCAGGGTGTTGCCAACGCGCTCGATTTCGACCTCATCAGCAGACCCCAGAAAGGCGAGCTCCTTGGGGATGCGCACCGCGAGCGAATTGCCGCTCTTGAACATACGCGTCAGCATGACGACCTCTCTGTAATGTATATACGGGATATACAAGCTTAGAAGATCAGTGAGCCTTTGGCTACCTGAGCCAGCAAAAGCTGCTCCAGTTCAACAGGCCAGGCCCTGAGCTCATCGACATCGTTGAGGGTGGGCTGCGGCAGTCTGACCGGAGCTGGCCTCCGAATTTCGTCTTCCAACGTAGTCGTCGTACGATCGACGCAGCGACAGCAAGAACGACATGAAACGCATCCCGAAACAGCGATACACGGCCGTGTTCGAGGAGCAGGCCGTCAAGCGAGCCGACGAGGTCGGCAGCATCGCCCGCGTGGAAGGCGAAAAGCGCATGGCACCTCAAGCGACCTGCATTGGCTCCCTCGTTCTTTCTGACACTTCCTTGCCGGACACCGGCTTCCTCCGCTGAGTGGGTGCCTGGTCTTCGACCCCAGCCTCGCCCACCCTCGCCATAGACACGCCACATGCTCGACATCCTCTACCGCGACGACTGGCTGATCGCGATCCACAAGCCTTCCGGACTGCTCGTGCACCGCAGCCCGATCGCCGCGCACGAGGAGCGCTTCGCGGTGCAACTGCTGCGCGACCAGATCGGACAACGCGTTTATCCAGCCCACCGCCTCGACCGTGGCACCTCGGGGGTGCTGCTGTTCGCGCTCGAGCGCGAGGTGGCGCGGACGCTGGCGCAGCGCTTCGAGTCGCAGGCGGTGGACAAGCGCTACCTCGCGATCGTGCGCGGCCATCCACCCGAGCACGGTCTCATCGACCACGCGCTGGTGCGCCGACTCGACCCGGTGGAAGTGCGCCGCGGCAAGGGCGCAGGGGCACGCGATGCACTGCCGGAGGATGTTGAGGAGGGCGAGGGCGGGCAATTTACGGCCGCCGAGCTGGAAGCCCTCCTGACGGGCGGAGCGGAAGGCGCGGTCGAGCCCGCAGCCCAAGCCGCGCGCACCCGCTTCCGCCGCCTGGCCACGGTCGAGTTGCCTCATGCGGTTGACCGCTACCCTACCAGCCGCTACGCACTGGTCGAACTCTTCCCCGAAACCGGCCGTCGCCACCAGTTGCGCCGCCATCTGAAGCACATCGCCCACCCGATCATCGGCGACGCCACCTACGGCAAGGGCCGCCACAACCGCCTGTTCCAGGATCTCTTCGGCAGCCACCGCCTGCTGCTGGCCTGCACCCGGCTGGCGCTGGCGCATCCGGTGACGGAGGCGCCGCTGGAGATCGTGGCATCGGTGGCGGAGGATTTTGGGAGCGTCGCTGCGGCACTTGGCTGGACCAACCAGCTCGGCGCGTAGCATGTTGGGGCGCAGGCAAACACCCTCTGCGACCCACCCTCTGCGACCCGCCCTCTGCGACCCGCCGGGGACGCGCGGGGTGTTCCTGAAGGGGCGAGGACTGTCCAAGCGAAGCGAGTTCCGCAGCCCCGGAAGGAACACCCCGTGCGCGTCCCCCGCCACGAACCTTCGATCAGAGATGGTTTGACTGCCACTCAGCATGAATCGGCACATCGCAACACTTTCAAGGCAAAATCCTCGCTTCCCGCCGCCCCGCACAGACACACCCCTGTCAGGGCCCCGTTTCCACGACACTCCAGGTAAGACGATGAACCCGCTGCTCCAGGTACGCCAGCACGGCCAGCAGATCTGGCTCGACAACCTCTCCCGCACCTTGCTCAACGACGGCCACCTCGCGCGCTTCATCGCCGATGACGGCGTGGCCGGCGTGACCACCAACCCGGCGATCTTCCACAAGGCGATCGCCGGCAAGCGCTACTACGAGGACGACCTCGCCGCCCTAAAGCAGCAGCCGCTGAACCCCGAGGCGCGCTACGAAGCGCTGGTCATCCCCGACGTGCAGCGCGCCTGCGATCTGCTCGCGCCGCTGCACCGCGACAGCGGCGGCAATGCGGGCTACGTGAGCCTCGAAGTCTCGCCCGCGCTCGCCCACGATGCCGACGGCACGGTGGCCGCCGGCCTGCGCCTGAAGGCCGCGGTCGATCGCCCCAACCTGCTGATCAAGGTGCCCGCCACCGTCGCCGGGCTCGACGCGATCGAGCGCCTGATCTGCGCCGGCGTCAGCGTGAACGTCACCCTGATGTTCTCGCTCGCGCACTGCGAGGCGGTGGCCGAAGCCTACCTGCGCGGACTGCAACGCCTGCAGGCCGCAGGCGGTGACGTGTCGACGGTGATGTCGGTCGCGAGCCTCTTCCTGTCGCGGGTGGACACCCTGGTCGACAAGCTGCTCGAGGAGCGCGGTGGCGAACTGCTCGCCCTGCGCGGCGCCACCGCGGTGGCGATGGCGAGGCTGGCCTACGAGGCCTACCAGGCGCGCTTCCACGGCGCCGGCTTCGAGGACCTGGCGGCGACGGGCGCGCGCCCGCAGTACATGCTGTGGGCGAGCACCGGCACCAAGAACCCGGCCTACAGCGACCTGCTCTATGTCGAGCCGCTGATCGGCGCCGAGACGGTGAACACGCTGCCGGACGCCACGCTCGACGCGCTGCGCGATCACGGCAGGGTCGCATCCACGCTGGAACAGGATGTGGAGCAGGCGGCGCAGCACTTCGTCGCGCTGGCCGCGGCGGGCATCGACATGGTCGCGGTGGGCGAACGCCTGCAGCAGGAAGGGCTCGCGCAGTTCGAGCAGGCCTTCGCCGGGCTGCTCGAACTCACCGCCTGAGAGGGGCGCCACCTGCAATGGCCCCCGGGCGGCGCGCAGCGCGTCGCCCGGTGCGGTCCGCTGCGCTCAGTCCGCCGCCGCGAGCAGCGCCGCGCGCGACACCCCGCGCCGCTCGCCTGCGCCGTCGAGCAATTCCTTCATGTCCAGGATCAGCACGATCTGGCCGTTGGACAGCGTCGTGACCCCCGCCACGCCCTTGGGGCGGAAGTCCTCGAGCGACTTGATCACCGCATCCTCGCGCCCGGCGAAGCTGTCGATGGCGAGGATGAAGGACCACTCCGCGGCCTGCATCAGCACGCCATATTGCGGCACACGCTCGCGCGGCCAGCCGAGCAGCGTCGACAGCGGCGCGATCGGCAGCACCTCGCCGCGCACCACCATGGTGGCCTTGCCGCCGACGTCCTGGATGCCGGCCGGATCGATCGGCAGGATCTCGCGCACCATCGACAGCGGCACCGCGAAGGGCTGCTCCCCCAGGCGCACCAGCAGCACCGGCAGGATCGCCAGCGTCAGCGGCAGGTTGATGACCAGCGTCGTACCCTTGCCGAGCTGCGAGCGGATCTCGATCGTGCCGTTGAGCTTCTGGATGTTGGTGCGGACCACGTCCATGCCGACGCCGCGCCCGGACACGTCCGACACCTTCTCCGCCATCGAGAAGCCGGGCAGGAAGATGAGGTTGTAGCTCTGGCGGTCGTCCATCGTGCTCGCCTCCTCATCGGTGATGAGGCCCTTGGCGAGTGCCTTGGCACGCAGGCGTTCGGCGTCCATGCCGCGGCCGTCGTCGGCCACCAGGATGACGATGTGGTCGCCTTCCTGGCGCGCCTCGAGGCGCACCACCGACTTCGCCGGCTTGCCCGCGGCCGTGCGGCCGGCAGCGTCCTCGATGCCATGGTCCACCGCATTGCGGATGAGGTGGATGATCGGGTCGGAGAGGTCCTCGATCATCGTCTTGTCGATCTCGGTCTCCTCGCCGACCAGTTGCAGTTCCACGTCCTTGCCCAGGCTGCGCGCCAGATCGCGAGCGATGCGCGGGTATTTCTGGAACAGGCGACCGATCGGCTGCATGCGGGTCTTCATCACCGCGTTCTGCAGGTCGGACACGAGCAGATCGAGCTGGCTCACCGCGATGTCGAGCGCGTGCAGGGTCTCGGTGTCGTTGCGCCCGCTCAGGATGTCGCTGCGCAGGGCGTTGAGCCGGTTCTTGGTGAGGCCGATCTCGCCCGACAGGTTGAGCACCTGGTCGAGACGCGCGGTATCCACGCGGATCGAGTTGTCGCGCTGGCGTTCGCTTTCGCGCCGGCCGGTGGGGCCGTTGCCACCGGGCAGGTCGGTCTCGCGGCGGCCGAACGCCGCACGCACGATCGGGTCGCTGGTGACGGGCGGCTCCGCTGCCGGCGCGGGGGCGGACTGCGCTGGCTGCGCACGCTCGGGCGCAGCGGCCACCCGCGGGGTCGCCGTCGGTGCGCTGCGCGGCGACGTGTCGCCCACGACCGTGCCGCCGGTCACCGCGGCGTAGAGGGCGTCCCAGTCGGGCTCGCCCGGGCGCGGCACGCTCACCGTGGTCGCAGCGGACGCGGGCGCGATCGCCGCAGCGATGGCCGCGGCGGGCGGCGTGCTGTTGCCGCTCACCGCCGCACGCAGGCTATCGAGCAGCGCCGCATCGGCCGCGGCGGGCTGGGTGCCGCGCTCGAGTTCGGTGAACATGTCGCGCACCGCGCCGGTGGCGGCCAGGATCACGTCCATGCGCTCGGGCGTGACCCGCAGCTCACCGTTGCGCAGCTTGTCGAACAGGCTCTCGGTCAGGTGGCACAGTGTCACCAGCTCGGTGGCGTTGAGGAAACCCGCGCCGCCCTTGATGGTGTGGAAGCCGCGAAAGATGTCGTTGAGCAGGCCGCGATCATCCGGCGAACGCTCGAGATCGACCAGCTTGTTGTCGACCCCCGACAGCAGGTCCCCCGCCTCGACGAGGAAGTCCTGCAGCAGGTCTTCCATGCCCGCAAAATCACTCATGACGCTGATTGCTCCACATTGTCCCGGGCCGCGCCCGGCGGCGACCGGTCAGAAACCGAGGCTCTCGAGCAGGTCATCGACCTGCGCCTGGTTGCTCAGCACATCGGTGCGGCCTTCGGGATTGATCACCGGCCCGTTGAGCAGGCCGGAATGGTGTTCGCTGCGCACCTGCGGCGGTGCGGCCTCGAGCAGCACCTGCAGCAGTTGGGTCTCGAGCAGGTGGGCGAGATCGACGACGCGCTTGATCACCTGTCCGGTCAGGTCCTGGAAGTCCTGCGCCATCATGATCTCGTGCAACTGCGCGTTGGTGACGCGCGAGCCGTCGGCCACCGCAGCGAGAAAGCTGCGGGTATCTGCGCTCAGCTCGCGGAAGGCATCGGGCGACAGCTTGCCCGCATAGAGATCGTCCCAGCGCGACGACAGCGCATCGGCACCGCTCGCGAGCTCGCCCTGGATCGGACGCGCCACGTCGGTGGCGTTGAGCACCCGGCTCGCGGCCTGCTCGGTGGTCTGGGCGATGTAGCCCAGGCGCTGGCGTGCGTCGGGGATGGCTTCGGCGGCCTCCTTGAGCGCCCCTTCCAGGCCCAGCTCGCGCAGGCTGTCGTGCACCTGGCGGGTGAGCTGGCCGAGGCGGTTGAACACCGC
>QXGG01011591.1_pt1 | contig 11167 bp, 17 predicted proteins | sample 1982491 | NCBI WGS metagenome assembly QXGG01 (sample SAMN09924614, study PRJNA488089) | Wastewater metagenome, whole genome shotgun sequencing project. | isolation source: South African research farm wastewater | place: South Africa: Irene, Agricultural Research Council, Animal Production... | reverse complement strand
AACCTGGTATCAAAGATTACTCTTATGGTCAAAAGCTTGCTAAAAGATAACCGCCGCCTGCCGCCTGATGCCGCCGACAAGCGGACGGCATCAGACGGCAGACGGCTTCAAGGTAGCCGCAAGCGGCTTGATTGTTTGTGCGGTGTGGGCTTAAGCCCTCCGCCTTGCGCCAAACCTGGTATCAAAGATTAGTCCGACTGGTTGCTCGTGGGGGACTCGCTCGGTCGGGAGCAACGCCGTTCGGGCTGCATAGCTACGCAGGTCGGCACTACGCTACGCTACGGAGGGTGGCTGAGCCAGACTTCGCTACGCTCAGCCTGGCTCAGCCACGCTCCTACGCTCCGCTCCGCCGCCGCCCTCCTCCGCTTATGCAGCCCTCTCTCTATTGCCCCCTCGGTCGCTCGACCAAAAAGCGGTACTAGGCACTGCTACGCAGAGCCTAGCATTATTTGTCGCCTAGCGGACGTTAACCCCCTTCAGCCCCGTAATTCGGGGCTACATTAGTCCAACTGGTTGCTCGTGGGGGACTCGCTCGGTCGGGAGCAACGCCGTTCGGGCTGCATAGCTACGCAGGTCGGCACTACGCTACGCTACGGAAGGTGGCTGAGCCAGACTTCGCTACGCTCAGCCTGGCTCAGCCACGCTCCTACGCTCCGCTCCGCCGCCGCCCTCCTCCGCTTATGCAGCCCTCTCTCTGTTGCCCCCTCGGTCGCTCGACCAAAAAGCGGTACTAGGCACTGCTACGCAGAGCCTAGCATTATTTGTCGCCTAGCGGACGTTAACCCCCTTCAGCCCCGTAATTCGGGGCTACATTAGTCCGACTGGTTGCTCGTGGGTGTTGCTCGGTCGGGGACGCTTGTCGCTCCCTGCGGTCGCTCTGCCGCTTTCCCCCTCCCTCGCTTCTCCCCCTCCCTCGCTACGCTCGGGCACCTCCCCCTCCGGGGGATTTATTTGTCCTTTTGGGGCGTGCGTGCCGTCATTTCGGCACCGCCTGCAGCGCAGCCTACATAACGGCACGCACAAAAGCGGTTAGGTCATTTCTTGTGCGGTGTCGGCTAATGCCGTCCGCCGGGCGCTCAGCGAACTTTAAATTATAAATATGGGGGTGGGGTCCCCCGCCCCTTCCCCCATATTTATAATTTAAAAACCGCTTCGCTCAGAGCCTAACGGGAGTGTAATTGCTTAATGTTTCGAGGAACATCAAATCGAAAAGACTTTCGATTTGATAACCCTCGAAATAAATGTACCGCCTCTTATGTGCAGACTGTTTCCAGGAAATTTGTATTTACGGGGTGTAATCACAGACGTCCACGCCCGAACAGTTCTGCGGTTTTTGAAGCAGTAGTTAACCGTTCAAAAAGCATTCGCCCGTCAGCCCCTGCCCCCTACGGGGGCGGTGCTTCCGGTCGGTCGCTTGAACGTGGTCATCGCGCTCCTTTATTCCGCCCACCGCCCTGCTCCGCCGCCCTACGGGCGTGCTCGCCGCTGCGGTGGGCTCCCCCCCGGGTCGGCTACGCCGCCCCGCCCCCTCAAGGGGGGCTCGCTCGTTCGGGCGTACCGCCCTCGCGGCTCGGGAGAGCGGTAGGGCTATCGCCCTGGTTATTTGTGCGGTGTCGGCGTATAACGCCGTCCGCTTTGCTTCCACCCCTGCTCAAAAGATAAAACTCTGAAACTTATAACCTTAGCTATTAGCGGTAAACCGCTAATAGCCATGCCCACCCCCCACCCCAAAGGGGTGGGAGAAAACAAGTATTTCAATTTATCATGCAGGGAACCTTGGGCTTACAGCCCAAGAACCCCTGCATGATAAATTGAAAGAAAAGATTTAGGGTGTGTCCCCCTCCCTCCTGGAGGTAACTCCCCTCCTAGTGGTGGGTATCATGAGCAGAATTATAGCGCAAAGGATGTATCTATGAAGTATATACTTTTTAACATAAGTGTTAAAGAAAAGTATATACTTTTAACTAAAAAAAACTTAGTAGTCTCGGAAAAAAGTCGTACCTTTGCAGTAGAGATAAGGGAAGAATAGTTCAACCCAACCTCTTAAAGCTATCGTTATGAATGTACAGCAGTTATTCAAATTAAGCGCTTGTTTAAGCGGTTATGGAGCAAATTTCTATCATGTAGAAGTCGAAAATGCCACTAGATTTGGTGTTGTCTTTGATGAATCAAAGACAAGAGGATTAAATGATTTGCGAATGGAAGGTTCATATATTGTTGTCCTCGCAGAAGATAAGGTAGAACAGAATTACATTATGGATTCAATTTTACATAATGTTCCAGGTATCAAGTATTCTGCACTTATGATAATGGATGAAAGCACAGGTGGAGATTTTAGAATCATTATCAATGTAGCTGAAGATGAGTAAAGGTAACGAGGGGCTAACCACCCCTCATAATAAGCCCTAGGTGCAACACGGTTAAGCGCATCTTTATGAAAAGAACATATAGTTACTACAGTAATGCACACAATGCTTTTGCTCATGTTAATGCAAAGAATAAGCAGGAAGCATTAGAGTATGCAAAGGCACATGGAGATAATATCAAGTTATCAGATATTAGTTTGCTGATGATTGATAATGTATATGTATGTAAGAATGCAGGGAAATAAGGTAACGAGGGGCTAACCACCCCTCATAAAAATGCTATCGTTATGAAAAAAGAAACCTACAACAACGAGGACAAATGGTTTTTTCATTTCCTCAACATCTTTTTTACTCATGCGTTTTATTGGGTTATTATTGCATTACTCATCAAATGGATAATGACATCATGAGTAAGATGAATCTACAATTACGCAACGCACTTAAAGCAACCCTCATGAGGGTTGCTGCGCTGCATCCAGATGGAATATTGATGTATGGTATCGACAACATCAATCAGCAAACCTTTTGCAAGTTGATAAAGGTTGAAGCAAACATCACAAAGCTACTTGCATGCACCCGAATAGATATTAGGGGCATGGGCAATAACCCCCAGATGGAGGAGAAGTTTGTGGAGTGGATAAAGGCGCACATCAAGCCGCCATCCATGGAGCCTTTTTGCAATAGCTTGCTATCGCCGCATAATTGGCTCAAATATAACATTGCCGGAGACTTGCAACTGTTACACCTGGGTGTAGCCAAGATAGATTATTATATGATCCTCAAGGATGAGCACCTAAGATTTTTTAGGGACCAAGCGTTTAATTTTAAGCCCTAGGCATCACGGATAAGCCATTTTTATGAAAATAGAACTTACAGAAAAAGAGTTTCACGCTTTAGAGATATTGTTGTTCTCATATGAGAGCAAAAGGCAGACAGTTAAGGATGAAAAAGGTAAATATGTAAAAATGGGTACCGTGTGTTTCCTTCCTGAGACTGATAGAGTGTTGAGAAGACTAAATAAGAAAATAAACGAGGACCTTTACAAGTAAATGTATAATTTTCGAGCACCGAACAAAATCGAACTCATTATATACATATTTATAATGAGTTCCTTGTTACTAATTTTTAAAATATTGAGTTTATGAAACAGGTAACACAGAAAGCAATCTCCGCAAAGATAGACGGAGATACATTTGAGTTAGCAGAATCTTATTGCAAGAGAAACAACATGAAGCGAAATCGACTCATCAATCTTGCAATCAACGAGTATGTCACGAGAAATTGGAATGTATAAGGGTGGCGGCTACCGCCGCCATCCCTCATGCCACCATCACCCCCGACCGCCACCCCTAACGGGGCGGCGATTTTTTGGTTCCTGGCACCCAAGTGGGTACCAACTGGGTGGCGGCTGCCGCCGCCACCCCTCATGCCACCATCACCCCCGACCGCCACCCCCTAACGGGGCGGCGGTTTTTTGGTTCCTGGCACCCAAGTGGGTACCAACTGGGTGGCGGCTGCCGCCGCCACCCCTTGTACCACCGCACCCCCCGACCGCCACCCCCTGACGGGGCGGCGAAAATATTTTAAATTGGTTAAGCGATATTAACATGAGTTAAACACTTTCTGTTAAAATGTAAATAATTAATAAACAATCGCCTTGAAACGGCAAGTAATTCCGAAGTAAGTCGCCTTTACCTCCGATTCAAAACGTTTTTGTACCTTTGCCGACGTTGAAAAGCGCCCCTGCAGGGATGGTGCCCCCTGCCCCCAGGCGCATGCATAGGCACCCCTTACATATATCACTATGGCTAAATCTAAAGGCTTCTTTGGCATCCGTACTGGTAGCACCAAGAACTTTACGTTCTCCGAGCTCAACGGCAACCAAATCACGAAAGAACGTGTGTACAGAGTTAAAAACCCACGCACACTTGCTCAGATGCGCCAGCGCATGGTTATGACAACTATCGGCGCAGCATACAGTTATCTTAAGGTAATCGCCGACCACTCGTTTGAGGGAAAGACAGTGGGTCAGCAAAGCATGGCAGAGTTTATGCGTTTGAACCTTAACAAGTTCCGCGACCCATCTAAAAACGGCAGCGCAAGCTATGCGTTTAATGGCTATAAGGACAAATTGATTAACCCTATGCGTTATATCTTGTCCCGTGGTAGCCTTCCAGAAATGCCTTTCGTGGTCAACACTCAGAATCAAATCGAGCTGCAGTATAATGTTACAACTTTGGCTACTGCTCAGGACGTGTACAACGCTATGGGCATCCAGGCAGGCGACCTCGTTACTTTTGTTTGGATGGTTGGCCAGGCATCACTCACTAGAAATGTCTTCAGCTATACCCCTACTCGTTTGAATATTGTCCGCTTGTATGCTGATAAGACTGGTTCGGTGGCTAATCCTCATGATGCGTTTACATTTGACGCAAACCACTCAGACCTTGACATCAGCGTTACTTTCAGTGGTGGCATCCTCAAACTTGCTACTACAGAAGCCAACTTGGGTGCGGTTATCCTCAGTCGCCAGGTCGGCGGTACTTGGTTACGCTCTAATTCGACGATGGCGGGCAACAAGTCAATTATCGCTGGTGTTTCTGTAGAGTCGCAGCTCAACACATACCCTATCGAGAGTGAATTGATCCTCAACGGTGGTGAGATGTCCCACCAGGCAACAGTAACAACTTTGCCTACTCCAGAGTTGAGTTTGTCAGCTTCTTCTGTTGCAATCTCTACAAAGGGCGGCACGGCCAACGCACCTTCACTCAATGGTAATACTGCAGGTGGTGCAATCAGATATAGCATCAGCAATTCTAACGTTGCTACTATCGACGCTAGTACAGGTACAATTACTGCAGTAGCTAACGGTACCGCAGTTGTCACTGTTTCTGTAGCTGCAACAGAAACTACTGCAGCTAGCCAAATTACATTTAATGTCGTTGTTTCGGGCCAGGATGCAGACGCTTCTACTGGTAGCGGCGGCTCCGGTAATCTCCCTGGCGGCGGTGGCTCTATTACTATTTAGTAAATACAAATTTGGGGGGTTTAAAAAAACTCCCCATTTTTTTTATAGCTTATGGAAAGAGACACAAAAGACATAGTAGAATATAGTTCAGGAGTTTGCTGCATTATGGCTGCGATATCCATAGGTATCTCATCTATTGTCGTATCAGAACATCATGATATAGCTGCAGGTGTTTTGATTTTCGTAGCACAATTATTAATCTTTGCAGCTAGCGTTTTTCACCTTAATTACAAACTTGGCAGTTATGGACAAACATCAAGGCACAACAACAAAGACAATCAAGAGTGAATTTTTCACACTTGCCGAGTTGATTAAATCATCAACCGCAACAAAGCATCATATAGACAACACTCCACCTGCAGAAGTTATAAGGAATCTGCAGTACGGCGTGGACATGGTACTAGACCCATTGCGCCGCATCTATGGTAAACCTATCATCATCACTTCTGGCTACAGATGCCAAAAATTAAATACGTTGGTGGGTGGTGTTTCCAACTCCTGGCACACGCAAGGCAATGCAGCAGACATACATGTTTCTTCGTTAACAGAAGCTACTAAACTGTTCAGCAACCTACAGAAAATTCCATCAGTTGACACAGTTTTGTTTGAGCACTCGGGGACCGGACAATGGCTTCACGTGCAATGGAACATGGCCCAAACACCCCGTCATCATTATAATTTCAACTACAAAGCATGAAAAAGAGTATATATATAATAATGTTGCTGATGATGATAGTTATCAGCTCATGTTCTTCACAGAAGCAAATGACATCAGCCAACACAAAGACAAAAACATCAACAATCACTAGCTTAGACTCGCTGCTGCAACGAGCATCCATTGCAGAAGATGTTGAAATCTCATGGAACTTCGATGAGGATACAGGCACAAATGGAGAACCAAACAAAGGATCAGAACAAAAACCCCTCATACCATCATCCAAGAAACCACCTAAAAAAGGTACGGTTCGTATGAGAATAACAAAGCGAGCTGAAGTAGTCAACGTTCAAACAAAAGTTGAGAAAAAGGAGCAACAAACACAGACACAAAAAGCTAAAAAGAAACAGAATAACAATTTAAAAGTTAAAAAGCAAGAAAATAACATTTTTATTAATGCTTTATTTATAATTATATTCTTCTTAATAGTTAAATATGTGTTTGCCCACAAAAATAATCTCAAAAAAGTTTGGAACTTATTAAAGAAAAAGATAACTTTGCACCATCCGCAAGAGCATAGAAGCAACGCTGAGGAGCGACTTTGAACGGCTTGCGGCTAACGATAGCATGAAGCCTCGTGGACGATTAAACCTCTCCACGGGGCTTTTCTTTTTAAGGCTCGTTATTATTTACTATAATACGCCTTACCTATCGCTAGATACGCAGATTTTCCTCATTATGCAAAATTAAAGCTATCGGCAATATGAGCAAGAAATTTATTAGAGTAACAATCGAGCGTCCCGACGTGACAGAAGATTACGATGAAAATTACTTCGATGAATATTATATTCAGGAAGATGAATTTACGAAATGGGCAACACAACAGATGAATCTTGGTTGGCTTGTCAAATGTGAACATACAATTATCTTCAGCACTCCGGAAGATGTAGAGCTTCCAAAAGTCATACTTATCACAGAAGTTGAAGACAAATAAAAAAGAATACCTATGAATAGAATAACAACAACTAACATTAGAAAAGTGATAGCTAAAGGTGAAGCCGTCAGAATCGCTGATGTGGCATCCAGACTCTACACGACAAACAAACAAGCAGTCCGCAGGCTGATGAATAAAATGGTATGTAGAGGACAACTATCATGTGAGAAATTCAAATATATCGGTAATGCTGATATATGTGTTTATCGCAAAATATAATCTGATACGGTACATGCTTCGTTACTCATCGAAGTAAACCTAAGTCAGAGATTAAGAACATTAAAATTAAACCATCATGGAGCTAAAGATAATAGAAGTTGGAAAGATTATCAAGTTCAACGGCATACGATTGCAAATCGTAGAAGCAGTTGACAAGTGCAGGGGGTGTTACTTCAAACGCTTAGCGTCATGCCATCCCGAAGAGGTTGGTGTATGCTTCCCTCCTTGGCGTCCAGAAGCTATTATCTTTAGAAAATACGACAAAAATAGAAAGGAAAATCTACATGGAAGAAATAATAAAAGTAAGCATATTCATAACTGATGAAGGTATAATATGCATCAATGGCATAACTGCCGATTATGAAGCAGTAGATGATATGATTGAGAATTACTCTGTAGAAATGTCTTTTGCATCTAAAAATGCTTATGATAGCTTCTATGAAGGATATAAAGAATATCTGCAAAAAAATACTACTGTTGCTGATATTCATAAGAAACTTAATTTCGTCAAGTACATCTATGATTATCAGCAAGAGTTAGCAAAGCAGGCTATCGGTAATTGTTTGAAAGTCATTGAATCAGCTAGCAAAATATTAAATATCTCAATGCAAGATACATATAATATAATTGTTGAACGATTAAAAATATTGAATCATGATTAAAATGGAAATTATTGGCAACTTAGGCGCAGATGCCGAAGTGAAGGTTTATAACGGAAGCAAATTTGTTTCTTTCCGTGTTGCTCATACTGATAAATGGATTGACCAGCAGACCGGAGTAATCAGCACCCAAACAACCTGGGTAAGTTGCTCTCTCAATGGTGATGGCGGCGGCTTGACTCCGTACCTAAAAAAAGGTACGAAAGTGTTTGTCAGAGGTACACCAAACTTTGTTGTTTACTCATCCCCTAAGACTCGCAAAATGGAAACTGGAGTAAATTTATTTGTTCGAGAGGTTGAGTTGTGTGGTGGGCATCAAGAGCAAGAGCAGAACAATGCAAACACCACGCAAGCTCCTGCCGGCACTGCTACCAACCCTGCAGGTAAAAAGGATAATTTGCCATTTTAAAATATAATGGAAAATAAAATTGAGCGCATAACAAAAGCAACAGCTAAAAGTTATATTCACGATGGATATAAATTGCTAGATTACGAGTTTAATGAAATTTCTCAACTTGCTATATATTACATCAAACATAGCAATGGTAACAAAATTAAAATTGTTGGAGATACGATAGACCAAAAAATAAATATCTATCTCAACGATAAACTAAACAAGACGATAAGTCTTTAATATAAAAAGAACAACTTATGCAGCAACTCATAACAACCCCAAACAAGGTTAAGTGCATTAACCTGGATTGGCTCTCGGTCTATTGCCTGGAACCAAAAGGGGTTGCTATGAATGCTGATTATTTCAAGAGATTAGGATGGAGTGTTGTAGAACGAGAATACGGAACTCCACAATACAGAGAAAAATTCACCCTCATGAATGGACGCAACCCCTTTCTGGAGATAGAACGAAACCCCTACTCCCTTAAACAGAATGGCGGAATCTTCGAGCCTGAATCATGCCACATCAGGTTGGCCAACCGAACCCTTTATCAGCCCAAACCAGTGCAACAGTTGACTAGCTTCATTATCAAATATGGTTATGAATATAGAGGTATATCCCGAGTTGACGTTTGCTGCGACCTTACCATCTTCGATAATGGAATGATGCCGCAGGACTTGGCCAACAAGTATATGATAGATAAAATTTGGAAAGTACATCAATCTAAGATTGATGCCCACTCTTGCGATGGTGATGATACTTGGCGCATCCCCATCCAACTAGGCGCCCATGGCAAAGAAACCAAGACCGGGCGTACCTGGAACTCCCTTAAATGGGGTAGCCCGAAATCAGCCCTCAGCACCAAACTCTATAATAAGACGCTCGAGCTTGAATCCAACACCGGAAAATTCTATATACAAGATACCTGGGTGAAGGCAGGTTTGTGCGACCTCCAAAAAGTTACTTACGAATACAGAAACCCTAAAACAAAAGAGACAGAAATCCGCTCAAAGCGAGTTCCAGTTGTTCCTGGTTCCGCCGTTGATCAGGAGATACCAATCGAGGAAGCAAAGAAAATCGATGTGTGGAGAGTGGAATTTTCAATGAACTCAGAGGGGCGCAAATGGATAGACATAGGAGACAATCATGTAGTAGATTTATCGCTCAATGCCTTCGATAACTTAGATAGTCTTGCGGCCACCTTCTTCACCTGCTCAGAGTGGCTTTTCTGCTTCATCTATGCAAAATGGATAACCAAGGGAACAACAAGAATCAAAGAGAGGACGAACAGATGTAAAAAACTGCAACTCTTTAACACCAAGTTCCTGCACAACCACTACAAGCCGCAGAGACAGACAGAGACAGAAGACCCAAGCAGAACCGAGAAGATAATGATGAACCGACTCATAGCTAAGAGCAAGGACGAGAGCTTGTCTGAAGAATATCGAGAAGCTTGCCACCAGGTTGCAAGAGAGCTATCAAAAGAGCATGGCGAATGGTGGCTCCCAGATGCAGAAAATTATGATAAGTTGACCTGCAGAAATAATGAAAGAGAGAGAAAAGCAGACTTAGAAGCTGCTCGTCCTCGTTCCATCGAGCAATTCAGACAATGGGCAGAAAGGCAATCGGAAATCACTGCTGAAATGTCAAAAGCTAAGATAGACAGATACCTTGCTATTAGAGCTAAAGTCAATGAGGAAATAAAAAAACAGATAGATATCTACAAAAAAGAGATAGATAACTTGAATAGTAGAATCAGAAGAAATCAGATTCAAACCGACAAAGATGTGAACGAGCTTCACAACATTTTCGGAGACCCATTTTAAAGATATTAGTGTAAAAAAGTGATAAATATATGAGATAAGTCATAAAAGTTAGTTCTTAGAAAGACAAATTGCGAAAACTATTACAAATAGGCTGGCACGTGATGTGTCAGCCTTTTTGGGTTGGCGATATGTGATATGGTCCATGCTTCGTTACTCATCGAGGATAAACCTAAGTCAGATTTTACAGAGATAGCTAGATGACAGACGTGGGGAGGTGTAATCAGAATGCGCCTTCGGCGGTGCAGTAGCACCGCCGTTAGAGTGCCATGAGAAATTTCTGTAATCATGTGATATTCAGCATATAACACCCGATTTTAGGGTATACGCAAAACTGATACCCCAAAAGTAAGGACTTTGGACAAAATAAAGTGTAATAAAAATGTCCTAAAAGATGTCGAACAACACAAAATATGTAAGATATATCGAAAAATAAAGATAGATGTGGCTGATGGTTCCTGCTACTGCAGTAGATGATAAGAAGATAGAGAAGAACAATGAGCCAACAGACGACAGAATAGCAGACAGATAGATAATTCGCAGACAATATTCCACCGCTCCCGGCGCAGGGATGGGTCCGTGGCTTCACGGGACGAGCCCGGAAGCCACGACCCCACCCCTGCGCCTACCCCGACCGCCACCCCAACACCGCCGCAAAATGCGGCTTCAAGGTAGGGCGGTAAACCGCCCTGGTTGTTTGTGCGGTGTGGGCTAAAGCCCTCCGCCTTGCGTCCATCCTTGCCAAATGATAACCGCCGCCATAGAGCCAGGGCAAGGGTGGGTCCCCGGCAAAGCCGCCCACCCTGCCAGGCACTATGGCGGCTTTAAGGTAGGGCGGACGACCGCCCTGATTGTCTGTGCGGTGTGGGCTAAAGCCCTCCGCCTTGCGCCTAACCTGGTATCAAAGATTACTCTTATGGTCAAAAGCTTGCTAAAAGATAACCGCCGCCTGCCGCCTGATGCCGCCGACAAGCGGACGGCATCAGACGGCAGACGGCTTCAAGGTAGCCGCAAGCGGCTTGATTGTTT
>QXGG01164785.1_pt1 | contig 11171 bp, 10 predicted proteins | sample 1982491 | NCBI WGS metagenome assembly QXGG01 (sample SAMN09924614, study PRJNA488089) | Wastewater metagenome, whole genome shotgun sequencing project. | isolation source: South African research farm wastewater | place: South Africa: Irene, Agricultural Research Council, Animal Production... | reverse complement strand
GTTCTCGACCTGCGCGATCAAGGCGCCGTCAACACGTGGTTCGAAGCGAATCGACCCGAGTACGTTTTCCTCGTCGCAGGAACCGTGGGCGGTATTCTTGCGAACAGCACCAGGCCAGCCGAGTTCATCTACGACAACCTGATGATCCACGGCACTGTCGTGCATGCGAGCCACCTCACTGGTGTGACGAAACTGCTCTATCTCGGTAGTTCGTGCATCTATCCGCGTCACGCCACACAGCCGATCACCGAAGAGCAGCTCCTCACCGGTCCTCTCGAGCCGACCAACGAGTGGTACGCGCTTGCGAAGATCGCCGGCATCAAACTGTGCCAGGCCTACCGTCGGCAGTACGGCAGCGATTTCATTTCGGCCATGCCGACCAACCTCTATGGGCCTCATGACAACTTCGACCTGACATCGAGCCATGTTCTGCCGGCTCTGATGCGCAAGTTCCACGATGCCAAGTTGTCCGGAGGCTCGACTGTCGAAGTGTGGGGAACGGGCAGTCCGATGCGCGAATTCCTCCATGTCGACGATCTCGCCGATGCCTGTGTGTTCCTGATCGAGAACTACAGCGACGACCTGCACATCAACGTCGGCACCGGAGTCGATCTCAGCATTCGCGAACTGGCACAGAAGGTGCGCGACGTCGTCTATCCGCAGGCCGATCTGCACTTCGACACGTCGAAGCCCGACGGCACGCCGCGCAAAGTGCTCGACGTGACCCGTTTGCGCAATCTTGGCTGGTCCCCGTCCTACGACCTCGACCGGGGTATTCGTGAGACGTACGAGTGGTTCCTCAGTTCACCTGACGCTCGTGGCCGATCCAGTACGGCTCGCGCAATTTGAACTTCTGCAATTTGCCTGTTGCGGTTCGAGCAAGCTCTTCGCGAAATTCGACCTTCTTCGGACACTTGTAGCCGGCCAACTTCGTCTTCACGTAGGCGATCAAGTCGTCTTCGGTCAGATGTGATTCGGGAGCCTTGACGACGAGCGCCGTCACGAGTTCGCCCCACTTGTCATCGGGGATGCCGATCACGGCGACTTCGGAAACATCGGGATGGCTGAACACGGCATCTTCGACTTCGATCGACGACACGTTCTCACCGCCCGAGATGATCACGTCTTTCTTGCGGTCGCTGATCGTCAAATGGGCTTCCTCGTCGACGAAGCCGCCGTCACCGGTGTGGAACCACGTGACTCGTGTCGGATCGTCATCGGCATCGTCGCTCGTCGTGCGGATCGCATCGGCCGTGGCATCGGGCTGCTCCCAATAGCCCTCCATCACGACATTGCCGCGAGCGAGAACCTCACCCTGAGACGACACGCGGATCTCGACGCCGAGAGCTGGTGCTCCCGCTCGGGACAGCTTGGCTGCACGTTCAGCAGGAGAGAGGTCGTCGTACTCCGCTCGTGTGCGGTTCATCGTGAGAAATGGTGACGTCTCCGTGAGTCCGTACAGCTGCACGAACTCCCAGCCGAGTTCGGTTTCCATCCTTTCGATCGTGCGCGTCGGCGGCGGCGCTCCGGCTACGACCATGCGCACTCGATCGCGACCGGGGATCGGTCCGCCACACGTGGACGCTGCGTCGAGAACGGCGTTGACGACTGCGGGCGCCCCGCACATGAGAGTCACACCGTGCTCGTCGATGCGGCGCAGAATCTCTGCACCGTCGACCTTGCGCAAGATGATGTGGCGACCGCCCATGCCGGTCACGCCATACACCATGCCCCAGCCGTTGCAGTGGAACTGAGGCAAGGTGTGTAGGTACACATCCCGGTCGCTCACACCCATCTGCCAGCCGAACGTGGCTGCATTGAGCCAGAGATTGCGATGTGTGAGCTGCACGCCCTTGGGGCGGGCGGTGGTTCCGCTCGTGTAGTTGATCGTCGCTGTCGCCGTCTCGTCGGGGTTCCAATGGCGCGGCTCTGCTCCGAATCGCATGAGCGCCGAATCGGCTTCACTGCCGATCACGTATTTGTGCTCGCAATGAACCGACGCCATGGCATCTTCGAGTTCGGGATCGACGAGCAACACGCGCGCTCCGCTGTGTTCGATGATGTACTTCACCTCGTCTGCGACAAGGCGAAAGTTGATCGGCACGAGGATGCGACCCGATCCCGACACGCCGAAGAAATGCGTGAGGAGCCGGGCCGAATTGTGCGAGACCATTGCCACTCGCTCGCCGACGCCGATCCCGAGAGCATCGAGTCCCGCGGCGATCGCCCGGGACCTCTCACCCATCTCTCGGTAGGTGAAGCTGCCCCACGATGCGGCGGGCTGATCCGGTTCATCGACCACGGCGACTCGATCCGGATAGAGCAGTTCGGCGCGGCGAAGGTGATCGTTGATCGTCAATGGGACGTGCATGCGCCAAGGGTAGGCAATGCCTCCGGAGCGCCCGTGCTCGGAGCGGGCGCAGTCGATCATCGTGTGCGCCCGGACCGTGGATCCGGGACGGCCTCGGGGATAGGCCACACGGGCTCGAAATATGACCAACTGAGTAGGAATTAGGAAACCCGACTGCTATGGTCAGGATTTCCGTCGTCCCAGATCAGGAGATCCACCATGCCTCTCATCCTCATCGAACTCGTTCCTGCATCGAACCAGGTCCCTGGCGGGATCAGCGAGATCCTTCGAATCGCAGAGGGAGCCGCTGGAGTCGGCGGGGGCGAGTTCATCGAAGCTCAGGTCACCGGTTCGAAAGACCGGGTCTTTGCAATCATCGAGGGACCTTCCCTCGATGCAGTCCGCTCTGCTCTCGAGGGGGCTGGGCTCGTCATCGACGACGCCGCGTCGGTTCGTCTCGTGGGTGCTGAACTCGAGCAGATCAAAGCGGCTCGACCGTCATCGGGCTATCTCGTCGAGTGGGATCTGCCGAATGGGCTGACCATGGATGACTATCTCGCCCGCAAGAAGGCAAAGTCACCGCTCTACGCACAGGTGCCGGAAACGACGTTTCAGCGAACCTATGTCCGCGAGGACATGGTGAAGTGCCTGTGCTTCTACGACGCACCTGACGAAGACGCAGTTCGACGCGCGCGTGATGTCGTGAGTGCCCCGATCGATCGGCTCCACCAGCTCGCCGATGTTCGGTCCGATGTCTGATACCACATTCATCGTCGACGCGGCTCGCGTGATTGGGGAGGTGTCGTCGTTCGCGTCGGACGTGGACTGCAACGCGGATCATGATGCCCGCGTCATGATCAAGAAGCTTGCAGCCGCAGGTCTTCTCGATCTCGGACTTCCGGGCAGTGCCGGCGCGTACAGCGATCAGATCCGAGTGCTCGGAGACCTTGCTTCGGTTTGCATGACGACAGCATTCACTGCATGGTCGCACCGGATGACCACCGAATATCTCGTCATCCATGGAGGGAACACTTCGAGGGCGGATTCCGTTCGACGAGCGGATCGGGCCGGGTCCACTGCCTTGGCCGGAACATTTCGCGCAGCTGCCGGAGTCTCGGAGATTCCGGTGACACTCGAGCGAGAAGGCTCGCGAACCGGTGCACACGGATTCCTGTCGTGGGCATCGAATCTTCACAGCAATGCAGTCGTTGTCACCGGGGTGCAGGACGCTGCAACCGGACAACGTCGGTTGATCTCGTTCGATGTCGAAGCACACGGTGTCGAGGTGATTCCCGTGACCGGTCTGCTCGCGCTGGACGGGACCAAATCCGGTGCATTGCGCCTGACGGACGTCGAAGTGCGCGATGAGCAGTACTTGCAGACGCCCTTCGCCGACTTCATCGCAGATGTTCGCCCGAAATTCCTTCTGTTCCAGACTGCCTTCGTCCTGGGTCTCGTGTCGGGGTCGTTGTCAGCGATCCAGGAATTGCGAGGTCCTGCTCAGTCGCTGTCGGGATCCGTCGACGAAGCACGCCGCAGGTTGGTCGAACTCCGCTCGAAAATGGAGTCGGGCGGCCGGGAGCTCGACCAGGGTCGTCGACCGGATCTGCGGTCGTGCCTTGAACTTCGACTCGATGCATCGCACCTTGCCACTGCCAGCACCCAGCTGGAACTGGCGACGCGAGGAGGAAGCGGATATCTCCATCAGAGTGCGACGGCTCGACGGGTCAGGGAGGCTTTGTTTCTGCCGGTTCAGTCGCCGACCGAAGCGCAATTGCGCTGGGAGCTGGAGGCGGCGCAATGAGTCACACTGCAATCTCTCTGCGCGACGTGTCCGTCGAACTCGGGGTCGACGCCGAGCGTGTCCTCGAAGGAGTGACTCTCGACATCCACGATGGAGAGGTCCTCGCTGTCGTCGGACGTAGTGGAGTCGGCAAGAGCACCCTTCTGAGAGTCATCGCTGGTCTCGTCCATCCGTCCTCCGGATCGGTCGACATCACCGACTCGGTGGGTCCTTTGCGGACGGCTCTGGTGTTCCAGGACCACCGGCTGATGCCGTGGCTGAACGCGATCGACAACGTGTCTTTTCCGCTCCGATTGAGGAGTCATCCGGAGCGGACGACGTCGAAACGTGAACGCCGAGCGAAGTCGATGGAGATTCTCGAGCGACTCGACATCGCAGACCTGGCCGATCGCTACCCATCGGAGCTGTCCGGCGGGCAGAGACAGAGAGTCTCGATCGCACGAGCAGTTGCGGCACGCCCGAAGGTACTGCTACTCGACGAGCCCTTTTCGGCTCTCGACGTGTTCACTCGGGCCTCGCTCCAGGACTGGATCGTGTCGCATCGAGAATCTCTGGCTCCGACGATCATCCTCGTGACGCATGACCTCGGTGAAGCGTCCTACGTCGCCGATCGGATCGCGCTCATGGTTCGCCCATCGAAGGAAGCGCCGATGGAAGTGTCCATCTGGACGTCCGATGTCGAAGACAGAACGGGAATCTCCGAGAGCACGGTCCTCTCGAAGATCGAAGCCCACATGATGACCGAACTCGAAGGAGCACTGTGATGAACGGACGTTCGACTGATCGCCGTCAATTTCTGAGGTATGTGGCAGGTACCGGTCTTGTGGCAGCAACTGCGCCGAGTCTCCTTGCGGCATGTGGCGGGTCGTCTCCCGCTGGAACCACATCGACACTGGTGTCGGGCTCGACGGCAGCGGTCGACCGGGGGCGCATTCGCATCGGCTACCTGCCGATCACCGATGCCTCACCTTTGCTCGTTGCACACGCAAGCGGCGCGCTCACGAAGGAGGGCTTCGCCGCGGACACGCCGGCTCTGTTCAGGTCGTGGGCCGATCTGGTGGAAGCCTTTCAGGCAGAGCAGGTCGACGTCGTCCACCTGCTCATGCCGCTCGCCGTCCAACTTCGATTCGGTGCACAGCTTCCTGTGAAGGTCGTCGCCTGGAATCACACGAACGGATCAGCGCTCACAGCGGCAGAGAGAATCAACGCCGTCACTGATCTTGCGGGCGAGACGGTCGCCATTCCCTTCTGGTGGAGCATCCACAATGTCGTCCTCCAGAAGCTCCTGAAAGCGAATGGTCTCACCCCGATCATCTCCAGTGAGGCTTCCCGCTCGGATGGGACAGTCAAGCTCGTCGTCGTCCCGCCAGCAGACATGGTGCCCGCGCTGGCTTCGGGCTCGATCGCTGCCTTCATCGTGGCCGATCCCTTCAATGCCCTGGCCGAGGTCAAGGAAGCCGGCAAGATTCTGCGTTTCACGGGAGATGTGTGGCGTGATCATGCCTGCTGCGTGACCGTCGTGTCCGAGAATTTCCTTGCCTCGGGCGGCGACAAGGGGCTGGGTCTGGTGAACGCCCTTGCGGCGTCCCAGCTCGCGATCGCCGACGATCGTGCAGCGGCTGCGGCGACACTGTCCGATGGGGGCTATCTCCCTCAGCCGGTCGCCGCCATCGAGCGAGCACTCACCCACTATGCAACCGAGGAGTACTTCGAATCGGGAGCGATCGTGAACCGCGAGTGGTCATCGGAGCGAATCGGCTTCCAGCCGTATGCGTTCCCCTCGTACACGGAGAAGCTGGTGAGCTCGCTGAAAGAGACGCTGATCGACGGGGATACGTCGTTCCTGTCGTCTCTCGAACCGACGAGCGTTCATGCTGATCTGATCGTGGACGGTCTGGCTCGAAACGCGATCGAGTCCAACGGTGGGCTGTCGCGATTCCGACTTGCGTCATTCGAGCGAATCGAAACGATCGCACCGTGAGAAGTCGAATCGAGCAGCGCATCGTTCACTCGGCGCGCCGTTGGGTTCTTCGCGTCGCGGTGATCGCAGCCGCGGTCGGTTCCTGGTGGTCTCTCTCGGCGCTGTTCTTCTCCTCCAATCCAGTGATATCGAGAATCGGCCCCGACGATTCGATTCCTGCATTGATCGATGGAATTCGACAGGGTGAGCTGATCGGCGACCTCATGGCGAGTCTCAGCCGGCTGGTCGTCGGCTTGTCGATCGCGGCTGTGGTCGGCATTCCCATCGGGATTGCAATCGGGTCCAGTCGAACATTGGAGGAAGCATCCGCCCCGGTCATCAACTTCTTGAGGATGATTTCGCCATTGGCTTGGGCACCGATCGTGGTGGTGGCATTCGGCATCGGCAGCGCACCGGTCCTGTTCCTGATCGCGGTCACAGCCGTTTGGCCCCTCGTTCTCGGGACGGCAGCAGGTGTGCGAGCGGTGTCTCCGGCACTCGTCGAATTGGCCGAGTCCCTTGGTGCCAGTCGACCTGAACGTCTGCGGTTCGTGACATCGCCGGTGGTCAAAGCCAATGTATTGACAGCGATGCGTCTCGCTCTGGGTGTCGCATGGATCGTGCTTGTCCCGGCCGAGATGCTCGGCGTCGACTCGGGTCTCGGCTATGCCGTCTTGAACGCCCGCGATCAGTTGGATTACTCCGCGCTGGGTGGCGCCGTTCTGATGATCGGCACGACCGGATTCGTCATCGATGCGATCTTCCGACGAATCTTCCGTGTCGATTCGCGCACCGCGTTCTGATCACTGGAGGCTCTCTCCGAGGGGTCGGCAAGGTACCCTGACACTCGACATGAATGAACCATCGCCCCGCCAAGGGGCCCCCCGCCGGCGTCGACCGCGTGGGAATCAACCCCCGCAGCGCAACGAACACATCGGCTCCTCGCAGCCGTTGACGAGCACGAATGCTCTTCCCCCTGTGGAAGCACCGACCGGATTCGCTCGACTCGGAGTTCCTGCTGAAATCGACGAAGGTCTCGCCGCTGCCGGATTTGCGAACCCGTTCGCGATTCAGATCGAGGCCATTCCGGTCGCTCTGTCCGGTCGTGACGTGTGCGGGCGTGCTCGCACGGGATCGGGTAAGACACTCGCATTCGGGGTGCCGATGCTGTCGCGGTTGTCGCCCAAGGCCGAACCGATGAAACCCCTCGGTCTGGTGCTCGTGCCGACACGTGAACTCGCAGTGCAGGTGGCCGAGGTGCTCGAGCCGGTCGCCCGGCATTCGGGCCGCCGGGTGCTCGCCGTCTACGGGGGAGCGAGCCGCCATCATCAGGTGGAAGTGCTGGCCAAAGGAATCGAGATCGTGGTGGCGACGCCGCTGCGTCTCATCGACTTGCTGAAGTCGAACGAGATCGATTTGTCCTCGGTCGAAGTGGTCGTGCTCGACGAAGCCGACCGCATGGCTGATGACGGTTTCACCCCTCAAGTCGAGTGGGTGTTGCGCCGGTGCACGGGACGCAACCAGACGATGCTGTTCAGCGCAACGCTCGATGGAGATGTTGCACATCTGATTCGACAGTTCATGACCGATCCGGTCGAAGTTGCGATCGATGCCGCAACCGACACCGTGGGCACCATGCATCACTTGTGGCTCGCAGTGCATCACATGGACAAGGACAAAGTCGTTGCAGCGATCGCTCGCGGCGCCGGCAAGACTGTCGTGTTCTGCCAGACGAAGCGGGTGTGCGATCGCGTCACGGACAATCTCGTTGCTCTCGGAGTCGATGCAGATGCGATCCACGGTGACATGGCTCAGCCAGCACGCGAAAAAGCTTTGCGTCGATTCTCTGAAGGAACGCTCGGCGTCCTCGTGGCCACCGATGTTGCTGCGCGCGGGATCGACATCGACGACATCGCAGTCGTCATCCATTACGAGCCCGCCAAGGACAACAAGGACTACTTGCACCGCTCCGGTCGCACGGCGCGAGCCGGGCGAGACGGCTGGGCAGTCACTTTGGCCGAGTACAACCAGCACACTCAGGTGACGATTCTCCAGCGCACCATGCGCATGCCGATCACGCCGGCGATCGAGGTGTTCAGCAACAATCCGAAGTTGTCGAATCTCGCCGAATTCCTGGACGACTGACCGAACGGATCCCGATGGGATCGATTCGTCGACAGCGGATCAGCGGGTGGCGGCGAGCCACGACGGACGCTTCGACTCGAATGTCGAAATCTCGTCTGCGTGGGTCATGGTGATGCCGATGTCATCGAGTCCGTTGAGGAATCGATGCTGGTTCTGGGGTTCCATCGGAAAGGTTGCTGTCAGGCCGATGCTCGGCATTTCGACTGTCAGTCTCTCCATGTCGATCACGATCTCGGACTGAGGGTTCGCCTCGATCTCTGCCCAGACTTTTTCGACGTCAGCCAGGGGCAGCACGACCGGTACAAGACCGTTCTTGGTGCAGTTGTTGCGGAAGATGTCGCTGAAGCTCGGCGCGATCACGGCATCGAAGCCGTATTGCTGAATCGCCCACACAGCGTGTTCACGGCTGGATCCGACTCCGAACGACGGACCGGCGACGAGGATAGTCGCTTGTGCATAGCGTTCGTCGTTGAGGACGAAGGAGCGGTCGTCGCGCCACGTCGAGAACAGGCCTGCTTCGAATCCTGTGCGCTCGACGCGCTTCAGCCAGTCCGCGGGGATGATCTGGTCGGTGTCGACATCGGATCGACGCAGGGGAATTCCTCGTCCGTTGAGTACTCGCACACTCTTCATGTCGTGATCTTTCGTGTTTCGTGGATTGGGGGTCGGGATGTGTCGGTGTCAGGACAGATCGGCGGGAGTCGTGAACGTTCCTGCGATGGCTGTAGCCGCAGCCACGCCGGGCGACACGAGATGTGTGCGACCGCCGCGACCTTGGCGTCCTTCGAAGTTGCGGTTGCTCGTACTTGCAGCGCGCTCACCTGGAGTCAACTTGTCCGGGTTCATCGCAAGGCACATCGAGCAGCCGGGCTCGCGCCAGTCGGCTCCAGCTGCGATGAAGATCTTGTCGAGACCTTCGTCTTCGGCCTGCTTCTTGACTGCGTGGCTTCCGGGAACCACCATCACGCGGGGCACGGTGACCGTGCGGCCTTTCATCACAGCGGCGGCCGAACGAAGATCCTCGATGCGCGAGTTGGTGCACGAACCGATGAACACGGTGTCGACCTTGACATCGCGCAGACGCGTACCGGGTTCGAGGCCCATGTACTCGAGAGCGCGTGCAACGGTTTCCCGGGTGGTCGGGTCGTCGAAGTCGTCAGGTGACGGCACGGGTTGATCGATACCTGCGACCTGGCCCGGGTTCGTTCCCCACGTCACGTGCGGCACGAGCGTGCTCGCATCGATGCGAACTTCCTTGTCGAAGACAGCGCCGTCATCTGTGCGCAGCGACTTCCAATAGGCGACGGCCTCGTCCCAAGCCGATCCCTTCGGAGCGTGCTGTTTGTTGCGCAGGTATTCGAATGTCACGTCATCGGGAGCGATCAACCCGGCTTTCGCACCAGCTTCGATCGACATGTTGCACACGGTCATGCGGCCTTCCATCGACAGCGCACGGATCGCCGAACCGCGGTATTCGATGACGTGGCCGATGCCGCCGCCCGTGCCGATACGGCCGATGATGGCCAGGATGATGTCCTTTGCCGTCACACCGTCAGGCAGAACCCCGTCGACCTCGACGCTCATCCACTTCGGTCGGCTCTGAGGAAGAGTCTGAGTTGCGAGCACGTGCTCGACTTCGCTCGTACCGATACCGAAAGCGAGTGCGCCGAACGCCCCGTGGGTCGCCGTGTGGCTGTCACCGCACACGATCGTCATACCGGGAAGGGTGCGTCCCTGTTCGGGGCCGATGACGTGCACGATTCCCTGGCGGGCATCCCCCATCGAGAACAGTTCGACGCCGAACTCTTTTGCGTTGTCGCGCATCACTTCGACCTGTCGAGCAGAGATCGGATCCGCGATGGGCAGATGGATGTCGGCCGTTGGCACATTGTGGTCTTCGGTTGCAACGGTGAGATCGGGTCGACGCACCTTGCGTCCACTCAAACGCAGACCTTCGAAGGCCTGGGGGCTCGTCACTTCGTGGACGAGGTGGAGATCGATGTAGAGCAGGTCTGGTTCGCCTGGTGCGGAGTGCACGACATGGCTGTCCCAAACTTTTTGGGCGAGCGTGGTGGGCGTATTCATCGGCTTTTCGAGCTCCGTCATGATGTGAAGAGTGGTGTGAATCGTGATGTGAAGAGGGGCGTGTCGGCATCGTTGCCGGAGGCAAACCCTATCGGCGGGCCATGAGCCGTGGCCCTGCAGACTTCGCCGTCACGTGGACCAGCCGACCCTCATCAAGCTGTGAATGCTTCTCTCGTCTTTGCCGAAACCGTCGATTTCCTCGTCCACGCCGACACGGCCTGCGCTCCGGATCCCTTCGAACTCGACAAGGCCCGGTTGTACGTCATGCCGGTTTGCGATGGTCGCGCCCGAGATGGATCCTCGGCGGACATCGTGCTTCTCGACGAAGACGAGAATCCGTATCGACTTCTCAGGCGAACCCGCCACCATCTGCCGATCATCGCCGGGTGTGTGGTGGCCACCGGATGGTGCGCGCCTTTCGGGCTCGATGACGAGGCCAATGCATGTGCTCCGAGCGAGCATCCCATGCGTCAGCGAGTGCGGCTGAGCGTGGCGGTCACCGAAGCAGGAATCGCGTCGGTGCTGCGTCGCAGCGGCGACCCTGACGTCGTGCACTCACTCCCGAGTCGCGGAATGGGCGATCTGCCCGATGTTCTCGATGCGTGGTGGCACGAGAAGTGAGTGTCAGAAGACTGCGAACAAGTCGATGACGACGACGAGGTCCGTCATTTCCGGCAGACCGAGTTCGGCATTGCCATCTTCGCCGAAAGCGAGAACGTATGGCACCGTGATCTCGCGGCGACCGCCGGGCTTCATGCCGACGATGCCGGTCACGAATCCTGCGAGGGTTGCTCCTTCGACCAGCGTCAGATTCAGCGGCTGCGGAC
>QXGG01410069.1_pt1 | contig 11183 bp, 13 predicted proteins | sample 1982491 | NCBI WGS metagenome assembly QXGG01 (sample SAMN09924614, study PRJNA488089) | Wastewater metagenome, whole genome shotgun sequencing project. | isolation source: South African research farm wastewater | place: South Africa: Irene, Agricultural Research Council, Animal Production... | reverse complement strand
TCCGCTGGATCTGTCTCTGCAGAAAGTGCAGTTATAACAAACGACGTTTCTGCCGCTGGCGCGACTATAACGGGTAATGTCTCCGCAGGCAGTGTTTCTGCAGATAGTGCTACTATAACAGGAGCTATTTCCGCAGCTAGTGCATCTATAACAAACATGGTCTCTGCTAGTAGCGCATCTATATCGGATGGAGTCTCCACTACATCTATTGCCCCCAATAAAGTAACCACTGGATCTATTTCTGTAGACAGTGCATCCATAACAAATGGAATCTCTGCAAGTAGCGCTACTATAAAAAATGGAGAAAAAACCACAACTATTGCCCCCGATAAAGTAACTACTGAAGTGGTTGAGGCTGACTCTGTCACTATAGGTGGCTCAAATAAGCTATCAGTTATAGGTGCAGTAGATACATCTAAGGAAATTGAAGATTTTAATAGTGGTACTCCTGCAGAGGCCTAATGAAAACAGGTAAGAGGTGTTTATGATGAAAGTAAAAATTCTTAAAGATGTTAATGGGAATGTTTTTTCACCAAAAGTGAGCGCAGAGAGTGTCTATAGAAAAGGAGCTGCCTCGACCGTAGAGGATAGTCTAAATAATCTGCAAGGGGACGTGTCTACTATTCATGATATTTTAGGAGGCGGATCAGGCGGGGATATTTCTATAGCTACAGTTGAAGAGATTCGGGCTCTCTTCCAGGCCTAAGGAGATTGCCCTATGGATTCATTTATAACTTATGCGATTGTAATCGCCGCGGTTTCTTTTGGAATAGGATCTCTAATTGAATACATAAAGCAAAACATTAAAACAAAGTCTGACAAGATTCAGAAATTGATTTTGATTTTTGTGGGAATAGCATTATCGATAGGATCTGTTCTTCTTATGTACTGGAAGCCAATAAACCTACTTCCAAAGTATATATCTCAGAACACAGAAGCTAGTGTATTGGTTGATATCTTGGCCACAACTATTATTATATATGTAGGACAGTTCCAAGTAAGTATGAGACTTGTAAAAGCTCTTATAAAGAAGGCTGTTAAAAACCTACTAAAAAAATATAATTTAGAATCAGAAGAGATTACAAATATACTGAAATCTCTTTGAAATCCTCTATAGAGGATTAATATATCGATCGAGGCTATAGCCTCAAAGGAAGGGCAGTTATGTCTATTAATTCTTACGGAGTTCTTGACACATTCGAGGACTTTTTCAACGAAGTAGCGTCATCTTTCGCTTATCTTTATGGTGATCCTAGTTCATCTTATAAGGAGCCATTCCCTCCTACAAATCAGTCTATTGATAAAGAGACAAGGACGCTTTACTTAGAAATGGGTCTCGCTGGATACTCAGAAGATGAACTCTCACTTGAGATCTCAAATGATACTCTCACAATTAAAGGAAACCCTAAGACTGAAAAGGATGATAAGAGAGTAATTCATCAGAGGATCAAGAAGATGAGTTTTACAAGAAAGTATTCGCTTCCGGCCGGAGTATATGATACTTCAAAAGCTAAAGCAACTTTCGAGAATGGTCTTCTTTCAATTGTTATTCCAGCGAAGAAGAAGTCCGAAGCTCTTAAGATTGCAATTAATTCAAAAGACTGATTTTTAAGATCGAAAAATTAAGGCACCCGCAAGGTGCCTTTTTATATTATATTTGATATAATATATTTATGTTTACACTTTCGAGAATAGCTGTTAAAAATTTTATGTCTATCGCCGAGCAGGAGATAGAGTTTAATGAAGGTATATTAGGTATAACAGGAGAGAACGGTTCAGGAAAGTCATCCCTTTTGAATGCTATAGGCCTATGCCTGACGGAATATAGGGCGGGAGATAGCCTCAGGGATTATGTGAAGGCCGGAGAGTTAGAGGCTCGAGTTGACCTAGAGGGCTTTTATAAAGGATATCCTATATCTTATGAAGTCATTATAAATAACAGACCTTATGGAAATCCTTTAAAAAGAAAAGTTTCCTACAGGGGAAGAGTCTACGAAAACAGCGATTACTCTAAATTCATTAAACACGAGAATCTTGAAAATCTCGAGAAGGTCATGTTCTTATTTCAAGGAGATACATCTCTTACAAGTATCAAGCCCTCGGAGAGAGCAGCTATCTTAAAGCAGCTTTTTAATTTTAATTTCGAGGACCAAGTCGGTTCTCTTTCTGATTCTATTTTCAGTGCACAAGAAGATAAAACAAGAATGCAGGGATCCCTCGATGCATACAGGTCTAGGACATTTGAAAAACAGAATCTAGAAAGAGAGATTCGAGGACAGGTAATTTCTTCTTGGGAAGAAGAATACCTCTCATTAAATCATCAGTTGGCATCTCTGGAAAATATAGATGTTACTCAAGTAAGATCGTTAGAAGAGAAAATTAAATTTATGAAAGAGGAAAGGACAAAGACAGTCGAAAGTATATCTCTTCTAGAAAAATCTATAAATAGACATAGGAATGAAATAAACGATCTAGAGGTACTTATCGCGAGATCCAAAGAAGAGACTATTCCTCCCGAACTAACTCAAGATATTGAAGACCAAAAAAGAATTTTAAAGGAGCTAGAGGCAGAGCTTCGGGAGATTAATGAAAAAAAATCCCTATGCTCATACAGAGTAGAGGAATTAAAAAATCAGGCGGAGATCGGCAAGAAGGGTTACTGCCACTCTTGCGGTCAAAAGATAGAGGATTCTTACGTAGAGGGTATTCTCTCTCAGCTAGCAGAAAACAAAATAAAATTAGAGGAGCTCCAGGAAAACTGTCGAGGGATCCAAGAGAGGATTCGCGAAGTAGAATTGTTGAAGGCATCCAAGGAGAATCTGTTAAAGCATTTCCGCGAAGTTATGGAGGAGGCAGAGGCATCAAGAAAGGGCCTTGAAGAAAAGAGAAGCAGCCTCGAAGTGCTAGAAAACTCCTTAAAAGAAAAGAAATCCAGTGCAGAGCTATTAAACAGTCAGATTTCATACCTGGAAGGAACTCTCAAAGAGAAAGGGGATCTTCTGGAAAAACTTGAAGAAAAAGAAAGTCTGCTTAAAAAGAGCGCAGATCTCGAGTCTAAGATAAATGAGGCCAAGGCTATAAAAGCTGGCAATGAAGTAAAGCGGGCTCAGAACGAAAAGATAGAAAGAGAGAAAAAAGAATGTGATGATCAAATATTGAAGTTATCTGCAGAGATAAATGAAAAGGATGTTAAAATTAAAAATCTTAAAGGCTGCCTCGATGTATTTCAAAGAGATTTTCCCAACTTCATCATATTAAGAGCATGTTCTCAACTGGAAGGATATGTGAATGAATTTGTACACAGAGTTTTTCCATACATGAATATATCGTTGAAGCAGGACAGACAGGGTGTACAGTTCTATTATAAGATAAAAGGGCAGGATCGAGATTTAAGTATAAAGATGGCATCAGGAGCACAGAAGTCAGTATTGACATTGGCCTACAAGATAGCTGAGGCTAAATTGTATGGGCTCGACTGTATTATACTAGATGAATGCGATGCGAGCTTGAATGATGAAAATTCCTCTATATTATATAAATTCATAGCGGAGATAAATTCGTTTAAGCAGCTTATATTTGTGAGCCATAGAAAAAAAGCCATAAAAGAAGTATATGAGTCTTTCAAGGGTGATATGAGATGTTACCAAGTAGATTCGGGCGTATACAATGAAGTGGATCCTGATTGTCTTTAAAAAGTGCCTCTTATGAGGCACTATTAAGTTAAATACAATATCAAGGATCTGGATAAAATTCTTATCCTATTAAAGATAGTTCGGGAAAGAGACTATCGATAAAGGTATTTACCTCTTCTAGATTTATAGGATTAACCCAGGTGCCACTTTCTACAAGACTTGACAGGAATGAGGGCCTGGAAATGACAGAGGAATCCTTTTCGTGGGTTTCAAGCCTTGGGGCGCCTTTTACGGAAATTATTCCCGCGGATCCTTCCATAGAGGTTGTGGGCTCCTTTAGAAGATTACACGCTGTTGCTTTACCCCTATCTGTCACATAAATAGGATTACGCGCATCCCCTTTTTGCTCAGGGAGTCCATTAAGGTCGGTATAGTTGACGTAGGTATTTACCATTGCGTCTCTTATGGATGAAGCTACGCCTTCATCAAAAGCGTTTTTAGATGTGAGAACTATCTCGCTGCCATCCTCGACAACTTCATTGTCTTGGGTGGTTGAAACGAATGTTATATTTCCCCCGTGCGTGGTTGTGAGCCTTTTAAAAGCAACATCCTTCTCGTTCTCTTTATAGGCCACGCTAAAAATAATACCATCTTCGTTTATTCTGTCAATTGTACCGTAATCCATCTTTTAAGAATCCTTTTTCTCTAAAGACTTAGAAAGCCTATCGTGAATAAGCTTCAGTTCATGAAATGACATCTCTTTAAGATCACTCCACGAGATATTCAGATGAGTCGATAGCCCCATCATCACTCCAATCAGGTCGGTATAAGATGCAGGCCTGAAGGATAGAAGAAACTCGAAAGGGAAACCTCCTCAGGCAAATCTTTTTTGTGATAGGGTTTTCCATCCTAACTAGGGGTTTTATCCCAAACTTCTGCTTGGATTGCTTTTCGTTTAAAATAGCAATCACTGAGCTATTTAGTTGGGGATTTTCATTGCAGATCTGGAATTTTTCAGCTAGACTCATTTCTGATAAGTCCTGGCCCTCGAGGCTGATAACCGAACAATAATTCAATGCCAGCGTGAAGTACATAAGTCTCTTGCGTGTATAGTCCTCATATTCTTCTCTATCTTTCTTGTTGAGATTATTTACTCCTACAGCTTCTACATGATCAAACTTTGCATCCAAATCCGCAAAATAATCATTTATGAAATCATTTATAATAATCTGGTCTTCATAACAAAGATATCTGAAGGTAGCTTCAAAGCCTGTCTTTTTATTTTTAATGGTGATATACGGTTTGAAATTCTCAGGGATATCGTATGTATCGACATCCTCCTGTATGTTGAAGCTCGTCTGAGGAACCCATCTTTTCGATTTTAGATCTTCTAGAAGGGATTTATAAGATTCCTCGGTGTTGGTTGATTTAAGGTATTCTAAATCCTCGTCCTCCACAGGAAATATTACATTATTCATTGTGGGGGAGAAGAATGTCATGTATACGTGGACGAGGGTTTCTTCAACCTCAGATATATGGAACTTAGCAGGATCCACATCTTCCTCATAAATCATATTTTTCAGGATTTTAAGGAGCGCTTTCGGAAGATCCTTCTGAGGAATCAATGATATTTCAAGGAGTTCTTCCGTTTTAAAATCTCTAATATGAAATACTTTAGGCGCAAATAATCTCCCCTCTGTGGAGAGTCTTATTTCAGCGTATCCTGCAGGGATGGATTCTCTAGCCTTTTCTTCAGCTCTCACTAAAGAATCATATAAAGGGTTACTTTTTAAGTTATTTAATGGAGTCACTTTCATATGGATAACTTAGTTGAGGATTGAGCATGGATAATAAAGAATACAATCTAGAAATCAATAAAATAATAAATGAATATAATGCTGCAAAAGCATCAGGAGTAAACAAAGTAATAGAAAGCCTAGATGAGGCTAGAGCTAGCATCACAAAGCTTGGATCCTTGATAGATTCCAAAGTATCTAATTATAAAGTATACCTAGATGCTATGGCTACCTTGGGATACTCAGACGACTACTACCAGCCGAGTGAATACTTTAAAGGCATAAGGACTTTAAAGCAGTCAGTGAATACACAAGATTTGCAGAACCTCGGGAATAATATGAATTCAGCGGCCTCCGAAATTAAAAGAGTATCCCCAGAGATCGATGCAGGAACAGAGGTAGCTTTTGAAAGAATCAAAGCAGTGTATAATATATTAAAGGCCTATGTAGCACAATGCGAAGAAATAGATGATAAACTTCGAAATTTATTTAAGCAAATGAATTCCATATACGACTCAGGGCATCTGAGTGATATAATGTAATTGAATATATAGAAGTGAGATTAAAATGCTGTACGAAAAAATTGATTGTGTTTCCTATAGAAAAGAAACATCACAAAAACTTACAAGTTTTCTTCAGAAGAGCCCATGCCTTTTTAGCTTTCTTGCAGACGACGAGGGCATAATAATTATCCTTGTCGGAGGGCAAAAAACCTCAGGAGAGCAGAAAACTTTTAAATTCGACTGGGACTATACAATCCCTATCAAGTCATTTATACATAAGATAAAAACCACGCTCTACGAGTATTATCCTAGGCTAGAAAGATCTCGCGTGGAGACGAGACCCTTATCCGCCGAGAGAGCTTCAGAAATGATCGCAAGCGGAGGCTCTTTAGATGAATTGCCCACGACAGAAACGGTAAGAGTAGACGAGACGTTTGTTATCGACAAGGTTATTTTGCTTAAAAATATTTTTATATTAAAAAATGAAAAGACGGGTACGCACTCCAAGTATAAACTGGATAACGGGGTATTTTTCCTTAAAAACTGGAGAGTGGGTAAGTATGAAAGCGCAAAAGCAGCCGGCGATGAATTTTTCGCAGAAGCCATCTATCTGGGGGACATAAGTGGGCAGGAGAGATGCAAATGATAAAGAGTGGCAGGCCGTAAAAAGAAAAGTAAAGGCCAGGGATAACAACAGGGATAGAATGCAGTTTGTCCTGTCCTTGACGGAATATAAAACATTAAGATCAAACGCTGGGCCTCTCATATCTAAAATAGACCCAGCTCATGTTGTATCTGTAAGTAAAAATTATTCCATGTGCTACGAAGAAGATAACATAATATCCTTAAACAGATATTCTCACAGTAATCTAGACAGCTGCAAAGATCCTGTGACAGGTGAAAGCATATCAGGAGAAGAGGTGATTAGTTGGTGGATCAGACTTTTAAAAGCCTGCCCTTCCCAGTGGAAATCCTTCACTCTTAAAAAATATGATGAGGAGTTGAAAAAATGACAGAGAAAGAAATTAAGCTCGACGATAAGATCGTTACAAGAGAAGAACTCGAAGAAAAAAAGAAGAGTCTTGGGAAAGACCAGATAATCAGAGAATCTTCTGGAGATAATACTTCTTATTATACGTTGACAAAAATGAACGAATAAGTTATATTATATTCATGAAGTATGATAATATTATAATAGATGTATGTAACCTTTCTTATAAGATTCTCGACGATACAAAGAAAGCATCATCTACAATTATTATAAATAATAAAAATTCTTACAAGGAGTTTATAGCCTCCTTTATAAGAAGTGTAGACTCCTTGCTGGATAGGTTTGGCACGGAATCTTCGTCAGTATACTGTCTCTTTGACAATTATAAGTCTAGATTAGATCTTCAGAGCTACTTTTTAAATCCAGGAAGAAAATCTCTTTCTGAGAACTACAAGAAGAATAGAAAAAAACAGCCGAAAGAGTGGTATAACAGTCTCAATATTCTCAAGTACTATTATGAAGTCAACGAGCCTAAATATTATGTAGCTCAGCTTCAAGGCCTAGAGGCAGACGACTTGGTGAAGCCTACTTTAAGTCTTGTCTCGGGGAAGTCCTTACTAGTTACAAGCGATTTAGACTGGTGCAGGTATTTATCTGCTGATGTGGACTGGCTGCCGTCGCTAAGTGAGGAGCCTATGACAATAGAAGACACAACGCACAAGTTGGGCTTCGAGTGCACTGAGAACAATATTGTACTATACAAGGCTTTATTCGGCGACCCATCAGACAACATACCCAGTATCATTCCTGAAAATGATTATAATCGTCAGAAAGTCCTAGATCTAATGAAGTCTCATAAAGGATATGATCCATATGATTTGATAATGGATATCAGACAGTTTAGCCACTCAAAAGATGCGGATTCTTTTTGGAAAAGCCTAGATGATAATGAAGTGATATCTAATTACAGAGTCAATCTTCAGCTAGTATCCACAATTAATATATCGGAGGGAGTTTTTAAAAGAGAACTTCTTCAGGGGACTAACAGGAAAGAGGTTGTTCGATCTTTACGTGAGATAGTAGGATTGGCACCAGCTTCTAAGAAGTTCACTTTCGGGAATATCAGGAGACCTAGATCATGATTGCTATCTTAGGGGATATTCATTTTGATTCTAGCAAGGATTATTATATAAAAATATGCAGCGAGTTCATATCGTGGTTTTCCTCTTGGAAATACAACCGGCCTGGCAATGAGCTGATTTTAGCAGGCGACTTAGTAGCCAGCAGTCTCAACGGGGGAGTTGTAATAGACTTTTTAGAGAGATTTTACAAAGCAAGTCAGTTCGACCACATTCATATAATTGAGGGAAATCACGATAGAAAGTTTATTGAAGGTGTTCCCCAGTTAGCGTATGAGTTTCTCAGGAATAAAGAAAACGTATCTATATACAGATACCCTGAGGAGAGAAATGTGCAGGGTCTTCATGTTCTATTTTTACCTTTTTTTACTAGAAATGAAAAAGGTAAGACTATGAGAGAGGTGTACTCGAATCTGTATAAGACCCATGAAGGCCCTTATGATTTGACGGTAGGTCATTTTTGCGAAATTAAAGCTGGCTTTAAGGGAGCCGAGGACTGTATAGACAATCTAGAAAAATTAAATTCGAGTAAAATTTGCCTAGGACATATACACACGAGGAGTGCTGACCCTAACATCTATATAGGATCTATATATGCCAGGAGAAGGGACGAGATTGACTATTCAAGGGCTGCCTGGATTTATGATGAGAGTCTTGGGGAGTGGAAAGAAGATCCTCTCCCAATATTCAATACTTTTCTATACGTAACATACCCTGATCCTCTACCTAAGACAGAAGCTCTTGTCCCCATATATACTATCCTTAATTGTGGTTCTGAAAGAGCTGCAAGACAGAAATATAAGGATATCTACATAAGAAAGTGCACGATCGCCAAGTCAGAAGAGACTCTAGAGAAGAAACATTACTTGGATTCAGAAGTGTCTATAAAGATAGACATAGAGGATGTGTTCAAAGCGTTCTGTGGCTCACAAAAACCGCCTCTTCCGAGAGAGGTAGAGGATATGTGCAAGACTCTTTTAAAGAAGGGATCAGAAGGGTAATTCCCTTACCAAGAGGTCCCCTCTAATAAATTTTTTGATCTCTTCTTTGTCTGAAGAGATTTTTTAGTCTTAAATCCGTAGTAAGATCTCCTGTAAGTTCCGTCTTCAAAATGAAATTCTATATATCCAGTATAGGAAGAGTCTTCGTTCAGACCTTCGAGGTAGTAGGAGGTAGAATTTACGTCGAGGAACTGGCCTTTTTGATTCATAGGATATATAATAATAGAGCTTAGGGCTTTTGATGGAGTATTCCATTTAATAAACGCAGTTGTTTTTTCTATATCGACGACCTCGAGAGGAACTACCTCCCCAGTTTCATCCAGCTGGCCTTTAATAGAGATATTAGATAGTAACAATCCTTTGTGATTCATCATTTCAAGGATAACCTCCTCGGTGAGAACATAATCAGGACTGTCGTTACTTTTGTCTAGGTCGTATGAGGACCCTATAGGAGTCTGGGTCGGCGTGGCTAGGACTACTGAGCGTATAGAAAATGTGGCTTTGACCGTAAATATTCGATTCTGAGTAAGCCAATCTTTCTCAGTCATTGAAGGATTAAAAGCTAAGCTTGACAATTTAATATTAAGGGGAATCTTGATGGTATTTCCCTTATATCCCAAGGAGGAGTAAAAATAGTTTTCTTTAAAGCCCACAAATACGAGAGAGTCATAGGCAAATCTTGCATCATCTTCCCTGTCGAAATAAAAAGTGACAGGAATGTCTAGGGTGGCCATATAGGACCTAAGATTTAAATTCCCGACATCAAGGCCTTTCAAAACCATAGCAGCAGTATTGATATTGTTTTTTAAAGGCTGCCACCCGACATTGAGAGGGCTGTAGTTTGCAAAAGGGAAATCAAGAGTTGCTAGATCAATTTCGTCAGAGGCTTTAGATCCAGTTAAAAGTTCAAATCTTCTTCTAAAGGCATAATCATCTGAGGACAAGAATATTCTTGACTTATCGCCCCTGAACACTAGAGGACTTATGAAATTTTCGAGGCCTACATATGACGTGTAGTAGCTGGCTCCATAAGATGTATGATTATAAAAAGAAGTAGACTTGATTTCAGGCATATATTCTTAGTGCGGAAAAACCCAGTAAATAAAAGAGCCACTAATGTTTTAAGTAACCCAGAGGTGTTCTGGGTGTTTTCGCGAAAATATTATTAAAGGGAATTAAAAATGCTTTCTACAAACCGCATTTCTATTAAAAATGAGGATCTGAGCGCATCCTTGGTATCCACCGCCTCGAAGGTGCTAGGCTATACAGTAGTAGATGCCGAAAAAGGTCCTTGCAAGCCAGTAAAGATTTCAGCAGGCAGCTCAGAGAAAATCCACTCTATATTTGGATACACCTCAGCTAAATACCCTATGATTCAAGAAGCTCTGGATTTTAACGCAGGGTACGATCTTTTCATCTCCGCTCCTTATGATGCGACTTGCTCAAAGGTGGGTGTTGCATATGTAACAAGTAAGGGAATTATTGCGGCGGATCCAGTGGAGCTTAATGGAACCTATATTGAGGATCTCTCTGAAGATTCCGATATTGAGGTGCCAGGCATTACCTCAAAATCAACTCTTAGTATGAAGAAGGCGGGGTCTTTCATAAAAGATGCAGAAATCACACCGTCCTCAACAGGGAAGACAGTCACAATCAAGCAGAAACAGGGATCTCAGGCGGTGACTTTAAAAGCAGAAGATACCCTTACTATCAGAACAGGAACAGAAGAAAGAACTGTAGTAATCAAGGCTAGTACAGAGGGAAACCTTGAAGCGTACTCTCACGTGGAGAAGAGTACATCAGGGGCCCCTGGTCTAGAGAAGGTAGGTACAGTAGCCGCAGGAACTATTACATTTAATTCTCCTAAATCTACATCAGGGGACTTTTTCCACGAAGAATCTGTGGGGGCTAATCTTGTAAAAAGTACCTTTAAATTCTACCAAGCAGGAGAAGATTTAGAAGAATCCACCAAGGTATACGCAGTAATTTACCAAAAGTATGCTAGCAATAGAACTACAGAGATTTCTTATAAAAAACAGACTGTGGGGGATAATAAAGCTTTTACCTTCACTGTAAAAGAGGCCATCACACCGACTCGTACAGTATCTAAAAACTATACAG
>QXGG01211903.1_pt1 | contig 11207 bp, 11 predicted proteins | sample 1982491 | NCBI WGS metagenome assembly QXGG01 (sample SAMN09924614, study PRJNA488089) | Wastewater metagenome, whole genome shotgun sequencing project. | isolation source: South African research farm wastewater | place: South Africa: Irene, Agricultural Research Council, Animal Production... | reverse complement strand
CTAAAAGACAGGGTTTATTTAAACCGTTCGCTTTAAGCTTATTCGTTAACTTGCAGTTGTCTGCAGAGAACTCTAATTTATCGCGTAAATTTGCTGGTCCATAAAAGCGAAACTCAGCTTCACGTAATGCAGCATCTGCCACATTATCTAAACGCTGTGTTTCCGCACGACTGGCGGTAATTCTTGATTCAAGAACCACTCCGCGCATATTGCTAACGGCAAGCACTGTCAGTACTAATAACATCACTAGCGCAATAATAAGTACAGCACCTTGCTGCTTTTGAACTGCTTGAAAATTCCTCATGGCATCATATTCCTCAAGGTATGTGTGCTACCGGCTATTTGATAAACACGCTTTTTATCACCAGCATTAATACGAGCCTTACTTGCAGTAGACGCTGTAGCAATCCAGTCAGTATAAATAGCAGAATCGCTATCACGTTGATTGGCACGACTGGCCAACAACATAGAGTAGCGTACAGCGCGCACCAACCCTGTTGCGGTAGCTGCCCACGGATCAGTTTTTAGTTTTTTCTCGAATAGATCTCCCTCACCTGAGGCAAACTCAAAACGCATATCAGCAACGCCATCAAGCAATTCGACAAATTCAGGCTTTTTCGCAGATAAGTTTTTACACTGCAACGTGCCTTTATCCAACTCCGCGTTTGGCTCAAACTTAATCGCCATCACAACGACTTCGTCGCGAGCTGACTTTACAAAAGGCGTATCAAGCTTAGTCGCGGTAGCACCTACATTATTAATCGCATTACCTTGGCAATCTAACTCTGTCTTTGTCGCTGGTTGATAGCGAATACAAAGCCCAACTTCTTTAGTGCCAGTAGCAGGTATAAAGCCTGCGATAACTGCACCCTTATCGAAAGCATTACAGTCATCTGATGCATCAATTTTTGGAAAGGCATCTTCAATTAACTGATCAGGTGCACGACGATAACCCGCTTTATTAAGCCATGAACTTAATGTGTATTCAGCAAAGCGTGTGTTTTCTTGGTTATTCGCCTGACTTTGCTGAAACACATAGCTGCGTTTGTTATCAATATAAACTTGAGTAATACCCAAAATCAAAAAGCTGCTGATCGCTAACGCCACCAAAAGCTCAACCATAGACAGCCCGCGCTGGCGGGTGATTGCTAACTTCATCATAACTCCACCCGCGTACTGTATGTGCAGACATCTGAGCTTGCATCTGCACCGCAAACTTTTTCTTTACTGCGCCAAGCGAGCTGAATCGCCATTGTGGAACCTTTGTAACTGCCACCCGCGCACTCAGGCTCGCCGCTAGACTTAAGCTTAAAGCTAGGACACACCATAAACTTAGCGGAGATAGCTGCCTCACTTGCACCTGGCAGTATCCCTTGTGCTTTTCTCAGCCAGCAACCGGCTTGTTGTTTAGCTGTTTGAGCTCTCCCTGCGGTGCAGTCAGCTACGGTGAAGTCAAATGCTCCACTAGCCTTATAAAATACAGATGTATCCGCTAATTGGCTGTACATCGGCTCTAAGGGTGGTTTCTTAGTGAACAGTTCATCACGATTAGCTCTCATGATTTCCACTAGCTCATTAGTCAATGCAATAGCTGTATTACGATTGACCGAATCTTGAGTGTACTGAATGCTTTTACTTTGCAGCGCCACCATGCCCAAAATCCCTACTGTCGTAAGAACGATGGTAACCAGCACTTCAATTAAGCTGAAACCTTGGCTATTTTTTTTCATACTGAGCCTCATGGTGCGCAAGTGGTGAGTTTGGCGGAGTCGTCTTTGTAACCACGCGCATACATTTTAACAACGCCACTGGCCTGAACTTCGAGCAGGTAACCGTTGGCAAAGTCGGTGTCACGGCACACAGTAATTTTAGCGCTGCTGGTGGTCATACCATTAGGTGTGAAGGTCAAGGTTAAGCTGCTGGGATTCGTCAGCGGTTTCGCTTGCGCGGTATTAAACTCAAGCTTGCGCTCTACTGCTCCACCTTGCGGTTTTAATTCCCAAGCGGTGGTTGTGGTATCCACTTCGTAAGTTTTGCGAGTGGTCACAGCCTGCCCCCGCGCATACTGCAAAAACGTTTTTAATTCGTCAGCTTTAGCCTGTACCTGATTGTTACGAATAAACTGAACAAAATTAGGCACCGCGATGGTGGCAACAATGGCAAGTAACGCGAGAGTGATCATCAGCTCTACTAGGGTAAACCCGCGCGTGCTTTTGAGTCGTAACATGGTGTGCTCCAAACGAATTCGTGATTTGAGCATGCTAAATTGCTCAACTGTTGTCACCCTCCAGCAGACCATTGGCTTAAACAGCTTGATGAGTGGTTAAACAGTACTTTTTGTAGGTGTTTTACGCGTCAAGGCTAGCAGTTCAGCACTTGTTTTTCAGTACCTTTACGCGATGCTTTGCAGCTTGCAATAACCGTCTTTTCTACGTAGCTTAACGCATCGCTCAGGACTGTTTTGGCGCTTGATGACACCTGCTTATATAAGTCACTTCTGTTCGATATCGCACCACCTATAAAGGTGTAATATAGACGCACTACGGCACTTAGGATCAGCACATGTCTAGGCTTTCAAGCTTTATAACCCGCCGTCTCGTGACTTTTTTACCCAATGAGCTCAATACCAGTGAGTTGTGGCAATTACTGTCGCCGCGCAACCACTCGCTGCTACTCAACCAGCACCGCGCGACTATGATTGTGAATCGTGTGCGTTTATTTGCGATGCTCTTTGCCGTGCTCACGCCGCTGTGGGGCATTGCTGACGTGGTGGTGTTCAGCTCACCGCTGTGGATCAAACTGGTGGTTCTACGCGGCGTGACCAGTTTAGCTTTTGCTGCGCTGCTGATTTTTTATCGTCCAAACGGTAGTTTGTTGGATGCTTATCGCGCGATGGGAATTTTATTTCTGATTCCAACGCTGTCTTATATCGCTTCGCACTCGCTCATTACCGGGCAAGAATTCAACGAGTTATCCACTGCCTTAGCTACGGGTTATGCTTTTTTACCTTTTGCGTTAATGGCTGGGCTGGCGATTTTCCCGTTGAGCGTGAGCGAAAACGTGTTGTTCGCAGGCTCACTGCTAGTCGCACAAGGGTTGGCGGGCTATTTAAATTGGTCAACTTTAAGCTGGCCGTCTTTTGCCGGTGGCTTTTGGTTGCTGATTTTAATTGCTGGTGTCACCTCTCTGGCCAGTACCAGTCAGCTGGCGTTTATGATTACGCTGGTGCGCCAAGCGATTCATGACCCGCTCACAGGGGCTTTCTCGCGCGGCAGTGGTAAGGAAATTCTGACTATCCAATGGTCCTCCGCACAGCGTAATGAGCAGCCGCTGACATTGGCTTTTATTGATTTGGATAATTTTAAAAGCGTCAACGATCAGTTTGGGCATGAAGCAGGCGATAAAGTGTTGCGTGAATTTGCCAAGTCATTGAATAAAAAACTGCGTAATTCTGACAGTTTGCTGCGCTGGGGTGGCGAAGAGTTTTTAATCATTATGCCCAGCACTAATTTAGAGCAGGCGACCAAAGGCATTAAGCGGATGCAAAACAATGGCTTAGGTGTGCGTCCAGACGGCTCACCCCTGACGGCGAGTATTGGTTTGGCGGAACGCATGGTGGATCAAGCGGCTGATTTGGATGCGCTGTTAAATACCGCCGATCAGCGTATGTATCTGGCAAAAAACGCTGGCCGCAATCAGATTCGCAGCACGGACTAGCCCACACCACATAATAGAGTCGCGCCCGCAGTTGGGCGTGGTTACAATGCAGCACTTTTACACTTCAGGTATTTCTTGGTTATGGCTAAGCATGTCGTATTGCAACCTACGGGCAATTTTCCTAAAGCGAGTTTCTGGAAACGTCTCGCAGCGATTTTTTATGATTTTATGCTGTGTATTGCTTTGGTGATGGTGGTGACGATGATTTATCAGCAGGGCATTTTACGGCTGATTTATGGCTCACAAGCGCTGTTGGAGATGTCTGAATCGCAGATGTTAGATATCGACCCTGTGCTGTCAACGCTGTTGTTTTTTGCGGTATTTGGGTTTTTCGCAAAATTCTGGACGCATGGTGGGCAAACGTTAGGCATGCAGGTCTGGGGTTTACGTGTGCAAAACGCTGATGGCAGCGCGATTGATATCTGGCAGGCTTTGTTACGCTTTTTAATCGCACTGATTTCTTGGCTACCCGCCGGACTGGGCTTGTTGTGGATGCTATTTGATAAGCAAAAGCGTACTTGGTCAGATATGTATTCGGGCAGCGAAGTGGTGCAACTGCCGAAGAATGTGCATAAGAAGTAGTTACTCGCGTTCTAGTGGCAGTGCGGTATGCACATAACTTTATGAGTCAACATATTAGAGCCACAGTTAGGCGCATGTCGTACAGCGCTCATGTTGCTTTTCCCTCCACGGGGCGTCCCGCCCCAAGTCGGGCGCTGCGCCGGAGTTGAACCCCGGACGGGTTCATCGACGGACAAACACATACCCCGCAGCACGGCGCGCACTAATCTAACCTCCAGCGCCCTGCCTCACTCGCTAATCCAGCAACAACATGCGCTCATTCAATCCATTCACTGCAAAAAGACCAAATAGGTTTGCGCCCTTCCCGTGGGTCTTCCATAATATGCGGCTATTGTAGTTACTTGTAGGCGCGTTATCTCATGGCTAAAAAACTGTACATCGAAACCCACGGCTGCCAAATGAACGAGTACGACAGCTCGCGCATGGTAGATTTATTGGGCGAAAACCAAGCCATAGAAACCACCAAAGACGCTGCCGAAGCCGACATTATCGTGCTGAATACCTGCTCCATTCGTGAGCGTGCACAGGATAAAGTCTATTCACAACTAGGCCGCTGGCGTGAACTTAAACTCGCCAATCCAGACCTAGTGATCAGCGTGGGCGGTTGCGTTGCCAGTCAAGAAGGTGCAGCTATTCGTGAACGCGCACCTTATGTTGATGTGGTCTTTGGCCCGCAAACACTGCACCGTTTATCCGACATGATTGACGCTGCACGCAGCACTGGCAAAGCCCAAGTGGATGTATCTTTTCCAGAAATTGAAAAATTTGACCGCCTACCTGAGCCTCGTATTGACGGCCCCACCGCCTACGTATCGGTGATGGAAGGCTGCAGCAAGTACTGCAGTTTCTGCGTCGTACCTTACACCCGCGGTGAAGAAGTCAGCCGACCACTGGCGGATGTTCTCAAAGAAATCCGCCACCTGGCTGAACACGGCGTGCGCGAAGTCACTTTGCTCGGACAAAACGTCAACGGCTATCGCGGCGACACCGGCAATGGCGATATTGCTGATTTTGCTGAATTGATTCGCTTAGTGGCAGAAGTCGACGGCATTGATCGCATCCGCTATATGACCTCGCATCCGTTAGAGTTTTCTGATTCGCTGATTGACGCCCACGCCAATATTCCTAAGCTGGCTAAATACCTGCACTTACCGGTGCAATCAGGTTCCGACCGTATTTTAGCCGCGATGAAGCGCAACCACACCGCACTGGAATACAAATCACGCATCCGCAAACTCAAAGCCGCCGTGCCAGATATTTTAATCAGCTCGGACTTTATTGTCGGCTTCCCCGGTGAAACTGAAAAAGACTTTGAGCAAACCATGCAGTTGGTTGCTGATGTAGATTTTGACTTCTCCTACTCCTTTATCTACAGCCCGCGCCCCGGTACGCCTGCAGCAGAGCTAAAAGACGATACGCCTGAAGACGTCATCAAGCATCGCCTTGGCTTATTACAGCATCGTCTACAGCAACAAGGCTTTGCCCATACGCGGCGCATGGCGGGTACTACACAGCGGATTTTAGTGAACGATTACGCCAAAAAAGACCCCGGCTTGCTGCAAGGGCGTAACGAAAATAACCGTATTGTGTATTTCCGCAGCAACAACCCAAGCTTGATTGGCCAGTTTGTTGATGTCTTTATCGACGAAGCTAAGCCCTTCACCCTGCATGGTACTTTGGTCGAATAATAGAGTGATCTACCGCACAAAACCATGCAACACATGACGGATAGCGACAAAAAGCTAGCGTAGCGAACACCTTTCTGGTAAGTTCGCCCGCTTGTGAGCGTAGAGGGGTTAATTCGGACAACCGTTTAGCATCGTTTACGCAGTGATCTTGAGTGTTTGAGAGGCGGACCTATGCCCAATAAAGCAGAAAACCAAAGTAGCCAATTGATCCGTACTTTTGTGCCTTATGAGACAGCAAAAGACGAAGAGTATATGAGCGAAAATATGCGCGCTCACTTCACCAACATCCTCAACATTTGGAAGCAAGAGTTGATGGAAGAAGTGGATCGTACCGTCAACCACATGAAGGATGAAGCCGCTAACTTTCCTGATCCGGCCGACCGCGCCAGTCAAGAAGAAGAGTTCAGCCTAGAACTGCGCACCCGTGATCGCGAGCGTAAATTGATCAAGAAAATTGATGAGACTATCGAACTGATCAAAGAAGATGATTACGGCTGGTGTGACGCTTGCGGCGTAGAAATCGGCATCCGCCGCCTCGAAGCCCGCCCTACTGCTACGATGTGCATTGATTGCAAAACATTAGCAGAAATTAAAGAGAAGCAAATGGGCTCATAATCCCAGCGCACAACAGCAAAAACGGAGCCCTAAAGCTCCGTTTTTTTATGCGTGTCTGGTTATCTCCTGTAGGTCGCGCATTTATGCTCGACACGGCACAAAGCATGCACTCACAACAGAGTCGGACATAAATGTCTGACCTACACACAGAGCACCGATAGAGCACGCTTACTCGGCGGTCAATGCTGCACGCAACTCCAGCAGCGCTTCAGCACACAAGGCATCACTGCCGTACTGCGGGCCTTGGGCAATGCATTCATTATCCATCCATACCGTCAATTGCTGATCCACTTGGCGAATATCCAATGCATCTTGTGCCGTTTGTACATGCTTCGATGCCACACCCGCGCCACGGCCATCGGCAAACGCCTTCGACAACAATAAATCCTCGCCCTTACTGCTTAACACACGAAAGCGAAAACCCTCATCATCGCGAAAACTCACCACACGACTGGCTTTTTTAGCTTTCTTCTTGCTGGTCACTAAATCCGCGCCCTGCACCGCAAAGCTGCGCAAACCCACCGCCTCACGTAATTCCTGCAAAAACGGCGTGGCTATTTTACGCGCCTTAACTGCGCCAGCCTGCAAGATATCTTCCAAGTCATTGGGCTTGGCCAACAACGCATGGTAGCGCTCACGTGGTTCGCTCAACTGCTCATCAAGTAGCGTAAACAAGCGCTGCTTGGCTTCGCCCCAGGCTAAGCCTGCTTGCAAATCAGCACGCATCGCCGCTTGCTCAGCCGGAGTAGAAAACGCTTGATACAAGGTAAACAGATGTGAATTGTCGGCATCTTTCGCCTCACCCGGCAATTTAGAGTCGGTCACAATCCGCGAAATGGCGCTTTTTAATTCTTTGCTAGAGGAAAACAGCGGAATGGTATTGTCATAACTTTTCGACATTTTACGGCCATCCAAGCCCGGCAAAGTTGCTACGTCTTCCTCAATAATCGCTTCTGGCATGGCAAAAAACTCACGACCTTTGCCAAATAAATAATTAAAGCGCTGACCAATATCACGCGCCATTTCCACGTGCTGTACCTGATCACGACCCACTGGCACTTTATTCGCATTAAAAATCAAAATATCCGCCGCCATCAACACCGGATAGCTGAACAAACCCATAGTCACACCTGCATCTGGATCAAGCCCAGCCGCTTCATTGTGATCCACCGATGCTTTATAAGCGTGCGCACGATTGAGCAAACCTTTGGATGCGACACACGTCAGCAGCCAGGTCAGCTCAGTGATTTCCGGAATATCGGACTGGCGATAAAAAGTGGCACGCTCGGCATCCAAACCACCAGCCAGCCAAGTCGCAGCGATTTCTAAACGCGAACGCTGAATGCGCGCCGGATCATCACACTTAATCAGTGCATGGTAATCGGCTAAAAAATAAAACGACTCCACATTATCAACTTGACTCGCCGCAATTGCCGGACGAATCGCACCCGCGTAGTTGCCTAAATGCGGTGTGCCCGTGGTGGTAATTCCAGTTAAAACTCGCGTGCTCATATCTACTCAATCACTGTTAATAAATTAAAGACGTTCCGCCACCAACTGCTTCAGCTCGGGCAGACGACCATGGAAAAAGTGCCCACAGTCTGCCACTTTTAGCAGCTCATGGGGCTGACTTAATGCCGCCGACCATTGATAGACCACTTGCGGATCAATCACTTCATCATCCTGCGGCTGAATAATGGTCAGTTGTGTATTGCTGGCCAGCGGGTGCTCAGCATCAAAACGCATCGCTGCTGGAGCCACTAAATAGAGCTGCGCAATAGCTACCCCCGCTTGCTGTAAACGCCCTGACAAACTGCCGGCGACAAAACCACCAAAAGAAAAGCCCAATAAATAAACCGGTAATCCCGGGTGCTGCTCCTGCAACCACGCCAAAGCGGCTTGCGCATCATCCACCTCACCGCTGGACATATCATGCTCGCCAGCACTTTTACCGGTGCCACGATAATTAAAACGCAAAGTCGCTAAACCGCTATCACGCGCCGTACGCTGCAGAGTCGACACGACTTTATTGAGCATAGTGCCGCCTTGGCTCGGATTGGGATGGCACACTAAAGCAATCCCGCGCGCATCCGCTACGGGCAAATGCAGCGCTTCAAGAGCACCGACCGGGCCATCAATCAGGACAGGATTTTCACGCATCAACAAAAAACAACTCCATAACCCGCATTGGGGTAAATTCGTCTAGTGGTAAGTATTGTCAATAAAGCCGATACTGTTGCTCATTGGAGCCTGCTCGATGCTGTACAGAACAGGCATAAGTGGTTAACGTAAAGCAAAGCCGTTTAAAGAGGAAGTCTTGTGGAACAGTCACTCCCCGTTTGGTTAATCCCAGCACTCACTTTAGTGGGTGGAATTATTATTGGCGTTATTTTAGCACGCGTATTGCAACGTACCTCACCTGGAAAAACTCAAGATCAACTCGATGAGTTGCAAGAGCGTTTTGACAGCTATCAAAGTGAAGTGGTGACGCATTTTAACACCACTGCTTCTTTAGTAAAAAAACTCACACAAAACTATCAAGATGTGCAGCAGCATTTGTCAGTTGGCGCTGAGCGTTTAGCCCTTGATGAAGTCACCCGTGAGCGTTTACTAGCCAGTTTGGTAGACGACAGCAAGCCGCGTGAGCGTATCCGCGCACCGCAAGACAGTCAGTTTGATCCTGCCACTGAAGCACCACGTGATTACAGCGATGATACTGGCACCTTATCTGAAGGGTACGGTTTGAAGCGTTAAGTTTGGCTTGATCGAATGCAAAAAGGAGCTCAAACGAGCTCCTTTTTTTATGCCTGATCCACTCAATCCGATGGCGGGCGTAAACCTATGGTTGCCAGTAAAGTGCGTGGTTGGCCATTGCGTAAAATATCCAACTTGATCGTTGCACCCGGTAGCATTTGCGCGACTTGATTCATTGAAGTGCGTCCATCTTGTGCAGGTTTTTCGGCAATATTAATGATCACATCGCCCGGTTTGAGTCCAGCTTGCGCAGCTGGTCCTTCACGGTACACACCAGCCACTAAAATACCGGGGCTATCCAGCAAGCCAAAAGACTCGGCCAACTCTGGCGTTAAAGCTTGCACTTCCAAGCCCAACCAACCGCGCACCACCTGACCATGTTCAACAATCGAGCGCATCACATCCATGGCTAACTTAACGGGAATAGCAAAACCAATGCCTTGCGAGCCACCCGAGCGGGAGAAAATCGCCGTGTTAATTCCCAGTAGATTACCCTGTGCATCAACCAAAGCACCACCGGAGTTACCCGGATTAATCGCGGCATCGGTCTGGATAAAATCTTCATAGGTATTGAGCCCCAACTGATGACGCTCAGTGGCACTGACAATACCCATAGTGACGGTTTGTCCCACACCAAAGGGATTACCAATCGCCAGCACCACATCACCAATCCGAATCGCATCAGAGCGGCCTAAAGTAATCGCCGGCAGGTCTGCTAAGTCGATTTTCAATACGGCTAAATCAGTTTCCGGATCACTGCCAATCACCCGTGCTAAAGTTTCACGACCATCTTTAAGGGCAACAATAATTTGGTCAGCGCCCGCTGTGACATGGTTATTGGTCAATAAATAGCCATCTTTGCTCATCAACACGGCTGAACCCAAACTGGACTCCATGCGCTTTTGTTGCGGTAAGTTATCACCAAAAAAACGCTTGAACGCCGGATCGCTGTAGAGTGATGGCAAGGGTTTACTGACCACTTTGGTGGTGTATAAGTTAACCACAGCAGGCGATGCGCGGCTCACAGCAGCCTCATAAGAAACTGGGCCTTGCGCAGCGCTGGTATAGGCGGGGGCTTGCTGGACATTTAAAGTAGTACTGGGCAAACCAACCCAATGCGGGAAGCGTTCAATCACCAACAGCGCAACCAACAGCCCCACCAACAAAGGCCACCCATACTCTTTCAACACGCGCGACATAGCACATTCCAAAATTATTAAAGACTGAAAATCCAGATCACGCAGACCTTACACCGGCGCTGCATCCGTGCTAAAACAGCGGCATTTGCTAAAGAGCGTGTTAATCGGCGGCATTATAGAATGCAGTCGCCGATTAAAGTACCGTCCATTCACATTAAGGAACAATTATGTCTGTTGAACGTCATGTCCTCATTGAAGAAATCGCCCAGTACCTCAAGGTTAATACCATCAGCGATTACTGCCCGAACGGTTTGCAAGTGGAAGGTAAAGCGCAGATTAAGCGGATTGTCAGCGGTGTAACGGCCAGCCAAGCCTTAATTGATGCGGCGATTGAGTTGCAAGCCGATGCTTTGCTGGTGCATCACGGCTATTTTTGGAAGGGTGAAGATCAGTGTATTACCGGGATGAAGCAGCGCCGGATTAAGGCGTTACTGACGCATGATATTAATTTATTGGCCTATCACCTGCCGCTGGATGTGCACCCTGAAGTGGGCAATAACGTGCAATTGGCGCAGCGTTTGGGCTTAACGGTGACGGGTTCTCTGGAGCCGGATAATCCGCGCAGTGTGGGTTTGATCGGCACCTTGGCTGCGCCTGTGTCCGCCAGCGATTTTGCCACGCGTATTGAGTCTGCTTTGGGCCGTGCGCCTTT
>QXGG01294735.1_pt1 | contig 11210 bp, 8 predicted proteins | sample 1982491 | NCBI WGS metagenome assembly QXGG01 (sample SAMN09924614, study PRJNA488089) | Wastewater metagenome, whole genome shotgun sequencing project. | isolation source: South African research farm wastewater | place: South Africa: Irene, Agricultural Research Council, Animal Production Institute... | reverse complement strand
GCGTCGAGGGCATCTCGTTCCCGTCCAAGCTCTACTCGTCGCTTGCGGTCGGCAAGCCTGTGCTTGCGCTGAGCGAGGCAGGCGGCGAGCTGCAGCGCATCATGTCCGATTCCGGCGCGGGCCTGTGGTCGCCCATTGGCGATGTCGATGCGCTGATCGCGAACATCCGCCGAATGCGCGAGGACCGCGCCGGCTGCGAGGCGATGGGCCGAAGGGCGCGCGAGCTGATGGAGCAGCGCTACACGATCAGGGCAGCGGCTGCCGAGTACGCAAAGGTCTTTGACCTTGCCGACGCTGGCACCGTCGGCGCCGTGCCCGCACGCGCCTGAGCCGCGACTGGCTCGAGCGCGCGCCCCCGCGATGCCGATCGGCGCGAACTCAGAAGGTCTGGACCTGCGCGGGCGGCTGGCGCCACTTGGGCCGCGCCGCCGAGCCTGCCTTGGTCCACCACCGCACCATGCGCGCGATGCCCTCGCGCAGCGGCACCGCGCTGCGGAACCCCGTGGCCGCGAGCGCATCGGCCTCGAACCTGGTCTCCATGCTGAAGAGCTTCCGTACCCGCATCGAGCTGATGCCGAGGTCCTTGCCGGTGATGGCGGTCACCGCATCGAAGGGAAGCGCCATCGCGAGCACAAGCGGCATCGGCAGGTTGGGGCCGGGCCGTGCGCGGCCGAGCGCATCAGCCACAGCCTGCGCGATCTCGCGGCTGGTGAGGTCCGGCTTGTCGATGAAGTTGAATGTCTGCATGCCCTGCGGCTCGCGAGCCCACAGGTGCATCGTCGCATCGACGAGGTTCTCGACGTAGCTGAGGCTCTTGTAGTTCGTCGCCTTGCCCGCGATCACGAACCGGCCGCTGCTGACCTGCTTGATCAGCGAGTACATGTTGGCGACGTTGCCGGGGCCAAAGGTGATTGTCGGCCGCATCACCAGCGCAGAGCGGCCGCCTCCGCGCCCTGCCCACTCGCGGAACACGCGCTCGCCTGCGAGCTTCGATGCGCCGTAGGGGTTGATGGGCTTGGGCGTGGCGCCCTCATGTCGCGGCGCAGGGCAGTCGCCGTACACCGCGCAGCTCGAGTACCAGCAGATGCGCCCGATGCCCGCGCGGTCGGCCTCGTCGCAGATGACGCGCGAGGCCTGCTCGTTGACGGCGTAGTAGGTCGGCTCGTCGATGCCAAAGTCGTGGTGCGCAGCCGCGAGCGAGAAGATCCAGTCGCACCCGGAGATGACGCGCCGCATCGCGGCGGGGTCGCGGATGTCTGCCTGCACGAACTCGTCGAGCCGCTGGTCCGCATCGGGCCGGATGAGGTCGATGCCGACAACGGAGTGGCCCTCGCGAGCCAGTCGCTCGCAGATGTAGTGGCCGATAAAGCCGGTGGCGCCTGTGACGCAAACGCGCATCTGTGCAGGCTACCACCCATACACGAACTTTCGGTCACTTTGCGAACCGCATTGGCTTGTGCGGGCACGATGCGCATCGGAAGGTTGGCGGTCTGACATCCCAAGATCTGTGCCGCGCTCGAGCTGTTCCGAACGCCCCCCGGATCCTTGGTCATGATGTCCCGAAACCCACAACTCCCCGTATTCCTTGCCCTCTCTCTGTTGGTGCCCTGGTGCGCCGCCGAGGATGCCGTAGCGCAGGCCACCAGGCATGACTCGGTGCGGCGCGCGACGACCGGCGGCAGGGTCCCCACCCGTCCCATGCGGGCGTCAGGAGCGCGCACGCGGTCCGACACGCTCGGCGTTCGCAACACGTCAGCGCAACCCCGATCGGCCCAAGCCGCGGACGATGCGGTGATCATCAGCCCGATGACACCGGCCCAGGAGACTGCAGCGGTGCTGATGCGGCTCCCTCCCGGCAAGCGAACCGTGCACATTGCCGGCTTCGCCGGAGACATTGCCGCCTATGGCGATGCGCGCGCCGCAGGTGCCTCAGGCACCGTGCAGTTCAGCGCAGACTCCGACTCGGGTCTCCAGCGAGGCATCTCCCGGGTGCGTGACCGTGTGCTTCACCGCATGAGGGCGCTGCGCGCAGCGGGCGGACGGATCGACGCGTTCACCGTCGAGCATCCGGCTGCGCTGCCACCGGGGCCGTTTGGCGACATGGTGCTTGCGGAAGCTGTGGACTCGGCAGTGCTTGAGGTGTTCCCGCGTGCGGAGGTCCCGCAGCGGGGCGAACCTGAAGGCGATGCCAGCGAGGCCGATGAGGGCATCGACGGTGGGCCCGAGGATGTCTCCGCGGATGAAGAGCCTGCTTCAGCTGCTGCGGCAGGTCCAGCAGGTGCGGAGGGCACGGCGACCGGAGGCAGGAAAGTCGCGGGTGCGCCCGAGCAGCGTGCCGAGGTGCCTCACTGGGAGACCGCGATGCAGGAGCGCGGCATCCAATGGGAGAGGATCGTCGACGACACGCGTAACGGAGTGCATGCCAGCGCGCGGCGCTGAGGCATCGGAATCGCACTGAACGGCCTGCGCCCGGTGCGGGCGCTGCAGTTCAGCGGATCAGCCGGTCCACCCCGCGAGCAGCTGCGAGAGGTCGACGCCGTCGATGTTGCCGTCACCATTGATGTCGGCTGGGTTCACCGGTGGCGGATCGCCGAGCGTGCCGTCGATGCCGACGCGCGCGCCCACGAGGTCCGAGGCTCCAGTGCCGCCGTTCTCCCACACCCACACGAAACCGCCGCACGCAGCCGAGACCTGCGCGCGCGCCTTCGATGACGAGTTGCTCACAGTGACGGCGCCGGCTGACCAGAGGTCTGCGCCCTTTGCGTCGACCGCGCGGCCCCAGAGCGTGTCGGAGCCGAATGCGGAGGAGTTGATCCATCCGAAGGCGACGCCCACGCCTGAGCGGAACGCGGCCGAGGGCTGCGAAATGCTGTACGTGGTGGCGTCAGGCGACAGCGCGAGGCCCGAGTCGCCCCAGAGGCGCACACCCGCAGGCACCGAGAATGCCTGCGCGCTGCAGCCGTAGGTGCTCGTGTTGGGGATCTGCTGGTACCAGTTCACGTACACGATGCCGCTTGGATCGACAGCGACCGCAGGGTTGGTCCGGTTGTAGCCCGTTGCGGTGCTGGTGACGGCGAGACCGTTCACGCCGAACGTGGACAGCGGCGTGCCAGTCGTGTCGAGCACCTGGACCCACGACTGCAGCGGCGCTGTGGTGTAGTAGCCGAAGACGTAGCCGACGCCGGGCATCGAGTTGAAGGTTGGGAAGTTGCCGAACTGCAGCGATCCCACCGTGAACACGTTCTTGGGACCCCACGCGATCGTCCCGTCCGACCCCACACGCCACGCGCGCAGCACCTTCGGGCTGCTGAAGGTGGTCTGGCGCACGGTGGAGACAACGACACCTGCGCCATCGACGGCTGGCTTCATGTCGGAGAGCTGCTGCTGGGCACCGGTCTCGGACAGCGTGACGGGCGCCGACCAGGCTGTCGTGCCGTCGGCGTACGTCACCTTCTGGACGCGCGTATTGCTGCCCTGAAGCCAGCTCACGTAGAGCTCGCCCGTGGAGTCGAAGGCGACCTTGCCGTTGGCGACATAGTCGGTGGTGCTGGTGAGCGTCGTGGTCCACAGCAGCGCGCCGGCACCGGACACGCGCGACACCGCCATCTGAGTCCCGTCGCCCGCCTGGTACGTGACGACGATGCCGCCATCGGGGGCCGCCGTCGATCCGTAGTCGGTGGTGCTCGAGACCGTGCGGTCCGCGACGAGCACGCCGTTGGTGCCCCACACGGACGTGCCTGTGCTCGAGAATCGGTTGACGCGCACGTCATATCCGCCCGTCGCATTGTCGAAGCAGCTCATCACGATCCCGTCGGCACCGAGCGAGTGCACCTTCGCCTGCACCTGGTCATTCGCGCCTCCGACGAGCAGCGTTGGCGTGGATGATGTGGTGGTCCATGCGGCGAGCGCCGCGAGGGATGCGGCGGCAAGTGCGATGCGGGACGCGGACGATGCAGGGCAGCGAGTCATGGTTGGCAGGGGTCTCCGTAATCCGACAGTGTGACCTGAATCGGTCCCATATGAAGCGCAAATCCGCACCGATTTCGTAGGCGCCCTCGCGCTTATTGGTCCTCGAGGCGTCCGGGCCAACTCCACGGGTGCCACTGCGGCCTGCGCATCAGGCGCCGTCAAAGAGACCTGGCTCGTCGATGCGCTCGAGGACCGGTCCGGGGAATTCGCCGTAGTCGGCGTTCGGCTCACGCTCGATCCAGTCGAGGAACGCATGCACGCTCGCGGGGTCGGCGCGATCGCGCCATGCCTCGCCGAAGGTGGCCTTGAGGCCGAGCCAGATGTGCGCGAATGCGTTGCGCTCGGCAAGCGGCGGATGCGGGTGCAGCAGCGGCTGGATGCGGGGACCGATCTCCGCCACACGCGCCCTGATCGCCGCGAGCTCGCCAAGGGTCATGCTCGAAGGGTATGGGCGGCAAGGTGCGCGCTCATATCCTTTGCATCATGGTCTCGGCGGTCAGCATCGCGCTCGCGCTTGCACAGGCGGCGCCCGAAGTGACGCTTCGCGACGGGTTCCGCATGGACCTCTTCGCGCGCGAGCCGCTGATCGCGGACCCCGTCGCCATCTGGATCGATGACTCCGGACGCGTGTGGGTCGCCGAGAGCGAGCGGCAGGAGCGGGGCATCGAGGACAACCGCTCGAGCGCCTTCTGGCTGATGGATGACCTGAAGGCGCAGTCCGTCGAGGACCGCCTCGCCTACTACCGCAGGTGGGCCGACCGCCGCGAGGGCGGCATGGACTACTACGAGGCCTTCAGCGACCGGATCCGCCGCATCGAGGACCGTGACCGCGACGGCCGCGGCGACGTGACGGTGCAGTTCAGCCGCGACTTCAACGGCGCGCTCGACGGCACTGGCGCAGGGGTGCTGGTGGACGGCGACGACGTGTGGTTCACCTGCATACCAGCGCTGTGGCGCCTGCGCGACACCGATGGCGACGGCATCGCGAACACGCATGAGGCGGTGCACTACGGGTTCGGCATCCGCACCGCGCTTCGCGGGCATGACATGCACGGGCTCGTCATCGGGCCCGATGGACGCCTGTACTGGTCGATCGGTGACCGCGGGTACAGGATCACGCTCCCCGACGGCCGCACGCTTTCCGACACCGCAACTGGCGCGGTGTTCCGCTGCAGGCCCGACGGCAGCGAACTTGAGGTGTTCTGCCGCGGTCTCCGCAACCCGCAGGAGCTTGCGTTCAACGAGTGGGGCGACCTCTTCACGGGCGACAACAACTCCGACGGCGGCGACAAGGCGCGGTTCCTGTACCTGATGCCCGAGGGCGAGACGGGCTGGGACATGCACTTCCAGACGCTCGAGGGCCGCAACCAGCGCGGGCCCTGGAACCAGGAGGGCATCTGGCACCTTCGCACCGATGACAGGATTCGGCCCGCGTGGACACTGCCTCCGCTTGCGCACGTCGGAAGCGGACCGTCCGGTCTCGCGTTCGTGCCCGGCACCGGAGTGCCGAAGGAGATGCGAGGCACGTTCCTGCTGTGCGACTTCCTTGGCAGCGCACCCGAGAGCGGCGTGCTCGCCATCCGCGCCGAGCGCGACGGCGCCGGCTATGCGGTGCGCGATGTCGAGCCGCTCGTGATGGGACTTCTCGCGACCGATGTCGCGTTCGGCCCCGACGACCGCATCTACATCTCCGAGTGGGGCGAGGGCTGGTACTCCACCGACACCGGCCGCCTCCAGGTGCTCTCTGATGATGTGGCTCGTGCGGGCGATGCGTCGCAGCAGGCGCAGGCAGTGCTTGCGGCCGGCGATGCTGCGCTGAAGACGCAGACGGTCGATGCGCTCACGGTGCTTCTCGCGAGCCCGGACCTTCGCGTGCGGCAGAAGGCGCAGTTTGCCCTTGCGGCGCGGGGCGATGCGGCAACGCCTGCGCTTCATGCGGTGGCGCGCGGCGACCGCGCCGAGGCGTGCGGCAGCGACGAGGATGGGCTCCGTGCGGCGCTGCTGCAGCGCATCCACGCAATCTGGGCGCTTGGCATGCAGGCGCAGGGCATCCGAGGGCCGAAGGTCGCTGCAGAGTCGTCGCTCGATCCGATGCGCGCCCTGCTGGAGGATCCTGATCCGGAGATCCGCACGCAGGTGTGCCGCGTGCTCGGCGATGCGCGACACGTGGCCGCTGCGCAGGACATCACGGGCCTGGTGCTCGACGAGGACCTTCGCGTGCGCGCCTCGGCTGCGCTGGCACTTGGCCGTTTCGGCGAGTCTGCGCGCGATGCGGTGCCCAACGTCACTGCGATGCTGTGGGAGAACGAGGATGGCGACGCGTTCCTCCGGCATGCTGGCGTGACTGCGCTCGCTGGCATCGCCGACCCTTCGCAGCTTGCGGCGCTCGCGTCCGACCCCTTTCCCGCGGTGCGGCTCGGGGCGCTGCTCGCGCTCCGCCAGCGCGAGGACCGTGCGGTGGCCCGGTTCCTGTACGACCCTGATGCCCGCATCGTGGCCGAGGCTGCGCGTGCGATCTGGGACATTCCTCTCCAGGACGAGTGGCCCGCGCTCGCCTCGCTTGCGGCCCGGTGGATCCCTCAGGATGGCGCGAAGGACGACTCGGCGGGCGCCGACGCGGACACGCGCGACGGGATCTCCGCGCTCTCATGGACGCGCGAGATCTGGCGCGACACTGTGCCTGCGTCGCCCGGTCCGGATGGGCTGCTCGCCGAGGCCGCCTTCTCGCGTGCGCCGAGCGAGTCGGTGCAGGTCGATGAGGCCGTGGGCATCACGGGCAGCGCGATGCGCTACCTGCAGCGGCTGTCGACCACGTTCACGCCGCAGGAGAGCGGCACGTACGAGCTCATGATCGCCTGCGATGATGATGGGGTGCTGATGCTCGGGGACGCGGGGCGCGGCAGCCTTCGCGAGATCGCGCGCGTCAGCGGGTACGTCAACCCAGGGTCGTGGGATTCGCAGGCATCGCAGCGGTCGGGACCGTTGGAACTTGTGGCCGGGCAGCCGTACGTGATCGAGGCGCGCCATGCGCAAGGTGGTGGAGGGCATCACCTGGCCATTGGCTGGATCCGGCCTGATGGCACCGCCGAGCGCCCCATCGGCACTGTGCCGCTTGACGTCAATCTCGCGGCCACTCTTCGGCGCGTGATTGCGGCGAATGCGGCACTGGGCGGCAGCGACGGCGCTGATGCGATCGCGCAGCTGGCGACGAGCCCGCTCGTGCCGAAGGAGCTGCAGGTCGAGGCCCTTGCCACGCTGGCCGAGTTTGCCGAGCCGAAGCCGCGCGACCGCGTCATCGGCCATGTCAGGGACAGCATGGTGCGGGCTGCAGCCGACCGTGATGCGGCCGCGCTCGACCGGATGCTCATGCTTCGGCTTCCGCGCGCGACGCAGTCGCCCCACGCGGAGGTGCGCGAGGCTGCGCTCGAGCTCGCGACAGTCAGGGGAATCTCGCTTGATCCGGCGGCGAGTGCAGCGGTCGCGTCCGATGCGTCGCGGCCAGTGCGCGAGCGAGTGGCCGCGCTCGGTCAGCTCGCGGGCATCGACACGAGCGGCCCCGACTCGTCACGACTGATTGAGCTTCGCGCCGCAGCCATCGACGCCGCGCTCGCGTCACCCGACGATGCACTCCGCACCGCTGGCCGGAGGCTGCTCATGGCGCACGACCCTGCGCGTGCGGCGCGCGAGCTTGCGCATGCCGTCGACGAGGGAACGCTGCGCGAGCAGCAGGCGGCGGTCTCCATGATGGCCACGATCGCACGCGGGGGCGGACCCGGCTCGGAGGTGACGCTGGCGACGCTGTCGCGGCTGGTCGACTCGCTTGGCAATGGCGTGCCCGCCGCGCTCCGGCTCGATGTGCGCGAGGCGGCTGAGGGGGTTGATTCGCTCTCGGCCAAGGCATCTTCCGTGTGCCCTCTTCCCGGCGCTGCGCCTATGGCTGCACCGCCTGGGGACGGTGCCGCGGGAACCACGCCGCTCACGGCGCAGTGGGCATCGCTTGCGCTCGAAGGCGGCGACGCCGAGGCTGGCCGCCTCGTGCTCCAGTACAGCTCCACTGGATCGTGCCTCCGATGCCATGCGCTCGAGGGCACGGGCGGCCATGCAGGTCCTGCGCTCGATGGGGTTGCGCTCAGGCTCAATCCCACCCAGCTGCTTCAGGCACTCGTGGATCCGCAGGCCGAAGTGGCCGAGGGGTACGGGGCGTCGAGCGCGATGCCTGCGATGGGTCCCCTGCTGACCGCGCGCGAGCTCCGCGACCTTGTCGCATACCTTCGCACGCTCAACACCCCCGCCACACAGGGACACTGACATGAACATGAGCTCGCTCCGCCAGACCTTCCGCTTCGGATCTACTTCCGCGCTTGCAGCGTGCGCGACCGTTCTTGCGGCGTGCAACAACGCGCCGTGGGCCACCACCAAGCCTGCGGCTCAGGGCTCAACGGCCTCGAACCCGATCTCCGCCGACGGGAGCCCTGCGAAGGCGCCGCGCGCGGGCCAGGCTGGCGCTGCGCCGGGAGTCGTTCGCACCGGACCGTTCCCCGCCCCGTGGCAGGGCCTGTGGCGAGGCGAAGGTTCAGATCACATGACTGACGGCACCGTGATGCCGTTCTCAATGGAGCTCACCATCTCGGCCGACACGAATCCTGAGACCCAGGATCCCAACAGGTGGATCTGGTCCATGCGCACCAACGCGGACCTCTCGACTGCCGGGCCCGATGGCGCGCTGCGGAGCGTCGATGCCCGCTCGGGCAAGTGGATGGCCATGTCGCAGGGCGGATCGGATGATGCGTGGTTTGCGGACGGGACCCTCTCGGTGCAGGGCAACCGCGGTGACCTCCGCGAGCTGGTGATCTACCGCCTCGACCGGGACGGCGACCGCGAGTACATCGACATCGAACGGACTGTCGAGACGCCACGTGCCGTCGCGGGCGCCACACCGCTCGGCACATCTGACCTCCATCCCGGCGCTGTGCTCCGCGCGCGGCTCTGGCGCGTCGAGGTCACTCCCGAGCCTGCGGCCCAGCCACAGTGACTGCAGCCGCCTGTGCGCGGCGCGTGAATCCGACGCTGAGGTGAAGCGCCACGAAGGTGGCCGCGAGCCCGATCGAGTAGCTCCACGCGACAACCTCCCAGTGCATGCTCGATGCGGCCCACCACATGCCGCCGATCGCTGCGGCGCATCCGGTGCCGCTGATCGCAAGCACAAGCGTGTGGCGCCCCTTGAACTGGAGCCACCACGGCGCAAAGCCCAGGACCGTGTTCACGGCGTTGCCCGCCGAGAGCACCAGCAGCGTGCGCTCGCCGCGCTCGTAGCCGGACCCGAAGAGCGACAGCAGCTCGCGGCCGAAGAGCGCCACGCCAACCACAAACGCGAGGCTCATCGCTCCGAGCAGCGCGTTGCGGCCTGTCATCAGCCTGCGCTCGCCATCGGTGTCGCCAGCCTCGATCAGCTGCGAGAGCTTCGGCGCATAGACGCGCGTGGTGGCCGTCTGGATGATCGTGACGAAGCCGGCAAGCTGCATCGCGGCCGTGAAGACGCCGATGCCCGCGCGGTCCTCGTGCGCGAGGCCAAGCACAATGAGCGGCGCCTGCGCGAACGCCGTCATGATGAGGCTGAATGAGAGGTAGCTGATGCCTCCGCCGAGCCATTGCCTGGTGCGGACGGTGGCCGGCGCTCCACGGACACCCGCCGGCATGGCGCGCCAGACGAGCACCGCAAGAAGCGCGAGCGCAGCGCACCACCCAAGACCCCACGCGTGCACCGCGTGCACCGCATCGCGGTCGTCGAGCCATGCGATCGCTCCGCATGCGGCGAGGATCGAGAGCGGAAGCGCGAGCCGGTAGTTCGCTGTGCTCGCGAGCGGCCGCCCGAACGACGTGAGCACCTCGACGAGCATGCAGAAGAGCGTGACGGGGACGAGGTAGACCATCACCGCCGTGAACGAGCCGCGCGCGTTCGGGGGCGGACGGATCTCGTCGAGGCCGGGGCCTGCCACGAGCCCGATCGATGCGCCAAGCGCGATGCACACGATCATCGACATCACGAGGTACCCGCGCACAAGCCCCCACTCGCCACGCACGATGAAGGCCGGCAGCAGCCGGAGCGCCTGCTTCTCGAGGCCGAGCGTGGCGAATGTGGCCGCCAGCGTGGCGAACGCGACCGCAGACCCGTACCTGCCGTACTCCTCGGGCGACAGCAGCCGAGCGAGCACGATCCCGACGACGCAGAAGATGCCGTAGTTGGCGAATGACAGCGCGGACACGGCGATGCCGATCCCCGAGTCGCCCTGTCGCGCAGGCGAGGTCACTGGCGCGAGAGGGAGATCGTCATGGCCGGGCCCGACTGCGCGAGCGCCTCATGTGTCGCCGCGAGGTTCGCGACCCACAGGTCAGGGGTCTCGAAGTAGCCCTTGCCCTGCAGCGTCTGGGTGGTGTCCCCGGAGGTGATGTCGAGCGCAAGCGATCCGTCCGCTTCCACCTTGCCGGCGATCGTGACCGTGCGCGACGGGAACCCGCTGCTTGGGTCGCTGAACGCATCACTCACCATCGATCCCGTGATCGTGCCGTCGCGTGCGATCCGAAACGCCCCAGTGCCCGCATCGCCGTTTGCCTCAGAGAAGGTCGTGATCCAGCGCCCGACGTAGCGCTGCAGCATGTCGGGATGCGTGACGTCCGCAGGTGACCCGAAGGGTGGCTGCGCCGCCACGCCCGCCTCGTGGAGGTCGAACGTCATTCCGCCACCGTGCACCGAGTTGCCGTCGGAGCCCTTCTGCGTCAGGTTGCAGCCCATCGCCCCGAACGCCGAGCTGATGATCATGCCCTCGAAGCGGTCGACCTGGCCTGTGCTCCACGTGACCGTCATCAGCGCAACGCCACCAGTGCACGAGCCGCTGAGGAGTCCTGTGCGCGGCGTGCCGTGCGACCGGAGCCACACCGTGTCGGTGAGCGATCCCTGCACATTCCCCTGCGCGTCGATCGCCCATCGCGCGGGACCGCCGCTCATGCCGCCCTCGGTCATGTACGAGCCTGTCCAACGACCCTCGATCGTGGGGGCGGGGGCGCCTTCCTGTGTGGGTGGAGGCGGCTGCCGCGGCGGCGCGTTGCAGCTCGAGGCGGCAAGGACAAGAGGCGCGGCGAGCGTCCACATCGCGAGGGCACGTGTCATTGCGGCAGAGTCTACGGAGCGTCGGCGCGCGCTCGCACGTCGCTCGTGCAACACGCACAGCATGCAGCAGCGCGCG
>QXGG01314094.1_pt1 | contig 11215 bp, 12 predicted proteins | sample 1982491 | NCBI WGS metagenome assembly QXGG01 (sample SAMN09924614, study PRJNA488089) | Wastewater metagenome, whole genome shotgun sequencing project. | isolation source: South African research farm wastewater | place: South Africa: Irene, Agricultural Research Council, Animal Production... | reverse complement strand
GAATCGAAGGCAGCATCGGCAGCCGCAAACATGCTCCATCCCTGGCGACCTTGCGCAAGTACGCGGACGCCTGCGGGCAGAGGTTGGTGATTCGCTTCGAGCCAAAGCAAGAGCACGCAGCCTGACCGGCATGAAAACCGCATTCGAGAGCATCAAGCGTGGCCTGCAAGGGGCCATCGAGCACGCCCAAGGGCGTCCCGCACCGGGCACCCGCATTCACCGCCCGCGCCCGGTGGACGTGAAGGCCCTGCGTGCCAAGGTGGGCATGACGCAAGAGCAGTTCGCTGCACGCTTCGGGTTCTCGACGGCGACCCTTCGCCACTGGGAGCGAGGCGACCGCACACCGCACGGCCCCGCGCTGGTGCTGCTGAACGTCATCGAGCGCAACCCCGCCGCCGTCATCGAAGCCCTGAGCGTTTGATCGATGACTGCGCTTGCCGCCCTGAAGGCCCGCGTCTTGGCGAACCCCGATGCCCGCGCCGAGTACGACGCCCAAGCGCCGGAGTTCGAGCTTGCCCGCGAACTCATCACCGCCCGCACCCGCGCCGGCCTGACCCAATCCGAGCTTGCCGAGCGCATGCACACGACGCAATCCACCATCGCTCGCCTGGAGAGTGGCCGCACCATGCCGAGCAGGCGCACGCTGGCCCGCTACGCCGAAGCGACCGGCGGCCGCGCCGTAGTGCGCCTGGAGCGCAGCGCCTGACCGAGCATCAACACATGAAGCTAATCGTGGAGATCGACGGGAAGGCCGCGCTACCTGTCAGAGCGATTCCCTACGCGTCGGGCGATCCCGGTGAGTTGATCCACCCCGGCATGGTCCCCCAAATCCTCGCGGGCGCTGCTGGTGACCCTGAAAACCCCGATGAGATACCTCGCGCCTTTCGTGTAAGTCTCAGCGGCTTCGATAGGGCTGAACCTGGGTTTTGGAGCTTATACCGGGAGAATATTCGACAACTGAAGAAGCAAAGGGAAACGAACGGCCTTGGAAGCGTCGAGTATTTCCGCTCCTGCCTTCAGCTTCTGCCCTCAGACCTCTTCGTCTGGTTCGATGAGTTCAACGAGTGGCAGGGGCGAACGCTCGCGTGGGTGCTCTACAACCCGACGTACTACCCGAGGGAGAAGCGGATTGATGGATGGAGCCTTGGGGATGACCCTGTTGCGGTTCGACGGCCGCCGCTTCGCGCAGAAGCGTTCGTCCCGACTGAGTTCGAGCAGCTTGTGACGGAAGGAATCCAGTCGTTGGCGCGCGGCAGGCTCGCCAACGTGGAGGCCGAGTGCACGGACAATCTCGCACTGCCGACGCGGGAAGAAACCTCCCCGTCAGCCGAGTCCACCCGCAAGCGCCTGCGCGACTATGTGCAGGACGCGGTGGCCCGCATCTGCGCGTATGAGAGGCCGGACGGTACGCGTATTGACTGCTCGAACATGCCGGGGGCCGCTGGCGACCTGCTGTGGGTGATGGAGAGGCTACACCCCGAGAGGTTCGAGGGCATGCAAAGGAAGGCATTTCGCGAGCATTACAAAAGGATCTGCAAGTGGCCGCATCATGCATCAAGCCAACCCGGAGCGCGCAGCCTGTACCTTGAGATTTTCCCGGAGCTGAAGCACAACCCGGCCCCTGTTGTGAAAATCCACAAGTAACTGTTTTTCAACGATTCATGATGCCGGGTGATACCAGACCCGGTACCAGATGGTATCTGCACGTTGAAAATGTGTGATTAGTGTTCTGTCCGTCATCAACACCGAGACGGACCATGAACGCGCAATTCAACGTCATCACCCACCCCCGCAAGCTGGACACGGCCGAAGCTGCCACCGTGCTGCGGGTGAAACCCCAAACGCTGCGCCGCGCCCTCTGCCTGCAAGGGCATTACTTCGGCATGCGCCCTGTGAAGCTGCCGAACGGCCGTCTTCTTTGGGACGCCGCCGACCTCGACCGCCTGACCGCTGGTGAGGTGGCCTAAATGCGAAGCGCCCGCCCCACCGAAGTGAATGCGAGCGCCTTGGAACCGCGCCGCCATTCTATCGCGCAAGATCTGTTTCCAGACACGCTTCCGCCCCGGCCGCTCCCGATCTTCCCCGAGCCGAACAGCGTCAAGGAATCCGCACTGCTGGCGCTGGTCGATGGCGCCATTCGGCAATCTGGATTCGTCCGGTCGTGGCGACTCGCCGCCTACGTCCGCTTCCTGAAGGATGACGGCTGGGAAATCGTCAGCCGTGAAGTCGCAGAGAACGGCCGCACGGTCGCCGAATACACGCTCGACCTCCAGGACGACGCAACCCGAGAAGCCGCGGCGCGCTATCGCGTGCGCAAAGGGAGTGCGTGATGGCCCGAATCCGAACCATCAAACCCGAACTTTGGAGTTCCGGGCAGATCGGCGACTGCTGCCTGAGTGCTCGCCTCACCTTCATCGGCCTGCTGAACTTCTGCGACGACAATGGCATCCACTCCGACTCTTGCCGCCGGATCAAGGCCGAGGTGTTCCCGCAGGACCTTGATGTGTCCGCCGACCACGTTGCCGCCTGGGTGGAAGAGTTGTGCCGCGCCGGACTCGTTGCGCGGTACGCGGCCCACGGCGAGCCGTACCTGATCGTCACAGGGTGGGACCGGCACCAGAAGATCGAGCGCCCGACCTACCGGCACCCGGCCCCAGACGGCACCGTCGGCAAAATCACCCCGGAAATTCGCCGACACATCGCCGAGGCATCAGCGAGGGCTCGCCGATGTGTCGGTGCGCATTCGTCGAATGATCGTCGAGAAGACAGCGAAGGCTCGATGAGTCCTCGACCCCGGAATGGAATGGAGTCGAATGGAGATTCCCTAGCCAAGGAGGGGGGAGTTTGTTCACCTACCACCTCTATAGGGGATATAGAGGGGTGGGGTGACTTCACCGCCGACCCCGACGAAGAAGGGGGTGCAGCATGAGTGCCCCGCTTCATTCCGCCCTGGCTGGGGCCGGCATCATCAGCCTGCGTGCGTATCAGTCGAATGTCGTCGATGCCACCCGCGCCGCCCTGCGCGCCGGTAAGCGCCGCGTGCTGGCCTACCTGCCCACAGGCGGGGGCAAGACCAGGGTAGCGACCGCCATCGCACAACTCACGCTCGCCAAGTCCACCGGCCGCGTCATCGTGCTTGCGAATCGCAAGCAACTCGTCCATCAGTTCGCCGCCGCCCTGCGCGCCGCCGGCCTTGATGTGGGTATCGCCCAAGGCGAGAACACCGCAGGCCTGCATCATCGCGTGGTCGTGTGCAGCATCGACACCATTCACGCCCGGAGCTACACGTTCGACGACGTGGCGCTGTTCATCATCGATGAGGCGCACGCGGTCGCCGGCAGTGAGAAGTACCGGACCCTGCTGTTTCGCTACAACCGCGTGCCCGTCATCGGCCTGAGCGCGACCCCGTTTGCCCGTGGCCTGGGCAAGCCCTATCCCGAGCTCGCGGACCGGCCTCTGTTCGAGGAACTTGTCGTCGGCGCGACGGTGCAGCAGTTGGTCGACGGCGGGTTCCTGACGGACCTGGAAATCTACTGTCCGAGCGCACCGGACATGACGGGCGCGAAAACCTCGCGCACGGCCGAGGGTGAAGCGGACTTCCGCCAAGCCGACATCGATGAAGCAGCCGACCGGCCCGAGCTGGTGGGCGACATCATCCGGCATTGGCTGAAGCTGGCAGCAGGCCGCAAGACCATCGTCTTTGCTTCGAGCATCGCGCACAGCAAGCACATCGTCGGGCAGTTCCAGGCCGCTGGGTTGACGGCCGAGCACCTGGATTGCTACATGGACGACGACACCCGCGCCGACATTCTCGGGCGGTTCGAGCGTGGCGACTTCACGCTGCTGTCGAACGTGGCGCTGCTGTCGGAGGGCTTCGACGTGCCGGACACCGCCTGCATGATTCTGGCGAGGCCCACGAAGTCTCTGACGAGGTTCTTGCAGATGGTGGGCCGCGTGCTGCGCCCTGCGCCCGGCAAGACTCACGCCCTGCTGCTGGACCATTCGGGCAGCGTGGAGCGCATCGGCCACCCATTCGACGACCTGCCGCTGGAACTGTGCGACGGCAGCCCAAACAAAGCCGGCAAACAGCAGCGCGAGAAGCCCGAGCCCAAGCCCTGCCCGAGCTGCAAGTTCGTCAAGCCGGCGGGGGCGCACGAGTGCCCGAAGTGCGGATTCAAGCCCGAGCGGCAGAACGACATCGAGGTGCGCGACGGCGAGCTGCAACGCTTCGACCGCAAGACCAAGAAGCCCGCGACGCCCGACCGCAAGCAGCACGTCTACAGCCAGTTGCTCCAGGTCGCGCGCAACAAGGGGTATTCACCCGGCTGGGTTGCCCACAAATACCGCGCAATGTTCGCTGTGTGGCCGCGCGGCATGCGCGATGTTCCGGCGGCGCCGACCTCTGAACTGCTGAACTGGCTGAGGTCGCAGCAGATTGCATCCGCCAGGGCCCGCGAGAAGCAGCAGGAGGGCCGCAGTCATGTCTGAACGTCTGGATGTTCGCCAGATTGCACAGGGCCGCTGGAGGTCGATTCTGACGGTCTTGGGCATGGATGAGCGCGCCCATTCTGGCAAGCACGGCCCCTGCCCGATGTGCGGAGGCAAGGACCGCTTCCGATTCGACGACAAGGACGGACGCGGGACGTACTTCTGTTCCGGGTGCGGTGCTGGGGACGGCGTGCAGTTGGCGATGGGCATCACTGGCCTGTCGTTCCGCGACGCGGCGCGCGAGATTGAGCGTGTCGCCGGCACGGTTCGGCCGACCCCGGCCAAGTCCGATCGCAGCGACGAGGACAAGTTGAATGCGCTGCGCCGGGCGTTCCGGGAGTCCAGGCCCATCGCGCGCGGGGACGATGCTCATGCCTATCTGGCTGGGCGCGGTCTGCGACTGCACGACTTGCCGGAGAGCATCCGCACGCACCCCGGCATGCAGTACCGGGACGGCGGCGCGGTGCTGGGCACGTTCCCGGCGATGCTGGCGACCGTGACCGATGCGACCGGGCGCGCGGTGTCGATGCACCGGACCTACATTCAGGACTGCCAGAAAGCGCCCGTACCGGCCCCGAAGAAGTTGATGCAGGGGACGCCTCTTGCTGGCGCCGCAATCCGCCTGACGCCCGTTTCCCGCACCTTGGGAGTCGCTGAGGGGATCGAGACTGCGCTTGCTGCGTCCGAACTGTTCGAGGTGCCGGTGTGGTCTTGCGTCAGCACCACCGGCATCGAGTCATTCGAGCCGCCCGAAGGCGCGGAGCACATCGTCATCTTCGCGGACAACGACGAGAACTTCGCCGGACAGGCCGCAGCGTATCGGGCAGCGCATCGGCTGTCGCTGCGCGGCATCGAAGTGGAGGTCGTCACCCCGCCGGCCGCTGGGGATTGGCTCGACCACTTGATTCAGACGAAACTGCGCGCCGGATCAGCATCCGATTGAAGCTGCAGCAGGAGACGCGCCAGCATGACCGACCACACGACAAAGCCCACGAAGAGCTCGGCCGAGATCGTCTTCGAGGCGATCCAGGATCTGCATGTGCATGAGCAGATCGTGACGCGCGAGATTCTCGCCGAGCTGACCGGGCTGAAGCTGACGACGATTGACGACCGCCTCGCACATCTCGTGGACAACGGCCGCATCCGCCGGGTGCAGCGCGGGGTATTCGTCCCGATGGAGCAGCACAGGCCGGCCCGGCCCATTTCGCGCACGCTCTGCCCGGACGGCACGACGGTGCTGGAGGTAGGCGATACGGTGATGATCCTCTCGCCGCGCGAGTCCCGCATGCTGGGCGAGGTTATGACCGGCGCCGCACAGCAGTTCGTCGCTATCGAGTTCGGGCACGAGGGCGCGCGGCTCAATGCGGTGCTGTCCGCGCAGGTGAGCGACGTTCGGCGGGAGCTGCGCCAACTCCAGGACTACCCGCCAGATGGGCCTGCCTGATGCGCTCCACGAGAAGGGGGCGCGCGAACTGCACCCGCTGCACTGATCGAGGGCGCTAACTCATGCGAAAAATCGCACATCGTAAGAACAGGCTGCATCCCAATGCTGGCGCGGAATGCGGGCGTTTCGGGGCTGCTTGCATGTGGTCAAGCTGCCTGATGGTTTCGGTAAATCTGCGGGGGCACCATGGGCGGGCCGGGTAGCGGGCGGCGCGGTGGATGCGATGTGATCGCCGACTATCGACGGCTCGACGTGCGGCAACTGCAACGGGCGAGCGTGCTGACACCGGGATGGCGCTGCGGCTGGTGCTGGTATCGGCGCGGTGAGAAGCGGGCGGAGATCAACATCGAGGTGGGCGATGTTTCCATCCAGTTGCGCTACCGTGCGACCGACCAGGGCGAATGGAAGGACTACGACTACACGGTGGGGCTGGTGCGCACTGGCTGCAACTATGGTGGCGAACGTCCGTGGTTCCTGTGCCCATGCTGTGGGCGGCGCGTGGCGATCCTGTACGGAGGGGCGATGTTCGCCTGCCGGGTGTGCTACGGGCTGGCCTATGCGGTGCAGCGCGAGGACGATGCTGACCGCCTAGCCAGACGTGCCGATGCGATCCGGGACCGCCTGGGCTGGGAGGCGGGCATCTTGAACCCGGACGGCTGGAAACCGCGAGGGATGCACTGGCGCACCTTCTGGCGGCTGAAGGCAGAGCATGACCGACTGAAGGGCGGCGCGCTGGGTGCGTGGGCGAAGCGGCTGGGCACGCTGGACAGCATCGGGCGCTGACCTGGACGCCGCCAAGGTTAGTGAATCGTTGGTTAATCCTGCGGTTAGTGCGCAAACCAAGATTTGAGTGAGGCCGCGGATTGCAGGCGCGTGGCGCGAGCGCGCAAGGGCGGCCGGAGACATTAAACTGAACTACCGCCAGTGGGTGCAGGTTCGCACGCCTGCGTTCAAGGAATGGTTCGGGGATTGGGAAAATGGCCTTGCTGGACGAGCTTTTGAAACGGGAAGGGGTCGGGCCGGCAACGCCGCCGGAGACGGTTCCGGCCTCACTGAAGGCGTGCAAAACGTTCGAGGAGGTGGAGCTGTATCTGACGTGGTGCTCGGCCCCGACAATCGGGAGCCGCGAGTCTTCTTCCACGGCACCGCCGACGACATCACCGCCTTCGACCTGAGCCACGCAAACAGGAAGGATGCTGGTGTCCAAGGCCGAGGTATCCAGCAGGGTATCCAAGGAAACGCGGGCTGTGATCGATGGTTACCAGCCCATGGTTACCAGCATGGTTACCGGCAAAAACGGACTCTCAGACCGATCGAGAGGATGCGCCCTGTGGTGCGATCTGGCGGCGCTGAAACGCAACGCGAACGCAACGCCGATGGCGGCGATCAGCACCAGCACCCAGACCCGCTCGCGTGGCGGGTTTTTCCTGGGCGATGGGTGGTGCACGCCGTGCACCACCCTTCCCCGTGACACGCACGAGGACAAGACCATGAGCGAAAGCCCCGCCGACCGCGCAGAGCACATGCGCTGCCTCTGGGAATCCCTGAGCCCCGATCCTGACAAAGTGCTGCCGCCGACGCCCGAGCGGTTCGAGGATGTCCGCACGGTGGAAGAACTGGAGCTGTGGTTGATGGCGAACCAACGCACGCCGAACGCAGCCGAGCGCGAAGCGATGCGACAGCGCTTGGCTGCCGAGTGGAAAGAAGGCTGACCCCGCCCCCCAGGGCTGCGCGACCTTTGCCGGCCCGAGCGTGCATCAGCAGTACGCACGCGAGTGGTACGCAGCCGGTACGCACGGAAATCGCGTTATTTTGTCCCCGGTCTGCGTGGGAAAAGCTGTGGATAACCCTTGAACCGGCGCGGTAAGTCGATGATGGGCAAAGGAACGACGGACGGTGCCCAACCATTGAGCACCGGCGCGCTCGTTGGCTATCTCGCTCGTTCCAGGTTCAGCGCCAGCAACCGGCGCAGGATCTCGTCGTCGGGCATCTGGGGCGTGTAGTCGCTCCAGCCGTAAGCGGCCGCCACCGCGGCGTCGAGCGCCTTGTGTGCGCTGTCGAGCCAAGCCGGGCGCAGGTTGTAGAGGTTCGTCAGCGTGCGCTTCTTCAGCTCGGCCTCGTGGCCTGGCTTGGGGATGACCCGATCCGGGAAGCCCGGCGCGACTTCCGGGACGCGCTCCACCCACTCGGCGGGGTTCAGCCAGTTCTCGCGGAGCTCGTTGAGCCGGCGTGCGGCAGCGGCGATCGCGTCAGCCTGGGGGCCTGTCGGGGCGCCTGCGGCCGTGTCGGCAGGCGTCATGCCGGCGGGGAAGGGGAAGGTCTCGAAGGTCGTTGAGGGTGTGTAACGTGGGTCGTTCCCGACTCCAAGCCAGGTGCAGAGTCGAAGGGACCACAGTTCGTGGAACCGTGATTGCAGGACACCGAACGTCGTGTCGTCTTCGCGCGCGACGACTACGACTTGGCAGTCAGGTAACACGCTACCGGCAATCCAGACGAACAGGCGGTGTTTAGCGACTCGTGCAGTTGCAACGTATCGCCGCAGCCCATTGAGCGCTTTCCGCATCCCCGGGCGATCCTCAGCGTGAAGCCACCAGTAAAGGCGATGGTTGTCACGTTTCACACCGATTCGCGCTGGGAGTACGTTTGTCTGGACGTGTTGAAATGGTGTCTCGAAGAGCGAGGCGTCTTCCTTGCTCATGTCGCACCCAAAATCAATAATCCATTTCCCGCTCGGGCGACGGACCAAGTCGCTACCGTTGCACCAGGGGCGAACTACAGCGCAGTTCGGAGTCCCATGGGGGTTGGGGATCCGGAGCCACTCACGGGCTGTTGCACCATCAATATCAAAGGAGCCTCCCTTCTGTGTTCCGATGAAGGAGACCCCATTGTTCTCACGCAGTGCCCTCGCCCTTGAAAGGTCGGCGCCCACAGTCGCGGTGAGGTCGGCGTGAATAGTATCGACTTCAATGCCATTTAACTGACTTGCCCGGTCGGGTGCGGAGGTCGCGCCGAAGCCGATGAGTGACACACGAACGGCGGCTCCCTCATTCACCCATGGCTCATCGCTCCACGCTTCAAAGATTCGTGTCGTCTCAGTGATCTGGTCCAGCACCCTTCGGTTTGCCCCGCCACGGATAGAGTTGGTTGAAACGAGACCGGCTGCTTGCAGCCTCCCGGCCTTGATTTGCGCGCGTGCCTTCTCGAACCAATAGGTGACGAGATCGGCGCCGCCTGGGACGCGCCCGTCGTAGCGCTTACGGAGAGTGTCGACATATCCGTCGCCGAGTTCTCCACGCATCATTTTGTCGCCAAGGAAAGGGGGGTTTCCGACGACAACGCTCACCGTTGGCCACTCTGCCTCGCTCCCGTCCTCGTTCAGCAGGGCGTCCCGGTTTTCGATGTGGTCCAGGCGCGCGAGGATCGGGTTTCTCCGGCAGTCGTAGCCGTGCTTGAGCATCCATTGAATCTCGCCGATCCAGACCGTCACCCTTGCCAACTCGGCGGCGTAGGCGTTGATCTCGATGCCGCACACGTTCTCGGGGCTGGTCTCGATGGTGAGTTGGCGATGCAGGCCGAGCGCTTCGGCGTCCAGGTTCGCGCGGTGCTCGAGGTCCTTCAGCGCGCGCAGGGCGAGATACAGGAAGTTGCCGGAGCCGCACGCGGGATCGAGGACCCTGAGGTCCTTCAGCCGCTCGAGGTAGCCCAGAAACAGCGCCTGCGCCTCCTGGCCGGCCTTCTGCGAGCCTTTCCCGCCAGCGTGGTACTTCTCGACCAGCGGGCCGATCTTGGCCTTGGCAGCCTCCCATTCGCGCTCAAGCGGCTCGACGACGACGGGGCGGACCAGCTTCATGATGGTGCCCGGGTCGGTGTAGTTCGCGCCGAGGGGGGCGCGGATCTTCGGATCAAGACCGCGCTCGAAGAGCGTGCCGAGGATCGACGGTTCGATGGCGCTCCAGTCCATGCGGCTGGCAGCCAGCAGGGCGTCGATCTCGCCGGCGACCAGCTCGAGAACTTCCACGTGCTCGAACAGCCCGCCGTTGAAGTACGCGATGTCCTCGAGGAGGAAGTCGCCACCGGTGCGCATCGCCTGGAACATCTCCGCCATCGACACCGCGAGCTTGGCCGGGTCGCCCTGGCGCTTCGCGATGACGCGCTCGAACAGCTTCTTCGGCAGGAGTCCGATGTCCTCTGCGAACATGCAGAACAGGCACTGGATGAGGAGGTGCGCGATCTTCGCGGGATCGTGGCCGCGCTCGGTCATCGACTTCGCGATGTCGGCGAAGCGCCCGGCGGCGTCCGCGGTGATGTCGAGCACCGTGCGGCCGGGCCTGAACTTCTCCGGATCGGTGAACAGCCAGCGCAGGCGCTGCAGGTTCTCCGGTGTGCCGACGTCCTCCAGGCGGATCGTGTAGGTCTCGCTCGGGGTGCCGGTGAAGTGGGTGTGGATCTGGGTGATGGCGCGATTGCTGACGACAAGCAGGGGCGGGTTGTCGAGCGCGAGTGCGTAGGTCATGAGCTGGCGCAGGGCGCCGGACAGGTCACCGCCTGGGCCCTTGTTCTCCCAGCCGAAGTGCCCGCGCTTCCATACGTCGGCCCAGCCATGGCCGGCACCGGTGCGAGTGGCGCCGCGCTCGAAGCAGTAGCTGTTCGGATCGTTCGGCGGATCCACGCCGAGCATGCTGCAAAGGTCGAGGAAGAAGGCCTGAGAGCCGGCGCGCTCGGAGAGCGGGTTGTCCTTCCACTTGGCGATGAACTGGGCTGGGGTCATGGGCTGCTGGCTGGCGTGGCGCTGGGGAGGTTCTAACCGCGCAAGCATAGCAGGCTCGCATGGACTCCCATTCCGACAGGGTTCTCCAGGGGTTCAGGAGCTCTCACGTCAACCCCATAGCGCGAATTCGCGTTTTGGCCTCCCAGCTCGGCCGAGCGGGTAGCTCGTCGCATTGCAGCAGCGGCACCGCGCACCAGAGGCCGCACAGGCCACACCGCGAGAGCCCGACGGACCCGCAGAGCCAGCCGGCCGCGTGGCTACACCGCCCGGAATTGGCTACATGGTGGCTACACGGCCCCGGAAAGCAAAAAGGCCAGTTCGCGAGAACTGGCCTAAGTGCTTGAATTCGTTGGTGGGGGCACTAGGACTCGAACCTAGGACCAATTGATTAAGAGTCAACTGCTCTACCAACTGAGCTATACCCCCGTTGCCTTGCGGCAGACCGGATTGGCGCCCGATCGAAGAGCGCGAATATTACGCATGTTCCTGTTGCGCTGCAATAGTTCGGTCACACT
>QXGG01290702.1_pt1 | contig 11227 bp, 3 predicted proteins | sample 1982491 | NCBI WGS metagenome assembly QXGG01 (sample SAMN09924614, study PRJNA488089) | Wastewater metagenome, whole genome shotgun sequencing project. | isolation source: South African research farm wastewater | place: South Africa: Irene, Agricultural Research Council, Animal Production Institute... | reverse complement strand
TGGGCCAGATGGGCGTGCGGATCGCGCTGCAGTGCAACGAGAGCGACTCGCAGCTCATCCTGTCAGACGACAACCTCGCGGCACGGCTTCTCGCGCGGCCGGGCGAGGCGATCTACAACGATGCGGGCGGGCTCCTTGAGGGGAACAGCCCCTTCCAGGTCGTGTGGCTCAATGACCGCGAGCGCGATGGACGCCTTGATGCGGTGGCGCAGCGCGCGTCGGCGACGCCGCGCCGGGCACCGATCGTCATCTTCGAGGGCAACGCGCCCGTGCGGCTTGCCGAGTGCGCGCCGCTGGAGACGGCTCGCGCGGTGCGCAGCGCTGCAGCGACAGATGCGCTCGCGCCAAAGGTGTGGCTTGGCGAGGCGGTCGCCATCTCCGAGCCCACGCACATCACGCTGCAGCGTCGCAGTGGCGCCAATGCGCTTGTCGTCACCCAGGACGAGGAGCAGGCCGTGTCCATGGGCATCGCGGCGATCGAGTCGCTGGCGGCGCAGTGCAGGCACGCACAGATTGTGCTCGTGGACAGCACGACGCCCGACCAGCCGACCTTTGGAGCCCTGGAGCGCGCTGCGGCGTCGGCAGGGCTTGCCGCACGCGTCGTTCGCGCATCCGATCCCGCCGCCGCGCTCGCCGAAGTTGCCGCCGCGGTGGCGGAGCGCGAGACCGCGCAGCGGGTCACGGAGCCTGCCATCCTTGTGATGGTGCACGGCGTGCAGAGGGTGCGCGCGCTCCGGCGAAACGAGGACGACTACTCGTTCGGCTCGAGCGACGCGCCGCCCTCGCCTGACCGCGTGCTGGCGGCTGTCGCGCGCGAGGGCCCGGCGCTCGGCATCCACACCTGGATCTGGGTGGACAACGGCGCGAGCCTCTCGCGGTCGATCGACAGGTCCTCGCTCCGCGAGTTCGACTGGCGCGTGCTGTTCCAGTGCAGCGCGGCGGACTCCTCTGCGCTCATCGACTCCGGCACCGCGAGCAGGCTCGGGCCCAGCCGTGCGCTGCTGCACGACGAGCTCTCGGGCCGCAACGAGAAGTTCAGGCCGTGGTCGATTCCTGAATCGGCACTGCGCGCGTGAGCGACTCCCACGCGCGCTCGAGGCGCGATGCGCCCGCTGGGCGTGCCGTGGGCAGCTCCTGCGCATGGGCGCTCATCACGTGCTCCTCGACGAGGTCACGGAAGTCCTCAATCGCTGCCCATGCGTCGCGGGGGGCAACGCCTTCAGCGGTGCGCAATCCCCCTTCGGCCATCATGCGCGTCATGAGGGCTGACCGCGACATCCACATCTGCACGCCCTCGGTCGCGGCTGATGCGGATCTCGGTCCGCCCGTGAGTTTCCGCACCCGAATGGGGATCGCGGTCACCCACGGCGCCAGCCGCGCGAGCCGCTCCCACCGCGCGCTGGCGAACACGCCGTCCGGAACCATCGTGCGAAGGTGCTCCTCGAGCTGGGTCGCATCGGCGTCCGCCCACTGCGGTGCCTGCTGCAGCGCATCGTGCGCAGACGCAAGCGCGGCCGACAGCGCCGTGCACACATGCAGCGCCTCGCGCACGCGGGCAGAGAGCGCCTCCGCGTCGTCGCGTGCTGCGTCGCCAATCGCCCGAAGCGCGGAGGGGCTGCGCGGGATCTCGTGCGACTCGTCGACGATTCGGCGGGCCACGCATGCGGCGATGCCCCCCGATCCGGCGAGCGCCGCGGCCGCAAGCCACTCGCGCGAGGGCTCCGCGATGCGGCGCACGGCCGACGCGATGCGCGCCGCCACATGCGACACGGCCCCTTCCCGGTGCGCGACGAAGGCATCCCACCGCGTGGGATGCAGGGTGAGGGGAACGCGCGCGCCAGCCGGCGCAATCGCCGCCCATGCGGCAACCGACGTCCCCTCTCCGCACGGGATCTCCACACGCCCAGGCACTGGGTCCGGTGCACCAAGGCCGGCTGCATGCGAGGCTGCGAGCGACCCGAATGCATGGTGCGCGGCATCGCCATGAGCAGCCACAAGGGCATGGATGTCCCTCCCGGTGGCGATGCAGGATCCGTCGCCTCCCACGATCTCGAGGCGGATCGAGAGGTGCGGATCGATGGACGCGCTGCTGAAGTCGCGCGGGGACACCTGCAGGCCCGCGACAGCCGAGCAGTGCGACGCGAGCGCGGCGGCCAGCGATCCCTCGCCAAACGCAAGCGACTCCGCGGCACCCTCCGCCACCTGCCGCGCAGGCTGCAGCCTCACGCGCAGGTGCTTTGGCAGCGTCCTGATGAGCGCCTCGATGCGCGCGACGAGGTGGCCGGGAAGTCCCCACGAGAGCCTCTCGACATCGAGTCCTGCCAGTGCAGCAAGCGGGATGCGGACAGTGGCGCCATCGACCTCGCTGCCGGGCGCATGCTCATAGCGCACAGGTGCCACGGCGGAGCCCGTGCTGATGGACTCGGGCAGCCCATCGTCGCGCGCGGAGAGCGGATCGAGGAGCAGGTCTCCCTCCGACATCAGGAGTGCGGCGGGATTGTCGCGCTCCGCCTTGGCGAGCCATCGCATGAGGCTTGGCCATGAGTGCACGTGCTCGGGCACGCGTGCGTCGTAGAAGGCGGTGCGCGCCTCGGCGTCTGCGAGCAGCGGCCTGCGCTCGCGCCTCTCGAGGCGCTCGATCGACTCGCGCAGCGCGTCGTTGGCCGCCATGAATGCGGGACGCGCGTTCGGCACCTGGCCGTCGACCAGTGCACTCTGGATGAAGATGTCCCGTGCGCCACTGGGATCAAGCGGGCCGTAGGGCACCTGCTGGCGCGGCATCACCGTGAGTGACCCGAGTGTCACGCGCTGCCATGCAGCGACTTGGCCAGTGGCGCGCACCCAGTGCGGCTCCGACGTGATCCGGTGCACCGCGTGCGGGGCGATCCTCTCGATCCACGCAGGACGCACGCGTGCCGCGAGGCGTCCCCAGCGGCGAGTCGTCTCCACGATCTCAGCCACCACGATCCAGCGCGGCAGCGACTTGGCCAGCGCCGACGACGGATGGACCCGGAAGCGCGCGCCTCCGGCAGCCACGTACTCGCCTGCCCGTGTGCGTTCGGCGACCTGGAACAGGAATCCCGCAAGCACGCAACGGTGCAGCGCATCGAGGCGCGCAGGCCCCTCGGGCGGTGGAGCGCGGTGCGGCTCGCCCATGCGGTCGTGCACGAGCCGAACGAGCTGCGCATGCACGTCGGCCCACTCGCGCATGCGGCGGTGCGACAGGAACCCTTCACGGCACCACCGGCGCTGCACGCCGCTTCCGCCCGAGGCTCGCGCATCGGCCCACGCGCGCCAGAGCCGAAGGAGTCCAGCAAAGTCGCCGTCAGGCTGACGCCACCGCGCGTGCGCCCCATCGGCAGCCTGCTCCTGCCCTGAAGGACGCTCGCGAGGGTCCTGCACTGAGAGCGCAGCTGCAATGACAAGCGCGTCGTCGAGGCATCCCTCGCGGGAGGCCTCGAGCACCATCCGCGACAGCCGAGGGTCGATCGGCAGCCGCGCCATGCGGCGACCGGCCGCCGTGAGGCGGCGCTGCGCATCGAACGCCCCAAGCTCCATCAGCGTGGCGCGCCCCTCCTCGATTGCGCGTGGAGATGGGGGATCGATGAACGGGAACGACTCAGGCGCGCCGAGGCCAAGCGACTCCATCTGCAGCAGCACGCTCGCCAGGTTCGTGCGCCTGATCTCGGGCTCCGGCCACTCCGGGCGCCGCGAGAGCGACAGCTCGTCGTAGAGCCGGATGCAGACGCCAGGGCCGATGCGCCCGCACCGGCCTGCGCGCTGCGTGGCGCTCGCCTGCGAGATCGGCTCGACGGGAAGTCGCTGGATGCGGCTGCGCGCACTGAACCGCTTGACGCGCGCAAGCCCTGAGTCGATCACGGCCCTGACGCGCGGTACGGTCACCGATGTCTCAGCGATGTTCGTGGCAAGGATCACCCGGCGCAGCTTCGATGGGGCGAAGATCCGGTCCTGCTCCGCCTCGGGGATCCTTGAGTAGAGCGGAACCACCTCGATGTCCGTGCGGCCGCGCAGCGACTCCGCGCAGTCCAGGATCTCGCGCTCGCCGGGCAGGAACGCGAGCACGTCGCCATGGCCAACGGCAGCAAGAGCCTCGTCGGCCGCTGCACACACCGCAGGCACGATGTCCTCCTCGCCATCCGCATCGATGGGCCGCCAGCGGATCTCCACAGGATGGAGACGACCGTCGATCGACAGCACGGGTGCGCCCCCGAAGTGCGCAGCGATGCGCGACGCGTCAATGGTGGCGCTTGCGACAATCACCCGCAGCTCGGGCCTTCGCGCACAGATGCGCACCAGGCATCCGAGCAGGAAGTCGATGTTGAGGGTGCGCTCATGGGCCTCGTCGATGATGATGGTGCCGTAGCGCGACAGCAGCGGATCGCGGCGGAGTTGTGCGAGCAGCACGCCATCGGTGACGACGCGGATGGACGTGCCCGCCTCCGCGCGCAAGTCGAACCGGACCTGGTAGCCCACGACCGACCCCAGCGGAGTCGACAGCTCCTGCGCGATGCGCGTCGCGACCGACCGCGCCGCGATGCGCCGAGGCTGGGTCAGGCAGATGCCCCCCTGCTCGGCGCGGCCCGCCGCGAGGCAGATCTTTGGGAGCTGCGTCGTCTTGCCGGATCCCGTCTCAGCCTGCACCACGATGACCTGGTGCCGCTCGATCGCTGCGGCGATCTCCTCGCGCCGCTGCGCCACCGGCAGGTCCTCCGGGAAGGCCACCACAGCCACCGGAGCCCCACGATGGACAGCGGCGTCCCTCCCCTGCTCGCTCTGGTGCGGGTCGGACACGGCTGCGCAAGTCTAGGTCGCCACGAGCGCTACCATCGCCGACTCGGGCGCTTAGCTCAGTTGGCAGAGCACCGCCATTACACGGCGGGTGTCGCAGGTTCGAGTCCTGCAGCGCTCACTGTCCCGAGCTGCCTGCACCGGATCCATGGACACACACATCGACACGCCCGCTCCTGCATGCCTCGCACGGCGCCTTGCCGCATGCGGCGCTGCAGTGCTCGCCACGCTCGCGGCGATCGCCTGCTCGAACATCGAGAAGGCTGACCCGACGGTCCAGACCACGCGCGCCGATCCGATCAGCTTCGAGATCGACGCGGACCCGATCATGCGCGGCACCGTCGCCGCCGAGACGATGATTGTGGGATACGAGCCTGCGGTGGTGCGCGCATACGGCGTGGTGGTCGGCCTCAAGGGCACCGGCAGCCGCATCGCACCGAACGAGGTGCGCCAGCACATGATCCAGGACCTCTCGCGGCGCGGCGTCGGCGACCCGACCGTCGCGGAGGTGAACTTCACGCCCGAGTCGCTGCTCGACTCCGAGGACACCGCGATCGTGGTCGTCGAGGGCCTCATCAACCCGGGATCGGTCAAGGGCACCAAGTTCGACTTGCGCGTCTACGTGGCGCCGGGCACCGCGACCACAAGCCTCGAGGGCGGCAAGCTGTGGACGTGCGACCTCCGGCCCGGGCTGCTGATCGCCGGCAGCAAGCAGGCGAGGCCGATGGCCGAGGGGCGCGGCCCCATCGTCATCAACCCATTCGCGGACCAGAGCGGCAAGATCGTGGACACCGTCAACCGCATGAGCGGGCGCATCCTCAACGGAGGCGAGGTCACGCGCGACATGACCGTGAAGCTGCGGCTGTCCACGCCAAGCCACGCGCGCGCGCGGCTCATCGCCAACGCGATCAACTCCTACTTCCCGCGCGAGAGGGGCCAGAAGGACGACACCGCGCGCGGCCGCAGCAGCGAGCTCATCGACATCCACATCCCGCCCTCCTGGCGAGACCGCACGGACGAGTTCATCCAGGTGCTGCGTCACACGCCCATCACCACAGCGCCGATCGAGCAGCTCGCATCGCAGGTGGCGCGCAGCGTCACCAACAATCCGGGCGCGGCATCTGCGGCCAGCCTGCGCTGGCAGGCGCTCGGCAAGAAGAGCCTCGGGGCCGTCCGGCCGCTCTACACGTTTCCGGAGGAGCAGCCGCGCTTCGCGGCGCTCGACGCCGGCGCGAAGCTCGACGATGCGCTTGCGGTCTCGCACCTGCTTGATCTCGCGCGCAACGGGTCGGGCCGCGTGCGAGTGCAGGCCGTGCGGCTGCTGGGCCGCATGTCATCCAATCCTTCGGTGGACCTTGGCCTGCGAAGCCTGCTCGAGGATGACGACATCGACGTGAGGCTGACCGCGTTCGAGGAGCTGCGCGACCGGAACGACCCGATCGTCCAGAGCCAGGACGTCAGCGGCCGGTTCCGCGTGGATGTGGTGCCGAGCGCCAAGCCGATGATCTACGTCTCGCAGTCGGGCGAGCCCCGCATCGCGATCTTCGGGACGGATCTCGAGGTCATCCGTCCCATGACGCTGACCGCATGGTCTGGGCGCCTGATGTTCAAGGGCGACGACGGGAAGAAGTCGATCGAGGTGTTCTACCGGGCGAGCGACGGCCTGCCCCCGATGACCGACTTCGTGCAGCCCAAGGTGGCCGAGGTCGCGCGGTTCCTGGGCCATACCACCACGGTGGAACGCCCTGCCCCGGGCGTGGGCATGAGCTACAGCGAGACCATCGGTGCGCTCCACGAGATCTGGAAGAAGGGCTACATCAAGTCCGACTTCAAGGCCGAGCAGGACCGCATCCTTGCATCGATCGTGAAGGCAGATGAGGACAAGCCCCGCGACTCCCGCCCCGAGTACGAGGATGAGGAGGAGGCTGAGGAGGCTCCCACGGCAGGCGCCGTCAGGCCGACGATTGCCGCCGATCCGCTGAAGCCTGCGGCAGGTCTTGATACTCAGGCGCCCAGGCGAGATACTGTGCCCAGATAAGCCCGCGTCGTGCGGACCCAAGGAAGGGTGCCAGCGCCGGCGACAGGAGGTCGGAGATGCGTCTATCGAAGCTCATTCTGAGCGGTTTCAAGAGCTTCGCGGACACCACGGAGTTCCCATTCGACGAGCCGATCATCGGCATCGTCGGCCCAAACGGCTGCGGCAAGAGCAATGTCGTCGACGCGATCCGCTGGGTGCTCGGCGAGCGCAGCGCCAAGAGCCTGCGCGGCAGCGCGATGGTGGATGTCATCTTCGCGGGCAGCGCCGTGCGCAAGCCAATGGGATGCGCGACCGTCACGCTGGTCTTCGACAACCCGGTCCTTGAGGCGCCGCGCGCGGCCCTCGAGACGGAGCCGGGCGAGGAGCTGCCGAGCGTCGACGTGGGCGATGGCACGAGTGCGGCCGCTGAGGCTGCGGACCATGCGGGCGATGCATCACCTTCGGCCGACGGCTCCGCGAGCGCCGCTGACGAGGAGTTCGACCGTGTGGTGCACCGCGCGCAGGTCCGGCACCGTGCGCTGCCTGTGGACCAGGATGTGGTCGAGGTCACGCGCCGGCTCTACATCGATGGCCGAAGCGAGTACCTCATCAATGGCCGCAAGGTGCGCCTGCGCGACATCAAGGAGCTGTTCATGGACACCGGCATCGGCACCGATGCCTACTCCATCATCGAGCAGGGCAAGGTGGCGGCCCTGCTCGAGGCGAACCCTGCGCAGCGACGCGCGATCCTCGAGGAGGCTGCGGGCGTGGCCAAGTTCCGCGCGCGCAAGGAGGAGGCGTCGCGCAAGCTCGACACCGCCGAGCGCAACCTTGTGCTTGTGCGCGAGCAGCTGTCGGGCGCCGAGAGGCGCCTGCGCATTGTGCGCGGCCAGGCCGAGAAGGCAACGCGCTTCCGCGAGCTCGACGCGCGCCGGCGCGAGCTTCGCTCTGCGCTGCTCGAGGACCAGTACTTCGACGGACGCACGCGGCTCGAGTCGCTGACTGAGGCGGTTGCCGCCGCCGACGCCACACGCAACGGCATGGCTGGCGAGGTCGAGCGTGCCGAGGACGCGAAGCGGATGGCCGAGGCCGCACGCGATGCGGTGATGCGGCAGCAGCAGTCGTACGAGCGTGAGCGCATCGAGGCCCACGCCGCGATGCAGCAGGCAGCCCAGCGCGCCGAGTACGGGGAATCATCGCTTGACGACACCCGGCGGGCGCTCGAGCAGGATGCATCCGCGATCGGATCGCTCGACCAGCGGATGGGCGAGCTCACCCGCCGCCTTGAGGCCTCGGTGACTGCGCAGCGCGATGCGGCCGTGCAGCTCCAGGCCGCAGAGTCGGCGCACGCCACCGCCGAGGAGGCGCGCGCATCCCGGTCGGCGGAGGTTGCCGACGCGCGCGATGCACTCGAGCACGCGCGCGAGGCGCAGCTGCAGGCGGACCGCGAGCGCCAGCGCATCGCATCCCGGCTCCAGTCTGCGCTTGAGCGCGCATCGGCGCACGGGGAAGAAGTTGGCCGGATCAGCGAGAGGATCGCAGCGCGTGCGCAGGAGATGGATGCGCACCGGACCGCGCGTGCGCAGGCGCAGCAGATGCACGCGCAGGCCGAGCAGGAGGCGCAGCGCGCCCACGAGGAGACCGTGCGCGAGCTTGAGGCCGCCGAGTCGCTCGGGGACCAGGCTGGCGTCCTCGCCAAGCGCCTGGCTGCGCTTCGCGACGAGCGCCTGGGGCTCGAGAGCCGACGCAGCATCCTTGCGGAGCTTGAGGAGGCCCGTGAGGGGTTCGGGTCGGCAGTGCGTGCGGTGCTTGCCGCGCCCTCGCGGTTCCCTGGCGTGAAGGGCGCGCTCGGAGACATGGTCGAGGCGGACCGCAGGTCAGCCGCCGCAGTGGAGATCGCGCTTGGGCCATGGCTCGAGTCGCTCGTCGTGGCCGATCGCGACGGCATGGCTCCGACGCTCGCGGAGGCCCGGGAGATCGAGGGCCGCGCGACCTTCGTGCCGATGGTCCCGCTTTCCAACCCAGCACCTGAGCGAAGGCGCGTGCGCGGCGCAAGCCGGCTGGCGGATTCGGTGCGCGTTGCGGCACCCGCGCGCTCGCTTGTCGATGCGCTGCTTGCGGACACGTGGGTGACCGAGACGCTCGACCGGGCACGCGCGCTCGCGGAGGGACCGCTGCGCGGAGCCCGCATCGTGACCTGGGCAGGCGACGTGGTTGACGCGACCGGAGCCGTGAGCATCGGCGCCGTGCGGCAGTCGTCTGGCGGCTACGGCGGCATCGTGGCCAGGCGTGCGGAGCTCGCAGAGCTCTCGCAGCGCAGCGGCGAGCTTGCGGCGGAGATTGGCTCGGTCGAGGACCAGCTCGGCCAGATCGAGTCGCTCGGGGAGCAGGCCCGCGACCGTCACCGTGCGCTCGACAGCCGCCTTCAGGATGCGCGGCGCACAGCGGTGTCAGAGCAGTTCCAGGTGGAGCGCCTTGACGCGCTGATCGCGCGCATCGAGCGCGAGCAGGTCAACGCGGAGAGCGAGCGCTCGGAGATCCAGCGCAGGCTGTCCGAGCTCGAGCGTGAGCGCGAGGCGCTTGATGCGCAGCATCGCGCCAGCACCGAGGCCCTCGAGGCGGCCACATCCGCGGCCGCGCGCGAGCAGGCGCGGATGGCGGATGCGCAGCGCGCCTTCGACGAGGTGCAGGAGGCGCTCGCATCGGCCCGACTGGCGCTCGGCGAGTGCTCTGCACGCGAGCAGGCGGCGCGGCGAGAGTGCTCGATGATCGAGGACTCGCTCGCCGAGGTGCGCCGGTCCCGAGCTGCCGCTGAGGACCAGCTCCGGCGCCGAGAGACGCACATCGAGAGCCTTGAGGAGTCGATCGCGGCGTCGCGCTTGCAGCAGGCCGAGGCCAAGGCGCGGCACGACGAGTTCGCGGCCGCGCTCGCGGGAATCGCGCAGGACCTTGCGAACGCGGTCACCGCCAACGAGGCGGCCAGCGAGGCGCTTCGACTGGTGCGCGACCGGGTCGGCGAGGCCGAGCGCGCATGGACCGAGGCCGAGCTCGCCAGGCGCGAGGCCGAGCTCAGGCTCGAGTCGCTTGTGACGACCGCACGGGACGAGCTCGAGCTTGACTTGCCCGGCGGCTGGGACGCTCACCTGGAGCGGCGCGCCGGCGGCGCCTTCGACTCGCTCGACCGCGACAGCGCGTCACGCGAGGCGGATGCGCTGCGCGACGAGATCCGCTCGCTCGGCAACGTCAACCTCGACGCCATCGCGGAGCTCGACGAGCTCGAGGCAAGGACCAAGGCGCTGACCGAGAGCCTCGCGGACATCGACTCCGCGCGGGGCCACCTCGAGCAGCTGGTGTCGCGCCTCGACAGCGAGAGCCGGGTGCGCTTCGAGAGCACCTTCAACACGGTGCGCGAGAACTTCGGCGGCACCAACGGCATGTTCCGCCGCCTCTTCGGCGGCGGGAGCGCGGACATGTTCCTGCTGCCCGACGAGGAAGGCAACGTGGACTGGCTCGCGTCGGGCATCGAGATCCGCGCGAAGCCCCCAGGGAAGGAGCCTCGCGTCATCAGCCAGCTGTCGGGTGGCGAGAAGTCGATGACCACGGTGGCGCTGCTGCTGGCGATCTTCAAGAGCAAGCCCGCCCCCTTCTGCATCCTGGACGAGGTTGATGCGGCCCTCGACGAGGCCAACACCGAGCGCTTCTGCGCATCGCTGTCGGGGTTCCTCGACAAGAGCCACTTCATCGTGATCACCCACCACAAGCGGACGATGCAGGCGTGCCACAGGCTGCACGGCGTCACGATGCCGCAGCGCGGAGTGTCCAAGCGCGTCTCGGTGCGGTTCGAGCAGGTCGGGTCCGACGGAAGGATCGCGCAGGAGGCGATCGACGCCGCGGCCGCCGAGGAGCCTGCGGCAGCCGCCGCGGTGTAGGCTCGGCGCGCCATGTCGATCCGCGAATTCATCAGGACCCATTACCGCCACTTCAATGCGGCCACTGTCGTGGACGCGTCGGAGGCGTACGCCGCCCACATCTCCAAGGGTGGCTCGATGCTCGTCACCCTCGCAGGCGCGATGAGCACGGCGGAGCTCGGCATCTCGCTCGCGGAGATGATCAGGCGGGGCCTCGTGCACGCCATCTCGTGCACCGGAGCGAACCTCGAGGAGGACGTCTACAACCTCGTCGCGCACTCGCACTACCAGCGCGTGCCCAACTGGCGCGAGCTCACGCCCGCCGACGAGAAGAAGCTGCTTGACCGGCACCTCAACCGGGTGACGGACACCTGCATCCCCGAGGAGCAGGCGATCCGCCGCATCGAGCGCGCGATCCTCGACGACTGGACGCGCGCGGACCGCGCCGGCGAGCGGACGTTCCCTCACGAGTTCTTCTACCGCATCCTGCTTT
>QXGG01215092.1_pt1 | contig 11234 bp, 1 predicted proteins | sample 1982491 | NCBI WGS metagenome assembly QXGG01 (sample SAMN09924614, study PRJNA488089) | Wastewater metagenome, whole genome shotgun sequencing project. | isolation source: South African research farm wastewater | place: South Africa: Irene, Agricultural Research Council, Animal Production Institute... | reverse complement strand
GGCTCGCCACTCGCGCGCTCGACAACCTCGAACTGATGGCCCCACTCACCCACCTTCCCGCCTGCGCGAGGCCCCTCAATGAACTCGACCTCGATCGACATCCATCCGTTGTAGCTGGCGTCCTTCACGGACAGCACGCGCGCACGATCAGGGTAGCGCGTCTCCCCGGTCTTGAAGCCAGGGCGACCGACCACGATGTCGCCAACCTGAAGGGTCTTGGCCTCTTCAACGGCGACTCGGTTGTACTCGGCCTCGGCGCTCTGCTGGGCCTTGAGCGCGTTCAGGCGCTCGCGCAGGCTCTGCTCGAGATCCTTCAGTGCCGCATCCCACTCCTGGCGGTACTTGGGTCGGTTCTGTTCCCACGCGACCAGATCGAGTTCGACGCGGCCATCGACTTCCTTCAGGCTCTTGGCCAGCGCATCAAAATACTCGTTGAAGCGCTTGCGCTCGTCGCCCATCGGATACGGCGTGCCGCGGTGAGTTTCGCTGGTGACGGCACCCTCGCCCGCCCATTCCGGGTTCACGAGGTAGTTCGAGTTGAACTCGAGGCGATCGGCAACCCAGGCCTCGAAGGCGCGCGCGAAGATTTCCTTGTCGTTCGACCAGTAGGGATCGCTCTTCTTGCTGCCGTCGAGCGCCTGCGCCTCCTTGAAATAGCTCGACTTGTTGCGCGAGGGCGCGGCGTAGTAGTCGATCGCCTTGGCGGCGCCGTAGATGCGCCCCTCGTCGGTGCCCATGCTGCGCTTGTCGCCCTTCCAGTACGAGCCGCCCAGCAAGAAGCCGTCCACGCTGACGATGATCTGCTTCATGTTGTAGCCGTAGCGCAGCTCCTGCTTGATCTGGTCGATCACGCGGTTGAGCGGCGTCTGCCCTTCACTCTGCTTGGTCAGATCGAGCGCGTGCGCCCACTCGTGCGCCACCGTGCCGTCGCCCTTGGTGTTGGTGACGTTGATCACCGGGACCGTGCCGCCGTCCGGGTGCGGGTGTGCGCCCTGGTAGTGCGCGGCGAACTTGCCGTGACCCAGCGCGCCGATGGTGAAGTGCAGTTTGCCGGCGAGCGCGATCGCCTTCGGCGGCAGGTTCAGCAGCGCAGCCAGGTCGCGGAAGGCGTCATGCGCGTAGTTCAGGTGGTCCTGATCCTGACGCGCGCCCACCCACTGCCCGAAGCCCACGTCGGCAAAGTTGAACGTCTCCTTGAACTGCTCGGGCGTGATGTCCTGGCCCTTGCGGTAGTCCTCGCCGTCGCGATTGACGCGATCCAGGCGCGGCGGGGTGAGTGCCTGCTTGCGCGAGGACTCGAGCGACTTGTGCTCGTCGATCATCAGGCGATAGGCGTACCCGCCCGGGTAGCCACCCTCGCGGCCGGTGTCGTATTTCGCCCTGTCGGGGTTGTAGCCCGCCTTTGCTGCGGCTTGCCACACCAGCTCGCCCAGCTTGCGCTTGGCGGGCGTCGACGAGTCGAGGAAGCCAAACTTGCGCATCTGCTCGCCGAGCTCCGACACGCTACGATGGTCGGCCAGGCTGTACCAATCCGAGAGCTTGCTCGGATCTTTCGACAGCAGCGCGGCCAGGCGCTTGGCACCCTCTTCTACGGTGCGCACGCCCAGCAGGCCCTCGGCCAGCGCGCGGACGTTCTCGATGTAGGTCTCGGCGAAGTTGCGCGCATGCTCCATGCGCTCGGACTCGTCGCCGTTGAGGCTGGTGTCGATGCGCGAATCGGCCTCGCCGGTGATGAAGTAGCGCAACTTCTTCATCGGATCCTTCGTCCAAGCTCCATCCATGCGGCTCACCGGGCTCTTGTCGCCCAGCCAGTCCTTGAAGGTTGGCACGATGTTGCGGATCATGCCGAACCAGCGCACGGCGCCCGGCGTCGCGTCCTCGGCCAGCACACCGCGAAGCAGCTCGGCACGATTGGTTGCGGCCTCGAGCTGCTCGAGCAGTTTATCGACGTCGGTCTGCGCCTCGCGCGCCTTCTTCTTGGCGTCATCGAACCAGCGGCGCAGGTCGGCGCCGGTGTTCTTGAGCTTCTTCGCGCGACGGCCGGACGCAGCGGCCTTGCCATCGGGCGTGGTCATCCAGTCCTGCGCCTTGGCGTAGCCGGCAGCAAAGGGCTCGCCGTTGGGCAGCGTCGATTTGGTCTTTCCGTCCAAGGCGTGCTCCCAGCCCTGGATGAATTTCGTGCCGTCCTCGCTCTCGGGCGCGTAGGCGGCTTCCTGCAGGGCCACGGCGAGCGGATCGCGCGCCTGCGCCTTGAGCGCCGCCTGCTTGGCCTCTTCGGCGACCTGGATCAGGTGCTTGCGCAGGCCGACGTAGAAGTCCTCCGGCATCGTCGGGCGGTCGTCTGCCATCACCAGGTCGAAAGCGCGCGCCGCGCCCGGATCATTCGCTTCGGCGGCGGCAAGAGTGCGCTTTCCGATCACCGTCCGCAGCCGCTGCTCGGCGGCGAGCTGGAAGTGATCGTCCTGGTTATCCTTGTTGTTCGCGACCGCGGCCAGCATCGAGTCGGCGGCGAGGTCGTTGAACGCCTCGCGCTCAGCCCAGGCGCGCATCTCGGCCTGCTTGGCCCGCGTCTCGCCGCGCCCGGTGACGTACTCATCGACCAAGAATCCACGCGACCAGCCCTCTTCGGGCTTCGCTGCCCAGCTCGTCGGGACGATGTCCTTGCCGTCACGGCGGATCCGGCGCTCCGCGTCTTCGTTGCGACTCCAGATCTCGTCGCCCTGGCGGTTCAGGCCCAGCAGTGTCTCGCCGCCCTTGGCGTCACTCACGAGCGGCTTGAGGAGGCTCGGCGGGTTCTCGAAAACGAAATCCGGGTCGAACAAGTAGAGCTCGGCACCTTCCTTGTCGGCCTGCGACAGGTTCGCAAGGTCAATCCGGTCGAACTGGTTCTGATTGAACGCATCGCCGCGGGCTGCGGCCTCGGCACGCGCATTCTCGATCAGCCAGGCATCGATCTTCTTCAGGTGCGACTGCAGCTTGCGATCGGTCTTGAGGTCGCTCGCGGGACGCGGGAAGGGCGTAGTCTCGCGGCCGGTGTTGGTCAGCACGACTTCGCCCGGCGAGAGCTTCATGCCGACTTCGCCGCGGCGCTTTTCGCTGGCCTCGGTCTTGCCCTCATCCGTGAGGGCAGCATCCGCAGAACCTGCGCCGCGCTTGGCGTCGATCGCCTCGACCAGCGCCGGCAGCTTCAGATACTTGCCGTCCTCGCCTCGCAGGCCGACGCCCAGCGCCTCGGCGTACTTTTGCGCCGCGCCGTAGTTGGTGCGCCAGTTCTTCGGCTCGGTAATGTCCGCTGCTTCGGCCTGCTGCGGCGAGGATTCTGCGGGTTTCGTGTCCGCGGAAATGTCCGCCTGTTGTTGTGCGACCGGACGCAGCCCAGCCGGCGGCACCAGCACTGCATCTCCAGATCCAAGCTCAACCTTCCAGTTGCGCTTGTGCTTGGACAGGATCTTGCCTTGGCTGCCAACGCCAGGGCCGTAGGGTGCGATTACGGTGTCGCCGACAGCCAGACCCTCGACCTCAGCCTGGCGCGCCTGGTAAGCGGCCCAGCCCTCGGGGTTGGCGCTGCGGTACTCGTTGATCTTGCGCAGTGTGCCGATGTGGGTCAGCCAGTTCGCCAGCAGCGCATTGGGCGAAGCAAAGCTGACCTTGCGTAGAAGTTTCCCGTCCAGGCTGGAGACGGCTTCGCGGCTCTTCTCGAGCTGGGCGACAATGAGCTCCAGCGTGACCTCGTTCGCCCCGGCAGCATCATCGGAAATTTTTCCAGTCGGGTCGTAGGCCCCCGTTTCCGCCTTCTTTAGCGCTTCTGCAACCCCCCAGGTTCGGTCGCGCTCACCCTCTGCCATGTTGGCGAAGTAGCGCGGCATCGGAAGCGGGCTGAACAGCAAAAGCTCCGCACTCACCTCCTCCTGCGACGGCGCATCAGGGGTATTTGCGCTTGCGTTCTCTTCCGTGCTCTTCTGTAGGCGAGCCTCGCGCTCGATCAGTGCGTCTATTGCCTGCTCCTGGTTGTCGCTCAGGAACGAAAACTGATCGCGGTCTAGGTCGTGCCAGCCCGCCAGGCCCATCGACTCGGTAGCGTTCAGGCGGGTCATGCGATAGACGTTGCCGCTCGGCAGCGTCACCTCGACGGCGGGCACATCATCGACGCGGATGCGGCGGGTGCGCACGGTGCCGGCCTCGGCCTTTTTCTCGAAGGCGTGCAGGACGTACTCGCGCGAGAACGGCATGGCGTCGAAGCCACCCGGCAGGTCGCGCTGAAAGCGCTCGAAAACCGCGTCCGGCGAGTCTTGTTCGCGGATCTCGGTATCGATCAGCTCGCGGTTGATTTCCGCGCGCTTCTTGAACGCCTCGAAATTGTTGTTGGGCCACTCGCCCATCGCCTTGTCCGAATACTGACTCGGCGGCAGCTTGGCCAGGCGCTTCTCGTTTTCGGCGATCCGGCGGTCGCGGGCGCGCTGTTCGTCGGCGCGCTTGGGCTGGGCCAACGCCTTCACGTAGGCGAGCTGATTCACCAGGCTGAAGCGTTCAGCTTCTTGCTCGGTCGTGGCCAGCGTCAGCGGCTTGGCCTTCTTGGCCTTCTTCTCGATCGGCGCGGCCTTCTCGAGCGCCGGGATCAGCGCCTTGAACTCGTCGGCCGTGTAGGGGCCGGCGACCGATCCGAAGACCTTGGCGCCGAAGTCGTCCGCGAACGACAGCAGGTAGTTGGCGACCGCGTCGTGCTCGGAGTCGAAGCCCACTGCGACCTTGTGCTCGTCGAAGCGCTTCTTCGTGCCGTAGGTGTTCGGCTTGTTCTGGTTGATGATGTAGTAGGTGCCGTTGTCCGGGTTCGGGCCAACGAAGATGTCCACGTGGTCCTTGTCGGCGCCCTTCGTGCCCTTGATGTAGCCGTAGTGCGAGGGCATGGTCACCGACCAGGTGGCGCCGCTCGCATCCGTGCCCGAGCGCTGAGCGCCCTTCTCGGTCTCGATCGACACGTCCATGCCGTCGATGCGGACGTGCGCCATCTGGTAGTTGCCGGCCTCCTTCTGGCCGTCGGTCGGCTCGGCAGCATCGGCGAACTGGTCTGCAATCTCGGCGTCGGTGTAGGCGCCCGCCGGCGACTGGCCGGCACGCAGCGCCAGGACGGCATAGCCCTGCTCGACCGCATCGACGAAGTCGAAGAGGCCATCGATGCCCGGCACACGGTAGGCGGACAGCGGGGCAAACTCCTCTCCGCCGCGGCGGTCGTAGCCTTCGTGCAGCACCAGCGGCGGAATACCGAGCACGACATCGCCCGGCTCGAGTTCGACGATCTCGATGTCGAGCTCGTGGCCGGCGTAGCGCAGGGTGTATTTCGGATCGAAGTCGGACGGCTTCAGGTCGCCCTTGATCGGCGCGTCTTCGACGAATGCGACCATCAGGTCCGCAGGCAGTGCCGGACGGTCCATGCCGGGCAGCGCCAGGCCGAGCGCAGCGTCACGGTCAGCCAGCGTCGCATCGATCGCCTTGACGAGGATGGTGCCGTCGCTCGCGCGCGCATCCAGGTACTCGCTGGCCGCGCGGTAGAGCGCCGGGTCTTCGTTCAGGTCTTCGAGGGACCACGGACCTGCCGGGCGGCCAACGCCCTCGCCTTCAGGAGCGCGTAGCGCAGCGGAATCCCACTCTTGACCATCTTCTTGACCATTTCCTGCATCGACGTTTTCCTCGTTGGTGGTTGCAGCGACTTCCGGCGCCATCTTGCGGCCGGTCGCATTCTCGAATTGAGCGCGCGTGAAGCCGTACTCGGTGTCATTGACCGGCGTAATCAAGCCGTCGCGCCACACCGTCACCTCGATGGCGCCGCCGCGGCCCTCGCCCTCGGGCATCTTCGTGAGCTGGTAGGTGCGGGCGTTCCACTGGAAGGTGTCGCCCAGGCCTACAAGACCGTCCTGCTCGATCGCGGCGCCGGTGTCGGGTTGAGCCGGTTCGCTACGCTGGCCCGGCTCCGGCCTCGATTGCTCGGGCGCCGTGGGCGCCTGAGTCGGTTGCTGCGCTTTTTCGCGCCGAGCGTCGTCACGGCGCAACTGGTCCTCGATGATTCGAGCGTAGAGCCCGATCTTGTCCGGCGATGTGCCTGAAATGTCGGAGAAGCGCTGAGGGTCTGCGCGCAGCTCTGCAGCAATGCGTCGCGCCGCCTCGGGGTCGCTCGTGGCGACCTCCTGCAGGTACACCTCCCGAGCCTCGATTCGATCGACGCGCGGGTCGGCGGATCGCGGATCCTGTCTGGTCGCAATGCGCTGAGCGGTTTTCGCTACTTCGTCGGCAGAGATTATTGCGCCGGTGCTGTCGCCTGCCGCCGCGCCTTCCTGTCCGCCCGCTTCTTCCGCTTGCGGAGCCACTTGTTCAGCCGTGGGCACATCGTTGGTGACGCCTCCTTGCTGGGGAATCTGTTGCGCAAGCCCGCCGCTCTCGACGGCTTCCCGCACGCCCTGCGCCACCGGCGACAGCGCCGGCCCGGCCTCGCGCCGGCGGACAGCCTCTCGCGCAGCGGCCAACATCGGACCTTGCAGGGCGATCGGCTCGGCGCCCGGGGCGCGCAGCACGTTGCCGTCCAGGCTCGCGCCGGCGGTCACGGCTTGCTTGACTTGATCGACCGTCAGACGGGGCTTGACGTTACCGTCTTGACGGGCGTTACCGTCTGTCTGTACCGGCGGTGAGGCCTTTACGGACTGCGCAGCTTGTACCGTCGGCGCCTCGGTCGGCAGCGAGGCCGCGGCCTCGCGCGCGCCCTCGAAGCGCTGGATCGTCGCCATCTCGTCGGCGTCGGGCACGATGTCGCGGAAGCCCTGGCGCTGCAGCTCCGCAGTGAAGCGGGCGGCCGGGTTGGCGGTCTCGGGGTCGGCCAGGATGTCGTCCAGGATCGCGCGGCGCTTCTCGGCGGTCTGCTTCTTGCGGCCGTCCTCGATGCGACGCTGCACGGCCTCGAGTTCGGCGTCCAAGTCGGCGCGCAGCAGCTTGGCTTGGTCGAGCGCCTGCTGGTATTCCATCAGCTCGGCGTCGGATGCGCCCAACTGCTCGGCCTTCACGAGATCCTGGAAGGCCTGATCGTACTCGGCGTCCGCGGTGCGGCGCGCCTGGAGGATCTGATCGGTCTCGATCTCGGGCGTCGGTGCGCGCGGCGTGATGTCGCGCTCGGCGAAAGCCGGGGCCTCGAGTTGCGGGGCCGGCTGCCCGAAGAGGTCGGGCGAGCTGGCCGGCTGCTCGCCGCCCTGCGCCGCCTGTGCGCCGCCCATGGTGAAGTTCGGGCGATTCTCGAAGTCGCGGATGAACGATTCGATGTCGTCCATCGCGCGCGCCCGCACCAGCGGGTCGATGTTCGGGTTGCGCGCCTTGGCGTAGGCCGAGAGGAAGTCGCTCGCCGACTCCTTGCCGTAGGCGGGATTGCTGCGCAGCGCGCCCAGGAACGCCTTGTCTTCAGCGAAGGACTGGATGCGCTGCAGTCGCGCGGCGTCGTCGCTCGGGATGTCGGTCGCAACAAGGTCCGTTCCGGGTGTGGCGCCTGGCGCAGTCGCCGAAGTCGCCGCAGGCTGACCCAGGCCGCCCGATGCCGCATCGGTCGCCAGCGCGGCGCCCGCAGGCGCCCCAGGCACGGCAGCGGTCGCCGCCGGTGCGCTGCTGGCGGCCATGTTCGCCGCGTTGGTGAGCGGGGAGTTCGGCTGCATCACCTTCTGCGCCGCGAACTGCGCGCCGGTGGTGATCGCCGACTGGCCACCGGCCATCACGCCTTCCAACAGGGCCTCGTTCAGGTTGCCCTCTCCGGTTGCCGCAACCTCGCCGAAGTACTCGCCACCGACCTCGCCTGCCGTCTCCGAGGCGAACGACGCGAAGCCACGCATGGCATTGGCGCCGGCCGTATTGGCAGCCTCGAACTCAGCCCGGAAGGGCTTGATCGCGGTCTGGTACTCCGGCGTGCGGCGCGCAGCAGCAACAGCGAACTCGTCGCCCGAATTGATGCCCATCCGCTCGAGGATGCGGCGCTCGGCCTGCTGCAGGCGCAGCGCAGGACGCGCGATGATCGCGGAGCCGACGCCGCCCGCCACGCCATCGAGCGCGGCCACGGTCAGGCCCTTGCTCATCCCCTCGGCCAGGATTGCGTCACGGTTCTCGGTCAGCCAGGCCTGGAAGGAGGCCGGATTCGATACATCGACGCCATCCTTTCCGGCCATGGCGGCGATGCGCGCGCCCGTCTCGAGCGCAACCGAACCCGGCGCCGAGCCCAGGGCGCCGCCAACAGTTGCACCCAGCAGCGCGCCGATCGGACCTGCAGCGGCCCCTGCCGCGCCGCCGGCGACCATGCCCGGGATCGAGCCGAGCATGGACGGCAGCGAGTTGGAAAGCTGCTCGACCATGCCGCCAGCAAAGCCCGGGACATTGGCCAGGACCGTCAGATAGTTCTCGTCGGTCCAGTCCTCGTAGAACTTGGCCGTCGCGGTCGGCATCGGGTTTTCGGCGTCGTACTTTTGCCACTCCCGAAGGCGATCAACAATCGCTGCGTCGTCACCCTCGAGCAGGCTAAAGTAGTTGCCGAGCGAATTGCTCATCTGCTCCCAGCCGCGCGCCAGGTTCGTCGCCATCGGCGCAGCGTCCGAGGCCTCCTGGCGGTCGCGCTGCTGCAGCGTGTCGTAGGTACTGGTGAGCAGATCGCCGCGCTCGAGCGAGTATTGCGGCGCAGTTTGACCCTGCATGCCCCCGGAGGCCTGTCTCACCATCTCCGCGGCGCGCGTCATCTTCTCGACGTAAGCAGGATCTTCGGCGTAGCCGCCCGCCTTGAGCGCGCTTGCGTAGCGCTGCGCATCTGCGCCGGCCCCAACGGCGTCGCCATAGCGGCGCTCGATCAGGCTTGCGTAGTCGTCACCAAAGGCACCCACCGAGTCATAGGCGCGGTAAGCGTCGCGGCTGCCGGTCATGTTGTCAGTCGCAGGAACGCCGCCGCCGGAGAAATCCTTGATGTTTCCAAGGTTGTTCGTGCCCGGGATGACGCTTTTTCCCCATCCCGTCTCGAGCCCCCACTGTCCGATCAGAATTTCGGGCGCAACACCCAGGCGCTCGCTGGCCACCATCGCGGCCGGCGCAACCTGACTGACGAAGCTTGCAACAGGCGACGCGTCGCTACCTTCGCGTGCGGCAGCCTGGTCTTGCGTATTGGCGTCGCCAGCCTGGCCGTACTCAGCGCGGAGGTCGTCGAAAATGGACATGCGTTCGTTCCTCAGATACGTTGGTTGGCGGCCATCTGAATGGCCCAAATCTCGTCGTCGCTGAAAAGCTCCTTCAGCGCCGGGTTGTAGCGCAGGCGTTGCACGACGGCGATCGCATCGCCCTGATCGACAGCCTTCGTGCTATTGATCTTCTGGCGCACCGACCTGACAAAGTTCTCGTCAGCAGCGTCGATGACACCAGAGACCGACTCCTTGACGGCGCCGGCTGCATCGGTAACGCGATCCCACAGGCCGCGGCGATCAACGTCCTGGATCTTGTAACCGGAAGCTGCCGCGCGCTCCTGCTCGCTGAAGGCCGGCGCCCCCGTCTCCTTCTTGCGATTTTCTGCTCGATCAGGCGGAAGATCCCGCGCATACACATCGGCCCGCTGGATCGCCGGCACGAGCCTCAGCGCACGCGCCGCACCCAGGTTGCCGCGGGCAGCCTCAACCTTCAGTTGCTCCATGGTCTGCGGATCGCGCACCGCCGTGAGCGCCGCCGTGTAAGCGGTTGGCTCGCGCTGCGCAACGCTTTGCATGGCCTGTAGGTACATTTTACTCACATCCTCCGGGGTCGCCGCGAGGGGCTTTCCGTCGAGCCCTTTCGTTCGCATCAAGCGATCCTCGGACAGTCCTCGCTCAAGGCGGACCATGTCCGGGCCGATGTGCGCATAGAGGGCGAGCTGGCCGTTTTCGTCGATATCTGGAGAGATGCGCGGAAGTCCACCGCGCTGCTCGTCGGTGAGCTCCGATCCAGCGGCCATTGCCTTTGCCGCCGCGATATCGCGCGAGATCCGCAGCAGTCTTGCCTGGCCGCCTTCGGAGCTGGTCAGCTCGGGGTTGTTGTCGCGCAACTGCGCGTAGATCTCGAACCCGGCGGCCTTGTCCCAGGCGTTTCCATCTTCGCCAACGCCCTCGCTCTTGAAAGCATTGGTGTAGTCACTAAGTGTCCCAATGGGATCAAATTCTGCGGTTTTTGTGGCGCCACGGCTGTTACCCGTGGAGCGCGCACCGACGTTGAAAGCCGGGTTCGGATAGAGCTGCCCGCCCGGACCCTCGAGGTAGGGTGTGCGCCCGGCCGCCTGCGCGCGGTAGTTGCCCGCCTGCGCGGCGTTCTTGGCGATCTCGGATTCGGTCTTGCGGCTCTCTTGGTTGAGCTTGGCTTGCTCGGCCAGGCGCTGCCGGGTCGTCGCAAAGGCGTCCATCTGCAAGAGCCCTTCGAGCGGCAGCGTCTGCGCGATCAGGTTGCCCTGCGCGTCTCGCGCCCCGCCGTCGCGCCACATCTGCAAGCCTTTGCCATCCGGCGTGAAATCGACGGCAATGCCGCGTTCACCCAGCACTTGCTGCAGCGGCTTGATGTCGCCCGCGCGCATGGCGTCGTAGGCCTTGTTGCCGAACTGCTGCTTGAGCTTTTCGACGGCATTGAAGGCGTTGTCGAGCTCTTCGCCGCGCAGCTTGCCAGCCTTCACCGCCTGCTCGGCGAACATGCTCTCAACCTGGTAGCGATCGGCATCCGGGTACTGTTGGTACAGGTCGGTGCGCAGCTTGGAGAGGCCATCAATGCGCTGCTGCTCGGCCTTCTTGGTGCTGTACTCGTCCATGCGCGCCGTGTGCAGCTCCTGCTGCATGCGAAGCTGCTCGTCCTGCATCTTCTTCTGCTGCATGAAGCCGACGCCTTGCTGGACGCCGGCGCCGATGCTACCCAGGATGTTCAGCGCGCTCATGCGGCCTCCTTTTTGCGAATGCCGAACTTCGGCTTGATCTGGTTGGGCGTGACACCCTGCTTGCGCAGCCTGAGGCCTTCCGCGTTCAGACGCTCAAGCGCTTGGTCGCCGACGAGCTTCGCAGCCTCGGCATTGAGCACGACTTCCTCTTCCACGAGCAGCGCCGGCACGGTATCGACGTTCTCGCGCCACTCGCCCGGCACGTCGCCGCCCGCGCGAAGGTCATTCACCTCGCCAGCATTGAAAGCGTCGGAGAAGCGGCGCATGGCCTCGGCTTCGCTCATCCCCTTGTTCT
>QXGG01267240.1_pt1 | contig 11236 bp, 9 predicted proteins | sample 1982491 | NCBI WGS metagenome assembly QXGG01 (sample SAMN09924614, study PRJNA488089) | Wastewater metagenome, whole genome shotgun sequencing project. | isolation source: South African research farm wastewater | place: South Africa: Irene, Agricultural Research Council, Animal Production Institute... | reverse complement strand
TGGCCACGCCCACAATGATGCCGAGCGCGGTGAGGAACGAGCGCGTCTTGTTCGCCCAGATCTGGCTGAACGCGAGCGCGATCGCCTGCACCCAGAAGTACGGGCTCCAGATCATGCCGCCCGCCCTGCCGGAACGAACTTGCCTGCCTCGTCCTGATCGATGGGCAGGTCGCTCAAGATCCGTCCGTCACGGAGCCGCACCACGCGCTGGCAGTGGGCGGCGACGTCGTTCTCGTGCGTGACCATCAGGATCGTCTGCCCTTCGGCATGAAGCTGCCTGAAGATCGACAGGATCTCGGCGGTGGTCGCAGAATCAAGGTTGCCGGTCGGCTCGTCGGCCATCAGGATCGATGGGTTGTTGAGGATCGCCCGCGCAATCGCCACGCGCTGCTTCTGCCCGCCGGAGAGCTGGTTCGGCCGGTGGTCCATGCGCGAGCCCAGCCCCACGCGCTTGAGCGACCGCTCCGCACGCTCGCGCCGCTCGCGCCACGTGAGGTTCGCCTGGCGCGAGTAGACCAGCGGCAGCTCGACGTTCGTCAGCGCCGTCTGGCGCGGCAGCAGCTCGAACGCCTGGAACACGAAACCGATCTTCTCGTTGCGCACGTGCGCGAGCTCGTCGGCGCTCATCCGGCTCACCGCCTTGCCGTCGAGCTCGTAGGTGCCGTGCGTGGGCGTGTCGAGGCATCCGAGGATGTTCATCAGCGTGCTCTTGCCGGAGCCCGAGCTGCCCATGATGGCCACCATCTCGTTGGAGCTGATGTCCAGATCAACGCCACGCAGCGCATGCACCGCCTCGGTGCCGACCCGGTAGATCTTGCGAAGGCCCCTGATCCGGATCATGACGGGCGCCGCTCCGTGGCGCCAGCCTTGGCGTCGCCGGAGCCAGCGCGTTCCGCGGTCGCCGCCGCGGGCTTCGATTCGGGGGATGCGCCTTCGGGCTTGGCGCCGGGCGCGCCCGGCGCACCGCCGCCTGGCTTGCCGCTCGGGCCTGCCCCGGAGTCGACGATGATCGGGTCGCCCTGCTTCATCCGCTCGAGCGCCTTGTAGGGACCAGTCACCACCGTCTGGTTCGCCTCGAGGCCAGCCTCGACGATCGTCTGCGTCATGCTGCTCGGGCCCGTGCGCACCGGCGCCATGATCGCCTTGCCGCCATCGTCGATGAACACCACGGCGGTCACGCGCCGCGATCGCTCAGCGAGCCCCGTGCCGAACGCCGTCTCCGGAAGGTCCTCGGTCCGGCGCTCGACGATCGCCTGCGACGGGAGCACGAGCCCCCGGTGCTCGGCGATCGTGATGTCAACATTGCCGGCGAGGCCCGACAGGATCTGCGTGCCGCCGCTGTCGATCGACACAGTCACCTTGAAGGTGCCTCCACCCTGCGTCGCGGCGGCGACGGCATTGCCGGTGGCCGTGCGCTGCAGCGCAACATCGGTGACGACACCCTTGAACACCTGGTCCTTGTACGCGTTGATGCGGATGTCGCAGGGCTGCCCTACCTTGACCTTGGCGATGTCGGCCTCGGCCACCTGCGCGAGCATGCGCATCTTGTCGAGGTCCGCGACCGTCATGATGACGGTGCCCTGCTGGTTCATCGTGCCCACGACGACGAGCTCGCCCACCTCAGCGTTGAGCTGCGTAACGAACCCGTCGATGGGCGAGTCGATCTTCGCGAAGGAGAGCTCCTGCTCCACGCGCTCGATCTCGGCGGAGCTCGCCGCGAGCGCGCTCTCGAGCGATGCGATGCTCCGCTCGGCGGCCGCGATCGTCGCCTCGAGCTCGCGCACTCGCACCTCGGCGTCCTCGAAGTTGGTGCGCGGGACGTCACCCGACTCGAAGAGCCTCTTCTGGCGCTCCATGTTGCGGCGGGCGATTTCCACCGTCTGGCGGGGGCCCGCGATGCGCGCGCGCTCGGCCTCGAGCCTTGCGGCATCCCCGTCACGCCGCGCCGAGGCGCTCTCCTTGGCGGCACGGAGGTTGCGGTCATCGAGCTGGATCAGCAGGTCGCCCTTGCGCACCCGCTCGCCCTCGCGGAACGGGATCGCCATCACCCGCGCATTGACCTGCGCAGAGATCTCGACTTGGGAGATGGGCTCAACCACCCCCGGCGCGGTGATCGTCTCTGTGAGGGTTCCCGCCTTCACGGTGGCGGTCCTCACACCCAGCAGCTCCTCCTTGGCCCCCATCCCCGGCAGCATCTCGAAGATCGCCCCGCCGCCGATCACCAGGCCGACGACGGCCACGGCAAGCACCACAGCGGCAATGTTCAGGTAGGTACGCATGGGGACAGAGAAGGACTAGGGTAGTCACCCTGTCCGCAGCCGTCATACGCGGGCAGGATCGTGCCGCGTCCCCGTCCTGCAGGACCGGTGCAAAGAAAAGGGCCCTCGGACGAATCCGAGGGCCCTTCGATGGACCAAGAACTGACCCGATCAGGTCACTGGCACGGGCCCCACGCCGCAAGGAGCGCCGTGAGGTCGACACCGTTGGTGGTGCCGTCGCCGTTGATGTCAGCCGCGGGCGAGCCCCAACCTGCGAGCAGGAAGGTCAGGTCAAGCCCGCCGACCTGTTGGTCGCTGTTGAAGTCGCCGGGGCACGCGCCCTCATTGGGGTTGCCGAAGATGTCGAACGCGGCGTTGTAGAGGTCATTGGGATCCTCGCCAGCCGGCACCGTGTACTGCGCCGCAAGGGTCGTTCGCACGAAGCCCGGCGAGGGGAAGGTCGCCGAACGCCAGCAGTACGGGCCCTGCGCATCGACAAGGTTGATGCCGCCGGGCGCCATGACGAACCAGGCGAAGTTCGACACGACCGTCGCGCACGCCGAGTTGCTTGCGTAGACCGTCAGGTAGTAGTCGCCTGGGGCGAGGTCAAAGTCGGTCTCGATGTCGTGGGACGAGTTGGCCGAGTCATCCGCAGGGTTGTCGTAACCCGTCGGGAAGGTCACAAAGCCGCTCGCGCGCTGGTCGCCGTCGACCGGCCGATTGGAGCCGTTACGGGTCCAAACCACGTAGTTCAGGGTCTCGTTCGTGCTGCCTGCCGGGACGAATCCCTTCGCAGTGATCTTGGTGATGTTCCAGGAGGGCGATCCCGCAAAGACGGGCGCCGTCCACGGCATCGCGAGCCAGCGCTGCTGCGAAGCTGCCGCAAGGCAGCCCGAGGAGAGTCCGAGGTTGGTGGCCGTCCCGTTGCTCAGGATCGCGATCTGCGGTCCGGTCGTGTAGACGACGCGCTCGAAGCTGATCTCGAGCGAGTGGGTGAAGGTTGCGGCCGTGTCCGGACCGCCGGCCGCGTTGTCGTAGAAGCCGCCGATGCGGACGAGGTAATACTCGCCCTCGACTGCGTCGATGAGCGTCAGCGCCTCGGTGCCGCCAGTCGTGCCGCAGGTGTCGTCGACGCAGCCGATGAAGAGGTCAGGCAGCGTCTGCGCGCGGGCAGCATCCATGTTCGGGTTGGTGCCGAGACCGTAGATCTCCATAACCGAGTCGCCAGGCGTGGTGCTTGCGCACATGGAGACCGTGAGCGCGCCGTTGCCGGGGGCCTGGATGCGGTACCAGAGGTCCTTGCCCATCGCGCTGTCGCAGAGTCCGACGGCCGGACCAGGGCCATCGGTTCCAGCATTGGCGTTTGAGACGAGGATCCCGGTCTGGCCTACCGTCACATTGCGCGGGTTGGTCGCGCAGTCGTTGCTGGGGGCGCCACCGGGCGACTGGCAGTTGTAGAGGAAGAGGCCGCACTGGTCGACGGCAAGCGTCACGCAGTCGGCGTCCCACGCCGTGAGGCAGCAGAAGGGATTGAAGCCGCAGACCTGCTCGCAGCAGCCGATGTTCTCGCAGCCGCCGCCCGCGTGAGGTGTGATGCACGATGCGGTCGAGGTGCCGCACTCGGGGTTCTGCAGGGGGTCAAGGGCGAGATCGAGCCGATAGGGGCCGCACTGGTTTGCCACCGAAGGCGCCGTGTCGAACGGCGTGGACACCACGATCATGTGAGTGCCGGGCCCGACGAAGATCTCCTGCTGATGAGGGCACGCGGTGCTCTGGATGGCAATCTCAAAGCTGGCGGGGCAGGGAGCTGCAGGGTCGACGTTCGGATCCACGAACATGACTGTCGCAGCCTGCTGTGCATTGACGTTGTTGCGAGCCGTAAGGCTCAGGCGGAGCTTGCCCCCCGTCGTGGTCGTCACCAGGAGCCAGTCGAGGTCGCGCGACTCGGTGTTGCTCGGGTCGTTGTTCGTGTCGTACGTGCCGAACTGCCCGACCACGCTTAGAGAGCCGCCCGCGCTGAGCGTGCCGATATTGCTGAACACGTTCGGCGAAACGTTGCATCCGCCGTTCGCATCAGGTGTGATGCCGCACCCGTCGGTTGTCTGGAATGCGCCTGCTGGCGGCGTCACATCGCACTGGGCGTGGGCAAGGCCCGCGATCGAAAACGCGAGCGCAGTCGAGCTGATGAGCGTGTTGATCCTGACCATGACGTGTGTCTCCTCAAGGGGTGTTTCGTACGTGTCTCCAGCGCAGCGATCCTGCCGGACCCCGCGCGCGATTCCTGATCTGGCCGGGACGCCACTCCACGATCGCAGCCCGACTTCAGCGGATCATCGCACTCCGCCGGACCATTCTGAACCGGAAATGTGCAAAGTCCACGGGAATTCGCGCCGGTTCACTTGACGGGATCATCGCCAGTCGACGACCAGCTTCCCGAACTGCTCCCCGGCCTCGAGCCGCTCGAAGGCAGCCTTCCCTCGAGCAGATGCAAACACCTGATCGACCACCGGTTGGAGTGCCCCAGTCCGGAAGAGCCTTACCACGGAACGGAACTCATCCATGTCGCCCATGGTGGATCCGATAACTGTCAGTTGGTTCCAGAAGATTCGGGTCAGGTCTGTGGTTGCATCGGAGCCGGACGTACATCCGCACGTCACGAAGGTGCCACCCCGGGCGAGGCTCCGCAGGCAGGCCCCATGAACCGCCTTGCCGACCGAGTCCGCCACGATGTCAACGCCCCGGCGTGCGGTGATCTTCCTGACCTCCCGGGACCAGTCGCCCCCGTCGTCAAGGATCGCATGATCCGCACCGAGCGCACGCGCGCGCTCGAGCTTGTGCGCGTGGCGGCTGGTCACGATCGTCGTGCACCCGAGATGTCGCGCAATGCCAAGCAGCGCCACTGCCACACCTCCGCCGATGCCGGGGATCAGGACACTCATGCCGGGACGCACACGTGCGCGCGTCCAGAGCATGCGCCATGCCGTCAGGTGAGTCAGCCCGAATGCGGCCGCATGCACCGGGTCCGAATCGCCGATGTCGATGATGTTGGTGGCAGGCGCAATGAACCGCTCGGCCATGCAGCCGTGGTCATGCTCGCCGATCATCCTGATGTCCTCGCCCGCCGGCGCCATGCCAGGCAACGCGTGGGGCGGCTGGATGACTGCAGCATTGAGGAGCACACGCCGGCCTACCCATGATGCGTCGACGCCCATGCCCACCGCATCCACCACGCCGGCGCCGTCGGACCCGCTGATGAACGGATAGACGGTGTCGATGCCCGGAAGCCCCATGCCCACCCAGAGGTCGAGGTGGTTGAGCGCGGAGGCCTCCGTGCGAACTCGGACCTCGCCCGGACCCGGCTGCGGGTCTGGCATGTCGATGAGTGCCACGTTGGGTGCGACCGGCGAGCCTTGGCGCGTGATTGCGAGAGCCTTCATGGCGAGGCTTCTACCATGAGCGATCGACATGGCACACGCTGAAGCACGTGATCGTTCCGTCATCCGACGCGACCTCGCCCGGGTGGGCACTGCGCTCGTGACGGCTCTCGGACTCGCCGGTCCGGCTACGGCACTGCAGTCGGCGCCTCCAGCGGCGCCACCCGGCGCGCCCGCAACTGCGCAGCCCAGACCTGCACCCTCGGGAGTCCCGGCACAGGCGCTCAAGCAGGGCCAGGTCGGCCAGGGCATCCCGCAGCACGCGCAGCCGGCGATTGCGGGCCCCATCGTGGTGATTCCCGGAACGGTGATGCTCGGCTTCATCGAGCCGCGCTCGTCGGTGACCCGCGAGGTTCCGCTGCGCAACACCTCCGACAAGCCCGTGCGCATCCTCAAGGCAGTGCCGAGCTGCACGTGCACCACACTCGATGTCACCGGCAAGGTGATCCCGCCGATGGGAGAGCTCGTGATCCCGATCACGATGAAGGTCTCCAGCGCCACAGGCATCAAGACGGCGAACGTGCAGTTCGTGCTCGAGGGGGTGCCTTCGGTGCTCACGGTGGCGATGCAAGGCGAGGTGTCCTACCCGGTGCGCGCGCTGCAGCTCGACCCCAAGACGGACACCAGGGTCCCCTACATCGATGCGTTCACCAACCCGGGCAAGGTGACAGGCCTCATCGAGGTCGTCGCCGTCGACGGCAAGCCGTTCACGGTCACGGGCGTGCAAGGCGCGGCGCCGAAGTACGTGGGTTTCGATCCGGCTGCCGATGCGCCGCGCACGTCCTACACCGTGGAGTACGACCTGTCAGGCATCGAGTGCGCCAAGATGCCCCCCTACCTCATTGTGGCGACCGACCGCGCGGACGCGCCGGTGATCGACATGCGTGTGCGCCATGCGTGCACCAGGATCGACCCCGTGATTCCGTTCGCCGAGTTCCGCGTCAACCTTGGAGTGGTCAAGCCAGGGTCGACGACGAACTACGACTTCGAGCTCAAGCAGGCGCGCGGGTGGACCGCGACAGGCGCCAGCTGCGGCGACCCGCGCATCCGCATCGAGTTCGTGAGGCAGAAGCCCGTCGACAGCGAAGGCCACTCGCTTGTGGCGCTCAAGGCAACTGTGTCGCCCGATGCGCGCGGGCTGGTGCTCGTGCCGGTGACCCTTGAGGCCACGGGTCCCAACGGCCGCCCAGTCTCGAGCGTGTTCTGGCTCTACGCCGACGTGCGCTGAGTGCGGGCGAGCGTCCTCCCGGCACGGCGGCTGCGCGGCGCGCGATCGCGCTCGCGCGGCAGGCGAGGCTCAGTACGTGGGGTCGTAGATGAGGCTGCGCAGGTGCGCGCCGATGTCCGCAGGGCGCGGCACGCGCGCAAGCCCGCTGTCGTGCACGAGCGTCGCGACCTCGATGGCGACACTGATGCTCGTCTCGAGTATCTCGGAGACGGGCGGGTAGATGAGGCCGACGCTGAGGTCATGCTCGGTGGTCTGGCGCGCGAGCGCCTCGGCGGCGCGAAGGAACATCTCGTCGGTGACGCGGTGCGCGCGCGTTGCGTACACGGCCATGCCGATCGCGGGATAGATGTAGACGTTGTTGCCCTGCCCCGGCACATGCAGCCGGCCCTTCCAGTGGAGCGGCGCGAAGGGGCTGCCGGCCGCGAAGATGGCTGCGCCATCGGACCAGCGGATCGCCTGCTCCGCGGTGCACTCGCTCTTCGATGTGGGGTTCGAGAGCGGGAAGATGATGGGCCGTGCGTTGGCGCGCGTCATTGCCTCGACGACAGCCTGGTCGAACGCGCCCGCGACGGTGGACACGCCGATGAGCGCGGTGGGCCGGATCGCACCGACGGCGTGCGCAAGCGACGTGCACGGCGACTGCGCAGATGACGGGGTACCTGCCGCGAACGCAAGGCCTGATGCGTCGTGCGCGAATGGCGCCAGGTACTCCGGGAGGCCGGGCATGAGCGCCGTCACGAGTCCGCGCGAGTTCACGAACCAGCATCGCGAGCGCGCATCGCGCGCGTCCATTCCCTCGCGCACGAGGTATGTGACGAACAGTTCCGCGATGCCGACTGCGGCGCTGCCAGCACCCATGAAGAGGATGCGCTGGTCGTGCATGTGCGTGCCGGCCATCCGGCATGCGCCGAAGAGCCCGGCGAGCGCCACCGCCGCAGTGCCCTGGATGTCATCGTTGAAGCAGCACACCCGGTCGCGGTGCCGCGCAAGCAGCGGGATCGCGATCGCGTTGGTGAAGTCCTCGAACTGGATGCAGCAGCCGGGGAACACCTCCTGCACCGCATCGACGAACTCGTCGACGAAGGCGAAGTACTCGTCGCCCGTGGTGCGGCGCGCGCGGAGGCCGGGGTAGAGCGGGTCGGCGAGAAAGGCCTCGTTGTTGGTGCCCACGTCGAGCACCACGGGCAGCGTCGCCTGCGGCGGCACGCCCGCACACGCGGTGTAGAGCGCGAGCTTCCCGACGGGGATGCCCATTCCGCATGTGCCCTGGTCGCCAAGGCCGAGGATGCGCTCGCCGTCGGTGACCACGATGAAGCGGATGTCCTGCACAAGCCAGTTGCGGAGGATCTCGCGCACACGCCCGCGGTGCCGGATCGAGATGTACATGCCCTTGGGCCTTCGCATGATGTGCCCGAACTGCTGGCACGCCTCGCCGACCGTGGGCGTGTAGACGATCGGCATGTAGGTCTGGATGTCGCTGCGCAGCAGCGCGTAGAAGAGGCGCTCGTTGCGGTCCTGCAGCGCTGAGAGGTACTGGTAGCGCATCAGGTCCGTCGGCTGCTGCGCGTACTGCAGCCGGATGCGCGCCATCTGAGTTGCCTCGCTCTCAACTGCGTCAGGCAGCAGGCCCAGGAGTCCGCACTCGTCGCGCTCAGCCTCAGTGAAGGCTGTGCCCTTGTTGAGTCGCGCGTCGAACAGGAGCTGGAATCTGGTGGGGCGGTCCATGCCGCGCGCGAGGCTAGCGGCGCTGCGGCGCGCCATCCACTTCTACACTCCCCCGCGCGTGCGACGCGTGCGAGCCATCGACAGCCACACGGAAGGCGAGCCGACGCGAGTCATCGTTGCGGGCGGTCCACGCGTCGGGCGTGGCGCGGCGAATGCGCGTCAGTCGATCATGGACGCTCACTGGGGATTCTGCCGGGGAGTGGTGCTCGAGCCGCGAGGATCTGATGTGCTGGTCGGTGCGCTCCTCGTGGAGCCCGACGATCCGCGCTGCTGCGCCGGCGCAGTCTTCTTCAACAACGTCGGCGTGCTTGGGATGTGCGGGCATGGCACGATCGGCGTCGCACGCACGCTCATGCACATGGGACGGATCGGGGTCGGCACGCATGCGCTGGAGACGCCGGTGGGCACCGTGCCGTTCGAGATCCACGGCGACGGCAGCGTGTCGCTGCAGAATGTGCCGAGCTGGCGGGCGCGTTCGGGCGAGGTCGTCGACGCGGGCGGCTTCGGCCCGTTCACGGGCGACATCGCGTGGGGCGGCAACTGGTTCCTCATCACGCAGGTGCCCGATGGCCTGCGCATCTGCCGCGAGTCGATCCGCGAACTCGAGCGCATGAGCCTCGCGATTCAGGCTGCGCTTGACGAGCGCGGGCTCGGCATGCGCGAGCCGGGGGCTGCAGATCCTGCGCGCATCCGCATCGACCATGTGGAGCTGTGGGAGCCCGGCGACACGCCGCACGAGTGGCGCAGCTTCACGATGTGCCCCGGAGGGCAGTGGGACAGGTCACCCTGCGGCACCGGCACCAGCGCGAAGCTGGCGTGCCTGGTGGCGGAAGGCAAGGTGGCGCCGGGCGAGCGGTGGCATGCGGTGAGCCCGATCGGCACGCGGTTCGAGGTGTGGTGCGATGCGGCTGCCGGCGACGGCCCGATTCGTCCGCATGTGCGAGGGCGCGCCTGGATCACGGCCGAGTGCGAACTCTGCTTCGAGGAGGGTGACCCATGCGCCACATGATGCGAGGCGTGATGCCGGCGACCACGACACCACTCTGCGCCGATGGGTCGGTCGACCTCGACCGCGTCGCGCGGCACGCGGAGTGGCTCGTGCGCAGCGGATGCAGCGCGCTCATCGCGCCCGGTTCGCTTGGCGAGGGCCAGTCTCTTGAGGCCGCCGAGCGTGTCGATCTCTGGCGGGCGCACATTGCCGGCGCGGGCGATGCGCCCGTGATCGCGGCGATCGGCCATGCATCCACTGCCGGTGCATGTGCCCTGGCGCGTGCGGCAGCCGATGCCGGATGCCGCGGGCTGATGGTGCTTCCGCCATATGTCCATTCGGGCGACCTGCGCGAGGTGATGGCGCACATCGTGTGCGTGTCTCGCGAGACCGGGCTGCCTGCGATGGTCTACAACAACCCCGCCGCGTACCGCGCCGACATGACGCCTCGCGCGATCGCATCGCTGGCGGAATCCTGCGATGCGGTGTGCGCCGCCAAGGACTCGTCGGGCGATGTGGCGCGCATCGCCGAGCTCGTGCGGATGACTGACGCTGGGGACCTGCCTGAGTCTTTCGCCGCATGCGTCGGGCTCGACGATGGTGCGCTTGCAGGAGCGCTTGCAGGTGCGGCGGGATGGGTGGCCGGGCTCGTGAACGCGCTGCCGCGCGAGAGCGTGGTGCTGTGGGAGCGTGCGGTGGCCGCGCGCGGCGGCGACGACGGTGCGCGCCGCGAGGCCACCGCGCTGCACGAGTGGTTCCTGCCACTGCTGCTGATGGATACCGTGCCCGACTTCGTGCAGCGCATCAAGCGTGTGCAGTCGCGCGTGCGTGGGGATGCGGCGTGGGAACGCGTGCGCGCGCCGAGGCTGGCGCTGGGGACGCGCGACGCCGGCGATGTGCTCGAGACGCTGGACCGTGCGATGGCAACGCGACCCGAGGTCGGGGGATGTCGGGTGTGAGGGAACCGGATGCGCACAGCGCTGGCCGACCGCCGGAGGTCTCCACTGGCGAGATGCCCATGCCGGCGGATCATGCGGGCGCACGCTGGTCACCGCGCGTCGATGCCGCACTGCGTGATGCGCTCCAGGCAGAGATCGATGCGTGGTGCGCAGTGTGGGGACTGCCCGAGCTCGCGCAGCGCGTGCGCATCGACGTGAGCGCGCGCTTCACCTCGAGCCTCGGCCGTGCCTACTACCGCTCGTGCTCCATCAGGCTTCATGCGCAACTGCTCGAGCCCGGGCGCGCGGTGCTGCTGCGCGAGGTGCTTGCGCACGAGGCGGCGCATCTCGCCGCGGACATGCTGCACGGGAGCGGCATCCGTCCGCATGGCCGCGAGTGGCGCGAGACGTTCCGCGCGATCGGGTTCACGCCGCGCGTGACGGTGCCACTCGCCGAGACAGGCATCGTGATGCCAGAGCGCGCGCCGCGCCGGCGCCGGCGGCGGCGCCAGCGCGCGGTGGCGCAAAGGTCGGTCGCACGCCGCATCATCCAGTGGCTGCTGCCATTCTGAGGGTCGCGGGAAACGTTCAGGAAAAAGTGGGCGATTCGCCAGAGTGCGCTCGCGCGGTCCTTAGGGTGGACGCGCGCGGGATGAACCCGCCAG
>QXGG01377885.1_pt1 | contig 11243 bp, 7 predicted proteins | sample 1982491 | NCBI WGS metagenome assembly QXGG01 (sample SAMN09924614, study PRJNA488089) | Wastewater metagenome, whole genome shotgun sequencing project. | isolation source: South African research farm wastewater | place: South Africa: Irene, Agricultural Research Council, Animal Production Institute... | reverse complement strand
CTCTTGGACCGGACGATGCTCCTGCCATCACGCAGGTCGCAAGCGGGTCGGTCAACCCGCTCAAGTACCGAACCATGGTCGACAACATCCGCGACTGGTTCACCTTGCACCCGATCTACGACTCTCATGGACAGCCGATCGTCGTACCGGACTGGAGCTTTCCCGGTCGCGGGAAAGTCGAACGTCAACTGACTCGCGCCCAGAGTCTCATCACGCGCAGCGAGAAGATCCTCCAATCACTGCCGCTGCGAGGTACTCAGGCATCGTGGTCGGCGCGACTCGAAGATCGGCGCAGCGACGTGGAGCGAGCCCTCGAATACGTTCAGTTGTACGGGTTGTACACCGAATGTGAGGCGATCTACCGGGTCGACAACCTGCTCGGCATCCACGAACGCATGGATCAGACGGATCGCGAGAACTTCTGCCTGGATCCGCGTGTCGTCGACTGGCCGACGTACATCACGACGATCCACTTGCCGTCGATCGTGGTGCACAGCCGCGTCAAGACGACCCCTGGCAAGTCGACCACCGATCGCAGCGAGCGTCTGCGCCGACAGATCCTCGACCCCAGCCGTCACGTGGCCGCTTTCGACCTCGAGAACACGCTGATCGCAAGCAACGTCGTCGAGAGTTATTCGTGGCTCGCGACTCGCCGGCTCAACACACCCGAACGCATCAGGTACGTCGCTCGAACATTGCGGGAGGCACCCGGTCTGCTGTCGATGGATCGCAAGGATCGCTCGGATTTCCTGCGCTACTTCTACCGGCGGTACGAAGACGCTCCCATCGAACAGATCGAAGCCGACTCGGCCGAACTGCTGGCGCAGCTGATCATGGCGAAGAGCTTTCCTGCAGGTCTTCGCCGAGTTCGCGAACACCGCGCCCTTGGGCACCGAACCATTCTCATCACCGGTGCGATGAGTTTCGCCGTGGAAGGTTTGCGCCCTCTCTTCGACGAGATCGTCGCTGCCGAGATGACTGTCCGCCCGAATGGAACATATTCCGGCGAATTGTCTCGAGTTCCTCCGACTGGAGAGACCCGCGCTCAAGTTCTTGCCGATTACTGCGAGGCCGAGGGTCTGCGACTCGAGGAATCCATCGCGTACGCGGATTCGAGCAGCGACCTTCCGATGCTCGAGGCAGTGGGATTTCCCGTCGCAGTCAACCCTGAGACGCGACTTGCCGCCATCGCTCGCAAGCGAGGCTGGCTCGTGGAGCACTGGGACAAGGCTTCAGGCGGTCCGCGACCGCGCCTTCCGATCGGACCGCTGGTCTCCGAGCGCGAACAGCGGCGATTCACGGTGCGTCCCGGGCGGAGCAATTCATGAAGGCGCTCAAGATCAACCGCAAGCCATCGAAGTTCGTCTCGGCGCGCTTGGTGAGCGCGCTGTCCACTGCCACCGCAGCCAGAATCGGTCCTCTCGAACTCGTCACCGACGAGGCCCCGCGTCTTCCCGATGCGTCCGGTTGGTATCGACTCACGCCGCGTCTCGCCGGCATCTGCGGAAGCGACCTCGCTCTCGTCGAAGGTCATGCATCGACTTACTTCGACGACTGGGTCTCGTTTCCCTTCGTACCCGGACACGAGGTCGTCGCAGACACCGACGACGGCCGACGCGTGGTCCTCGAACCCGTACTCGGCCATGCTGCACGCGGACTCTCTCTGCCGTTCGACGGCGCTGCTCCCGGCGACGGAGACGACTACGGACATCTCGTCGGAGGACACCTCAAGCCGGGAATCCAAACCGGTTTCTGCGCCTCCACGGGCGGGGGCTGGTCGACCGAATTCATCGCGCACGAGAGCCAGCTCCACGACGTTCCCGACGCAATGAGCGATGAGATGGCAGTCGTCGTCGAGCCGGCTGCGGGCGGCATCCATGCAGCCATTGCGTGTTGGCCCGCCGTGCGCGTGGCGCGCGAGCGCTCGGAGACCCCTGTCGTCGCAGTTCTCGGAGCAGGAACGATGGGACTGTGTGCCGTCGCAGGTCTTCGCCGGTACCTGCCGGACGTGCGCATCGTCGTCGGAGCCCGTTATCCGCATCAACAGTCGCTCGCCCGTTCGTTCGGCGCAGACATCACCGTCGCTCCGGATGAACTCGCGCGCGCCGTTCGCCGCGAAGTCGGCTGCCACGTCGTTGGCGACTATCTGTCGGGAGGCGCGCATGCAACCATCGACGCCGTCGGGAACTCCGACAGCATCGCGTCGTCATTGCGTTTCACGAGACCGCGCGGAAGGATCGTCCTCCTCGGAATGCCCGCTCGAGTTTCCGTCGACCTGACCGGACTCTGGCACCGCGAAACCGCTCTCATCGGCGCCTACACCTACGGAACCGAGACTCTGCCCGATGGAGCGAACCGTTCCACCTTCGATCTGGCAATCGACACGGTTCGAGAGCTTCGTCTCGATCGAATCGTCAGCGCCACCTACCGTCTCGACTCCTATGCCGACGCTTTGTCTCATGCGGCCAATGCCGGAAGGCGCGGCGCGGTGAAAATCGCGTTCGATCTTCGGTCGGACTCCACTGCCTCCCGAAAGGAGAACCCCTGATGCCTCGTCCCGGTTTCGTTCTCGACGTCGACCGATCGACTCCGCCCATCCTGTTCTGGAGAGGAGAGAACTTCTCTCTCGAGAAGCTTCCCGCTGGCCGCAGTCGAGTCGTCTACGCCCCCGAACCGCTTCCAGCGATTGCCGATGTGGATGGCGCGATCCGCAGAGCGCTTCTCGAACCAATCGACCAGGATCCGCTGCCGGCACAGCTCTTTCCGGGCATGAAATTGACGATCGCATTCGACGATGTCAGCCTTCCGCTTCCCAAGATGCGTCGACCGGACATCCGTCAGCGCATCATCGAAGCAGTCCTCGATCTCGCGGCCGATGCCGGGGTCGATGACGTCCACATCATCTCTGCGCTCGCTTTGCACCGTCGGATGACGGAAGCCGAACTGCGACATGCAGTCGGCGACCGCGTCTACGACGCATTCGCACCTCGTGGCTTGCTCTACCAGCACGATGCAGAAGATCCCGAAGCTTTGACCCACCTCGGTACGACGCCGAATGGCGAAGATGTCGAGATCAACAAACGCGCAGCCGAGAGCGATCTCCTGGTGTACGTCAATATCAATCTCGTCGCCATGGACGGAGGCTGGAAGAGCACTGCGACCGGACTCTCGTCGTATCGGTCACTCAGACACCATCACAATCCGGAGACGATGATCCACTCGCGCAGCTTCATGGATCAGCACCGGAGCGAGCTCCACAAGAGCAACTGGCGAATGGGCAAAGTGATCACCGACAGCGGCGTCAAGATCTTCCAAATCGAGACGACTCTCAACACCGACACGTTTCCCCAACCCTTCGAATTCCTGGCCAAACGGGAATGGGAGTGGTCTCCGCGCGATCGCATGACGTACCTTGCGTCGACGGCCGCCCTAAAGCGCACGCCGCGCCGACTCGCGCGCAACATCTTCCACTCCATCGAGGCTCCTCACCAGATGACAAGCGTCCAAGCCGGCGACGTCGAAGGCGTTCATCGGATCACCACGGAGAACGTCTTCGCCCAGCAGCTGGTCGAAGTTCGCGGACAGACGGACATCCTCACGATGGGCATTCCCTACATCAGTCCGTACAACGTCCATTCGATTCTCAACCCGATCCTGGTGATGTGCATGGGTCTCGGGTACTACTTCAACATGTACCGGGGAATGCCTCTCGTGCGAGAGGGCGGTGTCGTGATCATGACGCACCCGACTCCTCCGGACTTCCACCCCGTCCACCACCCGTCGTACATCGACTTCTTCGAACAGGTCCTCTCCGATACGACCGATCCGCACGTGATGTCGCAGAAGTGGGAAAAGAAGTACGCCGAGGACGAGTGGTACAAGCATCTCTACCGAACGACGTACGCATACCACGGAGTGCATCCGTTCTACATGTGGTATTGGGGCAGCCACGCCCTCAAACACTGCAGTCGAATCATCGTGGTCGGCGGCGATCCGAAGACGGTTCGCCGACTCGGTTTCGTGCCGGCGACGACCATGGACGATGCCCTCGAAATCGCAAGCGACGTCGTCGGTCGCACGCCCACCATCACCCACTTGCACACACCGCCGCTCCTCGTGGCCGATGTGATCTGACGGGAGCGCTGCCATGCCCCGCCGTGACGATGCACCCTGGAAGCCGAGCAATCTTGCTCGAATCGCGCGACTCGGAGATGCTGTGGAACGCGTCCTCCATCCGATCGCGCGACGAACGTACCGCAGAGGCTTTCCCATCCTGCCTCCGACAGTTCCCTTCGGAGTGGAGATCCCAGCTGATGAGCCGACTCTCGGCGCCGATTACGACACCGATTGGGCCAGACGGGCTCCTGCGCGCGCTGTTCGCCGAGGACTCCTCGAGGGTCCCGTTCGACTCGGTGTCTCGGCGCTCGCCAGTCCACGAGTGCTCGGCATCGACCGCCTGAGCGATCTCTCTCGTCGCGACGACCCGTCGCCGTTGATCTTCACGCCCAATCACCATTCGCATCTGGACACCATCGTCATGGCCGTCTCTGTTCCCGAACCTTGGCGGTCGAAATTGGTGGTCGCAGCTGCAGCCGACTACTTCTTCGACAAGCGTTGGAAGGCCGCGCTGGCGGCACTGTCCCTGAATGCGATCCCGATCGATCGCGAGATGACCGGCCGCAAGTCCTCCGACATGATCAAAGAACTCATCGAAGGCGGCTGGAGTCTCGTGATCTACCCCGAAGGCGGCCGATCGCCCGATGGCTGGGGCCAGGACTTCAAAGGCGGAGCCGCCTACCTCTCGTCGCGAACAGGAACACCTGTCGTCCCCGTCTTCATCGATGGCACCGGCGCGCTGTTCGGCAAAGGCATGAAGCGGCCGAAATTCGGAAAGACCAAGGTCGTCTTCGGCCATCCGATGTCACCGAAGGATGGCGAGAATACGCGCCGGTACTCCCAGCGGATCCAGGACGCGGTCACGCTGCTCGCCGATGAATCGCTCACCGACTTTTGGAACGCCCGACGACGAGCTGCGACCGGAACGAGTCCCTCGCTCACCGGACCCGAGTACACCGGATGGCGTCGCCAGTGGGCGTTGTCGCAACAGCGCACAATCGGCTCGGCAGGATTGCGCCGTCGCCAGAAGCGACGCTGGCCCAATCTTTCCGATTGAACGACATCGGCTCCCGTCAATCGAGAGTCGACGACAACCGATCCGACAGCACTTCGGCGACCATCATCACCGGAAGATGCGTATTGGCACGAGGCAGCTGCGGAAAGATCGAGGCATCGCATACGTAGAGACCTTCGATGCCGATCACGCGTCCGGTGGGATCGACCACCGCGACATCGCTGTGTGGGTCCCCCATCGCGCAGGATCCGGCCGCGTGGACGTACGCCCCGGCCGAGGATCTCATCCACTTTGTGATCCCTTCAGATGACGTGTCGAGGGACGACAATTCGCTTCCCTGAGCGTCGACGTAGACGTTCGCAATCACACTCGAGAGTTCCCTCGACGCCAACACGTCCAACAGTGTCTGCACTCCTCGACTCAGTCGCTCGACGTCGTTGTCGGAGCTCAACAGATCGAACGACACCTCGGGATCGATACGGAGATCCTGTGAAACACTTCTGATGCGTCCGCGAGTCGTCACGTACATCAATGCCACGTCCAAGGAGCCGAGATGAGTACCGCGAGATCCCAAATGGTCGATCGGAAGGATCTGAAGATCTGCAGGAACCAGACCGGATGAGAATCGAGCGATGCTCGTCACGGCGTGCGAATTCATCGGAGCAGGATCTCTCATCTCGATCGTGAACGAAACCGATGGGTGATCCTGCAAACCCCGACCGAGACCGGGCCGGTCGACTCCACTGCGCTCGAGAATCGCCGGGGAATGAATAGCACCTGCGCTCACGATCACTGTCCGAGCCGACATGCTCGTTCCATCGGCAAGACCTACGCCAGTGCATCTCCCGCTTTCGATGAGAACGCGATCGACCTGACAGTCGGTTCGAATCTCGACATGGTCACGTGCTCGAGCGCGGCGCAGGTAGACGTCGGCCGCCGACACCCTCACCCCTTGCGCATCGCACGTCAACATCGCCGGACCGACGTCGCGGCCGACGGCACCGAGCGGATAGGGACCTCGATGGAGGTCCCAACCCCGTGTGCGCATCGCAGCGATGAACGACGTCCCGAGTCTCGACTCTGCACCTGTATCTGCTCTCGTCAGCGGAACTTCGATGCGGCGGAAATACGGCTCGACCGCACGCCATGACCAACCCGAACAGCCGAAGTCGCGCTCCCATGCGTCGTAATCGTCGACTTCACCCCAGAGAGCAACCATTGCATTGACGGAGGACGAACCACCGACACCGCGTCCTCGTAGATACGGTCGTGGTGGCTGTCCGTCGACCCGTGTCGCCGAAAGATCGGACCACGTTCGATCGGGAATGTCGAGAGCATCGAAGAACGACGGGCTCTCGAGACCCGGATTCGACCCATCCGGTCCGGCCTCGAGCACGAGAACATCCCGACCGCTCGCGGACAGTCGGTCTGCCAGAACACATCCAGCCGACCCTGCCCCGACAACGATCACATCATGTACCATCGGCCTCGACGGGGAATCCGGCTCTGTTCGTCATTTCGGGAAGTCCGGCGAGATGAGCGGCATCGTTGTAACGCACGACCTTCCACCGCCCGAGGCGCACGACTTCCAATTCGGTGATGGACGTGTTCTTGGTGTGGATCTCGAAGATTCCCGTTCCAGCGGTCCTCAGAGCCTGGCGAAGCACGGTGTCGATCACACCGCCGTGACACACGACGAGCGCTGTTCCCTTGCCGACATCGTCCATCAACGAGCGAACCGCGCGGCCGATGCGGATCTGGAATTCGGCGATCGTCTCACCGCCCGGAAACGTCACACCGTACGGATCGTTCTCCCAATCAGGATCGCCGAAGCGTTCGACGAATTGGTCGTACGTGAGTCCGTCGCAGTCCGGTCCGGGATCGTGTTCGCCGAACTCCTGAATCACCTCGAGGTCCGCCCCAGGAAAGGCGGGTAGGACGATCTGCGCTGTCTCACGCGCCCGAGGGTACGCGCTGCTGACGACGACATCAGGATGGAACTCGCGGAACGCCTGCCAGCGATCGCGCAACTTTTCTGCCTGTAGGCGACCGAGATCCGACAATCCTTTGCACGATCGAGGACCTCCGACGACCCGATCGACCGTCACTTTCGATTCACCGTGACGTACGAGAACGATGCGTGTCATGTCGTCACACCAGCTTCTCGACGAACGCCTCCAACTGGCGCAGATTCCGGCACTCGTAGATGCCATCGGTGAAATTGCCGTATTCGCCCACGATCGAGTCGCCGGTGTTCCAGTACGAGCGGGGCTCGGGATTCAGCCAATAGACCTGACGCGCCTTCTTGGAAACTTCCTTCAGAACCCAGGCCTGAGATGCGTGGTAGTTGTTGCGAGCATCACCGAGGAAGAGGACCGTCGTCTTCGGCGTGATGTCCTTTCCGTATCGCTCCCAGAAGACTTCGAATGCATGGCCGTAATCGCTGTGCCCGTCGACCCAGACGACGTCAGCTTCGGTGTTGACCCGATGAATGGCCTCGGTGATGTCCTCGGTTCCTTTGAAGAACCCTGTGACCTCGTCGATACCGTCGATGAACACGAATGAGCGAACCTTCGAGAACTGGTTCTGGATCGCATAGACGAGCATCAACGTGAACCGCGCGAATGCAGCGACGCTGCCGGAGATGTCCGCGACAACCATCAACTCGGGTTTCGAGGCTCGCGGCGACTTGAACTTCGGCTCCGCCGGCGTACCGCCATATGACAGCGAGTGGCGCACGGTGTTGCGAAAGTCGAGCGGGCCTTTGCGTCCGTGGCGTCTCTTGCGCGCCAATCGGGCCGCGAGCTTGCGCGTCAACGGATAAAGAGACTTCTTGAGCGCCTGCATCTCGTCACGACTGGCATGCATGAACTCGACGTCTTCGGGAAGAGGCTTGCGCAACGTCTTGGCCATTGCCTCGGCACCGCGATCGGCCACGAGGCGGCGTCGAATCTCGGCCTCGATCTCCTTCTTGAACTGCTCGATGCGATTTTCGTATTCGTCACGCTCGAGCCGCTCTTCGAGCGGGGTCAACTCTCCCCCGACCTCTTGGCGGCTCGAGTCCATCAACTTGGAGAGCATTCCGTCGAGATCGAGATTCCGCAGAGTCCGATACAGGTAATACGTCCCACCCACGGGTCGACCAGGCTCCATGCCGGCGAATCGCTGGACCGCCTGTTTGGCCAGAGCGCGCATCATGGCCTGATCGCCGTTCATGAGCGCCTGCAGAAGCATCTGCGCGATCTCCTCGGGAGTGAGGCCGTCCATGCCACCCGACGTGCCACGACCGTCGCCCTGCTGCAGCTGCTCCTGCATTTCGCGCCACATCTGCTCGAGCTCGTCCTCGGACTCGTTCGAAATCGAGTACTCGGGACCGCGCAAGGAGAAGTACACCTCGAAAACGGTCTCGAATGCCTTCCAGTGGGAGCTGTTCTTCACCAGAGTCGCGGCGAGTGCGTACTTGAACGCCTCTCGGTCGTCGATCGGAATGTGCTGAACCGCCTCCATGGCGTCCAGGTTCTCGGTGAGAGACACCGGCAGCCCGGCGTTTCGCAACTCCTGAACGAACCCTGCGAGAAGTTCGAGCATTCGCTACACCGGGTCGACGGACAATTCCTTGGCCGCCTTGGAGATGTCGGACTGGTACTTGAGAAGTACGTGCAACGTCTCCTTGGCCACCTTTTCGTCGATCGAGTCGATGTTCAACAACATCAACGTTCGCGCCCAATCCAATGTTTCGCTCACGCTCGGAGACTTCTTGAGATCGAGTTGGCGGATGCTGCGCACGATGCGCGCCACCTGATCTGCAAGATTCTCGCTGATCCCCGGAACTTTCGTGAGGACGATCTCTTTCTCTCTGTCGAGAGCCGGATAATCCACATGCAGGAACAGGCAGCGCCGTTTCAAAGCCTCGGAGAGTTCGCGCGTGTTGTTCGAGGTCAGGAACACGAGCGGAATCTGCTTGGCCGTGATGGTGCCCAATTCCGGAATCGAAACCTGATATTCGGAGAGGATCTCGAGAAGGAGTGCTTCGGTCTCGACTTCGACTCGGTCGACCTCGTCGATGAGCAGAACAACTGGATCCGACGCGCTGATGGCCTCGAGAAGAGGTCGAGTCAGGAGGAATTCCTCGCTGAAGATGTCGTCGTGGACTTCGCTCCACGAATCGCTGTTCTTGTCGGCCTGGATACGCAACAGCTGCTTCTTGTAGTTCCACTCGTACAAGGCCTTGGACTCGTCCAGACCTTCGTAACACTGCAGGCGAATCAAACGAGCGCCGATCAAGTCGGCAACGCTCTTTGCGAGCTGGGTCTTTCCAGTACCCGCAGGTCCTTCGACCAGAACCGGCTTTCCGAGGCGGTCGGCCAGAAAGACCACACCCGCAATTCCCTCGTCGGCGAGATAGTTGACCTCGCGGAGACCTTCACGAACCTCTTGAACCGAAGAAAAACGGGGCTGCACGCTCGCCACCCTACAAGTTGCCGGTCCGAGTCGAGAATTCCGCTCTCCCCGACCACCCATTACCCTCTATCGACATGTCCGCCGCCGACTCGATCGAGGTCCTTTCCGACGCGCCGGCAGCAACACAGAACAGTCTCCTGCGCAACAATGCAGTGGTTGCGCTCGGTACCGGCCTGTCCCGTTTCACGGGCATGCTCAAAGTCATCGTCTTCGGGGTGATCATCGGACAGACCGCTCTGGCCGACGCATACGACGGAGCCAACAACTCGCCCAATGCCGTCTACGAGCTGCTCCTCGGCGGCGTTCTGTCGGCCGCTCTCGTTCCGATGTTCAGCCGTCTTCTCGAAGACGACGACCGCGAATCCGTCGAAGCCATCGTCGGCACCGCCATCATCGCGCTCACGGTGATCACGGCGATCACGGTCTTCTTCGCGCCGTGGGTGTTTCGGGCTTTTTCGCTCAATCCAGCCGATGGCATCGACGTGGACCAGTTCCGAACCGTCGGCACGGCATTGACGCGCATCTTCCTCTTACAGATCTTCTTCTACGGAGTCTCAGCCGTCCTCGGCTCGCTTCTCAACGCGCAGCGTCGATTCTTCGCTGTCGCCTGGTCGCCCGTTCTCGCGAACATCGTCATCATCTGCTCACTTCTCTATGTTCCGGTTCTTCTCGGCGATTCGGCCGATTCCATTCCGATGGCCGAGGTCTTGAACAGTCCGTCGTTTCGCTGGCTTCTCGGTCTCGGCGCAACTGGCGGCATCGCGCTCCAAGCCCTGGTTCTCCTGCCGGCATTGCACCGCGCTCGTCTCAACTATCGATTCCGCTTCCAGCCCCGCCATCCAGCCGTACGGACGCTGATCTCACTGTCGGGTTGGACATTCGGCTACGTCATGGCGAACCAACTCGCCGTCGTCGTCATGAAGAACCTGGCCGAACCGGGAAGCGGCGGGCAAGACGCATTTTCGAAGGCGAGTACGTTCTTCTACTTTCCTCACGGCCTGCTTGCGATGAGCATTGCCACCACGTTCATTCCGGAAATGGCACGTGCGGTGGCACGGGGCGATCGCGCGGCCTTCATCGAGCGCACGAGCCTCGGAATTCGTCTCGTCGGACTGTTGACGTTCCCAGCAGCACTCGCCTTTCTCGTCATGTCTCGTCCGATCATCGGTGCACTCCTTCGCCACGGACAGTTCAGCGCTGAAGCAGCCGACACGACATCGAGAGCGCTTGCCGGGCTTGCTCTCGGACTCATCGGATACTCGATCTACCTCTTCGTCCTGCGCGGCTTCTATGCCCACCAGGACACGCGCACACCCTTCATCATCAATTGTGTGCAGAACGCAGTCAACATCGTTCTCGCATTCCCTTTGGCCCGCGCCTATGACGTACTCGGACTCGGGGTCGCCTTTTCGATCTCCTATGCGATCGGCGCTCTCGTGGCCCTGTTCGTCCTTCGACAAAAGGTCGAAGGATTCCCTGTCACACATCTGCTGGCGAGCCTCGCGCGTATGTTGACCGCTGCGGTCGTCATGGGAGCAATCGTCTGGCTCAGCCTCGAACCTTTCGGCAACGACAACGGATTTCGGGCGATCGTCAAAGTTGCTGTCGGAAGCATCGTCGGCATCATCGTGTACGTGGGGGCGCTCACACT
>QXGG01373214.1_pt1 | contig 11245 bp, 9 predicted proteins | sample 1982491 | NCBI WGS metagenome assembly QXGG01 (sample SAMN09924614, study PRJNA488089) | Wastewater metagenome, whole genome shotgun sequencing project. | isolation source: South African research farm wastewater | place: South Africa: Irene, Agricultural Research Council, Animal Production Institute... | reverse complement strand
GCGTCGGCGCGCGTCCACAGCTCGAAGCCGTTATCCAGCTCGACGCGCACCACCTCGTCGGCGGCGACTTCCAGCTCGCCGGTCACGCCGTCGCGTGCGCGTCCGGGGGTGAGCAGGCGATGGCTGAGCACCGTGGCGGGGGCACCGGTGCCGGCGCTGCGGCGGGCGCTGTGTTCCGGGGCGGAGAAGTTGCCGCGGATGCGGAAGCTGCGTGTGGGCATGGAGAGGCTCCGGAAGCGTGTCGGGTCGCTGCTGCGCGTTTGGTGCAGGGAGTTCATGTTGTGCGCTGCGGGCGGGCGGTGTCGCTGCCCGCGCCATGGTCTTGATGAAGCCTAGTTCAGGGGCCTGCGCCCTGCCATAGCCGGCGGCAGTCGATGTGGATGACGTGGCCGTGGTGGCGCTGCACCTCGCCCACCATGTGCGCGGTGCCGCCCGCGCCGTCGCCGCCCTGACCGTCCCACAGGCACAGCAGCCACACCTGGTCGCCGCCGTGGGCGAGCGCGGTGTCGAGTAGCCAGCGGTTGCAGCGCTCGAAGGGGTTGTCGTCGGGCGGGGCGTTCGGGCCGCTTCCGGCCTGTGCGCAGGACGCGGACGCCGGCATGACCTGCGGCGGGCGGGCGAGGCGGGCGGCGACCGCGCGGTAGCGCGCCACCCAGTCCTCGCCGTCGCACACCGGCCGCACCGAGCGCTCGATGAACTCGGCCTCGTCGAATGGCTGCAGGAACTGCAGCGCCATGCCGCGCGCCTGCGCCGCCTCGGCGAACAGCAGGTCGCCACCGGCGGCGCCCTGGGTCAGGCCGAGGTCGGCGGGACCGGCGTCGAGCGCGGCCAGCGCGGCGGCGATGCGCTGCGCCGCTTCGGGCACCAGGGCGGGCGGAAAACGCGGCGTCGCGCGCCCCGGCGCGTCCACCATGTGCCCCGAAAACAGGATGACCCGCCGCAGCGGGCAGCTCGGACGCGGGGCGGCGGCGATGGATGCGGACATCGGGACTCCGGGCAGGGACGCGCAGGCAAAGGGTCTGGTTTCCATGATAGGAGAGGGCCGCTGTACTGGCGAGGGCGCACGCACCGCGCGGAAATAGCGCATCCGGGGGGAGCGGCTGCGCGCGGGCGTGTCTGTTGCCGCATCGAGGCGGAGCCAGGGCCTGCCTGAGCGGCTGTGGCGCTATCGCCGGCGCTTGAGGCTGAATATAATTACAGCCATGTCAGCCGGTGAAGATCTCCCTGCCCCGGACGTGGGTGCCGTTTCTGCAGCCGCGATCGCGCCCGATCCGCTCGCGAGGCTCAATCCTGCGCAACGCGCGGCGGTGGTGCATGGCGTGGACGGGGGTGCGGGTGCGCACCCGGCGCCGCCCTTGCTGGTGATCGCCGGCGCCGGCTCGGGCAAGACCAACACGCTGGCGCACCGCGTGGCGCATCTGATCGCCCACGGCGCCGACCCGTCGCGCATCCTGCTGCTCACCTTCTCGCGGCGGGCGGCCGACGAGATGGGCCGGCGGGTGCGGCGCATCCTGGCGCAGGGGGCCGCCGGCCGGCCCGGGCTGGCGCAGGCCGAGCTGCGCTGGTCGGGCACCTTCCACGCTATCGGCGCACGCCTGCTGCGCGACTGGGCCGGGCGCATCGGGCTCGACCCCGGCTTCACCATCCACGACCGCGAAGACTCCGGCGACCTGATGAACCTGGTGCGCCACGAACTCGGCCTGTCGGCGACGAAGCAGCGCTTTCCGCAGAAGGGCACCTGCCTGGCGATCTACTCGGCGGCGGTCAATACGCAGGCGCCGCTCGCCGAGGTGCTGCAGGCAAGCTATCCCTGGTGCGCGGAGTGGGAGGACGAGCTGAAGCGCCTGTTCCGCGCCTACGTCGAGGCCAAGCAGGCGCAGCAGGTGCTCGACTACGACGACCTGCTGCTGTACTGGGCGCAGATGGTGGCCGAGCCCGCGCTCGGCGCCGAGATCGGCGGCCTGTTCGACCATGTGCTGGTCGATGAGTACCAGGACACCAACCACCTGCAGGCTTCGATCCTGCTGGCGATGAAGCCCGACGGCCGTGGTCTCACCGTGGTCGGCGACGACGCGCAGTCGATCTATGCCTTCCGCGGCGCGACGGTGCGCAACATCCTCGACTTTCCCGCCGCCTTCGATCCGTCGGCGCAGGTGGTGACGCTGGAGCAGAACTACCGCTCGACCAAGCCGATCCTGGAGGCGGCCAACGCGGTGATCGCGCTCGCCGCCGAGCGCTTCACCAAGAACCTGTGGTCCGAGCGCGAATCCGCTCAGCGCCCGCGCCTGGTGTCGGTCAAGGACGACGCCGACCAGGCCGCCTTCGTCGTCGACGGCGTGCTGGCGCGGCGCGAGGAAGGGCTCAAGCTCAAGCAGCAGGCGGTGCTGTTCCGCGCCTCGGCGCACAGCGCGCGCCTGGAGATGGAGCTGACCCGGCGCAACATCCCGTTCGTGAAGTTCGGCGGGCTCAAGTTTCTGGAAGCCGCGCACGTCAAGGACGTGCTCGCGGTGCTGCGCTGGGCCGAGAACCCGCGCGATCGCATCGCGGGCTTCCGCGCCATCCAGTTGCTGGCCGGCATCGGGCCGAAGACCGCCGGTCGGGTGCTCGACAATGTGTGCGCCGCGCCCGAGGGCTGCGCGCTGCTCGCCGAGCAGCCGGTGCCCGAGGCCGCACGCGCGGGCTGGCTGGCGTTCGCCGCGCTCGTCGATCGCATCGCGGGCAGAACGCCCGACACGGAACCCGGCGGGATCGCCCTCCACCCCTCGCGGCTGGCGCCGCTCCTACCGGGTACGGTCGCGCCGGGGCACCCTGCAGGAGCGGCGCCAGCCGCGAGCCTTGCGCTCGATCCTGACCCGGCGCCCGGTGAAGAGGCTCGCGGCTTGCGCCGCTCCTACGCGGTCGGCGAAGGCCTCGGGGTCGAGCCCGCTGCTTGCCAGTGGCCGGTCGATTTCGAGCTCGCCTGCCGCTGGTACGAGGCGCAGATGCCGCGCCTGTACGACGACTTCGCCGTGCGCGCGCTCGACATCCAGCAGCTTTCCCGCATCGCCGCCACCAGCCCCAGCCGCCAGCGCTTCCTCACCGAACTGACACTGGATCCGCCCAGCGCCACCAGCGGCGAGGCCGGCATGCCGCTGCTCGACGAGGACTACCTGATCCTGTCGACGATGCATTCGGCCAAGGGCCAGGAGTGGAACGCGGTGAGCGTGCTCAACGTGGTCGACGGCTGCATTCCGTCCGATGTCGCCACCCGCAACAGCGCCGAGATCGAGGAAGAGCGCCGCCTGCTCTACGTGGCGATGACGCGGGCGAAGGACGCGCTCGACCTCATCGTGCCGCAGCGCTTCTACGTCACCCAGCAGATGGGCATGGGCGACCGCCACGTGTATGCCGGCCGCACGCGCTTCATCCCCAACCGCCTGCTCGGGCACTTCGAGCAGATGAGCTGGCCACCTCCGCCGCTCGAACAGCAGGGCTCGCCCGCATCGCGCCAGGCGGCGATCGATCTGGCGGCGAAGATGCGGGACATGTGGCGCTGAGCGTGCGCGCGCGCCGTCGCTCGAGGTCGGAGAGGCTGGGGTTCATCCGCTGCCTGTGACTGCCACAGATTCGGACGCATGCCGGCGACGTGGTGTGTAGCGGGTTCAGCATCCGCCCGCACCGGCCTCCAGCCACAGGCGCAGCGCCTCGGCGTTGTTGCAGGTGGTGTCGCGCGCGCCGTAGAGCAGGGTGACGACTTGATGCGCAGCGATCAGGCCGCGCAGTTCGGCGAGCGCCGCAGCGGCGGCGGGGGAACGAAGCTCCTCGGCGTAGCGCCGGCGGAATTCATCCCAGCGTGCGGGATCGTGGGCGAACCACGTGCGCAGTTCGTTCGACGGCGCGAGTTCGCGCAGCCATTGGTCGATGCCTGCCGCCTCGCGCTTGAGCCCGCGCGGCCACAGGCGGTCGACGAGTACGCGGCAACCGTCGTCGGGGGCGGGTGGGTCGTAGGCGCGGCGTACGCGGAGGGACACGGGCGAGGGGCGTGCAGGGGGCAATCGAGCAAATGCCGCGATGACCGGTCAGTGTGCGGGCTCAAAGCGCCGGATGCGTGCGATCGCATCGGCGGCGCTGCTGCGCGCTACCGCCATGTCGTAATCCGCCTGCAATCCCATCCAGAACTCTGCACTGTTCCCGAAGAAGGCGGCCAGGCGCAGGGCCGTGTCGGCGGTGACGGCACGTCGCTCGCGCACGATGTCGTTGATGCGTGGCGCCGACACCTGCAACTCGAGCGCCAGCGCGTGTGCGGTGATGCCGAGCGGAATCAGGAACTCCTCGCGGAGTACTTCGCCCGGATGAATCGGCCGCATGCCGTTGGTGATGGGGTCCATGTATCTGCCTCTCAGTGGTAATCGACGATCTCGACGTCGAACGCATCGCTGCCGTCGAAGCGGAAGCACAACCGCCATTGCCCGTTGATGCGGATGCCGTGCTGTCCGCGGCGGTCGCCCTTCAAGGCCTCGAGACGGTTGTTGGGCGGTATGCGCAAGTCGTCCAGCCGGACTGCACGATGAAGCATCGCCAGCTTGCGCTCGGCCACAGCTCGGAAGTTGGCGAAGCGCGGGTTACCTTCGCCAGCGAAAAGCGCCTGCGTATCCCGGCATTTGAAGGAGCGGATCATGACGAGAAGCGTATAACGCAACGCGTTAAATTTCAACTCCGGATCCGGGCAGGGGGCTCCGAAGCATTCTCGTCCGGACGAGGCCCAAGCGCGGCAGATGATGCGCATGGGCCTCATGGCAACTCAGATCGCCAGCCCCTTCTCGTCGAACATGCCCTCGAACAGGATCGAACTCAGATAGCGCTCGCCCGAATCCGGCAGGATCACCACGATGGTCTTGCCCGCATTCTCCGGCCGCTGCGCCAGGCGCACCGCGACCGCCGTCGCCGCGCCGCAGGAGATGCCGGCGAGGATGCCTTCCTCGCGCGCTAGGCGGCGGGCGTAGAGCACCGCGTCCTCGTTGCTGACCTGCTCCACGCCGTCGATCAGCGACAGATCCAGCACCTTGGGCACGAAGCCGGCGCCGATGCCCTGGATCTTGTGCGGCGCGGGCGCGAGCGGCTGGCCGGCGAGGTGCTGGGTGAGCACCGGGCTGGCGCTGGGTTCGACTGCGATCGACTGGATCTCCTTGCCGCGCACGCGCTTGATGTAGCGCGAGATGCCGGTGATGGTGCCGCCGGTGCCCACGCCCGACACCAGGATGTCGATGCCGCCGTCGGTGTCGTTCCAGATCTCGGGGCCGGTGGTGATCTCGTGGATCGCCGGGTTGGCCGGGTTCTCGAACTGCTGCAGCAGCACGTAGCGGTCGGGGTCTGAGGCGACGATCTCCTGCGCCCTGGCGATCGCGCCGTTCATGCCCTTGGGGCCTTCGGTCAGCACCAGCTTGGCGCCGTAGGCCACCAGCAGCTTGCGGCGCTCGATGCTCATGGTCTCGGGCATCGTCAAAGTGAGCGGGATGCCGCGCGCCGCGCACACGAAGGCGAGCGCGATGCCGGTGTTGCCGCTGGTCGGCTCGACGATTTCCTTGCCCGGGCCGAGGCGGCCGTGGGCTTCGGCGTCCTTCACCATCGAGGTGCCGATGCGGCACTTGACCGAGAACGCCGGGTTGCGGCCCTCGATCTTGGCGAGCACGGTGGCGGCGGCGCCGTCGGTGACGCGGTTGAGGCGGACGAGCGGGGTGTGGCCGATGGATTCGGCGTTGTCGGGATACCAGTGGGACATGCGCGTTTCCTTATAGGGAGGGCTGGGGGAGGGCGTCGCCCGTGGGTGCAGTATAGGCAAGGGGGCCGGCCCGCCGCCATGTTGCGCGGCCGGGTTCATCTCGAGGGCCCGGCGGGTGCGCGATGCGTTCTGCCGCCCGCGGACGCGGCAGCAGTGTCAACGCCGCGTTGCGTCGTCCTCGCCGCAGTGCGCGAGGATGTCGGCGCGTACCGCGTCGCGCAGCGCGAGCAGGTCGTGCCAGTCTTCGCCGTCGGGCGTGTGTGGCGCGCAGATCGTGATCGCGAGCGGGCCCGGTCGTGGCTGCCAGGTGCCATCGGGCAGCACCGCGCGCGTGCCGGCGAGCGCAACCGGCACCACGGACAGGCCCTGGCGCGCTGCGGCCTGAAAGGCGCCGAGGCGGAAGGTCTGCAGGCCCGGGCGGGCGCTGAAGGTGCCCTCGGCGAAGAACAGCAGCGGTGCGCCCGCCGCCGCCCCGGCGGCGAGCGTGTCGGCATCCTGGATGCCGTGGCTGGTATCGAAGCGGCGCACGAAATGCGTGCCCATGCGCTCGAACAGGGGCCGCAGCAGCCGGCTGTCGCGCAGCTCGGCCTTGGCCACGAAGCGCAGCGGATGCGGCAAGGCGGCGGCGAGCACGAGGCCGTCGATGTAGCTGGCGTGGTTGGCGACCACGATGCAGCCGGTGGCGGGCAGGCGGTCGGCGCCCTCGACCCGCAGGGCGTACCCGCACAGCCGCGCATGCAGGCGCGCGAGGTGGTGGCAGACGGTCCAGCGCTGCTCGAGCCGCGGCAGGGTGAGGATGCCCAGCGCGGCCAGCGGGGCGAGCAGCATGAAGGCAGACCACGCCCACGCGGCCTGGACCTGGCGCGGCACCGCCCCCGCGGCGCGGCGCGCACGGCTGGCGAGGCTTGTCAGTTGCAGGCGCAGCACCTGCACCCACGCGGCGCGGCTGGGGGCGCCGAGCGTGCCGGCGAGGTAGGCGTCGAGGATGGCGGCGCGGCGGATCTTGCCGCTGGAGGTCTTGAGGACCGCGTGCGGCGGGGCGAGCACGACCACGTCGGGGGCGAGGCCGAGCTGATCCATCGCGGCAGCGCTGATGCGGGCCTCGAGCGCAGCCCGCGCCTCCGTGTCGCGCACCCGCGTCTCCGCCACCACGATCAGACGCTCATCCGTCTGCCCCGGCGCGTGGGTGCCGAACACCGCGACGCAGCCCTTGCGCACGCCGGCTAGATCGCCCACCGCCTGCTCGAGGTCGTAGGGGTAGAGGTTGCGGCCGGCGCGGATGATCATCTCCTTCGCCCGCCCGGTGAGATAGAGCTCGCCGTCGGCCAGGTAGCCGTGGTCGCCGGTGGCGAGCCAGCCGTCGCGGATCAGTGCGGCGGTGGCCGCCGGATTGCGGTAATAGCCGGCGGTGGCCGAGGGGCCGCGGAACTCCACCGCGCCGACGGTGCGCTCGGGCAGGGGATGGCCCTCGGCGTCGACGACGCGTAGTTCGTGGCCGGGCAGGGCCGGGCCGCAGGAGACCAGGCGCAGCGTATCGGCGGCGTCGGTGGTGTTTGCACCGTCAGGCGTGCGCGCGGCATCCGTGGCCTTCGCGGTGCCCGCAGCTCCCGCCGCATTCGCCGCGTTCGCCAGGGTCAGGCTGTCCCCGGTGTCCGCAGCCTCCGTCGCGTGCTCGACCTCCTCCCCCAGGCGTACGCTCGCCCGCCGCACGCGATCGACGACCACGCCGCGGCCGGGCGGAGGCACGCACAGGCCCACCGCGCATTCGGCCAGGCCATAGACCGGCATCAGGCTGTGTGCATCCAGGCCATGGCGGGCGAAAGCGGCGGCGAAGCGCGCCAGGGTGTCGGGGTTGACCGGTTCGGCGCCGTTTGCGGCCAGCCGCCAGGAGGACAGGTCGAGCCCTTCGAGCTCGGCGTCGATGAGGCGTTTGACGCACAGCTCGAAGGCGAAGTTGGGCGCCGCCGTGACCGTGCCGCGGTATTGGTGGATCGCCCATAGCCAGCGCTCGGGGCGGGCGAGGAAGTCGAGCGGCGACATCAGCACCAGGGTGCAGCCGTGGTACAGGCTGCCGAGCCAGGTGCCGATCAGGCCCATGTCGTGGTAGAGCGGCAGCCAGCTCACGCACACGTCCTGCGGCCCGAGCGCGGTGGCGCGGCCCCAGGCGCGGATGTTGGCGAGCAGGTTGGCGTGGCTCAGCGCGACGCCCTTGGGGTCGCCGGTGGAGCCGGAGGTGTACTGGATGAGGCCGAGCGCGGCGCTGCGCAGTGGCTGGGGTGGCAGTGGCGTGCTGCCGGCGCCGGCGAGCGCGTCGGGCGTGCTGACATGGGCGAGCGTCGGCACCAGTCCGGCGAGCATGCGCGCGAGCGGGCGCACGCGGTCGAAGGTGATCAGCACCCGCGCCTCGCAGTTGCGTAGGATGCCGGCCTGGCGGCGCAGGTGCTCCTCGATCTGGTTCGGGCGTGCGGGCGGATACATCGGTACCGGCACCGCGCCGGCGAACAGGATGCCGAAGAAGCAGCGGAAGAAGTCCAGCCCCGAGGGCAGCATCAGCGCCACGCAGTCGCCCGGGCGCACGCCGAGCGCGACCAGCGCGCCGGCGAAGCGTGTGGCGGCCTCGTGCAGCTGGCCGCAGCTCAGTGTCTCGGCATGGTCGTCATCGACCAGAAAGCGGACATGGGTGCGCCCGGGATGGCGGGCGACGTGCCATTCGAGCACCTCGACCAGGGTCGCGGCGGATTCCGGGAGCGCGGGTGGGGCGCCCTCCGTCATCGGCAGGGGCGAGACGAGTGGCGGCGCGCCGCCATCAGCGTCGGTCGGGTGTGCACCGGGCGCGCCGCCCGGGGGGCGGGCCGGTGGCGTGGGCGCGCGCGGCGCCTGTGACATCGCGCGCAGCAGATCGCGCGGCGTTTCGGCGCCGGCGAGCACCTCGGTCGGCAGGCGCAGGGCGAAGCGGTGCTCGATGCGGGCGAGCAGTTCGACGCGGCTCAGGCTGTCGAGGCCGAGCTCGCGGTCCAGCGCGCTGTCGAGGCTGGCGCGCCGCGTCGTCCCCGGCTGCAGCTCGCTGACGACCTCATCGACCAGGCGCAACAAAGCGTCGGCGTCAAGCGGAGAAGCTTGGGCAGGAGGTGCAGGCATCGCAGCAAAATCCGTATGCGCGCCGCCGGGCGGCTCGGGGGCCAGAGGATGGGCGGCCAGTGTCGCACGGCGGGCCGCCCCAACGGGTGGCGGCCTTGGTAACATCGCCGCCCATGTCTGCCTGCCTTGATAACCGCGCCCCCCGGGTGGTTCCCCGCCGAGGAACGCCCCATGTCTGATCAACTCGCCCTCGGCCTGCGCGACGTCGCCGCGCTCGGGCAGATCTTCACCCCCGAGCCGGTGGTGCGCGCGATGCTCGCATTGCGCCGCAACACCGGCCGCGTGCTCGAGCCCTCGTGCGGCGACGGCGCCTTCCTGCGCCACTTGCCCGGCGCGGTGGGGCTGGAGCTCGACCCCGACCACTGCCCGCCCGGTGCGCAGGCGATCGACTTTTTCGCCTACCCCGAGCGCGAGCAGTTCGACACCATCATCGGCAATCCGCCCTATGTGCGCTTTCAGGACATCCCGCCCGCGACCCAGGCCCTGATCGCGCGCGGGCGCTACGGCGCCTGCCTGGACAAGCGCGCCAATCTCTACCTGTTCTTCATCGACAAGTGCCTGCGCCACCTGAAACCGGGCGGCGAGCTGATCTTCATCACGCCGCGCGACTTCCTCAAGGCGACCTCGGCGGTCAAGCTCAACCGCCTGCTGTTCGAGGCGGGCAGCATCACCGACGCGATCGAGCTGGGGGATGCGCGCGTGTTCCCCGACGCGGTGCCGAACTGCCTGATCTGGCGCTTCGAGAAAGGCTGCAGCGCGCGCAGCCTGCGCTACTGCGAGATCGGCGTCGGTGACGACCTCGGCGCCGCGCTCGCCGCGCCGGCGTGGGAGGCGCGCCACTTCATCGAATGCGCCGGCCACTTGATGTTCGCCCGCGGCGACTACCCGCTGCGGCTGGCGGACGTGGCCTTCGTCAAGGTGGGCGCGGTGTCGGGCGCCGACGAGCTGTACACCGATCTGCTGCAGGGCAACCGCGAGTTCGTGTGTTCGTCCACGGTGAGCACCGGCCAGACCCGGCGCATGATCTTCTCCGAACCCGGCGAGCGCCCGCCGCACGCGCTGCTGCCGCACAAGGCGCGCCTGCTGCAGCGCAAGGTGACGAAGTTCGACGAGTCGAACTGGTGGATGTGGGGCCGGCTGCACTACCGCAGTACGCAGCCGCGGGTGTACGTGAATGGCAAGACGCGGGTCGCAAAGCCCTTCTTCATGCATCCGTGCAATGACTACGACGGCGCGGTGATGGCGGTCTTCCCACGCCGTGCCGATGTAGACGTCGAAGCCTTCCGCGACGCCCTGAACGCGGTTGATTGGGCCGACCTCGGCTTCGTCTGCGACGGTCGCTTCCTGTTCACCCAGCGCAGCCTGGAGAACGCGCCGCTGCCGGCGGAGTTCGGGCGCTTCCTGCCTTGAGCGTTGTGCGCCAGCGCGGGTGAATCCGTTGGCCACGGCGGGTAGTGCAGCGATTCGGCAGCAGCCAGGCTGATCCGGCTTGTGTCTTAAGACTTCGTTAAGCTTTGATTAAGTATCTGTAATTAAAGAAAAGTTTTATGCGTGCGTAAGCGGAATGTAAGTCTCCCGTCCTAAGGTGCGTGCAACCGGACGGGCGTCCGGTCCTTTCACCGTAGAAGGAGGGAGATATGGAAAACGATATGGCGGCCAAAATCGCCGCAAACCCCAAGTACCAGAAGCTGGTACGCACGCGCTCCAGCTTCGGCTGGATCCTGACGATGGTGATGATGTTCGTCTATTACGGCTACATCGCGCTCATCGCCTTCAACAAGGAATCGCTCGCTGCCCGTCTGGGCGAGGGCGTGATGACGGTCGGCATCCCGGTCGGCTTCGGCGTCATCGTCTTCACCATCCTGATCACCGGCTTCTACGTGCGCCGCGCGAACTCCGAGTTCGACCAGCTCACCCGCGAAATCGTCGAGGAGGCGGGCAAATGATCGGTACCAACACGAAAATCGCAGGCGGGCTCGCGCTCGCCCTGCTGTCCTCGGTGGCGCTGGCCGCGGGCGGTGACCTCGGCCAGGCCGAGAAGCAGGCCACCAACTGGACGGCCATCATCATGTTCGGCGTGTTCGTCCTCGGCACGCTGTACATCACCAAGTGGGCGGCGGCCAAGACCAAGTCGGCGGCCGACTTCTACACCGGCGGCGGCGGCATCACCGGCTTCCAGAACGGCCTGGCGATCGCCGGCGACTACATGTCGGCGGCGTCCTTCCTCGGTATCTCCGCGGCGGTGATGGCGAGCGGCTATGACGGCCTGATCTACTCGATCGGCTTCCTGGTCGGCTGGCCGGTGATCACCTTCCTGATGGCCGAACGCCTGCGCAACCTCGGCAAGTT
>QXGG01084673.1_pt1 | contig 11248 bp, 22 predicted proteins | sample 1982491 | NCBI WGS metagenome assembly QXGG01 (sample SAMN09924614, study PRJNA488089) | Wastewater metagenome, whole genome shotgun sequencing project. | isolation source: South African research farm wastewater | place: South Africa: Irene, Agricultural Research Council, Animal Production... | reverse complement strand
GGTTATGAGAACCTGACAAAACCCGATATTCGCAACGCTATTGAGGCCGCTCAGCTCGAACGCAGCGCTCGCACGGGCATTACCGCTGACCGGGTCATTGCCGAGATTGCAAAGATTGCCTTTGCCGATCCGCGCAGGGTGATGACGTGGGGGCCGGGCGGGATTGAGTTATTTGATTCGTCATCGCTGACGGATGCCGATGCGGCCATGATATCGGAGGTGAGCGAGTCGATCAGTCAGTCAGGCTCCAGCGTCAAGGTCAAGCTGAACAGCAAACTGGATGCGCTGGAGAAGCTGGCCAAGCATGTCGGCGTTTACGGCGGCGACAATGGCGACAAGGTGATCGTGATTGAACGGAGTTATGGGTAACTCAGCCCTGATGCAAATCGTCCATGTCGCACCGCAGGGCGGCAGCCAGTTTGCCAAGCAGGGCCGCAGACGGGCGTGTCTTGCCGTTTTCCAGCATGGACAGCATTTGCCTGGTAACGCCACATTGCTCGGCCAATGCTTGCAAGGTCAGACCGCGATATTCCCGCCAGACTTTGACGGGTGGCTCATTCCGCAGCAGACGGTCAGCAAACTCAATCGGGAAGGTTTCTTCGTGGCGAGCGGCTTCGGCATCCGCGCGATCCTGGATTGCATCCAGCCGGTCCAGGATCGCCTCCCACTCGGTATACGGAATCACGGCAAAGGCCGGCTGGCCGTGCTGATTGATAATTTGTGCGTTCATTTGTATGCGTCTCCTCTCGCTGCCACCTTGACCACCAACAACACCAGTTCATCGTTGCGCAGAGCGCAAATGGCCCTCCAGCCGCCAACGCGCAACCGCCACAGGTCATCAGCGCCGTGCAGGGGCTTCCAGTCGCCCCGGTACGCAGACGGGTTCTCGGCGATGACGCGCAATTCGGTCAGCATCCGCTCGGCCACGCCACGCGGTAGCTTTTGCAGGGCTTTGATAGAGGATTTGCTGAAGCGGATCGTGAACATGCGAACAATGTTAAGCGATTGTCACTTAGAAGTAAAGTAATGCTTAACATAGAATGAAAATCACCCTCCCACCCCTTGCTTATCATCCCGGTCAGCAACGTCTGATGACAGAGAGAAAGCGATTCAACGTTGCCTGCATGGGACGCCGATTTGGTAAAACCCTGTTTGGTCTTGAGCAGATTCTATTTGAGCCGGGCGGGGCGCTGGACGGCAAGCCGGTGGCCTGGTTTGCGCCGACTTATCAGCTTTTGCTCGAAGTCTGGAAGGACGCCGAGCGTAGTTTGAAGCCGGTCACTCGCAAGGCGAACAAGACTGAGAACCGTATTGAACTCATCACCGGCGGAACGGTGGACTTCTGGACGCTGCAAGATGATTCCTGTGGACGTGGTCGCAAGTACACGCGCATCGTCATCGACGAGGCGGCTCATGCCCGCTATCTCCAGGAGGCTTGGGAAAAGGCCATTGCTCCGACGCTGACCGACTACCAGGGCGAGGCTTGGTTTATATCGACACCTGCCGGTCACAATTATTTCCACACCCTGTTTTCACAAGCACGCACATCCCCCGACTGGCAAAGCTGGCAGCTACCTACCAGTGTCAATCCTCATATCCCAGTCGATGAAATCGAAAACATGCGCGGCATGTTGCCCGAGCGAGTCTTCCGGCAGGAATACCTGGCTGAGTTCATCGCCGATGGGGCGGGCGTTTTTCGTGGCGTGGATCGTGCGCCTGAGTGCGTCTGGCTGGACTCTGCTGAGGATACCGGTTGGCAACAGCAGCAGGATAGCTACGTGATCGGCGCTGACTGGGGCCGACATAATGACTTTACAGTCTTCACAGTGCTGAATCAGAAGGGCGAACTTGTTCACATAGATCGCTTCACAGACATAGGCTATGAGCTTCAGGTCGGACGGCTGAAATCACTCTGGGAGCGGTTCAACCGTTGTTCCATCATGGCCGAATCCAACAGCATGGGCGGGCCACTCATCGAGCGACTCCAGCGGGATCGGGTCAATGTCAGAGCCTTTCACACCAACAATGCCAGCAAGGCTGAAGCCATCGAGGCACTGGCTTTGGCCCTTGAGAATGGGCAACTGTCCTTACCCAAGGATGAGAGAACAGACGTGCTGCGAAGGGAGCTGATCGCCTTCGATCAGGAACGTTTACCCTCCGGTCAGATTCGATATTCCGCACCCAAAGGCCAGCACGATGACTGCGTGATGAGTCTGGCGATTGGCTGGCAGGGTATTCACGCGACTCGCCCCACTCCTGTCTCCTTGAGCGTTGCAAGCCTATGACATCAGAAGAACTCAATGCCATGCAAGACGAGTTGGCTCGCACCATCCTGCAGCAAGCCGAAGCGGCGCTGGATGATGCGTTACAACTCATGTCAGAGGGTATGGCACCGAGAGAGGCGTTAGCCCAAGTCACGCAGACGTTTACCGGACAGTATTACGAGGCTTTGTCATCGGCCTTTACGATGGTACTGGGTGACTATGTTGGTATTGCCGATATCAAGGCACTGAACATCAGCGGCATTGATCTTTCAGATGCGCTTTACACCCACATCCAGCGAACGAACGTGACAGCGCAGCAAGTCATCAACGATCACATGAAGGGCTTCGTGCAGGCACGCAATCTGGCCATGGACTTGTATGAGGGCTATGGCTTCAAGGACGATCCACTTAAGGTCAAGGCCAAGCTGCCGAAATATCTGCGGCAAGCCTTGAAAGACCCCGCGATAGATGATGGCTATCGGCGGCTTCTGGCACAGATACGCACCAACCAGATCAAGACACCGGCATTGAAGGCGGGCTATCAGCAGCTACTGGATGGGCTGGAGAATGGGATAGGTCAGGCCAGGCTGAAGAAACTTCTGAAAACCGCTTGGTTTGAGCGGAACCGCTACTTTGCCAATCGGATCGCGCAAACCGAAACCAGCCGGGCCTATATGAACGGCGTGGCGCAAGAGCTGATGGCAGACGATCAGGTGGTGTGGGTGCAGTATGAGATGAGCCGCACCCATCCGCAGGTGGATATTTGCGACCGTCATGCAAAGCTCAACGCCTACGGACAGGGGCCTGGTATTTATCCCAAGGCGCAAGCCCCAAAGCCCCCGGCGCATCCATTCTGCCGATGCAAGATCACGCCAAGGTATGACGTGGAGGCTGAGCCTGGGAAGCCTATCAAAAACGCTGAACGGTCGTTTATGGCTGTGCTTGATTCACGGGATCAGCGGTTGATTGCGGGCAGCCGGGCGAAACTGGAGGCCTTCAAAAAAGGGAAGACGCTGGAGTCCATTTATAATGGTTCAGCGAAGCCGATGTATGGATGGAAGAAACTGAGTGATGTCTAAGCCACTACCGTGAACCGCGACATCGCCAGCTTGTAGTACTGCTTGAGATCAGGATCGAAGCGATCCATGTCATAAATCGTGTCTTCCCACACGGCAGTGAATAGCTGGGAAGATTCCAGAGCGGTGACGATAGCCGCCTGGATAGGGTCCATCGCCGCATAGATGCCTTCGAGTCCTTCCTCGTCTGACTCGGCCATGTTCAGGCCAAAATAGATATCCACTGAGACCTTCTTCCTCGGCAGTGCGGCCCCGTGCTGGCTTACGGTGGGCTGAATACGAATCAGGGGGTAGTCATCAGGGCTGATACCATTCTCAAGGCCAATTCGGCATGTGTTGATGCCAGCGACGCCCGATAGAGCATCTTTGATGTTGTTGAGTATGGTGTACATCATGCCCTCTCAATCGGGATCGAAAAGATCGGCACGTTCTGAGTCGTGTCCTTTGCGGCTAGGGCGCGTTTCGCTTGCGCCAACGTGAAGTCATACTCCTTGCGGTACTGGCCTAGCTTGGCTTCAAAGGTATCGCCAGCCGAGCCGCCAAACTCCAGGCAGGTGAGGATATAGGCGCGAATGATAGCCAGACGTTGGTTCCAGTCGTCTGGAAAATTACCGGACACGGCCACATCAGCAATCGCCTGCTTTTCAATCGCATTGGTGACGCGGGTCTTGAGATAGGCATCGGTGTAGTTGAACATGTCTGCTCCTTGAGTGACTAGGCCAAACCAGAACGGCTGAGGTCTTGAATGATGGCGGCAAAGTGCTGAGGTGCCTTATTAGCGGCATCCTGAAGGTAGTTGTCCCCTTTGTAGCCAGGGTGATTAACAAGACGCGCAAAGCGAAAACCTCCGCCAACAGGCCAGCGTAAGGCTCTTTTCTCTCTCGGCCTTATCTTGTGTGGCCGTGAGCCAAGCACGACGAATGCAGCATGTGGGGCAATCTGAAGGTCATGGCCGACGAAGTATTCATTGGCGTTGATCTTCCGCAGCTTTACCGATGCAAACAGCTTGCCTGAAATGGTGTGCCGATCCGCGCCATCCCTGACATCGGCGTAGACTTTTTGAGCCAAGCGAGCTAGGGCTGATGCCTGAACCTTTGGGGCCAGTGCCTGGAATTGTTGGCGAACAGACTCTGCACCTGATAGTTCTATCTTCAGCATGAATCAGGCCTGTTCAAGCAAAGCGGCTTTCATAGCGTTCCCAGTCAGATTGGCAGTCGATACACCGAATGGCCGTTGGGACGGCTTTCAGGCGTTGCGGCTCGATCAGTTCCTGGCAATCGACGCAGTAATCACTGGCCCGCATGACGTGCTTGCGGCGGTGCTGAGTGCGGAACTGCTTAAGCCATTCCATTTGCGCCTGGGCCTTGTCAGCATCATCTGCCATTGGCGGTCGATAGCCTTGTCAGAGTCAAATCAATTTCGCGCAGACTCCTTTGGATCTCCTTGTACTGCTCATCGTGCTTGTCAAGGTGAGACTTCCAACCAGATTCAAGCTGGTCTATACGATATTCGTGCTGCTGAACCATGCTCCAGACGACAAAAACAGCCGCAAGAACAGTTCCGATAATCTTCAGCCAGTCGGTCATCTTTCTACTCCTGATCCATTTCACAACTAAGGCGAGCCATGAGTCCGTACTGTGCGTCATCGGGTGAATGATGGCCATGCGCTGTATCCTCGATGTCTTTAATTACTATTGGCTTGATCTCGCAGGCGCATCCGGCTTGAGTAAGGATCGCGCCCGCACATAGCCACGCAGCAGCGTGTCGCCGCAGTCGTTGGCGGTTACTTTGTCGCCCTGGATGTCGAGAAGGCAGTCGGTGCCAATCGGCGGCATGACTAGGGTTGGGCAGGTTTGCGCGGGCTTTTGGCCGAGTGAAATGTCTACGACTTTGTCCACTTGTGTCTGGGCGCAGCCAGATAAAAAACCGAACAGCGCCAACAGGGTGATGAAGACGCAAGCGCCGATAAAGCAGAAGGCGGCAGCAATGGCGGAATCAAGCATTTCGCGATTCATGACAGCGCCCAATAAAGCAGCGCGGCGAGGCCGAAGGCGATACAGGTGACGATGCCGACACCGATGAGGATTTGATTGAGGAAGTCGTCGCTCATATTTCGAGCCAAAGCCAATCACGGCAAAATGAGCGCCACGCATCACGGCCAAAGGTGATGAAGACAATCGCAAGAAACAGCAGGGCCAGAGCGTAATAGGGGCCGACCCACAAAAGGCGCCAGGCGATGACGTGGTAGGGCGCTATGGGGTTGTCGTCGGTCATACTTCGGCTCCGCTCAGTACAGGCGCTTCACCTCGAAATGCCAGAATGTTCTGCTTGTTCAAAGCCGACTGCGCTTGATCGACAAGCTCTGACCCGCAGCCATCGCATTCGGAATAGTGCAAGTCCACCAGGCCGCTGCGCCCTTCCCACTCGGCTGGACGCTGTTCGATCTTGTGGGTGAGGTCGCCCGAATTGCAGGCTGGGCAGGTGGTCATGCCATCACCTTCCGCATGGATGCCCACAGCGCCTTGCGGTCTGCGAGGCCATTGGTGCCGCCGTTGATTCTCTTCGTCAGTGCGGTGAACTGGTCGGTATCGGCCAGCGCGTTGCCGCCGATCATGTCCCAGAAGTCTGCCGCAGAAAGCGCGGCCCAGCGCGGCAATGTCAGCTTGGTCGGTTCGGCTTCAAAGTCCGGCACACCCAAGGCGGGAAACCGGGCGCGGAGGCGCTGCGTGACGCGGCGATGATTGAACCGGCCCGTCGTCTGGATCAGCCCATGGCCGCGAAAGCGTGAGCCGTCGCCGGGGTAGATATTGCCGAGGTCTTTGCGTCCCTCGTAACGGCGCTGGGTGGGTGTCGGACCCCAGATTTCTGAGGTGTATTTGAGTCGGCCCGATTCATGCCCGACCTGGGCAAGAAAGGCGGCGATGCGTTTTTTGGTGTTGATGCCGTAGAGGGACATGGCTTCGTTGAGCCAGTCGTCCCAGTAGTCGGCTCGTTCAGCTGTAATACCCAAGCCTCGGCGCAACTGATCCTTGGTAATCAGCGTGGGTGCCTTGGGGGATATCGGGTTTGGGACGCTCACTATTCCCTACCCTCTCTCAGAATGTCCTGAACCGACTGGTGCTGCATCACCTCTTCCACTTCCTGTGCCGTTTCGGGAGGAATATTCCCCACGGTCAGCCAAGAGATAATCGCCATGACGATCAGGAACAGGCTGATAAGGAATGTCCTGTCCCAGCCCGGTTCCATCGTGATGATGACCGCCGAGATGCCGTAGACCGCGCCTTTGAGGTCGCCAGCGGTGTCAGAGGTAAGGCCAAATTTCTTCTTCATTTCTCGACACTCCTGCCCTGCTCTACCCGCAGCATGGCTACGGCTAATCCGATCAGCAGGAAGGCAGCGAACTGGGCCAGCTTGATGCCGATCAGTTCGAGTTCCTGCTGCACGTTGGCCCGCTTTTCGTCGCCGCTATATGGGATGCCGTCCGGGTCCACCTTGTCGTCCCAGCGTTCGACGGCGGCTTTCACCCGGTCAAAAAGATTGTTGGGCAACAGGCTGGCCACGGCAGCCATGGCAGATATCCAGAATGTGTTCACGGGTTTACCTCCAAGGTGTTTTCGTCAATCGACTGATTCAGCTCATCAATTTCGGCAGGATCGACGGAGCCGAATTGAAGCGACACCACGTTCTTCATCTGCTCCTGAATCACTCTGGCAGGGAATCCGCTGGCCTGAAAACCGTTAAGAATGCTCAATTCAGTCTCAAGATCAGCCAGCTCATAGCTCTTGGGCCATGCAATCGCGGTGTTATCAGGAAGGCCCAACCATCTGCATACAACGTCCCATGTCCGCCGTTCGAAATCTTCCATGCGACGGGCAAAGTGAGTCAGTGCTGAATTGATTTCCTGAAACCGTATCGTTAGGGCCACGCCAGATTCTGCTTGTGTTGGCTGCTCTACCGTCATGGCGATGCGACGAATCGCGTCTTCAAGTTGCGTCAGGACTTCGCCGTAGATGGTGGCTGGGCCATCGGGTGGCGCTATGAACTCAGGCGCGTCTCCCTGATGAATAAGCATGTTGTGGGTGCCAATGGCTTCTGCCACCTTGCCAGCCTCAAAGCCGACTTGTTCTGAAGGCACCTGATAAGTCAGCAACGAGAATGTCTGCGAGCGCAGAATCTCATCACGCTCAGACGCGGCGTTGTAATAGCGCCGAGAGAGATCGGCAATCTGTGAAAAGCTCCCGACACAGGGGAAGTCACCCTGCTCAGTAAAGGCCAGCACCGGGCAAATACCCAGTCCGTGAGTGTCGCCATCCAGCCGGATGCCTGGATCATTCAGTGGCCCCGGCTTTTGAATCCACCACTCATTGTCGGTGTAGACCCGCCACACGTCCTTGTCCTTCCAGCTATCCGTGATGGCGACGGTTGATAGCAGCCCTTGGTCATTGGTCTCGTAGAAAGCAACCCGCTCCGGCAGGATGGCCGACAGGTAAGGGATGGCTCTTTGCTGTACCTGATCCGCCAGGGTATCCGGCATCACTCTCGGCATATCCACCAGCACCAGCATGGAGCCGCGTGCCTTGGCTTCAATGACGAAGCTGCTGAAAAACACATCAAGCGAATTACCGCGCCAATCGCAGTCATCCAATAACGCCTCAAGCAGCGGGTTGTTGAGATCCCGCATGGGCGATTTCTTTGCCAGATAACCCGCAAATCGAAGACAGGCCGGGTGCATGAAATTGCGATACCAGGCGACCTGATTGCGTCGAGCGAATTTCTCTTTCGATTCTCTTGGGTACTGAATCAGATGGGTGGCTGTTTCAAGCCTGGGCGCTGTGAGGTTCTGCTGCTGAATCGTATTGCCCAATGTCGAGACAACAGGATCGAAGCCGCCCGTGCCGTTGAGCGCCTCCGCAATGAACTGAAACCGTGAAGAGTCGAGCGTGGGCATAGTGCTTGCCTGCCTGTGATAAGGGTCAAGTCAAAAGTGCTTGACACACAACATATAGTGCTATAATACCATGCAAACCACAACATATAGTGTTTGCCACAGGCGAGAGGCCACATGGATATTGAGAATCTGAAGAGCAAGCTGGACGACTCTGAATATGAATCACTGAGCCAGCACATTGCCGCGTTGAGCGAGAAGCACGACAAGGCAGTCAGTGAGTCGATTAACGGGCGCAAGACGTTGAAAGCCGAAAACGAACGGCTGAAAACCTTGAACGCACAGATTATGGAAAAGCTCGGCATTGCCGATGCTGAAGAACTGGATGGCTTACCCGATCTGAAGGGTCAGGCGGAAGCCGCCAAGCAGTATGAAGCGAAGGTCAAGCGCCTTGAGCGGGAATTGGCTGAACGCAGCGAGACGCTGCAAAAGACCATGGCTCAACGCCGACAGGATCAACAGTCAGCCATGTTGGCAAAAGCCCTGCAAGGACATGACTGGAACGATACCGAGGTTGTTGAGAGCTTCATCAGTTCTCGCATCACCTGGGAAGACGAACAGCCGTTCTATCAAGTAGCGGACGGCAAGCTGGTCAGCATTGACGAGGGCGTGACGCTCTTTGCCAATGAGAAGCCAGCCTTACTGAAAAGCCGTGGGGCGGGAGGCTCTGGCTATTCCAAGACCGTGACGGGACAGCCGCCGAATGGTGGCGAACCATCGCAGACCCTGGACGTGTCGGCTATTTATGCCGCTCGCCAGCCTCAACCATCCTGAATAGGAGACGATCATGGCTTTACTGAAAAGCACCACCGTTGAAGGGCTGCATCCGTTTGAAGCGGTGCTGTCCTACGACAACATCTCGAAAGATACCGTGACCTTGGCCAATGGCCAGAACCTGACGGCTGGCACCGTGCTGGGCCAGATAACTACAGGCACGACCGCCTCCGCCACGGCATTTGCTGGCAACACGGGCACTGGCACCGTTGGCGCGATTACCGTGTCCGCTGGTGCGCAGATGGGCGACTACAAGCTGATCATCATCGAAGCGGAAGCCGATGCAGGCAAGTTCCAAGTGGAAGGACCGGACGGCAAGATCGTTGGTACTGGCACCGTGGCCGTTGCCTTTAACAAGGGCGGGCTGGCGTTCACCTTGTCTGATGCAACCGACTTCAAGGCAGGCGATGGTTTCACCATCACGGTCGCGTCGGGTTCTGGTCTCTATAAATCACACGACCCAGATGCCGCGGATGGCACTCAGGTCGCCAGGGCCGTGCTGGCCTATGACGCAGACGCATCCGGTGGAAATCTCGCCGTGGTCGCGATCACTCGTCTGGCTGAAGTGAAGGAAGACCTTCTGAAATGGAAAACCGGCATCTCCGCACCCAATAAGGCTGCTGGCATTTCCGCGCTGGCCAGTCACTACATCATCGCTCGCTAAGGAGGTTAACGATGGCTACTCAAAAAGACGCCTTTTCGCTGACCACCCTCACGGCGGTCATCAATAATTTGCCCTATCGCCCCATGCGCATTGGCCAACTTGGCTGGTTCGAGGAGCAGGGCATCGCCCAGACCACGGCCCAGATTGAGCAGTTCAATGGGTCTATCGGCTTGGTGTCCACTGCGCCCCGTGGCGGTCCCGGCGAGGTCATCACCAACGACAAGCGCAAGCTGCTCACCTTTGGTGTGCCGCATGTTCCCGTCATGGCGGGCCTGGATGCCGATGAATTGCAGGACATCCGCGCCTTTGGTGCAGAGAACGGCCCGGATAGCGTCACCGCTGCCCGAGATCGTTTGCTGGCCAAGCTGCGGCAATCGCTGGAACTGACCCTGGAAAAGCATCGCGTCGGTGCGCTTCAAGGCCTGATTCTCGACAAGGACGGCTCCACCCTGCAAAACCTGTTTTCCGCCTTTGGCGTCAGCCAGAAAACCGTGGGCATGGGCCTGAACGCTAGTGCCAGCAGCAAGACCCGTGAAAAGCACACGGAGTTGATGGAAACCATCGAGGGCGAACTGGGCGGAACCCCGTTTAACGGCGTGCGCGTGCTGTGTTCGTCTGGCTTCTGGAAAGCTTTGATCGAGGACAAGGACGTGAAAGAAACGTACTTGAACACGATGATGGCCAGCGCCCTTCGCCAAGACCCACGCCTTGAGTTCACCCACATGGGTATCACCTATGAGCGTTATCGCGGGACTTCGGATGTGAAGATCACCGATGACTGCGCGTATGCGGTCCCCGAGGGCGTACCCGGCTTGTTCATCACCCGCTACGCACCGGCCAACTACGTTGAAACGGTCAACACGCTGGGTCTCCCGCTGTACGCAAAAGCCGAGGAACGCGGCATGGGCAAAGGCTTTGACATCGAGGCGCAGTCCAACCCGCTGAACCTCTGCACGCGCCCATCGGCGGTCGTCAAGCTGACTATCAGCGCTTAATGATGATGAGCGGTCAGCTCTGATTGATTACCAACCGGATGCGCCGGGTGATCCGATCACCTATCGCGCCGGACGCATGGAATTTCTCGACCCCGGCATCGTGCTGTGGCGGGATGAGTACGCATGGACTCAATACCTCGATTTACTGGAGGCTTAAAAATGTCTGAAACGATCTATCCCGCCACCGGCGGACTGTACGAAATTGATGCCAAGGGCGCTTTGAAACAAGTTGAAGCCCCGACAGCGGACCCCGCCTATGACCGCAGCGGTCAAGCACCGGCAGCCGTGCCGGAGCCTGTCGCCCCGGCCAAAATCGTGGACAACTTCATCGAAAAATGAAGCCGCACACCAGAAAGTTGCATGAAACCCTGATCCGCTGTGTAAAGGGCGTGATTGCCGCTTGGGAAACCTGGCTGAAGGAATCAGCCGACCACTGACTTAGAAAGAAACCCCTCGGGCACCCGTCCAGACCACCCGGACCTTCCGGCACTCAGGACATAGCGACCCCGGTTTAACACCCGGAGTCCGCT
>QXGG01245969.1_pt1 | contig 11263 bp, 6 predicted proteins | sample 1982491 | NCBI WGS metagenome assembly QXGG01 (sample SAMN09924614, study PRJNA488089) | Wastewater metagenome, whole genome shotgun sequencing project. | isolation source: South African research farm wastewater | place: South Africa: Irene, Agricultural Research Council, Animal Production Institute... | reverse complement strand
TTGAGCTTGGCGAGTGCGAGCGTGAGCAGCGCAAAGGCGGCGAGTTGGGTGGTGAAGGCCTTGGTGGAGGCGACACCGATCCCGGGGCCGGCGCGGGAGATGAAGCGCAGCGCAGTCTCGCGCACGATCGCCGATTCGGGCACGTTGCAGATCGCCAGCGTGCGCTCCATGCCAAGCGCCTTGGCGTGCTTGAGCGCGGCCAGCGTGTCGGCAGTCTCGCCCGACTGCGAGATGACCACGACCAGGGTGTCGGCGTCGGGCACGGATTCGCGGTAGCGGTATTCGCTGGCGATCTCGACCGTGACCGGCAGCCCGGCGGTGGCCTCGATCCAGTAGCGTGCGACCAGGCCGGCATGGTAACTGGTGCCGCAGGCCAGGATCAGCACGCGGCGCACGCCGTCGAAGACCTCGGCCGCACGCGCGCCAAAATGCTGCGGCGTGATGCCGGCGCCCCCCCCGATCAGCTCCAGCGTCTGCGCCAGCGCCTGCGGCTGCTCGAAGATCTCCTTCTGCATGTAGTGGCGGAACTTGCCCAACTCCACCGCATCGGCCGACAGGCTGGAGAGGTGCACTGCGCGCTCGACCGGGCTGCCATCGGGGCGAATGATGATGTAGCTGTCGCGGCGCAGCTCGGCGAGGTCGCCGTCTTCCAGATAGACGATCCTGCGCGTGACCTGCAGCAACGCGGCAGTGTCGGAGGCGGCGTACATGCCGTCTTCACCCACGCCGAGCAGCAGCGGCGAACCGCGGCGGGCGACGATGATGCGGAAGGGGTCGGCCTCGGCGACCACCCCGATGGCGTAGGCGCCGACCAGCTCACTGGTGGCCTGGCGCACCGCCTCGAAGAGATCCGGGGTGCGCTGCAGCTTGCTGTGCACCAGGTGCGCGATGGCCTCGGTGTCGGTCTCGGACTCGAAGACGTAGCCCCTGCCCTGCAGGTCGGTCTTGATCGCCTCGAAGTTCTCGATGATGCCGTTGTGCACCACGGCCAGACCGCCCGAGATGTGCGGGTGGGCGTTGCGCTCGGAGGGCACGCCGTGGGTGGCCCAGCGCGTGTGCGCGATGCCGATATGGGCGGAGAGCTGGCGCGTGTCGGCGAGCGCGGCGAGTTCGGCCACCCGCCCGCAGGAGCGCAGGCGGGTCAGCTCGCCGGCGAGCACGGCCAGGCCGGCGGAATCGTAGCCGCGGTATTCGAGCTTGCGCAGGCCCTCGAGGAGCACGGGGACGACGTTCTGGGTTGCGATTGCAGTGACGATGCCACACATGGCGGGGGCTTCCTTGTTCGGGTGTCGGGTGCTTAGCGGGGCTGCTTCACCGGGCGCTTCCAGTGCGCCAGGCTCATCTGCCGGACGCGGGTCACGGTGAGCTGATCGGGTGGCGCGTCCTTGGTCAGCGTGGTGCCGGCACCGAGCGTGGCGCCACGGCCCACGCGCACCGGCGCGACGAGCTGGGAGTCGGAGCCGATGAAGACCTCGTCCTCGATGATGGTGCGGTGCTTGTTGGCGCCGTCGTAGTTGCAGGTGATGGTGCCGGCGCCGATGTTGACCTTGCTGCCGACGTCGGCGTCGCCCACATAGGCCAGGTGGTTGGCCTTGGAGTGGTCGGCGATGACGCTGTTCTTGACCTCGACGAAGTTGCCCAGATGGACGTCGCTGCCGAGCACGGTACCCGGACGGGTGCGGGCGTAGGGCCCGATCACGCAGGCCTGCCCCATGGTGGTGGCGTCGACGTGACTGAAGGGTTCGAGCCGCGTGCCAGCGCCGATGCGGGCATTGCGCACCACGCAGTGGGCGCCGATGCGCACGCCGTCGCCGAGTTCGACCGCGCCTTCGAACACGCAGTTGACGTCGATCTCGACGTCGCGACCCACGGTGAGGCTGCCGCGCACGTCGATGCGCGCGGGGTCGATCAGGGTGACGCCCTCTTCCATCAGGCGGCGGGCGATGTGTCCCTGATGGATGCGCTCGAGTTCGGCGAGCTGCAGCTTGTTGTTGACGCCCAGCGTCTCGGCGAAGGCGTCGGGCTGCACGGTGGTGACCTCGACCCCGTCGGCCACGGCCAGGCCGATGATGTCGGTGAGGTAGTACTCGCCCTGGGCGTTGTCGTTGCCGATCCGGCCCAGCCAATCGCGCAGCCGGGCGACCGGCGCGACCAGGATGCCGGTGTTGACCTCCTGCACGCGGCGCTCGTCGTCGGTCGCGTCCTTCTCCTCGACGATGCGGGTGACCGCCCCCGCGGCGTTGCGCAGGATGCGGCCGTAGCCGGTGGGCTGGTCCATCTTCACCGTGAGCAGCGCCAGGCGCTCGCCGGCGGCGGCCACGACCAGGCGGCGCAGCGTGGGCACGCCGATCAGCGGCACGTCGCCGTAGAGCACCAGCGCCATGTCGCCGTCGGTGAGATGTGGCAGCGCCTGTTGCACGGCGTGGCCGGTACCGAGCTGCGGCTCTTGCCGCGCCCAGGCCAGATCGGGCGCGTCCAGACGCTCGCGCACCACCTCACCGCCATGGCCATAGACCACGCAGATGCGCCGCGCGTCGAGCGTGCGCGCAGCGTCGAGCACATGAGCGAGCATCGGCTTGCCGGCGATGGGTTGCAGGACCTTGGGCAGGACCGAGCGCATGCGCTTGCCCTGGCCTGCGGCGAGAACGACGACTTCCATGTGGGGTTTTCCGGTAAGGAGGGGGTTCGAGAACGCGGCCGCAAGCGCGCGGGCGTCGGACGGATGCAGGATTGCGCGAAGTTTACCACCGCCACCGCGGCGCGGAATGTGCGCAAATGCATGGCGCTTGGCTGGCGACGCAAGGCCGCAGCCCGCTTGCGGCCAGCCTGATTGACGCATTGCACAATTCAATTGCTCATCTACTTATTTTGGTCACGGACAGCGTCTAAAATCCCGATGTTGCAATGCATTCAATCACGAGCGTCCCATGAAACCCGTTGCCTCACCTCAGACCATCCAGAACCTTACCTTCGACGAAATTCAGGTGGGCGATTTCGCCCAGCTGATCCGCACCCTGCGCCCCGAGGACATCCACCTCTTCGCCGCGATGTCCGGCGACGTCAACCCGACCCACGTCGATCTCGAATACGCCCGCTCCAGCCAGTTCCGCGAAGTGGTCGGTCACAGCATGTGGGGCAGCACGCTGATCTCCACCATCCTGGGCACCGAATTTCCCGGTCCGGGCACGGTATATGTGTCGCAGGGGCTCAACTTCTGGCGCCCGATCACGATCGGTGACACGCTCACGATCACGGTCACCTGCAAGGAGAAAATCGAGCGCAACCACCACCTGATCCTCGACTGTCTTGCGGTCAACCAGGACGGTCTGAAGGTGATCGATGGCGTGGCCGAGGTGATGGCGCCCACCGAGAAGATCTCGCGCGCACGCGTGGTGCTGCCCGAGGTCACCATCTCCGACCGCGAGCTGCGCTACCGTCACCTACTGTCGGTGTCCTCCGGCCTGTCGCCGATCCCGATCGCGGTGGCCCACCCCTGCGACCGCGAATCCCTGCTCGGTCCGGTTCAGGCCGCACGCGCCGGCCTGGTCGACCCGATCCTGGTCGGTCCCGAATCGCGCATCCGCGCCGTGGCCGAAGAGTACGAGATCGACATCAAGGGCTTGCGCATCGTCGATACCGCACACAGTCATGCCTCGGCCGAAGCCGCAGTGGCGATGTGCCGTGACGGCGGCGCCGAAGCGCTGATGAAGGGTTCGCTGCATACCGACGAGATGATGAGCCAGGTGATCAAGCACCTGCGCACCGGCCGCCGCATCAGCCACGTCTTCCTGGCCGACGTGCCGACCTACCCGCACCCGCTGATGATCACCGACGCGGCGATCATGATCGAGCCCACGCTCGAAGATAAGGTCGACATCATCCAGAACGCGATCGAGCTCGCCCACGTCCTCGGCCTGGCCGAGCCGAAGGTGGCGATCCTGTCGGCGGTCGAGACCGTGACCTCCAAGATCCGCTCCACCATCGACGCCGCCGCGCTGTGCAAGATGGCCGATCGCGGCCAGATCAAGGGTGGGCTGCTCGACGGCCCGCTCGCCTTCGACAACGCCGTGTCGCTGGTTGCCGCCAAGACCAAGGGCATCAAGTCGGTCGTGGCCGGCAACGCCGACATCCTGGTGGTGCCCGACCTCGAGTCCGGCAACATGGTCGCCAAGCAGCTCGAGTACCTGGCCAACGCGCTGATGGCGGGCGTGGTGCTGGGCGCGCGCGTGCCGATCGTGCTCACCAGCCGTGCAGACACCGCCGAGACGCGCACCGCGTCCTGCGCCGTGGTGCAGCTGATGGCACACAGGAAGCGCGAGGCCCTGAAAGCATGAAAGCCGTCCTCGTTCTCAACGCCGGCTCGTCGAGCCTGAAGTTCGCGCTCTACGCGGTCAATGGTGACGTGGCCGAAGCGCCGGCCGTATCCGGCCAGGTCGAAGGCATCGGCGCCACGCCCGAGGTCACGCTCAAGACCGCCGATGGCCAGCGCGTCACCGAGCCGGTCGTCACCAGCGGCAGCCAGGGCGAACAGCACCGCGACGCGCTCAACCACGTCTTCGGGCTGCTCAACCGCCACAACCCGGCGCTCGACGTCGTCGCTGCCGGCCACCGCATCGTGCATGGCGGCGAGCATTACAGCGCGCCCACGCGGCTGGACGAGGCGGTGCTGCGCACGCTCGACACCTTCGTGCCGCTCGCCCCGCTGCACCAGCCGCACAACCTGCGCGCGGTGCGTGCGGTCGCGACGCTGATGCCGGACGTGCCGCAGGTCGGCTGCTTCGACACCGCCTTCCACCGCACCCAGCCGGCCGTCGCCCAGGCCTTCGCGCTGCCGCGCAAGTACTCGGCCGAGGGCGTCAAGCGCTACGGCTTCCACGGCCTGTCCTACGACTACGTCGCGCGCAAGCTGCCGGACGTCATCGGCGAGCGTGCCAGGGGCGCGGTGGTGATCGCGCACCTGGGCAACGGCGCCTCGATGTGCGCGCTGCGCGACGGCAAGAGCATGGCCTCGACCATGGGCTTCACCGCGGTCGAGGGCCTGATGATGGGCACCCGCACCGGCAGCCTCGACCCCGGTGTGATGCTCTATCTGATGGAACAGAAGGGCATGGACGCCAAGGCGCTCACCAGCCTGCTGTACAAGGAATCGGGCCTGCTCGGCGTGTCGGGCATCAGCCAGGACATGCGCACCCTGCTCGCCTCCGACGCCCCCGAGGCCAGGGAGGCGGTCGACCTGTTCTGCTACCGCATCGCCCGCGAGCTCGGCTCCCTGGCTGCGGCTGCAGGCGGGCTGGACGCGCTGGTGTTCACCGGCGGCATCGGCGAACATGCCGCAGCCGTGCGCGAGAAGGTGGCGGCGCGGTCGGCATGGATGGGGATCGACATCGACGCCAGCGCCAACGCCCGCCACGCCACCCGCATCGACACCGCCGCCAGCCGCGTCGCAGTGGCCGTGGTGCCGACCAACGAAGAGCGCATGATCGCGCGCTACACGGCACAGACGCTGGGTCTGTAAGCCGCTTTCGCGGTCGCCGCCGCGCCTGCAGCCACCCGCGGGGTCTTCCGCAAGGCGCAGTGGCGGCCGCGAACGTTTTCCCCCGAGGCCGCGAAACGGCCTGCCCGTGCTACCGTCGGGCCTCCACCCCGACGGAGCGCAGCATGAGCGCACGCACCCTCCTCGCCACCGCGGTCATGATGGCCGCCTTCGGCGCCCTGGCGAGGCAGCCGGTCGACACCGGCCACGGCGGCGCGGTCGCCACCGTCTCGCACGCGGCCAGCCTGGCGGCAATGGAAATCCTCGACGCTGGCGGCAACGCGGTCGATGCCGCGGTCGCGGCTGCGGCCACGCTCGGCGTCACCGATCCGTTCAGCTGCGGCATCGGCGGTGGCGGCTTCATGCTGATCTACTCGGCGAAGGACCAGCGCGTGATCGCGCTCGATCACCGCGAGTTCGCCCCGGCGAGCGTTCACTCCGGCGTGTTCATTGACGCCGAAGGCAAGGCGATGGACTGGAAGGCCGCCGTGCCCAACGGACTGTCGGTGGGTGTGCCTGGCACGGTGCGTGGCTGGCACGAGGCGCTGACGCGTTACGGCACCCTGGGCTTCGAAGCGGTGCTCGCCCCCGCCATCCGCGTCGCCGACGAAGGCTTTGCGGTCGGCCCCAACTTTCACCGCATCAACAAGGCCAACGAAGCCAAGTTCGCGCGCTTCTCGACGGCCGCAGCGCTATACGTAAAGGATGGCCAGGCGCTGCCGGTGGGCACGCACTTCCGCAATCCGGACCTGGCGCAGACCTATCGCGCCATCGCACGCGGCGGGGTCCGGGCCTTTTACGAGGGGCCAATCGCGGCCAGCATCGTCGCCGCGGTGAACCATCCACCGGTCCGCCCCGGCGTCAGCGTGATCCCGGGCGACATGACGATGGCCGACCTCAAGGACTACGAGGCGCGGCTGCGCCAGCCGGTGCGCTCAACCTACCGCGGCTATGAGGTCTATGGAATGCCCACCCCCTCAAGCGGTGGCATCGCGATCGCGCAGGCGCTGAACCTGATGGAAACCTTCGAACTCGCAGGCAAGTCGCGCGCCGAGATCGAGCACCTCTACCTCGAGGCCTCGCGCCTGGCTTTCGCCGACCGCAACGCCTACGTCGCCGACGAGGAATTCGTCGACATGCCCAAGGACGGCCTGCTATCCAAAGACTACGCCCGCGCACGCGCGCAGCTGATCGGACCGCGCGCCGCACCGGGCAAGGTCGCGGCGGGTGACCCCTACCCGTTCCAGGACGACCGCTCGGTGCCGCTGCGCCCGCAGCCCAAGCCGCTCGCACAGGAATCCATGCACACCACCCACCTCGCGGTCGCCGACCGCGAGGGCAACGTGGTCGCCTACACCTTCACCATCGAGGACTGGGGCGGCAGCGGCATCGTCGTGCCGGGGCGCGGCTTCCTGCTCAACAACCAGCTCACCGATTTCGAATTCAGCGGCCCGCATCCGAACGTGCCCGAGGCCTTCAAGCGCCCGCGCTCGAGCATGAGCCCGACCATCGTGCTCAAGGACGGCGCCCCTGCATTTACGATCGGCTCACCCGGCGGCTCGACCATCATCACCACCGCACTGCAGATCCTGATCAATCACATCGACCTGGGCATGAGCCTGGCCGACGCGCTTGCCGCTCCACGCATGAGCCAGCGCAATGGCGACACCACCCTGGTCGAGACGCTGCTGGGCTTCCCCGGCAGCAAACAGGCGCAGGCGCTGGAAGCCCTGGGCCACCGATTGCGTGAGACCGAGCAGATCGGTGCGGCCAACGGCATCCGCTTCAACGCCGACGGCACGGTGACCGCGGTGAGCGAGCCACTGCGTCACAGCGGCGGCAGCGCGATCGTGCAGAAGCAGTGACCCGGTTCTGCCGGGCGCGCAGGCGGGGGGCAGTTCAGGCCCGCGTCCGCGCTCAGATGCGGCCGGCGACGAACTGCAGCGCCAGGCCGTAGCCCTGGGTGCCGAAGCCGACCATCACCGCCTCGGCGACGTCGGACAGATAGGAGTGGTGACGGAAGGCTTCGCGCTTGTGCACGTTGGAGATGTGCACCTCGACGAAGGGGATCGCCACCCCCGCGAGTGCATCGCGGATCGCGACGCTGGTGTGGGTGTAGGCGCCGGCGTTGATCAGGATCCAGGCGACGCCCTCGCCGCGCGCGGCCTGGATGCGGTCGACGATCGCGCCCTCGTGGTTGCTCTGGAAGCACAGCACCTCGACACCGAGCGCCTCGCCTTGGGTGCACAGGCCGCGCTCGACGTCCGCGAGCGTGGTCGAACCGTAGATCTGCGGCTCGCGGGTGCCGAGCAGGTTGAGGTTGGGGCCGTTGATGACGAGGACCTTGGGCATGGGCGGCGCTCCTTGCGCGTCGTGGATCGTTGGATGCGCGAAGGGCGGCCCGCAGGCCGCCCTTCGCGTCGTGCCTGAGCGCAGAGGATATCAGCGCGGCAGCAGGCTCTCACCCATCAGGAACGCGTCGACCGCACGGGCGCACTGTCTGCCCTCGCGAATCGCCCACACCACCAGCGACTGCCCGCGGCGCATGTCGCCGGCGGCGAACACCTTGGGCACGTTGGTGGCGTAGCAGCCCTCGCCATCGGTCGTGGCTCTGGCGTTGCCGCGCGCGTCCTTGTCCACGCCGAAGGCTTCGAGCACGCCGCCCACCGGCTGGGTGAAGCCCATCGCGAACAGCACCAGGTCGGCCTTGATCTCGAACTCCGAGCCCGGCAGCTCGGACATCTTGCCGTCCTTGAACTCGAGGCGGCAGGCCTTGAGCGCCTTGACCTTGCCGTTCTTGCCGATGAACTCCTTGGTGGCGACGGCGAAGTCGCGCTCGCAGCCTTCCTCGTGCGAGGACGAGGTGCGCAGCTTGGTCGGCCAGTAGGGCCAGGTCAGCGGCTTGTTCTCCTGTTCGGGCGGCATCGGCATCAGCTCGAACTGGGTCACGCTCGCCGCGCCATGACGATTGGAGGTGCCGACGCAGTCGGAGCCGGTGTCGCCGCCGCCGATCACCACCACGTGCTTGCCCTTGGCGGAAATCGGATTAGGCTTGTCGCCGGCCACCTGCTTGTTCTGCGGGATCAGGAACTCGAGCGCGTAATGCACGCCGGAGAGCTCGCGGCCCGGCACCGGCAGGTCGCGCGGCACTTCGGCGCCGCCGGCCAGCACCACGGCGTCGAAGTCCTGCTGCAGCTGCTCGGCGCTGATCACCTCCTTGGCGTCATTGACGATGCCGGTGGGCATGCCCTTGGCCGCCACCAGCACACCGGTGCGAAAACGCACGCCCTCGGCCTGCATCTGCTCGACACGGCGGTCGATCAGCGACTTTTCCATCTTGAAGTCGGGGATGCCGTAGCGCAGCAGGCCACCGATGCGGTCATTCTTCTCGAACACGGTGACCTCATGGCCGGCGCGCGCGAGCTGCTGCGCGGCCGCCAGGCCCGCCGGGCCGGAGCCGACAACGGCGATCTTCTTCCCGGTCTTGGTCTCGGGCGGCTGCGGCAGCACCCAGCCCTCTTCCCAGGCCTTGTCGATGATCGCGTGCTCGATCGACTTGATCCCAACCGGATCGCTGTTGATGTTCAGCGTGCATGCCGCCTCGCAGGGCGCCGGGCAGATGCGGCCGGTGAACTCGGGGAAGTTGTTGGTCGAGTGCAGCACCTCGATCGCCTCGCGCCAGTGGCCGCGATACACGAGGTCGTTCCAGTCCGGGATGATGTTGTTGACCGGGCAGCCGTTGTTGCAGAACGGGATGCCGCAGTCCATGCAGCGCGCGCCCTGAACCGACGCCTGTGCGTCGGTGAGGCGGACGACGAACTCCTTGTAGGTCTTCAGGCGCTTGCCGACCGGCTCGTAGGCCTCGGACAGACGCTGATGCTCGAGAAATCCAGTGGGCTTGCCCATTTATGCGGCCTCCTTCTGTGCTTCACGCGCCTCGGCCATCTCGGCCAGCGCGCGACGGTACTCATGCGGGAACACCTTGACGAACTTGCTCCGCCAGACGCCCCAGTTGTTCAGGATCTCGCGCGCACGCACGCTGCCGGCGAAGCGGACGTGGCGCTCGATCAGGCCCTTGAGGATGAGCTCGTCGCCCATCGTCAGGTGGTCGATATCGACCCGGCCGTGGGATTCGAGTTCGTCGCCCGACTCCGAGCCCCTGCGCGCGGCGATCTCGTCGGGCAGCGGCTCAAGCGCGACCTGCGCCATGTTGCAGCGCTGCTCGAAGGTGCCGTCCTCGTCCAGCACGTAGGCCACGCCGCCCGACATGCCGGCGGCGAAGTTGCGCCCGGTCTGGCCGAGCACGACCACGGTGCCGCCGGTCATGTACTCGCAGCCATGGTCGCCCACGCCTTCCACCACCGCGGTGGCGCCGGAGTTGCGCACCGCGAAGCGCTCGCCCGCCACGCCGGCGAAGTACACCTCGCCCTCGGTGGCGCCGTACAGCACAGTGTTGCCGACGATGATGTTCTCGGGCGTGGCGCCGCGGAACTCGGCCTTCGGCCGCACGATGATGCGTCCGCCCGACAGGCCCTTGCCGACGTAGTCGTTGCCCTCGCCCACCAGCTCGAGGGTGACACCGCGCGCCAGAAAGGCGCCGAAGCTCTGGCCGGCGGTGCCGTTCAAGCGGATGTGGATGGTGTCGTTGGGCAGACCCGCGTGGCCATGGCGCGCAGCGACCTGACCCGAGAGCATCGCGCCGACGGTGCGGTTGATGTTGCGCACCGGCAGGTCGATGTTGACCTTCTCGCCCCGCTCCAGCGCCGGCGCGGCCAGTGCGATGAGCTGCCTGTCGAGCGCCTTGTCGAGGCCGTGGTCCTGGGTCTCGGTGTGCAGGCGCGGCACCTCGGCGGGCACGTTCGGCAGGTAGAAGATGCGCGAGTAGTCCAGACCCTGCGCCTTCCAGTGCGCGATGCCCTTCTTCATGTCGAGCAGGTCGGCGCGGCCGATCAGCTCGTCGAACCTGCGGATGCCGAGCTGGGCCATCAGCTCGCGCACCTCCTCGGCGACGAAGAAGAAGTAATTGACCACATGCTCGGGCTGACCCTGGAAGCGCGCACGCAGCACCGGGTCCTGGGTGGCGACGCCGACCGGGCAGGTGTTGAGGTGGCACTTGCGCATCATGATGCAGCCTTCGACGACCAGCGGCGCGGTGGCGAAGCCGAACTCGTCGGCGCCGAGCAGGGCGCCGATGACGACGTCGCGGCCGGTCTTGATCTGGCCATCGACCTGCAGGCGCACCCGACTGCGCAGGCGGTTGAGCACCAGGGTCTGCTGGGTCTCGGCCAGGCCGAGCTCCCACGGCGAACCCGCATGCTTGATCGAGCTCCAGGGCGAAGCACCGGTGCCGCCGTCATGGCCGGCGACCACGATGTGGTCGGCCTTGGCCTTGGCCACACCGGCGGCCACCGTGCCGATGCCGATCTCGGACACCAGCTTGACCGAGATGCTCGCCACCGGGTTGGTGTTCTTGAGGTCGTGGATCAGCTGCGCCAGATCCTCGATCGAGTAGATGTCGTGGTGCGGCGGCGGCGAGATCAGGCCGACGCCCGGCACCGAGTGGCGCAGGAAGCCGATGTACTCCGAGACCTTGTGACCGGGCAGCTGGCCGCCCTCGCCGGGCTTGGCGCCCTGGGCCATCTTGATCTGGATCTGGTCGGCGTTGACCAGGTACTCGGTGGTGACGCCGAAACGGCCCGAAGCCACCTGCTTGATCGCCGAGCGCAGCGA